>Ga0335084_10006303_pt1 | contig 11786 bp, 10 predicted proteins | sample Lox_Sample_44_FD_206721 | JGI IMG/M metagenome (GOLD analysis project Ga0335084, IMG submission 206721) | Soil microbial communities from Loxahatchee National Wildlife Refuge, Florida, United States - Lox_Sample_4.4 | ecosystem: Environmental > Terrestrial > Soil > Wetlands | place: USA...
TGGCGCTGGGGGTCACGGTCCCCTTTGCTCTGCGGGTGGCAGGCAGGCTGAGCGTCGTAGGCGTCGACTCCGAGGTAATTGACTTGCGTACCGTGTCGCCCCTGGATTCCGGCACAATATGCGCCTCCGTCGACAAGACCGGGCGCCTGTGTGTCATGGACCCCGCTTGGCAATCGTTCGGCGTCTCTGCAGAAATCATCGCTCGCGTTGCCGAACACTCGGGCCGAGCGCTACGCGCTAGCCCGGTCCGGGTTTGCCACCCTGACAGCCATACGCCGATGAGCTCCGCACTGGAGGCACTCTACTACCCGGAAGAAGGCGCTGTGGTAGAACGCCTGCGTTCGCTCGTCGTGCGCAAGGGGCGGTAGGACAAAGCCCAGAGCACGGGTACCTTGCTCTGCGAACATACAAAGGACATACAAGATGACGGTTCCCAGATGAAAGCTGTGATACTTGCGGGTGGCCTAGGCACCCGGATTAGCGAGGAAACCTCGGTTCGTCCGAAGCCCATGGTCGAGATCGGGGGGCGTCCGATTCTCTGGCACATCATGAAGATCTATTCGTTCCATGGGGTGAACGAATTCATTGTCTGCCTCGGCTACAAGGGCTACGTGATCAAGGAGTATTTCGCAAACTATTTTCTGCACATGTCGGACGTGACGTTCGATATGGCCGACAACAAGATGAAGGTCCACCAGCACAGCGTCGAGCCCTGGAAAGTCACCCTGGTGGACACCGGCGAAGATACGATGACCGGCGGGCGGCTGAGACGCGTGAAGTCATACCTCGGCAATGAGGCGTTTTGCATGACGTACGGCGATGGCGTAGCCAATGTCGATATTGGTAAGCTGATTGCCTTTCATCGCAAGCAGGACACGCTTGCCACGGTGACCGCCGTGCAGCCCCCGGGCCGTTTCGGAGCCCTCAACATGGACAAGCAGAAGATCGTCAGTTTCAAGGAAAAACCGGAAGGCGACCGAAGCTGGATCAACGGCGGGTATTTCGTGCTCGCGCCGCAAGTTTTCGACTACATCGAGGGGGACCAGACCGCCTGGGAGAGCGGTCCGATGGAGCGACTCGCTCGCGAAGGCAAGCTAGCGGCGTATCTCCACGAGGGGTTCTGGCACTGCATGGACACGATGCGGGACAGAACTTATCTCGAGGAGACCTGGAATACGGGCCGTGCCCCCTGGAAAATCTGGAAATGAATCCTGTTTTCTGGAAGGACAAATCCGTATTCGTCACTGGGCACACGGGATTCAAGGGTAGCTGGCTCTGCCTTTGGCTGCAGATGCTCGGCGCGAAGGTGACAGGTTATGCGCTTGGCCCACCGACAAAGCCCAGCTTATTCGAGCTCGCGCGCCTCGCCCGCTCGACAAGAGCGACGACGGCCGACGTGCGCAATCTGACTAGACTGAAAACGGTGCTCCTGCGCGCCAAACCGGATATCGTCATTCACCTAGCCGCGCAGTCGCTGGTGCGCGAATCGTACGTCGATCCGCCCGGCACCTATTCCACCAATGTCATGGGGACGGTGAACATCCTCGAGGCCGCGCGCACCGCAAGATCGGTGCGCGTGGTCGTGATCGTGACGAGCGACAAGTGCTACGAGAACCGCGAGGCTCACTCGGCCTACCATGAGGGAGACCCGATGGGAGGCTACGATCCCTACTCCAGCAGCAAAGGCTGCGCTGAACTGGTGACGGCCGCCTACCGGCGTTCTTTCCTTTCAGAAACGGGGGTAGCCGTGGCGAGCGCTCGCGCCGGCAACGTGATCGGCGGGGGAGATTGGGGCATGGACAGACTGGTTCCCGACGCGCTTCGCGCGTTTGCCGCGGGTAGGAAGCTGCGCGTGAGAAACCCGAGTGCGGTTCGGCCTTGGCAGCACGTGTTCGATCCGCTGAATGGATACCTCACGCTGGCAGAACGCCTTTGGGAGGATGGGCCATCCTACTCCGGTGGATGGAATTTCGGTCCCGCCGACGCAGAGAACAGAGCGGTGTCATGGGTCGTAGAGGGGCTCGCCCGGCGCTGGGGCAAGAACGCGAAGTGGGAAGTCGATCGAGCGCCACAGCCCCACGAGGCGGGTCTGCTCAGACTCGATTGCTCAAAGGCCCGTACGGAGCTCAAATGGCAACCCAGCGTAGCTCTCGAGGCCGCGCTCGACTCGGTCGTGGAATGGTATCTCCGCTATTCCAGGGGAGAAAACGTGCGCAAACTCACCGAAGAGCAGATTGCCCGCTTTCAGAGCAGTGAGGGGCGATGACGGCCGGACCCTGCCGCTCCTGCGGTGCCCAGCTAGAGCATACCTTCTGTGATCTGGGCATGTCCCCTCTCTCCAATGCATTTCTCAGCGCGGAACAGCTGGAGAGAATGGAGCCCTTTTATCCCCTGCACGCGTATGTTTGTGCCAGATGTTTCCTGGTCCAATTGCAGGAATTCGAAAGCCCGGAGCATATCTTTGCGGAGGGTTACGCCTACTTTTCTTCCTACTCCCAAACCTGGCTCGACCATGCTCGGAGATATGTCGACACCATGATCGAGCGCTTTGCTTTCGGCCCGGCGAGCCTAGTGGTGGAAATCGCCAGCAACGACGGCTACCTCCTGCAGTACTTCAAGGAGCAGAACGTGCCGGTGCTCGGCATTGAACCGGCGGAAAACTGCGCACGGGCGGCGGTGCAGGCGGGAATCCCCACGCTGGTGAAATTCTTCGGTTCAGAACTGGCTTCTGAGATCAAGGCGCAACACAAGAGCGCCGACTTGCTGCTGGGCAACAACGTCCTCGCTCATGTGCCCTCGCTCAACGACTTCGTGAAGGGACTCAAGATCCTCCTCAAGGCGCGAGGGGTGGTCACCATGGAGTTCCCACATCTCTTGAACCTGATGCGGGAGAATCAGTTCGACACGATTTATCACGAGCACTTCTCGTACTTCTCGTTCCTGGCGGTGGAGGGGGTTTTCGCGCGCCATGGTTTGAGCATATTCGATGTCGACGAGCTTCCAACGCATGGCGGCTCGCTGAGGATCTATGCAAGTCACACCGAGCGCGCAGACCTTGGGTTGTCCCCGCGGGTGACGGAACTCCGCGAGCGCGAGATCAGTCATGGTTTGCGGTCGCTCGCCACCTACAGGGCCTTTGGCAAGAGGGTCGAGGAGGTCAAGCGAGCTCTGCTTGAATTCCTCATACGGGCGAAGGGCGAAGGCAAGCGCATCTGCGGGTACGGCGCCCCGGCAAAGGGCAACACGCTCCTCAACTACTGCGGGGTCAGGAACGATTTTCTGGACTTTACCGTGGACCGCAGCCCGCACAAGCAGGGGCTCTTCCTTCCGGGTACCCATATCCCCGTCTTCGCGCCGGAAAAACTGAGTGAGACGAAGCCGGATTACGTCCTGATTCTGCCTTGGAACCTGAAGGAGGAAATCATGGCCCAGCTCAGCTTCATCCGCGACTGGGGCGGCAGGTTCGTGATCCCAATTCCCCGGGTTGAGGTCGTTGCTTGAAATTCCTGGAGACACCGGTCGCCGGAGCGTTTGTGATCGAGATGGAACCGATCCGCGACGAGCGTGGCTTCTTTGCGCGAAGCTGGTGTGCCCGCGAGTTCGCGGAACGGAAACTGCATCCGGGGCTGGTCCAATGCAACGTGTCCTTCAATCGGAAGCGCGGAACGCTGCGAGGCATGCACTACCAAGCTGCACCCCACCAAGAGGCGAAACTCATTCGCTGCACGATGGGTGCGGTGTACGACGTGATCGTGGACCTCCGCATCGAATCCGCAAGCTTCCGACGCTGGCACGGAGTCGAACTCAGCGCGGAGAACCGGCGGGCAGTGTACTGTCCGGAGGGCGTTGCCCACGGGTTTCAGACGCTGACGGACGACTCGGAAGTCCTCTACCAGATGTCCGAGATCCACCAACCGGAAAGCGCCCGCGGAGTGCGATGGGACGACCCGGCTTTCGGAATCAAGTGGCCTCCGGCCGAGCGCGTGATTTCGGCGCGTGACCGCAACTACGCGGATTTCAAAGGATGAAGCGGATCTTGCTCACCGGAGCGAACGGTTTCATCGGACGTCATTGCATCGGGCCGCTTCGCCGGAGAGGATTCGAAGTTCACGCTGTCACTACGGCAGAGGGTGCCGCCGCTGGCGAGGACGTCGTCTGGTACAAGGCCGACCTGCTCGACGCCGCCCAGCTCACGGACCTGTTTGCACGAATTCGCCCCACGCATTGCCTGCACCTTGCGTGGTGCACCGAGCCCGCGAAGTACCGGACGGCGCCCGAGAACCTGGACTGGCTGCGCTCGGGAATCGCGCTGGGGCAGGCCTTCGCCAAGGCCGGAGGCCGCCGCCTGGTGGTCGCAGGGACGTGTGCGGAATATGATTGGCGCCATGGCTGGTGCGTCGAGTCGGTGACGCCATGCGCTCCGGACACTCTCTATGCCGCCAGCAAGCACGCTCTCCACATCGCGCTGGCGGAGTTCGCCCGCAGCACCCGAATCGGCCTGGCCTGGGCAAGACTCTTCTGGCTCTACGGGCCGCACGAACATCCCGAAAGACTGGTCGCGTCCGTGGCGAGATCGCTGCTGCGCGGCGCGCCGGCAGATTGCTCGGAAGGGCGACAGATGCGCGACTATCTCCATGTTGCGGACGCCGGCGACGCGCTCGCAGCGCTCGCGTCGAGCGAATTCGCCGGGACGGTAAACGTGGCCTCCGGAACGCCCGTCGCCGTCCGGGATGTCGCTCGCGCCGTTGGCGCCGCGACGGGCAGATCCGATCTGCTTCGGTTCGGCACCCATTCCGAAACAACCGAGCCGCCGCTGGTTGCCGCGGATACCACCCGCCTGAATCGCGAGCTCGGATGGCTGCCGAAATATACGCTCGACGAAGGCGTAAAGGATGCCGTTGCCTGGTGGCGCCGAAAACTCTCGAGCACCGTCGGGGCGGAGCGCGACCGGTGACGCTCTCTGCGCTGCCTGCTTGTCCGATCTGCTCATCAACTGCGCCGTTCGAGTTCTTGGCTCGGAAGGACGTCCCGGTCCATCAGAATCTCCCAGCCGCTTCCGAACGTGATGCCCTGGACGCCGCGCGCGGTGATCTCAGCATGTGCGCGTGCACGACGTGCGGGTTCGTATGGAACCGGACATTCGACCCCAAGAAACTGTCGTACGGACCGGGTTACGACAATACCCAGGATTGCTCGCCGTATTTCGCCGAGTACGTCGACGACCTGGTTCGTCATCTGGTCGTCGAGAAGAGTGTGAAACGCGCGCGCGTGGTGGAAATCGGCTGTGGAAAAGGCTCATTCCTTCGCCGCATCGTGCTCTTTTCGGGCGCAGAGAACACCGGGGTAGGTTTCGATCCGAGCTATCTAGGACCTAGCGAAGATCTCGACGGCCGCCTGCGATTCCATCGCGAATATTACAGTCCTTCGGTGGCCGGACTTCAGGCCGACGTCGTCGTGAGCCGCCACGTCATCGAGCACGTTGCCGATCCCCTGGGCTTCCTGGCGACCCTTCGAACCGCGCTCGAACCATCTCCGCGAGCGCGCGCGTTCATCGAAACGCCCTGCGTGGAGTGGATTCTGAGGAATTTCGTCTTCTGGGATTTCTTCTACGAGCATTGTTCCCTGTTCAACCGCGAATCCCTCGCTGCGGCCGGTGTGCTGGCGGGGTTTCGCGCCAATGAGGTCGGCCACGTGTTCTCGGGGCAGTACCTGTGGGCCGAGTTGTCTCTTGCCGACAGCACGTCTCGCAAGCCGGACCCCGACGCAACCGTCGCGGCCATGGCGGAGTCCTTTGCGGGGGCAGAACGAGCCATGCGCGAGCAATGGAAGGACCGGCTGGAGAATCTGAGCCATCGTGGCCGCATAGCAGTGTGGGGTGCCGGGGCAAAAGGCACGACTTTCGTGAACCTGCTAGACCCGGGCCGGGAGTTCGTCGAAGTCCTCGTAGACTTGAACCCGAAGAAGCAGGGACGGTTCACACCGGGTACAGGCCATCCAATCGTAGGCATTGACGGCCTGCGAGAACGCGGCATCCGCCAGGCCATACTAATGAACCCAAACTATCGCGATGAGAACCATCGGCTCCTGCAGCATGCCGGACTTGCTGTTGAACTTGTTTCCTAGGACCCCAAATGAAACTCAGCATAGACAGCGAAACCAGAAGGATGGTGCAGCAGAACGGCGATAAGCGATCCGAGTTTGATCTGTACTCCAAGGAGAGTTTCGAGTTGCTCTCCCTGCTCTGGGTAAAGGTGGGGTGGAGCCTCAAGTATCCGCACTCGTTTACCTGGATGGGCAGGCCTGTCATTCAGTTGCCCGAGGACATGATCAGAACACAGGAGGTCATATACCAGGTGCGTCCGGATGTAATCGTCGAGACCGGAGTCGCGCACGGAGGCTCCCTGATCTATTACGCGAGCCTGTGTAAGCTGATGGGCGCAGGCCGGGTTATCGGCATTGACATCGAAATCCGCCCCCGCAATCGCACCGCGATCGAGGCGCACCCGCTGTTTCCCCTGATTTCCCTAATCGAAGGAGACTCGACCCACCCGGACGTCGTTCGTGAAGTGAAGTCGTCAATCGCGGTCGGCGAAAAGGTGTTGGTCCTCCTTGATTCGAATCACTCCCGGCAGCACGTCGCAAGGGAGCTGGAGGCATACCACTCACTCGTGACTACGGGATCCTACATTGTGGCCACCGACGGGATCATGCGCGACCTCAGTGATGTTCCGCGCGGCAAAGCCGAATGGAAGGAGGACAACCCTTTCGAAGCCGCGCGCGACTTCGCGGCAGGGCACCCCGAGTTCGTCTTGGAAACTCCAGCCTTCGCATTCGATGAAGGACTCATCACACGGCCCGTGACCTACTGGCCCGGCGCCTGGCTTCGGAGGCGCTAGCCCAAGCTCGCTCGCCGTGCCAGCCCCGACATGGGTCGCCTTCCATGGCATGACCGCCTGATCCCGTGAGTACTTCCGTCGTAAGGCGAAACGTGCTCGCGAACTACGCTGGACAGTTGTGGGTCGCGATCATGAACGTGATTTTCCTGCCGGTCTACATCCAGTATATCGGTATCGAAGCCTTCGGCATCATTGGCTTTTTCGTCGCCTTGCAGGCTTTTTTCACAATACTAGACATGGGTCTATCCGCGTCACTGAATCGGGAACTGGCGCGCCGATCCAGCGCTACCCTTGATCCCGATAGTACCCGCGATCTGGTACGAACTCTGGAATGGATCTGCTGGCCGACCGGAGTACTGATCGCGCTCGTGGTCTGGGCAGCATCAGAGCCGATCGCCCAGCACTGGTTGCAGCCGGTGTCCATGTCAGTGGAACAGACTGCCGGAGCGTTGCTCCTGCTCGGGCTTTCAACCGCCCTGCAGTGGCCCGTGTCTTTCTACAGCGGAGGCCTGGCGGGACTGCAGCGGCAGGTTCTTCTGAACGCACTGTCTGCGGCGTATTCGACGATTCGCGCCATCGGGGCGGTGTGCGTACTGTGGCTTGTCGCGCCCACAATTGACGCGTTTCTCTGGTGGAACGTCGGGGTAAGTGCGGCGCAGGGCCTGGGATTCGCACTGGTTATTTGGCTGGCCCTTCCAAAGGGCTCGCGCGCGCCATCTTTCCGCTTTCGCCAGTTGAAGGAGGTCGGCGGTTTCGCGATCGGCATGACTGGGGTGACGATTCTGTCGTTCCTCCTGACCCAGACCGACCGCATCGTACTGTCGAAGATCCTGACGCTGAACGATTTCGGCGTCTACGCTTTCGCCGCCAGCCTGGCTTTCTCGCTCTTGAGGCTGGTGCAACCCATCGTCACGGCGGCCTACCCGCGCTACAGTCAGCTGATCGCGGCACTGGACACGGGTTCACTGATCGAGTTCTATCATCACACCAATCAAGCCATGAGCGCGACGGTGCTCCCCATCGCAGTGGTGGTTGCGGCTTTTGCGGGGGACCTGCTGCGGCTGTGGACCGGCGATGCAGCGCTTTCGGCAGCCTCTGCTCCGATTCTTTCGCTGCTCGTCCTGGGCTCCTCGCTGAACGGCCTGATGAATCTTCCGTATACCCTGCAGCTTGCCTACGGCTGGACGCGCCTCGCGCTCTGGATCAACGTCGTCTCGGTGTGCCTCGTGGTGCCGGGGATTTGGATACTGGGTGAGCAATTCGGAGGCGTTGGCGCCGCGTCCGTATGGCTCGCGCTCAACCTCGGATATGTCACAATCGGCATTCCTCTGATGCACCGGCGATTGCTCCGCGGTGAGATGGCGCGCTGGTACACGATGGACATCTTGCCGCCGCTGGCAGCCTCGCTGGTGGTGGGACTGGCGTGGCGAATCGCCATCCCGAGGATCCAGGACGGCGCGATCGGGTGGGCGCTATTGCTGGCCGTGATGATGACAACGCTAGCTGCCTCCTCTGCCGTTTCTTCATTCCCAAGACGCACGCTTATGACGTGGTGGCGGAAACTACGCGGGCACACAAATGACCGGTGACCATACCCTGGTAATCCCGACTCTCAACCGTCCGGCGCTCCTCAAGCAGCTGGTCCGGTACTACTACAAGCGTGCCTGGCCGGTGAATCTGCTGGTGCTCGACTCGAGCATGCCGGAAATCGCAAGGGAGAACTCGGAGGCTCTGGCACCGTTCGGCAACGCCGTTCGACACGTGGTTTTCGAGACGACCGAACCGTGGGCTTCCAAGCTGTTGCGCGGTCTCGAAATGGTGGAATCACGGTATGTCTCGTTCTGCGCAGACGACGACGTCGTCTTTCCTGTCGGAGTGCAGAACGCAATCGCTTACCTGGACAGCCACGCCGAGTACGTCGGCGCCCACGGCATTTACTTCAATTTTCGACCGGACGGCCGCCTTGTCCACGTCAAGAACGAATACTCCGGGCCGAGCAATGAAGCCACTCATCCCGGGGCGCGCATATTCCGCCTGTGCCAGAAATACCAGTCGCTGTTCTACGCCGTCTATCGTACGCAGGACCTGCGCGACATCTTTGCCTCCCTCCAGACTCTAAACACCTTCCTCTTCCAGGAACTGTTTCAGTCGGTCGCCGCCGTCATCAAGGGCAAGATAAAGCGCCTTCCCTCCATCTACGCGGCCAGACAGTACGGCCCCCCGGCCGAATCCAATCGCAAGAAATGGAATCCCTTTCCATGGTTTGCCGACAATCCCGTGGATCTCCTGGAGCACTATCAAGGCTACCGCGATGCGCTTTGGGCGTTCTACCGGGCGCATTCGTCGGCACCCCACATCGACCAAGAAGCATTTTTCAAGACGCTCGATCTTGCCCACGCGGTCTACTTCTGCTCGGGTTGTTCCCCGCGGGATTTCCATGCGGTTCTGCAGCCACTCTGGCCGGGGGATCCCTACCTCATGATCGGCCCCCTGGATGCGTTGCGCGTGGCTGACAAGCTGATGGCGTTCAAGCGGTCGGCCTATCCTGAGGGCGATACGGGGGCCGACATGATCGAGCAGTTGCAGACGCCGGCCGGAATCTCCAAGTGGTCGAAGATCGCAGCCCTGTCCACACTGCGATACCTCTGGCTTGTAGCCCGCTCCGTCCCCAATGTAGTCCGCCTCGACCTCAAAGCCAGGATTGCCTGCCGCACCGCCTGGAAGTGCCGCCTGCCCCTGACTGCGCGATGGCTCGTTGCGGTTCCGGAGTTCGGCAGCACCTACCATGAGCTCTGCCACTACCTGGACGCCTCCTGATGCTCTGCACGGGATGCCCGCGGGCCGGCGTACGGTGAATCCTGCCGAAGGACCGGGAGAGTTGGACGGCTCCCCGAACTCAGCGACGCCGGAGATCGCGGTTATCGTGCCCAACCGCAACGACTCGCGATATCTTCCGCGCTGCATCCGGTCGATACTCCAACAGGAAGACCCGCCCGACGAGCTGATTGTCGTAGACGATCAGTCGACCGACGACAGCGTCGCGATCATCCGCTCGTTGATCTCGGGCAAGGCAGGGACGAGGCTCCTCGAGAACCCCGTGAATCTCGGGACCTACGGGGCCTTGGATAGGGGCCTCGAGATATCTCGCAGCGAGTACGTCCTGTTCCTGTCGGCCAACGACGCCGTGCTCCCGGGCCTTTTCGCCCGCGCGAGATCGTGCCTGGCGCGCCACCCGGGCGTGGGGCTGTGGTCCGCGATGGGTTGGCTCTTCGACGAGAACGACCGCCTGATTCGCCTCCACCGCTCACCGGTCGTCTCCTTGCGCGACGCCTACATCTCCCCGGAGCGATGCGCGGAAATGTCGTACCGCCTCGGCAACTGGTCGGTCGGCTCCACGCTCATCTATCACCGGGCCACGCTCGAGGCGGCAGGCCGATTCGACGCAACGTACATGGGTCTCGCCGATCTGGTGACCACATGGGTAGTCGCAAGCCGCCGCGGAGCGCTGTTCTCCCCGGTCCCTTTCGGAGCAAGCCGCATCCACTCCGGCAGCTATCTGTCGAGGACTTTGAACCCGGAGAACCTCGAGCCCATACTCGAGCGGCTGCGCGAGCGCGGGCCGCGTCTCGCGCCGCAGCTGTTCACCCCGGCGTTTCTCGACCGCATGGCGCTGCGTTTTCGTTTTGCCGCGATCCGTGCCGGCAAGGGGGCAAGCATCGCCCTCACCGGGGCACGCTATCCCGGCGCACGCCGGTTTCTGCTCGACGGGATCGAGCGGCTGCCGCGCAGGCTGCACCGGGTACGCGTGGCACTGGCCTTTCTCGCCTTGTGTCCCTTCGATATCGTTCCGGCTCTCTGGAACCGGCTGCTCGGTTCGGCGGCTGTCCTTGCTCTCCTTCCTTTCCGGCGCAAGCCGAAGCAGGCCGGGTCGCTCCAGTGACAGCCGCCGCCAGGCAGCGCATCTGCTTCGTGGTGTCCTCTCCCCTAACCGTTCGCGCCTTTCTCGCGAAGCATATTGCGGTCCTGTCGAATCGCTTCGAAGTGAGCGTGGTTGCCAACGCCAATCCGCAAGCCCTCGCTGTCGAGGTCCCGCAAGCGCGATTCTTCAATGTCCCGATCGTGCGCGCCATCTCGCCGCTGCGGGACGCGCTCGCCGCGATTCACCTCTTTCTCTTCTTCAGGGAACAGGGCTTCACCGTGGTGCATTCGGTCACGCCCAAGGCCGGCCTGCTTTCGATGGTTGCCGCATGGCTCGCGCGCGTGCCGGTCCGGGTGCACACTTTCACCGGCCAGGTCTGGGTGACGCGCAAGGGCCCGATGCGCGTCCTGCTGCGGCAATTGGACGCCCTCATCGCCCGCCTCGCGACGCACGTGCTGGTCGATAGCCGCTCGCAGCGAGAGTTCCTGATTGCCAATGGCGTCGTGAGCGCCGCGAAAGCGACGGTGCTCGGCGAGGGCTCGATCTGCGGCGTGGACGAGCGCTTCCGTCCGGACGAGGCGGCGAGAATCCGCGTGCGATCGGTGCTGGGCCTGCCTCGCGACGCGGTGCTGTACCTGTACCTGGGCCGCGTGAGCCGCGACAAGGGTGTGACCGACCTCGCTCGAGCGTTCGCAGCGCTCGCGAAACGATACGCCTCCGCGTATCTCCTCATCGCGGGGCCGGACGAAGAAGGACTCATGACGCGTGTGGAGGAGCTGCTCGATGGGCACCGCGACCGGTTCCGCCGTATCGATTTCACGGACCGCCCCGAGGAGTACATGGCCGCGGCGGACGTTTTCTGCCTGCCGAGCTATCGCGAGGGTTTCGGTCAGGTCGCCATCGAAGCTTCCGCCGCGGAGCTGCCGGTAATCGCCAGCCGGATCTACGGGGTCATCGACGCCGTGGTCGAG
>Ga0335084_10006304_pt1 | contig 11785 bp, 13 predicted proteins | sample Lox_Sample_44_FD_206721 | JGI IMG/M metagenome (GOLD analysis project Ga0335084, IMG submission 206721) | Soil microbial communities from Loxahatchee National Wildlife Refuge, Florida, United States - Lox_Sample_4.4 | ecosystem: Environmental > Terrestrial > Soil > Wetlands | place: USA...
GCGTGCGCAACCTGCGCAGGCCCTTCGACCGCCTGTTCGAGCAGTTCGACCCCAAGCGCTTCGCCCCGCGACCGCCGCCGCCCCTGGTGCGCGAGCCGTTGGCCGAGCGGGTGGGACAGGCCGGGGCGGAGGTCCTGCGCGAAGGCTACCAACGCATCGCCTTCGTGGGCGAGTCCGCGGCAGCGGTCGCTGAAACGCTGGCCAATCCGCTACGCATACGCCGCAACGACGCCCTGATCATCGCGCAGCGCCTGGGCGCCGACGCAGTGCCGCTGGTTCTGCTGATCGGTTTTCTGGTCGGGGTGATCCTGGCGTTCCAGAGCGCGGTAGCGGTCCGCCAGTTTGGCGCCGATATTTTCGTGGCGAACATCGTTGGGCTGGGTGTGCTGCGCGAGCTGGGTCCGCTGATGACCGCGATCATCCTGGCGGGGCGCTCCGGCTCTGCTTTCGCCGCCGAGATCGGCACCATGAAAGTAAACGAGGAGATCGATGCGCTTATCACCATGGGGCTCTCGCCGGTACGGTTCCTGGTGGTGCCGCGCTTGATCGCCGGCTTTCTGCTGTGCCCGCTGCTGACCGCGATCGCCGACCTCCTGGGTCTCCTGGGCGGCGCTGCTGTGATGCAAACCTTCGGCATCCCGCCGGTGACCTACTTTCAGCAGGTCCAGACCATGGTCTCGACAGTCGACCTCTTCGGAGGCATCGCCAAGGCCTTCGCCTTTGGTCTGCTGGTGGCGGGCGTGGGCTGCCTGCAAGGTCTGAACACCGGCCAGGGGCCGAGCGCGGTGGGCGAGTCCACGACGCGCGCGGTGGTAGGCGGCATCATCCTCATCGTCGCGGCGGACAGCGTGTTCGCGCTGGTCTATAACATCCTGGGCATCTGAGTCGTGGGCCAGACCATCATCCGGGTCGAGCATCTGACTGTCGGCTATGGCAGCCAACCGGTACTGAACGATCTGAACTTCGAGGTGCAGCCGGGTGAGGTGTTCGCCGTCCTGGGCGGCTCCGGTAGCGGCAAGAGCACACTGCTCAAGCACATGATCGGGCTGTATCCACCGATCGATGGCCACATTTGGCTCGATGGCATCGACATCGCCACCGCCGAGGGCGCCACGCGGCTTTCGGCGCTGCGCCGCATCGGCGTGACCTACCAGAGCGGGGCACTGTTCGGCTCCATGACCTTGGCGCAGAACGTGCGCTTGGTGCTGGAGGAATATACCGAGCTCCCGGACGAGGCGATGAACCTCATCGCGCGCATGAAGCTCGACCTGGTCGGGCTGAAGGACTTCGCCGAGAGCCTGCCTGCCGAGGTGAGCGGCGGCATGCAGAAGCGCGCAGCGATCGCCCGCGCCATGGCGCTCGACCCTGCGATCTTGTTCCTCGACGAGCCTTCCGCCGGGCTCGACCCCGTGACTTCCGCCGGGCTCGACCAGCTCATTCTGCGCCTCAAGCGTGGCCTGGGCGTCACCTTCGTCGTGGTCACCCACGAGCTGCCCAGCATTTTCACCATCGCCGACCGGGTGATCATGCTCGACAGGCGCGCGCGCGGGATTGTGGCCGAGGGCCGGCCCCAGGACCTGCGCGACCACAGCGACAATCCCGTGGTGCGCCAGTTCTTCAATCGGCAGGCCGGTGCTCTGGAGATGGCGTGAGACAACCGCCGCGAGAGAGAGCCAGCGCGTGAACGGGAGGACACCCTATTTCCGGCTCGGTGTGTTTATATTGCTCGCGCTCGCCGCGATCATTGCGATGGTGGTTGTGCTGGGCTCCGGCTCCCTGTTCCGCAAGGAGATCACGTTGGAGACCTACTTCAACGAGTCGGTGCAGGGCCTCGAGGTTGGCTCGAAGGTGATGTTTCGAGGGGTCATGATCGGCAACGTCACCCGGGTAACATTCACCTACGTCAAGTACGAGCTGGACCGCCCGCCCGGCCAGCGCAAGCCCTATGTGCTGATTCAGTTCCAGATCCAGCCCGAGCTCATCGGCGGCGGCTCCGACCGCGAGGAGGTCGAGCACGTCATCACGGGGGAGGTGCAAAAGGGGCTGCGCGTGCGGCAGGCCCCTCTGGGCATCACCGGGCTCGCTTACCTCGAGATCGACTACGTGAATCCCAAGACCAACCCGCCTCTCGCCATCAACTGGAAGCCTGATCACCTCTATATTCCGTCCACGTTCAGCACCTTCGGGCGCATCTTCAGCAACGCTGAGGAGCTGGTGCAACAGCTGGCCAACCTGGACCTGCAAGGCTTGGTGACCAATATCAGCGCGCTGGCCGTCACGCTCACGCGCAAGGCGGACGAGCTGGACGTCGCCGGTGCGTCGAAGGAGGCCACCGCACTGCTGGTCGACGCGCGCCAGACGGTTCAGCGCCTGCACAAGATTCTGGCCGACCCGGCCTGGGACGCTGTGCCGGGCAACATCGCTAGTGCTTCCCGAGACGCCACCGCAGTTGGGCGCGACGCGGCGGCAGCCGCTGCGCGCATCCGCAAGATCGCCGAGTCGGACGAGTTCCAGAAGATTCTCGTGCAGCTCGACCGCACGCTCACCCGCGTCGACCGCCTCGTCGCGGGGCGGGAAAACGACGTGGCGGTGACGCTCAGCAACCTGCGCCAGATCACCGACAACCTACGCGAGCTGTCGGAAACCGCCAAGCGCTATCCTTCCGGGGTGATCTTCGGCGAGCCCCCCAAGCGGGAGCAGCGCGGCAGATGAACCGCCTGCGCGCTGCGTTGCTCTTGACGCTGCTGCTGTTCAGCGCCGGCTGCAGCTTGTCGCGCCCAGCCCTGGTGAAACATTACTATCTCCTCGACGTCTCGCCGAAACCTCCCGACACTCCGCCGGCGCACCCCGGTGCGATCAAGGTAACTGGCTTCGAAGTGGCGGCCCCGTTCGCGGACCGCTCTCTCGCGTACCGTATCGAGCAGGGGCGCTACGAGTCGGACTTCTACAACGAGTTCTTCGTCCTCCCGCGCGCGATGGTCACGTCCAAAGTGGTCGAATGGCTGACGGTGCGCCGCATCTTCGCAACCACGCTGCCGCCGTCGAGCGGGCTGGACGCGGCTTACGCGATCGAGGGACTGGTCACTGAGATGTACGGCGACCTGCGCAACAAAGCAGAGATCTATGCAGTATTCAGCGTACAGGTGTTCGTGTCCCAGCCCAACTCACCGGAGAGGAGCATCGTGTTTCAGCGTACGTATAGCCAGCGCGTGCGCGTGCCCGACGGCAGCGCAGAAGCTATCTCGAGAGGTCTGGGCCAGGCATTCCAGCAGTGTCTTGTGGACTTGGAAGCCGACTTGCGGGCGCTGCCGTTGAATCCCTGACGAGCGGCGACGCGAACCGGGCGTCAGCCGTTCATCAAATATCGCTGCTAACCGGTCTTGAGGTCGGTCCAGCGGTCCAGAGGACAGTGCCGGTTGGGGTTGAACGGCGCGTCATCCGCTTGGACCAGCGTGCGGATCTGCTTGCGGTCACTCCTGGCCAGAAGAGCCACCCTCATCTCGTACTTTAACCCCGTCAGCGCGCCAGAGAATTTGATGCGGATCAGGGCAGAGTCATCGGCGCCATGTTGCTGCTGGCGGTTCCAAGGCCGCTGCAAGACCTCACCCGTCGGATGGCGAGCGCTCTCGTGGTAACAGAGAACGATGGCCTTGGAAAGGTCGGCGAAGCTAGCCTGAAGAGCAGCCGCCTCATCGACAGGAACTGATTTGGATCTTTCACTGGCGGCCTCTGCGGCCCCCACGGGATGCTGAAGCAGGAAAGCCGCAATCAGTGCTGCAAGGGTTGCCGGGTCCATGGTGACTACACCCTGACGCTCTGCTAGATAACGCGATTCTACCAAGCGTTTGAGCCGTGCCAATGCGTTTCGGTCGGTTACCTCGAAGCGCTTGACCGGGCTCGTTGCCCATGATCACGCTTTTTCTTCGAACCAGTCATGAAAAGCGCGGACCAGTGTGAACAGCAGCACCGGCAAAAGCCCGACAGCGACCAGGGCAGGTTCGTGGTCGTACCACGCATAGGTGCCCAGGACCAACGCGTAGCTCCCTAGGGCCAACGTTTGCATCGAAAACAGTTTCATGTTGGGCTCCATCTGTCGGGTCGTGTATGGGGCAACAATCCTACAGAGGGGTACCTCGGAGACACAGGGCGTGCTGCGCCAATCGGTTGTCCGCTTGCGCCAATGTAGACGGAGCATCCCCTATGGCACGTCCGGACCCCCTGGGCGCTGATGATCCACTTGGTGCAATCCTGCAGACGCCATCTGCGGCCGCGCGGAATGCAGAGGGCAAAGCGCCACCGATACAAGGGCTAGTCTGTAGCGCCCCGCGCCGTGTCACAGTCTGTACACCTTCCTGGACCGATCCATGGGCCCTTCGCTAGAGTGGTGCGAACAATCAAATACGGAGACCGCTCGTGAGCGCTTCGGCCCCCAATAAGCACCCGTTGCTGGTTCTTTCGTTGCTCGTCGGGCACAGCGCGCTCCTGGGCGCCACGGCGCCCACCGCGTTCGCCAAGGAGCGCGAGATCGCTGCCATGGACACTGGCGCGGGGCGTGTCGTTCTTGAAACCCACTCCGTGCGAGACCTGGGACATGGTTACGCCATCGCACGAGCCTTCGTCTACGGCCCCCAGGGCGTCAGGGGTGCAATGACTATGGCCGTCGACGGCTGCGGGGACGATCACGGTCACATCGTCATGTCATCCCATCCCGCCGACATCGACCTGTACGAGTGGCGTACGGGTGGGCCGCACTTCTACGACAGGCTGGCGATGACGGCCTGCAAGAACCGGTAGTCGACTCTCGATCCAGGCGGCGCTTCGCCACCTCTCCCATCACCCTGACCGCCTGACACGCGAGCCGTCGGCCCTCGGGCGGCTCTCCACCCCGAGCGCGTAACCGCCTCCGATCGCGTCATGCGCGCGCCGGAGCGGAAGCGCGCGACACGCGTTCGGCGCTGAGCGGCGTCGTCACGCAATGTCTTGTCCAGGGTTGCGGGGCGCAGGCAAATCCACCGACCCACCTCGCGCATCGACATGCTCGCTACTTGCAGTCTGCGCGCACCGTACTGCCGACCAGCAATCTCAAACTTGCACCGCGCGTGACGCGTTCGACTCCTCTCGGGCCAGACCGATCGCACCCGGGAAAGAGAGGGTAGAATGCAACGTACGTACGTCTCTCACAAAACGACTCTTCGGCCACCTCGCCCTGCGATGACCTACGAACTGCTCAGCACGATCGACGATCCGGCACAGCTGCGCGCGCTCGACCGCGCTCAGCTCAAGCAGCTGGCCGCCGAGCTGCGCGCGTTTGTCATCGAATCGGTGAGCAAGACCGGCGGGCATCTTTCGTCGAATCTCGGCACCGTCGAGTTGACGATCGCGCTGCACTACGTGTTCAACACACCCGACGACCGCATCGTTTGGGACGTAGGCCACCAGAGCTATCCGCACAAGATCCTCACCGGCCGCCGCCAGGACATGGCCCGGCTGCGCATGCACGGCGGCATCTCCGGTTTCCCGCGACGCAGCGAATCGATCTACGACACCTTTGGCACGGCCCATTCCAGCACGTCGATCAGCGCGGCGCTGGGAATGGCGATCGCCGCCAAGCGCAAAGGCGAGCAGCGGCACACGATCGCAGTGATCGGCGACGGGGCGATGTCCGCTGGCATGGCGTTCGAGGGGATGAACAATGCCGGAGTCCTGGACGCCCAGCTGCTGGTCATCCTCAACGACAACGACATGTCCATCTCGCCGGCGGTCGGCGGGATGAACCGCTACCTGGCCCGACTTGCCTCGGGGCGCCTCTACGCCGCGGCACGCAGGGCGGCCGAGCGCATGGTCTCCAGGTTTCCGAAGCTGCGCGGCTTCGTGAGGCGACTGGAGATGCACGCCAAAGGCATGATCCTGCCTTCGACGCTGTTCGAGCAGTTCGGCTTCAACTATATCGGTCCGATCGACGGGCACGACCTCGACGCGTTGATTCCGACTCTGAAGAACGTGCGGGCGTTGGACGGACCCCAGTTTCTGCACATCGTTACGCGCAAGGGGCAGGGCTACAAGCTGGCGGAGGCAGACCCGGTCCTGTACCACGGGGTGTCGAAATTCGAGCCAGCGGCGGGCATCGGGGGAGGCAAACGCGGCAAGGTCACCTTCACCGAAGTCTTTGGTGACTGGCTGTGCGAGATGGCCGCGCGGGATCCACGGCTGATCGGCATCACGCCCGCTATGCGGGAAGGCTCGGGGCTGGTGAAATTTGCAGAGCAGTTCCCCGACCGCTACTTCGACACCGGCATTGCCGAACAGCATGCAGTGACCTTCGCCGCGGGGCTCGCGTGCGAGGGGATGAAGCCCGTGGTGGCGATCTACTCAACCTTCCTGCAGCGCGGTTATGACCAGTTCATCCACGACGTCGAGATCCAGAATCTTCCGGTGCTGTTCGCGCTCGACCGCGCCGGACTGGTCGGAGCCGATGGAGCCACGCATCACGGCGCGTTCGATCTGTCGTACATGAGCTGTGTGCCGAACATCACGGTGATGGTGCCGGCGGAGGAGAACGAGTGCCGTCAGATGTTGTACACGGGTTTCCTGCTGAACACGCCTGCAGCCGTACGCTATCCGCGCGGAAGCGGCCCGGGCGTAGCTGTGGAGAAGGAGATGCGTGCGTTGCCCATCGGCAAGGCGCAGCTGCGGCGCGAAGGCAAGCAGGTCGCCATCCTGGTCTTCGGCACGCTGCTGAAGGCGGCGCTCGAGGTAGGCGAGGAGCTCGACGCGACCGTGGTCAACATGCGCTTCGTCAAGCCGCTGGACGAGCAACTCGTGGCACAGGTCGCGCGCACGCACTCGCTGCTGGTAACGGTGGAGGACAACGTGGTCCGGGGCGGGGCGGGGAGCGCGGTGGCGGAGAGCCTGGCCGCACAGGACATCGCGGCACGGATTCTCCACCTTGGATTGCCCGATGAGTTCGTGGACCACGGTGACCAGGCGCAGCTGCTCGCGCAAGTCGGTCTGAACCGCGACGGTATCCTGAAATCCATCCGCTCGCGCCTCGCGGACATGCCGGAACACGCCTCGATCCGCGCCGCCTGACCCGGCACGCATTTCATTTTCGCTGACGCAGCTTGACGCAGGCGCGGGCATGCGCGGCAGGTGGAGGAGTGGTAGCCTGTCAGCTGGTGAACGGCGCGAGTCAGCCAGGATCCAGGCCTTACCCACCAGGCGGAGACCCGAGATGAGAAGTGCCGCGTCTGGCATGATGCTTTGCGCAGCCGTAGTGATAGGCGGCTGCGCAGAGAGTCCTTCCCATCAGCAACCGCATCAGCCGAGCGCAGTCCCGCGGAGCGATCGGCCGGCGGAGACCGCTCCTGCGCCGCGCGCAGCGGAAAGTACGAACAGCCGCGTCGAGCAGCTGTTCGCCGACCCACGCCTGGACCCGATTCGCGACAAGGTGCCTCTGGTCTTGCGCGCGGGCACCGTGACGCCCGCTCTCCTCGCCAACGAGGAGAGACCCACCCCCGCCGAGAAGCAGGCGATCAAGGTATGGATGTCGGTGCGGGAGCAGGCGCAGCAGATCCAGCTCGAGCAGCGCGGCCCGCCGTCACAGCGGCTGGTGCGCACCCGCCAGCAAGTCACGCAAGCGATTCTGCAGCTCTACAGCGGCGAGCTCACCTACGGTCAGTTCGCCAAGCGCATCCAGGTACTCGATTCCGAGTACCAGTCGGCGGCTCGACAGATGCGCCAGTGAGCGTGCACGGGGTCGCCGCGAGGCGTAGGTAGTGCAGTCACAGCAAAGCGGGTCAGCACCCGCTCAACCAGAAGAGGAGGAGAACAACATGGAACGGAAACATGCATTCCGAGCGGCGTCAGCGCTTGCGGGCATCGCGTTGGCTTTTGGACTCGGCATCGCCGTGGGCCAACGGACCCCGCCAACCGCAAACCAGGGTGTGAAAATCAGCCCACCCACGGCGCTGGATCTGACCGAGGAGATCGATGGCGTGAGCGGACGACAGCTTCGACTTCGCGTCGTCACGATCGAGCCCGGCGGTGCGGTCGCTGTGCACTCTCACAACGGACGGCCCGCGGTCGCCTACGTCGTGCAGGGTGTCCTGACCGAGCACCGCGACGGCAGCGAGACCATCGACCACTACGAAGGCCAGAGCATCATCGAAGGCAAGGACACTACGCACTGGGCGGAGAACAAGGGAAACACCCCGGTGGTCGTAGTTGCCGTGGATGTGTTCAAGCCTTGACAGGCCCCCGGATTTCGTCGCGCAACGCGGAGGAAACATGTCGATCAAGCGCTTTCAGACCGGACCGCGCATGAGCCAGGCCGTGGTCCATGGCAACACCGTCTATCTCGCGGGTCAGGTCGCGGACACTCCGGCGCCTTCTGTCGCCGAGCAGACCAAGCAGGTTCTCGCCAAGATCGACCGGCTTCTCGGGGAAGCGGGCACGGACAAGTCCCGCCTGCTCTCTGCCAACATCTGGATTACCGACATCAGTCGCTTCGACGAGATGAACAAGGTCTGGGATGCCTGGGTGGCCCCCGGCAACACGCCGGCGCGAGCGACAGTCCAGTCCGCGCTGGCACGCCCTGCCAACCTCGTCGAGATCATGGTGGTGGCGGCCTTGGACTGACGCTGTGGCGCGTTGCCTCCTGGCATCGCCGGTCAAGATGTGCAGAAGCGTGCCAGCGGCCTCGATTGGACTGTTGGTCGCGAGCGACGGCGCTCGGGAGTGATACCGAACGGGCCCTTGGACTGGCCGGAAGCTGCTAGTACGATGGGCGCTGGGTCTTTCGCGGGGGTAGTGATGCCGGAGACACGGATACAAACGCTGCAGCGGATGCCCATCTTTGGCGGTATGCGGGCCGACGTGCTCGACTTCCTCCTGGACACGTCCACGGTGGCCAGCGTGGCCCAGGGTAAGTTCTTCTTCCACGAGCACGATAAAGCGCAGTCCATGTTCGTACTCGAAACCGGCGAGGTGGCTGTCCTCAAGCTGTGGGAGGGGCAGCAATGCATGCTCGGACATCTGCGTCAAGGGGACTGCTTCGGTGAGATGGCGCTGATGGATCTCGGTCCCAGGAGCGCGTCGGTCATGGCGGTCAAGGACTGCACCGCGATCGAGCTGTCGACGGCGAGCTTCTACAAGATCTACGAGAAAAACCTCGAGCAGTTCGCCTTGTTGCAGATGAACATCGGACGCGAAGTGAGCCGCCGCCTCCGCGTCGCCGACGAGCGCCTGTTCCGTGCCCATATGGGCGCCCTCGATCTCGATCCGGAGCTGCCGCTGCTGTGCACGTGATGCCCTGATCCGTGGCCATGCCGCAGTGGTTCCTAGCGCATCCGCTCGCCGGACTGCGCGCGGAACAGGAACACCCGCCCGGGATTCAGGGTCAGCCCGAGGGCGGCCCCAATCTCGCCCGAGAAAGTGTTCGGGGCCTTGACGACGATATCCTGTTCTCCGGTTGACGCGATCGAAATCAGCGATAGGATTCAAAGGCTGGCGGATGCCCACCAGCCCGGGATCCCGTCGCGTTCAGTCGTAAAGAACCGCGGCGATCTTGGGATCGTCGATGTTCTTCTTGTCATACCAGTAGAAACCAGTGTCGATGACCTTCGGGAGCTTCTCCCCCTTGAGCGCCTTTACCGCCGCCTCCACGGTCTTGTAGCCGATGCCTACCGGGTTCTGGGTGATGGCACCCGCCATCGAGCCGTCCCGGATCGCGGCCTTCTGCTGCTTGCCGGAGTCGTAACCGATGATCACGATCTTGCGCTTCATCTCTTTTGCGCCGTTCAGGACCCCGATCGCGGAACCTTCGTTGGCGCCGAACATGCCTTTGATATTGGGATTGGCCTGCAAAATCGACTTCGTGATTTCGGTCGACTTGAGTTGGTCGCCGCCGCCGTACTGCACGCTCACGACTTTGATGTTCGGATAGGTCGACTTCATCCGATTCAGGAACCCATCTCGGCGGTCGATGCCGGTGCGGCTGGTTTGGTCGTGCACGACCACCGCCACTTCACCCGATTTGCCGATCAGCTCGGCCATCTTGTCGGCCGCAAGGGCCGCTGCAGCGAGGTTGTCGGTCGTTGCGGTAGTCACGGGAATATCGCTGTCCACGCCCGAGTCGAAGGCCACGACCGGAATTTTGGCGGCCTGGGCTTTCTTCAAAAGCGGGATCGCGGCCTTGCTGTCGAGCGCAGCGAATCCCAGCGCGTTCGGTTTCTTGGCCAGCGCCGCCGAGAGCATGTCGATCTGCTTGTCGACCATGGACTCGCTCTCAGGACCCTCGAAGGTCACCTTCACCTTATAGTCCTTCGCGGCCTGCTCAGAGCCCGCCTTTACCGCCTGCCAGAACTGATGCTGGAAGCCCTTCGATATGAGCGGAATGTAGGTTTCGTCTGCGGCGACACTCGCAGCCGCGAAACCGAGACCCAGACCGATTGCCAGCCTTAGAACTCCTGTTCTCCGAATCATGGTGCTCCTCCTCACGTTGTCGTCGTTACCAGGGGTTGAACACTTGCCAATCACGCGCGGTCGACCTATTTCTTCTTGCGCAAAAGGTCGGCATAGACCGCCAGGATGATGATCACGCCCGTCACCACAGTCTGCCACTCCTGCGCGACGGACAGGATGCGCAGGCCGTTGGTCAGCACGCTCATGATGAAGGCGCCGATGATGGTCCCGAGTATCGTCCCGGCACCTCCGCTGAGCGACGTGCCACCGATGACGACGGCGGCTATCGCGTCGAGCTCGTAACCCTGTCCGAGCGCCGGCTGGGCAGAATTCAAGCGCGAAGCGATCAGCAGACCGGCAATGCCGCAGATCGCGCCGTTCAGCGAGTAAATGACGATCTTCCAGCGATCCACGTTCACGCCGGAGAGCCGCACGGCTTCCTCGTTGCTGCCGAGGGCGAAAGTATAGCTGCCAAGCACCGTTTTGTTGAGGATCACGCTGGATACGACCGCCACGAGGAAAAGAATCAGCACTGCGTTCGGGATAGGCAGGTTCGGCAGCAAGTAGCCGATGAGCGAATCCTGCGAGATGCTCGGAAACTGTGGCGTGTCGTTGAAATAGATCGGTTTGGTGCCGGAAATCACCAGCGAAAGTCCCTTCAGCACCAGCATCATCCCGAGCGTGGCGATGAATGGCGGGATCTTCAACTTGGCGATCAATGCGCCGGAGACGAAGCCGGAAAACGCTCCGAAAAAAATGGCCGCCGCGACGCCCATCGGAAACGGCAATCCCCAGTAGGTCAGAAATACGCCCGCCATCACCGAGCAGAACGTCATGAGCGTGCCGACCGATAGGTCGATCCCGCCGGTGATGATGACGAAGGTGCAGCCGATGGCCAACACACCATTCACCGCGGTGGCCTGCAGGATGCCGACGATGTTATCGGTCTGCAGGAAACTCGGAGACGCGAAGCTGAAGAAGATCATCAATCCCACGAGGCTGGCGAACGCGAGCATCTTCTGCCGGGCGCTCGGGCTGAAGAGGGAACCCCTGATGCGATGCAGAGCGGTGGATTCGGTCGCGACTTGCGGGCTATGCATGTGTTGGTATCTTCTTGTCTGCAGGGGCTTGGGCTGTCAGTGAACTGTTTCACTGACCATGGATTCGCGCTGAGTCGCCAATTGCATGATCTGCTCCTGCGTGGCTCCCGCCGCCGGCAGCTCGCCGGTGATGCGGCCCTCGCACATGACCAGGATGCGATGGCTCAAGCGCAGCACCTCGGGCAGCTCGGAGGAAATCATGACGACTGCGCGCCCCTGTTCCG
>Ga0335084_10006305_pt1 | contig 11784 bp, 12 predicted proteins | sample Lox_Sample_44_FD_206721 | JGI IMG/M metagenome (GOLD analysis project Ga0335084, IMG submission 206721) | Soil microbial communities from Loxahatchee National Wildlife Refuge, Florida, United States - Lox_Sample_4.4 | ecosystem: Environmental > Terrestrial > Soil > Wetlands | place: USA...
CGCGGTACATCGCGATCGACTGCGCAATCATCGGCACGTTGACCGACGAAGATCAGAACTATCTCGCACGCAATCTGCTCGCATTCTTCAATCAGGATTACCGCGAAGTCGCGCGCCTGCATCTCGAGAGCGGCTGGATCCCCGACGAAACCAACGTCACCGACTTCGAAAACGTCATCCGCCGCGTCTGCGAGCCGATCTTCGAGAAACCGCTGAAGGAGATCTCGTTCGGTCACTTCCTGGTGACGCTGTTCCAGACCGCGCGCGAGTTCAACATGGAGGTACAGCCGCAACTGGTGCTGCTGCAGAAGACGCTGCTGAACATCGAAGGGCTCGGGCGCCAGCTGTATCCCGATCTCGATCTGTGGAACACCGCGAAGCCCTTCATGGAGCGCTGGATGGAACAACGCATGGGGCCCGCCGCGGTGCTGCGGCAATTCAGCACGTACGGGCCCGGCTTGATCGAACAACTGCCCCGTCTGCCGGAGCTGATCGTCAGCGCCAGTCACGGCCTCAAACGGCTCGACAAGCTCGCGCGTGAACAACGTGCAGTGATGAACCGGTTGGCGTCGTTGATCGAAGACCAAGGTCGGCGCGGACGGGGCCGCCGCTGGGTCGGCGCGACGTTGCTCGTCGTCAGCGGCGCGTTCCTGTGGGCGCCGATCGCGCACGCACTGCAGACCGGCGAGCCGATGCCGATCACCGTGGGCGTCTTGGCCGCTGTGCTAGGCTCGATGCTGGTCGCGAGAGCCTGAAACGATGGACGTGATCGAAGAGCTGACGCAGATCCTCGAGCAGCGTAAGACGGCTGATCCGAAGACGTCCTACGTCGCGTCGCTGTTTGCCGCCGGGCTCGACCGGATTCTGAAAAAGGTCGCGGAAGAGGCCGGCGAAACCCTCATCGCCGCGAAAAACGCCGGCGCCGGCGCGCCGAAACGCGACGACGCCTTGATCGGCGAAGTCGCGGATCTCTGGTTCCACACGATGGTGATGCTCGTGCACCTCGACCAACGGCCCGCGTGGGTGCTCGACGAACTCGCGCGCCGCCAGGGCGTATCGGGGCACGCCGAGAAAGCCGGTAGAGCGTCCCAAAACGATTGATCCGGCGCGCGTATAATCGCGGCCGGCGCCCAATTGGAGAAAAGGTATGTTCGGATTGAGCCTCGGCCATCTGCTCGTCGTGCTCGCGATCGTACTCCTGTTGTTCGGGCCGAAGCGGCTGAAGTCCCTTGGGTCCGACCTCGGAGCTGCCATCAAGGGTTTTCGTTCCGCCGTGAAGGAAGAAGAGGAGCCGACCCCAGCCAACAAGGAACGGGTCATCGAAGGCGAACTGCAGGTTTCCCCGCGCAAGGTCGACGCGCACAAACACGACACGAATGTTTGACATCAGCTTTTCCGAGCTGGCCCTCATCTGCGTGATCGCCTTGCTCGTCCTCGGGCCGGAGCGCATGCCGCAAGCGCTGCGCACGCTCGGTTTGTGGATCGGTCGCGCCAGCCGCACGTTCACGACGATGCGCGCCGAGATCGAGCGCGAGATCGGCATGGACGAGATCCGTCGCCAACTGCACAACGAAGCGGTGATGGATCAGCTGAAGCGTCTCGAGCGCGACGTCAAAGGCGACAGTGCCGCGAACAACGCGCCGACCGCGCAGCCGTCCGCCGTCGCCCCGGCCGCGACGCCGGGCCCTCCACCTGCGGCCGCTCCGGCTGCCAACGGCGATACGACCAACGTTTTGCCGCCGCGCTAGTCGATCGACGATCCAGTGAAGAAACCGGACGCCTTGGAGCACGACAAGAAAGTCGACTCGGACGAGCAACCGTTGCTCGCTCATTTGCTCGAGCTGCGCAGCCGCATTCTCAATGCCGTGCTCGCCGTGCTGCTGATGTTCTTTCCGCTCTACTACTTCGCGAACCGCATCTATACGTGGGTCGCGGCACCGCTGATGGCGAATCTGCCGTCCGGCACGAAGATGATCGCGACCGAAGTGGCGTCGCCGTTCCTGACGCCGTTCAAGCTCGCGATGTATTCGGCCGTGTTCCTCGCGATGCCGATCATCCTGCATCAGGCCTGGGCGTTCATTTCGCCGGGGCTCTATCTACGCGAGAAACGTTTCGCCGTACCGCTGCTCGTGTCGAGCGTCGTGCTGTACTACCTCGGCATGGCGTTCGCGTATTTCCTGGTGTTTCCGATCGCGTTCAAGTTCTTCGCGAGCGTGACGCCGGCCGGCGTCGAGATGATGACCGACATCAACAAGTACCTCGACTTCGTCATCGACCTGTTCCTCGCGTTCGGATTGGCGTTCGAAATTCCGATCGCGACGTTCCTCGTCGTCGCGACGGGGCTGACGACGACACGCGATCTCGCGTCGAAGCGCCCTTACGTGGTCGTCGGCTGCTTCATCGTCGGGGCGATCTTCACGCCGCCCGACGTCATCTCGCAGGTGATGCTCGCGGTGCCGATGTGGGCATTGTTCGAAGCCGGGCTGCTGCTGTCCCGGCTCGCGATGCCGAAGGAAACCAGCGCCGTTCCGACTACTCCGGAACACTGAGCAGAAACGTCACCGGTCCGTCGTTGACGAGCGCGACTTGCATGTCGGCGCCGAATCGTCCGGTCGCGACTCCGCCCGCACGCTCGCCGATCCGCGCGACGAACGCCTCGTACAACGCATTGGCCTGCTGCGGCGGCGCTGCCGAATCGAAGCTCGGCCGGCGACCGTTCGTCGTGTTCGCCGCGAGCGTGAACTGTGAAACGACCAATACCTCGCCGGCGACGTCGATGACGCTGCGGTTCATCGGCTTCGCGGCGTCCGCGAAAATGCGCAGATCGACACACCGATCTGCGAGCTTCGCCGCCTCGGTCGCGGTGTCTTGCGCAAACACGCCGACGAAGATCAACAGCCCCGGGCCGATTGCTGCGATGCGCGCGCCGTCGACGGTCACGCTCGCCTCGGTGACCCTCTGCAGCAGCGCACGCACTACGCTCTCGCTTCGCGCTTGCGCTGATTCTCGGTCAGATATCGCTTGCGGATCCGCACCGAACGCGGCGTCACTTCGACCAGTTCGTCGTCGTTGATGAACTCGAGCGATTGTTCGAGGGTCATGCGGATCGGCGGCGTCAGGATGATGTTCTCGTCGCTGCCGGCGGCGCGGATGTTCGTCAGCTTCTTCTCTTTGAGCGGATTCACGGTCAGATCGTTCTCGCGACTGTGAATGCCGACCACCATGCCCTCGTACGCTTCGTCGTTCGGTCCGATGAAGAGGCGTCCGCGCTCTTGCAGGTTGAACAAGCCGTAACCGACCGCCTTGCCGCGGCCGTTGGAGATCAATACGCCGTTCGTCCGCTGACCGATCGGTGCGGGAATGGCTTCGCCGTAGCCGGCAAAGCCGAACGACATGATGCCGGTACCCGACGTCATCGACAGGAATTGCGGCCGGAACCCCATCGACGCACGCGAAGCGATTCGATAGCTCAACCGCACCCGCCCGTGGCCGTCGGGCTGCATGTCGAGCAGCTCCGCCCGACGTTCACCCATCGCCTCCATCACGCGGCCTTGATGCGTTTCCTCGATGTCCAGCGTCAAGTCTTCGAACGGCTCGAGCGTCTTGCCGTCCTGTTCCTTCGTGATCACACGCGGGCGCGACACGGCGAGTTCGTACCCTTCGCGACGCATCGTCTCGATCAGAATCGCGAGATGCAGCTCACCGCGGCCCGATACGCGGAATTGATCCGGGTCGTTCGTCTCTTCGACGCGCAGCGCGACGTTGTGCGACGCCTCGCGAAGCAGCCGTTCGCGGATTTGGCGGCTCGTCAGGAATTTGCCCTCGACGCCGGCGAGCGGCGACGTGTTCACGCAGAACATCATCGACACCGTCGGTTCGTCGACCGTCAACGGCGGCAGCGCTTCGGGACGATCGCGCGCGCACAACGTGTCGGAGATGTTGATGTCGTCGACGCCGGTGACGCAGACGATGTCGCCCGCCTGCGCCACGTCCATCTCGACGCGGGTCAGCCCGTGATGGCCGAGCACCGAGAGAATTCGCCCGTTGCGCGCCGCGCCGTGACGATCGATCACGCTGACGGGGGTATTGGTGCGCACCGAGCCGCGCGCGATGCGGCCGATGCCGATGACGCCGACGTAGCTCGAATAGTCGAGCGAGCTGATCCGCATCTGAAACGGACCGTCCGGATCGACGTTCGGCGCCGGCACACGCGCGACGATCGCGTCGAGCAACGGTTGCATGTCGTCCGACATTTGCTCCGGATCGAGCCCGGCAGTGCCGAGCAACGCAGACGTGTACACCACCGGAAAGTCGAGTTGCTGCTCGGTCGCCCCGAGCGAATGAAACAGATCGAATACGAGATCGACGACCTTGTGCGGTCGCGCGCCGGGTCGATCGACCTTGTTGACGACGACGATCGGATTCAGGTTCGCGAGAAACGCCTTCTTCGTGACGAAACGCGTCTGCGGCATGGGTCCGTCGACGGCGTCGACCAACAACAACACCGAGTCGACCATCGACAGAATGCGTTCGACCTCGCCGCCGAAGTCGGCGTGGCCGGGCGTGTCGACGATGTTGATCTGATGATCCCGATAGCGGATCGCCGTGGTCTTCGCGAGGATCGTGATGCCGCGCTCGCGCTCGAGTTCGTTCGAATCGAGAATGCGATCGGGCGCCGCCTTACGCGCGTCGAGCGTGCCGGTTTGCTGCAACAACCGATCGACCAACGTCGTCTTGCCGTGATCGACGTGCGCGACGATCGCCACGTTGCGCAGCTTTTGAGCGTTCATCTATTGGACTTCGGACCGAATGAAAGATGGCTTCGTGCTAGACTTCGCGGCCTCTTTCGAGGCTTGGATCGACGGGCACCGGGCCCGAGTGGGCGCGCATTATGGCTGAACGCAGAAAAGCTGTCGCGCTGATTTCCGGCGGCCTCGATTCGATGCTCGCCGCCAAAGTCGTGATCGACGAAGGAGTTCACGTCGAAGGATTGAACTTCTTCACGGGCTTCTGCGTCGAGGGGCACACGCACGCGATCCGCAGCAGCGACGCGCACAAGCCGAAACGCAACAACGCGCTGTGGGTCGCCGAGCAACTCGGCATCAAGCTGCACATCGTCGACATCTCGGACGAGTACAAAGACATCGTCCTCAATCCGAAGCACGGCTACGGCGCGCACCTGAATCCGTGCCTCGACTGCAAGATCTTCATGGTGAATCGCGCACTCGCGTGGGGCTTCATGCGCGACAACGGCTTCGATTTCATCATTACCGGCGAGGTCGTCGGACAACGGCCGAAATCGCAGCGTAAGGACACCATGCCGTTGATCGCGCGCGAGTCGGGGGCCGACGATCGGCTGCTGCGACCGTTGACGGCGCTCAATCTGCCGCCGTCGTTGCCCGAACGCGAAGGCTGGGTCAACCGCGAACACTTGTACGGATTCCACGGTCGCAATCGCAAACCGCAGATCGAGCTCGCGCATCGCTTCGGGTTCACCGAATACTCGCAGCCCGCGGGCGGGTGTTGCTTTCTCACCGACGAAAAATATTCCGCGAAGCTCGCGGATCTCTGGCACGCGCGCGGCGAGCGCGACTACAGCCTCGACGACATCATGCTGCTGAAAGTCGGGCGCCATTTGCGACCGGAGAAGCATTTCAAACTGATCGTCGGTCGCGACGACGGTGAAAACAATTTTCTCGAGGGGTATCGCAAGCGCTTCGTACACCTGCGCACCGTCAGTCACGAAGGACCGCTGACGCTGATCGACGGAACACCCAACGCCAACGATCTCGACTTGGCCGCGCGGCTCGCAGCGCGCTACAGCCAAGGGCGCGACGCCGATGCGGTCGTCGTGACCGCGCACCATCCGAACGGCGTGGTCGAGCAGTTCGCGGTCGCGCCGTTTCCGGCGCATCGCATACCGGCCGCGTGGCATGTCTGAAAGCGCCCGCGATCGATCGATCGACGTGCTCGATGCACGCGGCCTCATCTGTCCGTTGCCGGTGATCCGCACGCAGCAGCGCATCGAATCGCTCGCCGACGGCGCGCTGCTCGACGTGCTCGCGACCGATCCAGGCACGCTGCACGACGTTCCTGCGTGGTGTCGCGTGCACGGCCACGAAGTCGTCGAAACGCACCGCAACGGACGCGACATTCGAGTGCGTGTGCGCGTTCGACGCGCAATTTGACCGCACCAGATCACGTCGACGGGTCGGACTTTTTTGGTGCGACGAATTTCAAGCGCACCAAATCAATGCGTTCGTGAGCGAGCGCTCACGCCGGCAGGCACGGCCCGATTGATCCGGGCCGTGGCATGACTATTGCTCCCCGAAACCGCTAAGATGCCCAAACCCGCTGGGGGCGGGTAGCCCACACCCTTTAGAACAGCTCACACCGACTTGAGGAGCGGTATCCATGTCCGAACAGACACTGAAGATGATCAAAGACAACGACGTGAAATGGGTCGATCTGCGGTTCACGGATCCGCGCGGTAAAGAACAGCACACGACGATCCCGGCGAGCGTCGTTTCGAAGGACACGATCGAAGAGGGCGTCATGTTCGACGGCTCGTCGATCGCCGGTTGGAAGTCGATCAACGAGTCGGACATGATCCTGCTGCCGGACGACGAGACGTCCGTCATCGATCCGTTCCGCGACGAAACCACGCTCAACCTGCGCTGCGACATCATCGAACCCGGCACGATGCAGCCGTACGGGCGCGATCCGCGCTCCGTCGCGAAGCAAGCCGAGGCGTATCTGAAGTCGAGCGGGCTCGGCGATACCGCGTATTTCGGCCCCGAGGCCGAATTCTTCATCTTCGACAGCGTGCGCTGGAAAGTGCAGATGTCCGGTGCGTCGTACTCGATCGACTCGGAAGAGGCGGCGTGGGAATCGAACGAAGAATACGAAAGCGGCAACATGGGTCACCGGCCGCGCATCAAAGGTGGGTATTTCCCGGTGCCGCCGGTCGATTCGGCAGCCGACATTCGCAACGCGATGTGCAGCACGATGGCGGCGATGGGCCTGCCGATCGAAGTGCATCACCACGAAGTGGCGACCGCGTGTCAGAACGAGATCGGCGTGCGCTTCAACACGCTGGTGAAGAAGGCCGACGAACTGCAGATGTACAAGTACGTCGTGCACAACGTCGCGCACGCGTACGGCAAGACCGCGACGTTCATGCCGAAGCCGCTCGTCGGCGACAACGGCAGCGGGATGCACGTGCACCAGTCGATCGCGAAAGGCGGTAAGAACCTGTTCCACGGCAACGGCTACGCCGGCCTTTCCGACACCGCGCTGTACTACATCGGCGGCATCATCAAGCACGCGCGCTCGCTGAACGGCTTCACGAACTGCAGCACGAACTCGTACAAGCGCTTGGTACCGGGTTTCGAGGCGCCGGTGCTGCTCGCGTACTCCGCGCGCAACCGTTCGGCATCGATCCGGATTCCGTACATTTTGGCTGCGAATCCGCGCGCGTATCGCATCGAAGTCCGTTTCCCCGACAGCACCGCGAACCCGTACTTCGCGTTCGCCGCGATGCTGATGGCGGGCCTCGACGGAATCAAAAACAAGATCCACCCGGGCGACCCGTTCGACAAAGACCTCTACGACCTGGAGCCGGAAGAGCTCGAAGGCGTGCCGACCGTGTCGTCGTCGCTCGAGATGGCGCTCGATGCGTTGTCCGACGACCGCGAGTACTTGAAGGCCGGCGGCGTGTTCAGCGACGACCTGATCGATTCGTACATCGCGCTGAAGCGGCAGGACATTTCGTACATCAACATGACGACGCACCCCGCCGAATTCGAGTTGTACTACAGCGTCTGATTGCGCGAACTCGACGTCCGGCACACCGGACGTCGAATGCGTCACGAAAACCCCGAGCCTTACCGACTCGGGGTTTTTTTATACATGGCGCGGTCGCATAGTTAGCCGGTCATCGCAAATAGGCGTCCTCATGCGCATCCGATTGGCCCTATCGATCGTGCTGTCGATTCTGGGATGCTCCGCGACCGCGGAGATCTACAAGACGGTCGATGCGAACGGCAACGTCGTTTTCACCGACATCGCACCGGTCGAGCGGTCCGGCCAACCGCCCTCGCAAGCGGTGAACGTCCAGCCGATCAACTCGTACGAACCGCCACCGTCCGCTCAGAGCCAGAATCCGCTGTCCTCTCCGGGGTCTTCGGTGCCGTCCTACTACTCGCAGCTCGAGGTGATCTCGCCGACCGAGGACGAGACGATTCGCGACAACGCCGGGAACGTGCAGATCGAAGTCGCGATCAGCCCGCCGCTACGCTCCGACCATCGCCTGCTGCTCGTGCTCGACGGCACCGTGACCGGCGTCGAGGCCGTCAACGGCGTGTTCGAACTGTCGAACGTCGATCGTGGCACCCACACCGCCGGCGCGCGCGCGGTCGACCGTCAGGGCAACGTCTTGATCGAAAGCAATCCCGCGACGTTCAACCTGATGCGCGTGTCGATCGACGGCCCGACCCCGATGCCGCACGCCGCGCCGTAGACCCTACTGTCGATTTGACCTTCCCGGCCGCTCCGCACTATTTTTGTGCGGAGCCGGCTTTCAGTGCGCCGGAAGGCGGCTCGGATCGGCGCTCGGGCGTGCTCATGTGAGCATTCACTCGCACGCGGCGTCGGACATTCCGGCGTTGGTTCGATATTTGCTAACAACTTTCGAGGGACCGGAGCCGACGCGCCGCTCCGCATTTTCGTCGCACCATTACGGAACCTTGGCACGGCCGCATGCGTCCGCCGGACTACATTGTCGACCAACAGAGCACCGCGGTGATGGCCGTGTCCGCGGACCTGCACGTGCTGTACATGAACCAGGCCGCCGAAGCGTTGGTGGAGTCGAGCGGGCACCGCTTGGTCGGCGAACCGCTGACCCGAGTCTTCAGCGATCCCGCCACGCCGCCATCCACCTTCATCGAAGCCTTGACGGTCGGACAGGCCTTCACGAAACGCGGGGCGAGCGCGCGGACGATCTCGGGGGCCATCGTGTCGGTCGACTACACCGTGACGCCGATGCTCGATCGCTCGCCGCCGGAACTCCTGCTCGAAATCCTGCCGCTCGACCGATTGCTGCGAATCAATCGCGACGATCACCACGTGTCGGTGCAGGAAACGACGCGCAAACTCGTGCGCGGCCTCGCGCACGAAATCAAGAATCCGCTCGGCGGCATTCGCGGCGCAGCACAACTGTTAGCGCGCGAACTGCAGACCGAACATCAGCGCGACTACACGCGCATCATCATCGAAGAGGCCGACCGGCTGCGAAATCTCGTCGATCGCATGCTCGGCCCGAGCCAGATGCCGCGCTTCGTGCCGGTCAACGTGCACCAAGCGCTCGAGCGCGTCGTGCAACTACTCGAAGCGGAGGCGCCCGGTAAGATCCGCTTCGTGCGCGACTACGACCCGAGCTTGCCCGAAGTCGAAGCCGACCTCGAACAGTTGATTCAGGCATTGCTCAACATCGCACGCAATGCGCAGCAAGCGCTGGAGAAAACCGAATCTCCGCAGATTCGCCTGACGAGCCGAGTCATTCGGCAATTCACGATCGGCACGATGCGCCATCGTCTGGTCGTTCGCATCGACATCGCCGACAACGGTCCGGGGATTCCGCCGGAGCTCTTCGAGCGCATGTATTACCCGATGATCAGCGGGCGTGCCGACGGTTCCGGTTTGGGGCTGTCGATCGCGCAGAGCATCGTCGGACAACACGGCGGCTTGATCGAATGCGAATCGAAGCCGGGCTCGACCATTTTCAGCATTTATTTGCCTTTGGAGCAGCCGCATGCCAAATAGCAACGTCTGGGTCGTCGACGACGACCGCTCGATCCGCTGGGTGCTGGAACGCGCACTCGAACAAGCCGGCATGACGACGCTGTCGTTCGACAGCGGCGACGCAATGCTGCAACGGCTGAGCCGCGAGCAGCCGGACGTCATCATCAGCGACATTCGCATGCCCGGCGTCGACGGGATCGCGCTGCTCGAGCGCGTGCACCACGACCTGCCGAAACTGCCGGTCATCATCATGACGGCGCACTCCGACCTCGAAAGTGCCGTGAGCTCGTACCAGAGCGGTGCGTTCGACTACTTGCCGAAACCGTTCGACGTCGACGACGCGATGGCCATGGTCCGCCGAGCCGTCACGCACGCGCGCGAGCAAAAATCCGAGCACGTACCGGAGGACGTCGCGCCGACCGAAATCATCGGACAAGCGCCGGCGATGCAAGAAGTGTTTCGCGCGATCGGGCGGCTGTCGCATTCGAACGTGACCGTATTGATCAACGGTGAATCAGGCAGCGGCAAGGAACTCGTCGCACGCGCGTTGCATCGGCACAGCCCGCGCGCGAACGCCACGTTCATCGCGCTGAACATGGCGGCGATTCCGAAGGATCTCGTCGAAGCGGAACTCTTCGGTCACGAGAAGGGCGCGTTCACCGGCGCCGCGCAGCAACGCGTCGGCCGTTTCGAACAGGCGAACGGCGGCACGCTGTTCCTCGACGAGATCGGCGACATGCCGGCCGACACGCAGACGCGGCTGTTGCGCGTGCTCGCGGACGGCGAGTTCTATCGCGTCGGCGGCCACTCGCCGGTACGCGTCGACGTGCGGATCATCGCGGCCACGCACCAGAATCTCGAACGCTTGGTCGAGCAAGGCTCGTTCCGCGAGGACCTGTACCACCGCCTGAACGTCATTCGCATTCACCTGCCGCGCTTGAGCGAACGGCGCGAAGACATTCCGCTGCTCGCCCGCCATTTCCTCAAAGCCGCGGCAGCCGAGCTCGGCGGCGAGACGAAGGTGCTGCGCCCCGAGACCGAACAGTACCTGTCCGGTTTGCCGTGGCCCGGCAACGTCCGACAGCTCGAAAACACCTGTCGGTGGCTGACCGTCATGGCGTCCGGTCGCGACGTATACGTCGACGATCTGCCGCCGGAATTGCGCGCCGCCGAGAGCGCGAATACGCCGACCAGCGACTGGGAGGCAGCGCTCGCTCGTTGGGCCCATGAAGAGCTCGCCCGCGTGGTGCCGGGCAGCGGTGCGAAGCCGTTGCTCGACACGGCCGTGCCGCGCTTCGAACGCATCGTCATCGAAGCCGCGCTGGCCCGCAGCGGCGGCCGTCGCCGCGACGCCTCGCTGTTGCTCGGCTGGGGTCGCAACACGCTGACGCGCAAAATGAAAGAACTGGACATGAATTCCACCGGGGACTGACGCACCCGGCGGATCGCTGGCAAAAATGCACCGCGCGCCTAGCCTTCGTAGATGGGCGGGCGCACATCTCCCGGGCTACGCGGCGGCCGCGCGATCGTCGCGCTACTGCTCGGTATTGCCGCGTGTGATGCACGCGCGCTGACGTACGACGCGACGCCGATCGCGGCGAATTGGATCTCCTCAGCCGGCCACACGGCGATCACCAGTTGGGCGAGCGGCCTCGGCTGCCCCGACACCGCGGGCGACGACAGCCTGTCCGCCCCGCTCGACATCGGGTTCACGTTCAAGTTCGGCACCACCAACTACACGCAGGTGCGCGTCAACACGAACGGCCGTCTGATGTTCAACAACACCTATTGCGGCTACGGCTCCCAAGCGGTCGGCCCTCCGCGCACGTATCCGAATCCGCTGCCGAGCGGCAACTCGAACAACACGATGCAGGTCTACGGCGCGGACCTCGACGTCGGCGCCGGCGGTACGATCACCTACAAGAGCATCGGCACCGCGCCCAATCGAATCTTCGTCGTGACGTGGAACAACGTCTCTGCATG
>Ga0335084_10006307_pt1 | contig 11783 bp, 10 predicted proteins | sample Lox_Sample_44_FD_206721 | JGI IMG/M metagenome (GOLD analysis project Ga0335084, IMG submission 206721) | Soil microbial communities from Loxahatchee National Wildlife Refuge, Florida, United States - Lox_Sample_4.4 | ecosystem: Environmental > Terrestrial > Soil > Wetlands | place: USA...
GCTGCAGCAGCCGGTCGAGCTGCGAGAGGAAGCGCGAGCGGTCCTTCGCCGTGAGGGCGCGGGGCCCGCGCGACGGGATGCCGGCGTCGCGCAGCTGCGCTTTGAGGTCCCGGGTGGCGAGCGCGCCGCCGATCGAGTCCTCGCTGAAGGGCCGGCCGTCGCTGCCGAGCACGCGCGCGCCGGCGGCCAGGCAGCGCGCGGCAAGGGGAATGTCCGACGTCACGACGACGTCCCCGGCGCCGACGCTCGCCGCGATCCAGTCATCCGCCGCATCGGGTGCATCGCCGACGACGACCAGCTGCACCGGCGGCCGCTCGGGCACGTACAAGCGCCGGTTGGCCACGAGCGTGACCGCGATGCCGTAGCGCGCGGCCACGGCGTACACTTCTTCCTTCACCGGGCATGCGTCCCCGTCGACGACGACCTTCGGCAATTGCGGCCGCTCCCGGCGACATTCTGGCACTGCGAGGGTGCTCCGATCATCGGCGTCCCCGTGGGAGTGAGCGTGGGAACCGGCGCAAGAGAGCGAGGCGGGATCGAGCTGCGGCTCCTGGGCCCGCCCGCGCTCTCTCGCGGCGGCGTCGCGGTGGAGCTGCCGGCCTCCCGCAAGGTCCTGGCGCTGCTCGCCTGCCTGGCGCTCGCGCCGCGCGCGCTCGCGCGCGGGCAGCTGTGCGAGCTGCTCTGGGGCGTCTCGAACGACCCGCGCGGGGAGCTTCGCGGATGCCTCGCCAGGATCCGCCGCCTCTTCGACGAGCCGGGTCGCCCGCGGCTCGTCGAGAGCCGCCGCGACGGCGTCCGCCTCGACCTGTCGGATTGCCGCGTCGACGCGCTCGAGGTCGCGCATGCGACACAGGGCGGTGTCGACATGCTCTCGGCGGAGCGGCTGCAGGAGCTGTCGGCGCTCTGCGCGGGCGACCTGCTGGAAGGCCTCGAGCTCGAGCCCGATCTGCCGTTCGCGAGCTGGCTCGTCGCCCAGCGCCGCCGCTTGCGCGCCTGCCACGCCGCCCTGCTCGAGCAGCTCGTGCGGCGCGCCGAGGACGACGAGGCGTTCGCGCACCTCGAGAAGTGGCTGCAGCTCGCGCCCTTCGACCGCCGCGCGCACCAGGCGCTGCTCGCCGCGCTCGCCTCGCGCGGCCGGATTCGCGAGGGCGAGGACCACCTGGCGGCGACGGCAGAGCGCTTCGCGGCCGAGGGTCTCGACGTCGAGCCGTTGCGCGACGCGTGGCGCCGCGCGCGCGCCGGGCCCGCCGCCGCGGTTGCGAGCCTCCAGCGCGGCGGCGAGCGCGAAGCGCTCCCGAACGCGCGGCGCCGCGCATCGATCGCGGTCATGCCGTTCGAGGGGGAGGCCGAGGCGCGCGGGCCGGGCGGCCTCGCCGACGGCCTGGCGCACGACGTCCTGACCCGGCTCGCCAAGCTGCGCAGCTTGTTCGTGATCGCGCGGGGAACCGTGTTCGCGCTGCGCGACCGGCAGGTGGCGCCGGCCGAGGCCGCGCGCATGCTCGACGTGGACTACATCGTGAGCGGATCGCTGTGGCGCCGGGGCGAGCGCGTCCACGTCCGCGTCGAGCTCGCGGAGACGCGCAGCTCGCGCATCGTCTGGGCCGAGGTCTTCGATCGCGAGGTCGACGACGCGTTCGCCGTGATCGAGGAGATCGGCAACCAGATCGTCGCGTCGGTCGCGCACGAGATCGAGGCCGCCGAGTCCAACCGCGCCATCTTGCGTCCGCCCAGCTCGCTGGATGCCTGGGAGGCGTACCACCGCGGCCTCTGGCACATGTACCGGTTCAACCGGGACGACAATCTGAGCGCGGGCCACTTCTTCGCGACGGCGCTGCGCCTCGACCCCACGTTCTCGCGCGCGTTCGCCGGGCTCTCGTTCACGCACTTCCAGAACGCCTTCCTGGGCTGGGGCGAGCGCGGCCCCGAGACCGACCGCGCGTTCGCCAGCGCCGGCGAGAGCCTGATGGCGGACGATCGCGATCCCGCCGCGCACTGGGCGATGGGGCGCGCGCTCTGGCTGCGCGGCCGGCAGGACCAATCGCTCGTCGAGCTCGAGACCTCGGTCGACCTGAGCCCCAACTTCGCGCTGGCCCACTATACGCTCGCGTTCGTCCACTCCCAGGGCGGCGACGCGCGCGCGGCGGTCGAGTTCTCGGATCACTCGCGGCGGCTCAGCCCGTTCGACCCGCTCCTCTTCGCGATGCTCGGCGCACGCGCGATGGGCCTCGTGCGTCTGGGCCGCTTCGACGAGGCCGCCGAGTGGGGCGCGCAGGGGGCGGCCCGGCCGAACGCGCACGCGCACGTGCTGGCGATCGCCGCGTACAGCCTCGCGCTGGCGGGACGGATCGACGAGGCGCGCGCGCATCTGGGCGAGATCCGGCGCCGGCGGCCGAGCTACCGCGTGGACGACTTCCTCCAGGCGATGCGCTTCGCGCCCGACGGAGAGGAGCTGTTTCGGAAGGCGGCACTCCAGCTCGGGGGGTGACCACGGCGCAGCTCACTCCGGGCGCGTCTCGCGGAGGGCGCGGATCACCGCATCGACCGCGCGCTCGGTCGGCGTTCCGACGCCGACGCGAATCGCCTCGTCCGGAGCGGGCGGCTCGAGCGTCTCGAGCTGGCTGCGCAGCAGGGCAGCGGGCATGAAGTGGCCGGTGCGCGCGCGGAGCTGCCGCTCGACTTCTTCGTAGCTCCCGTCGACGAAGACGAACCGGAGCTGCTTCGGGTCGCTCAACCCGGAGCGCAGCACCTGGCGGTACGAGCGCCGCAGGGCCGAGCACGCGAGGACGACGTTCTGGTTCGCGGCGACCCACTCCCGGATCGCGCGATTCAGCCGCGCGAGCCAGGGCCGGCGATCGTCGTCGGTGAGCGGCTCGGCGCGGCGCATCTTCGCGACGGCCTCGGGGTCGTGCCAGTCGTCGCCCTCCTCGAAGCGGAAGCCGAGCCGCTCGGCCAGCGCCCGGCCCAGCGTGGTCTTTCCCGCTCCCGACACGCCCATCGTGACGATGACCATGGGGCTGCCGCCCTGCCTCCGCCGTCCATCGTCGCAGTCCGCGGAGGGTCCCGGTAGTCCGGGCCGCAGGCCCGTCTGGTAGCATCTGAGCGCGGCCAGCGGACACGAAGGAGTCGCCATGTCCTCGAGCTCGATCGATCGCATTCTCGACGAGGCCGTCGCGCGCGGTGTCGCACCCGGCGTCGTCGCCCTCGTCGCGGACGAGAAGCGGATCCTCTACCAGGGCGCGCGCGGCCGCGCGGCGCCGGACGCGGCGACCCCGGTCGCGCTCGATTCCGTGTTCCGGATCGCCTCGATGACGAAGGCGATCACGTCCGCGGCCGCGATGAAGCTCGTCGAAGCGGGGAAGCTGGGACTCGACCAGCCGATGGCCGAGATCGCGCCCGAGCTCGCGCAGGCCTCGATCCTGCTCGGCTTCGACGACGACGGGAAGCCGCGCACGCGCAAGCCGCGGCGCGCGATCACGCTCCGGCATCTGCTCACGCACACGTCCGGCTTCTCGTACGACCTGTTCAACACGGACGTCGCCCGCTACATGGAGCACGAGGGGCTGCCCTCGATCGCGTCGTGCCTGAACGCGTCCCTTCGCGCGCCGCTCCTGTTCGAGCCCGGCGAGCGCTGGGAGTACGGGATCGGCATCGACTGGGCCGGCAAGATCGTCGAGGCGGCGAGCGGCCGGAAGCTCGAGCGCTACCTGCAGGACGAGTTCTTCGAGCCGCTGGGCATGCGGGACACGAGCTTCCTGCTGCGCGACGACATGAAGCGGCGCCTCGTCGCCGCCACGCAGCGCCAGCCGGGTGGCGCGATCGCGCGGATCGACTTCGAGTTCCCGCAGGACGCGGACTTCCACATGGGCGGCGGGGGACTCTTCTCGACCGGCCCCGACTACTTGCGCTTCACGCGCATGCTGCTCGGGGGTGGCGCGCTCGACGGCGTGCGCGTGCTCGCCGCCGAGACCGTGAAGCGGATGGGCGAGAACGCGATCGGCGAGATCGCGGTTCCGCCGGTCGCCAGCGCCAATCCCGCGATGGCGATCTCGCACGAGTTCTGGCCGGGACAGACGAAGCGCTGGGGCCTCGCCTACATGCTCAACACCGAGGACGTCGCGGGCGGACGCGCCGCGGGGAGCTGGACCTGGGCCGGCGTGCACAACACCTTCTTCTGGATCGACCCGACGCGGCGCCGCACGGCGGTCCTGATGATGCAGGTCCTGCCCGCGAACGACCCGCAGGTGATCGCCACGCTCGAGACGTTCGAGCGCGCGGTGTACGCGTCATGACGGACTCGCCGTACACGCCGCCGAAGGTCTGGAAGTGGGAAACGCCGAGCGGGGGGCGCTTCGCCAGCATCAATCGTCCGGTCGCGGGAGCGACGCGCGAGAAGGAGCTGCCCGTCGGGAAGCACGCGCTGCAGCTCTACTCGCTGGCGACACCGAATGGCGTCAAGGTCACCGTGCTCCTCGAGGAGCTGCTCGCGCTCGGCAGGAAAGAGGCGGAATACGACGCCTGGCTCATCAACATCGGCGACGGGGACCAGTTCGGGAGCGGCTTCGTCGCCGTCAATCCGAACTCGAAGATCCCGGCGCTCCTGGACCGCGGCACGTCGCCCCCGACGCGGGTCTTCGAGTCGGGCGCGATCTTGGTGTACCTGGCCGAGAAGTTCGGCGCGTTCCTGCCGAAGGATCCTGCGCCGCGCGCGGAGTGCCTGTCGTGGCTGTTCTGGCAGATGGGCAGCGCTCCGTATCTCGGCGGCGGCTTCGGGCACTTCTACGCCTACGCACCCGAGAAGTACGAGTATCCGATCAACCGCTACACCATGGAGGTGAAGCGCCAGCTCGACGTGCTGGACCGCAATCTCGCCGAGCGGCGCTACCTGATCGGAGACGAGTACACGATCGCGGACATGGCGGTGTTCCCGTGGTACGGCGGCGTGGTGCTCCACAACCTGTACCAGGCCGAGGTCTTCCTCGAAGCGAAGTCGTACACGAACCTCGTGCGCTGGGCGTCCGAGATCCAAGAGCGCCCCGCGGTGCGCCGCGGCCAGCGCGTCAACAAGGCCTGGGGACCCGAAGCGGAGCGCGTTCCCGAGCGACATTCGTCCAGCGACCTCGGCTGATCGGATCGCGGGAGCGGGCCTCTGCCTGGCGCGTGGTATCGTGCGGCCGACCGCGCCAGCAAGGAGGCCGCTCGCGATGATCTTCCGCCAGCTCTTCGACCCCGAGACCGCCAGCTACAGCTACCTGCTCGGGGACGAGCTGACCCGCGAGGCGGTGCTGATCGATTCCGTCGCCGAGCAGTTCGACCGCGACGTGGCGATCATCAAGGAGCTCGACCTGAAGCTCGTCTTCGCGCTGGAGACGCACGTGCACGCGGACCACGTGACGGCGGCGGCGCGGCTCCGCGAGGCGCTCGGCGCGCGCGTGGCGGTCAGCTCGGGCAGCGGCGTGCAGAACGCCGACGTGCTGCTGCGCGACGGGGATTGGATCGCCGTCGGTGCGCATCGCCTCGAGGCGCGCGCCACCCCCGGGCACACCAACGGCTGCATGACGTTCGTGACCGAGGGCATGGCCTTCACCGGCGATGCGCTCCTGATCCGCGGCTGCGGCCGCACCGACTTCCAGCAAGGCGATGCGCGCACGCTGTTCCACTCGGTGCGCTCGCGCATCCTCACGCTGCCCGAGTCGACCGCGATCTTCCCCGCGCACGACTACCGCGGGCGCACGCAGACGTCGGTGGGCGAGGAGCTGCGCTTCAACCCGCGGCTCGGCACGGGCAAGACCGTCGAGTCGTTCGTCGAGCTGATGGGTCGCCTCACGCTCTCCTATCCCAAGCGCATGGACGAAGCGGTCCCGGCGAACCTCTACGCGGGCCTGGCCCCCGGTGCGCGCCCCAAGGCCCGAGCGCCGAGCCCCGTTGCGGCGGTGATGCGCGAGCTCGGCCGCCAGGACGCCGACGCGTGGATGGGCGAGGGGATCTGAGCCGCGTGCGCGCGCCCTCCCTCGGCACGCGCAGTCTCGCCGCGTGGCTCGCGCTGGCGCTGGCCGGCTGCTTCACGCCTGCCGCCGAGCAGCAGCGCGGCGACGACGAGGCCAAGCAGGTCGAACAGGAGATGGGGCTGCTGCGCGAGCCCGCGCTCTCGGCCTACGTGCGGGCGGTCGGCGCGAAGCTCACGGCCGTCTCCGACAAGCCCGAGGGCCCCTGGCAGTTCGACGTGGTCGACCGGCCCGAGCCCAACGCGTTCGCGCTGCCGGGCGGGCACGTGTACGTCACGCGCGGCCTGCTCGTTCTGACGAACTCGGAGGACGAGCTCGCCGGCGTGCTCGGCCACGAGATCGCGCACGTGACCGCGCGCCACTCGACGAAGCGCATGGGCGCGGCGGTGCTGACGGCGCCGCTGACGATCGCGAGCGGCATCGCGGGCATGGCGGTGGGCATCGTGAGCCCGGCGCTCGGCAACGCCGTCGCCGGCACCGGCGACCTGATCAGCGAGGGTCTCGTGCTCGCGCCGTACAGCCGCGAGCAGGAGCACGAGGCCGACGAGCTCGGCCAGACGCTCGCTGCGCGGGCAGGCTACGACCCGGCCGCGCTGCCGCGCTTCCTGCAGACCTTGGACCGCGACCTCGCGTTGCTGGCCGGCCAGAAGCAGCGCTCGAGCTTTCTGGACAGTCACCCGCTGACACCGGATCGTGTCGCGCGCACCGAGGAGAGAGCGCGCCAGCTGACGCGCGCCGCGGCCAGCCCGATCGCCGGCGCGCGCGCTGCGTTCCTCGCGCGGCTGGACGGCCTCGTGGTGGGCGAGGACCCGGCCCAGGGCGTGTTCGCAGGCCGCGCCTTCCTGCAGCCCGCCCTCGACGTCGCGCTCGACTTCCCCGCGGGCTGGAAGACGCGGAACACGAACGAGGCGGCGGGCGCGATCAGCCCGGCGCAAGACGCGCTGGTGGCGCTGAAGGTTGCGGCGACGGACTCGAGCCTCGCCCAGGTGCTCGCCAAGGTGGCCGCGGAGCAGAGCGACCTCGACTTCGCGCGCTTCGAGGTGGGCGGGCTGAAGGCGGCGCGCACCTCGCTCTCCGGGCGCGGCCAGCTCGTCGAGGTCACCTTGATCGAGTACGGGCGCGACGTCTACGCCGTCGTCGGCAAGTGCGCCGAGTCGGCGGCGAAGCAGTACTCGCCCGCGTTTCGCGCGACGGCCGCCAGCTTCCGCGCGCTCTCCGCGAAGGAGCGCGGCTCGATCCGCGAGTCGCGACTGCGCGTGCGCGCGGCGCGCGCCGGCGAGACGCCCGCCGCGATCGGCGAGCGCACGGGCTCGAGCTGGGACGCGGCGCACGTGGCGGTGGCCAACGAGGTCGCGGTCGGCGCTCGCCTCGACGCCGGCTGGCCCGTGAAGCTGGCGTTGCCGCAGGCCTACACGCCGCGCGGTCGCTGAAGCGCGTCGTCAGAGCGCTGCGAAGAACGGGAGCGACGGCGCGAAGAAGTACTCTCCGCCCTTGAGCGTCACGAAGTCGGCGAGGCGCTTGTGGACGACCTTCGTCTTGTCGTCGTCGCCCCAGCCCGCGCGGTGGGTCTGGGCGCCGGCGGGAGCCTGGCCGATGATCGGGTCGATGCCGGTGCCGTCGTGCAGGAAGCGTGCGTCGTTCGCCCAGCTCGCCTGCGTGAACTCGAACTGGTTTGCGATGTCGGCCTGGTAGGCCATGAAGAGCAGGCCGACCTTGCCCGTCGGCTTGTCGACGAACTCCTTCTTGCGGTTCTGGCGGCGCGCGCCGTAGGTGATCCCGCGGCGCGCCATGATGTGAGCGCGCTCCTGCGCGACGGTTGCGCCCAGCTCGGTGGTCTGGCCGCGCGGATTCGCCTTGCGGATGTGCGCGTGGAACGGGCAGCGGAGCCCGTCCTTGTCGTGGTCGAAGTCGAAGTTGTTCGGCACGGGATGGTGCATGCCCTCCGCGTGCCGCAGCACGACCGGCGTGCCGTCCTCGAAGCGGCCGATCAGCTGCGCGCCGGCGAGCTCGGGCGGGAAGTCCGCGTCGAGCGCTTCGAGCTGCGCCTGCAGTGCGTCCTCCGCCGCGTGGAACCGGCGCACGTTCTGCTCCAGCTTGCGATACACGAAGTACGAGCCGAACGCGCGCGCGTCGCTGGCGCCGGGATCGCGCACCAGAACCTGCTCGAGCGGGAACGCGGGATCCCAGCGCACGGGATCGCCGGCGGGAATCTCGCGCGCGACGTCGACCTCGCGCAGGAGCGGCTGGCTGCGCCCGTCGACGTAGCCGAAGTGCTCGATGCCGTCGTGGTTCGCGTTGAAGTACGCGCGGCCGCGCTCGCTGCCCAGGATCTTCACCGCGCTCGCGGGCAGCGCGGCGCGGAGCGACGCGAGCTCCGCCTCGACCCCCTTCGAACGCGCGGGGTTGCCGCGCTCCGGATCCCCGGCGACGAGGATCATCGCGTGGACCTCGCCCTGGTAGGTCTCGTCCCAGCGGCCCGAGGCGGAATCGCCGAGCGCGGGGCCGCGCGCTTTCAGACCGCCGCGGAACGCCGCGTCGGCGGGAGTCGCGCCCGCCGGCACGCCCAGGGCGGCGTAGCCCGTCTTCGAGAGCACGCAGGCGAGGAACGTCGGAGTCGCGGGCGCGGCTCTCCCCGCCTTCTTCGCCGCGCGGAAACGGTCGGCCGCCGCGTGCTGCGCGGCGGCGCTCGTGAGCCTGGCTCCGAGCTGACTGAGGAAGGCGCGCGCGGCTGCGCGCTGGCTCGGATCGAAGCGCAGGAAGACGTGGGCGGTGACGTGTCGCCCGTGTCCGCTCAGCACGTTGCCCTGCAGCATGTCGAGCAGCGTCTTCGTGTCGGCGTCGGGGTTCCGGGGCAGCGGCGCTTTCAGGTTGATCGGCACGGCGGCTCCTCGCGCTCGGGCTAGTGTGGCTTCGCGATCGGGCCCTCGGCGCCGTGGACCGCGTTCGAGAACATGAACTGAACGGGGACCCGCTTCTTGCCGACGCGCACCTGCTTGAAGACCAGATCGAGCGAGCTGGCCACGAAGATCGGTTGGTCGCCGCACTCGTGACCCTGGCGCGACATCCAGCCGAGGAAGTGATCCTGGTTGGTCTCGATCGCATCGTTGACGTCGGCGTCGGTTCGGAACTCGTTCAGCTCGTGGTAGAGCGTGCCGACCACGTTCTTCCACGGCTGGTCGAACGCGACGATCCCGTTCTCGCGCCCCGACGAGAGGAACTCGGAGTACACGTTCGCGGAATAGTACAGCGTGACGCGCTTGCCGCCGGACGTGAAGTGCACCGAGCCGTGGTAGCCGCCCAGGCCGTTCAGCGAGCTCGAGCGGCCGAGCGCGAGCACCACGCCGGGCGGCAGGATCAGGTTGAAGATCGTGCTGCCGAGATCGCTCTTCAGGACCGCGCCGGACTTGTAGAGGTCGATCGCGATCTTCTGCACGTCCGGCTCGTCGATCCGCGCCGGCTTCGCGCCGCCGACGACGAACGACGGCCGCGGGTCACACGAAACGGTGGCGCCCGGGAAGTACTGCACCATCACGTTGTTGAGGCGCCGATCGCGCATGGCGAGCGCGATCGCCGTGTCGATCGCGTCGACGTCGCGCTGCTTCCAGTCCGAAGTCGAGCCGAGGTAGACGTTCTGGAACTCCATCTGGGGGACGACCTTGCCGCCGTGGAAGAGGAGATCCTCGAGGGGCGCAGGCGAGATTCCCGGCGCGATCGCCCTGGGCCTCGCCCACGCGCCGCTGGGGAGAGCGGCCTTCGCGTAGTAGAGCCGCTCGGCCTGGGATCCCGGCCGGGCCTGGATCCGCATCGGAGTTCCGACGGAGTACGAGCCGTTCCGGCGGCGAGTCATGGCCGCAGTATGAGCGACGGCCCGGCGCGCGATCTTGGGAAAATCGTGGGATCGAGTCGCCCGATGCGCTGGTCCGAAAACGGTCCGCGCGCGGTAAGGATCCGCGCCCGATGCGTGGCCTAGGCTCCAGGCAAAGGAGAAAGCCATGCCTCACTCGGGTTCTTGCTTCTGCGGTGCGGTCGAGGTCGAGGTCTCGGGCTCGCCCGAGGCGATGGGCTACTGCCACTGCCGCTCGTGCCGCTCGTGGTCGGCGGCGCCGGTCAACGCGTTCAGCCTCTGGAAGCCCGACGCGGTGCGGATCACCGCGGGCGCGGAGCACGTCGCCACGTTCCAGAAGACGCCCATGAGCCAGCGGCAGTACTGCCGCAAGTGCGGCGGCCACCTGATGACCAGCCATCCGCCGCTCGGCCTGGTCGACGTCTACGTCGCGACGATCCCGACGCTCGACTTCAAGCCGGGCGTGCACGTGAACTACGCGGAGACGGTGCTGCCCATGCGCGACGGCCTCCCCAAGCTGAAGGACTTCCCCGCGGAGTTCGGCGGCTCGGGCCGGACCGTGCCGGAGTGATTGCGCCCGAGACGTTCGCCGGACCCGAGCGCTCGGCTCGAGGCCCGGTGGCTGACGCGCACGGAGAGCTGCGGCGGCTGCCGCTCACCGTCGCCTGATCTCGCGCACGCCGGCGTTCAGGTGGCGGCGCAACAGCGCGCGCAGCGTCGCTCCATCCCCGTAGCCCACGCGCGCCGCGATCTCGTCGACGCTCGCCTTCCCGGTCTTGAGCAGGTGCACGGCGCGCTCGACACGCAGGCTCTGGAAGTACGCGAGCGGTGACTTGCCGAGCACGCTCTCCAGGTGTCGCGCGAGCGTGCGCTTGCTCGCGCCCGCCGCGCGCGCCGCCTCGTCGAGCGAGAATCCGCGCGCCAGCCGGGTCCGCGCCCAGCTCTCGAAGCGCTGAACCACCGGATCGTCGTGCAGCAGGTGGTCCGTGAGCGCGTACGCGGACTGCGACGGGCGCGCGTCGACGACCAGGTACTTGGCCGTGAGCGCTGCGAGCTGGGGGCTGGCGCGCCGGACGATCCAGAGCGCGAGATCCAGGTGGCCGAGCGCGGCGCCGGCCGTCACGAAGCGTCCCGACTTCACGATCATCGTCGACTCGTCGAGCGCCACCGCGGGGTAGCGCCGGCGGAAGAGCGGGGCGAGCCACCAGGTCGTCGTCGCGCGCTGGCCGTCGAGGAGCCCGGACTCGCCCAGCACGAACGTGCCGATGCACGCGGCCGTCAGCGCGGTATCCCGGCGCGACCACGCCCGCAGTGCGTCGGCCGCGTCGCGCACGTCCGGCCGCGCGAGCGCGCGCTCCAGCGGCTCGGGCATCTTGAAGCCGATCGCAGGCACGACCACGACGTCCGGCGCGCGGCTCCCGATCGCGGCGACGGGAACGCGGAGCCCGTGCGAGCTGCGTACCGAGCGCCGCACGCCGACGATCCGCGTCTCGAACCGCGCTACGGAGAGAGCCGAGGCGTCGATCAGCTCGTTCGCCGTCTGGAACGCGTCGAGCACCGCGGAGAGGCCGAGGTCGAACACGTCGTCGAGCGCGAGGATGGAGATGTTCATGGCAAGAACGATATCAAAGTTGGCGTTCCTGCCAGTGTCGGGCCGCCGGGTGCCGGCACCCAAGCTCGGCATTCCACCAACCACCAAAAGAGGAGAATCGTGATGCCGAAGCTCGGATTGTTCGTGCGACTGGAGGCGAAGCCCGGAAAGGAGGACGAGGTCGCGGCGTTCCTGGCGAAGGGTCTCGCGCTCGCGAACCAGGAGGCGACCACGCTGCTCTGGTTCGGGCTGCGCGTGGGCCCGTCGACGTTCGCCGTGTTCGACTCGTTCGAGGACGAGTCGGGCCGGCAGGCCCATCTCGAGGGCCCGATCGCGCAGGCGTTGA
>Ga0335084_10006309_pt1 | contig 11782 bp, 9 predicted proteins | sample Lox_Sample_44_FD_206721 | JGI IMG/M metagenome (GOLD analysis project Ga0335084, IMG submission 206721) | Soil microbial communities from Loxahatchee National Wildlife Refuge, Florida, United States - Lox_Sample_4.4 | ecosystem: Environmental > Terrestrial > Soil > Wetlands | place: USA: Florida...
GCCAAGAAGATCAAGGCGGAGCTGAAGAAGATCGGCAAGGCCTGCAAGAACGACATCGACAAGTTCTGCGCGAAGGTCCAGCCGGGCGAGGGACGCATCGCGAGCTGTCTCGCGGACAACTCGGCGAGCCTGTCGAAGGGATGCGTGGCGTCGATCAAGCACTAGCCGCTTCGCCGACTTTGTCGTAGATGCAGGAAACGCCTGCCACACCCTATCAACTTTCACACACTGCAATAAGGGCCCACATGGCTGCAAACCTAATCGAACTGATGCAACGCTCACTCTCACCGACGCTCGTCCGCGAGGCCAGCCGTTTCTTGGGCGAATCCGAGTCCGCAACCCAGGGCGCGGTCGGCGCTGCATTGCCCGCCCTGCTCGGCGGGCTGATGCAGAAGGCGTCCACCGCGCAAGGTGCAAGCAGTCTCTTCGATCTGCTGAGCGGACCGACCGTGGATACGCGCGCAATGAGCAACCTCAGCAATTCGCTCGCCGGCGGCGACCAGACGAACGCGCTCCTCAAAACCGGCGCTGGTTTCGTGTCGACTCTGTTCGGCGGCAAGGCTGGGGCGCTCATCGAAACGCTCAGCTCGATCACCGGGCTGAAATCTGGCTCCATCACCAACCTGCTCTCGATCGCCACACCCGCGATGCTTGGCTTCCTGAAGAACCATATGAGCACCAACAAACTGGACGCGACCGGGCTGTCCAATCTGCTGGTCGGACAGAAGGATTTCCTCGGTGGCTTGCTCGACAACCGCATCACCAGCGCGCTCGGTCTGGGCAGCGCCAGTTCCTTCCTTTCCAGCCTCGCGAGCAAGGGCCTCGGCGCGGTCTCGGGCGCGGGTGCAACGGCCTTGGGTGCGGGTGCAGCGGCCTTGGGTGCGTCAACCGCGGCGGCCGGAGCAATGAGGTACGCTGGGCAGAGTACCGCCGACCTCACCGGTCAGGCGGTCCGTGACGTTAAAGGCGCGACCACAGGCGGCTCCAAGATGAGGCGCTGGCTGCCGTGGGTCGTGGCAGCCGTGCTCGCGGCACTGATAGTCCCGCAGTTCCTACGCCACGGTCAGCAGGCCGAAAAGAAGGTGGCCGATGCCGCCAGTTCCGCCACCGCAAACGTTGCGGCGGCGCTCAAATCGATCGAGCTTCCTGGCGGCGCGAAGATCCAGGCTCCTGAGGGAGGCTTTTTCGACTCACTCGTCGCCTACCTCAACAGCAAGGACGCCGCGGCGGGCAAAGGTTTCGTGTTCGAAGAGCTGACTTTCAATACCGGCTCGGCCACGCTGACGGGCAACGCCCAAAGCACGATTCAGTCGACAGCAGCCGTGCTCAAGGCCTTCCCCACCGTGCAGGTGAGTATCGAGGGCTACACCGACAACGTCGGCGACCCCGCGGTGAACAAGAAACTCTCCGCGGATCGCGCTGCGGCGGTGGCAAAGGGCATCGAGGATCTTGGCATACCGGCGGAGCGTGTCCGCAGCGCCGGCTACGGTGAGGAAAAGCCAGTCGCGTCCAATGACACCGAGGACGGGCGCGCGAAGAACCGACGGGTCGAGATCATCGTCACGAAACGCTGATGCGGGTGGGGTCAGACGCAGACTCTGATCCCCGTTCTTCTCGATGTGTAGGCGACCCCGGACCTTGCCTTCGCCGGCGCGCGGCCGTAAAGCGTTCGATTGGCTGCGGCCGGGCTGATGCCCGAAACTTCGCAAGCGAACTTAGCCTCCGGCGCAACGAGCTGCTGACGCTAAATGGGCCTCACAGCGCGTTGTCCCTAATTTTCGATCCTTTATGGTGGGTCATGACGTTCAACTAAAGTGAGTCGGCCAGGCGGTGCAAGGCCACCCTCGGTGGCGTATTCAACACTTAATACAGGAGCACTTCATGTCCACGATTCTAGATTCGCTCTCTTCGTCGTTTGGCGCCGATATGGTGTCCGGTCTTGGCAAGGCACTCGGCGCGGATCCCTCCGCAATCACAAAAGGCCTCGGCGTTGCAGGCCCCTTGCTCCTGCAGGGGGTGTCGAAGATGGCGGGCTCCGCCGGCGGCACAGAGTCGCTTATGAAAATGCTGCCACAGGAGAGCAGTGGCCTTCTCGGCGGCTTGGGCAACATGTTGAGCAGCCTGATGGGCGGTGGCGCAGCGGCGAGCGCTACGGGCGAATCCAGCGTGGCGTCATCGCTGCTGGGGCCGGGAGTGAACGGCATCGGGGGGGCGCTCTCGCGCACGCTCGGCTTCAACGTGACACCGTTGTTGGCCATGGCGGCCCCGGCAGTACTCGGCGCGGTGTCGAAGGCGATGAAGACCGACAACGTCGACGCGAAGGGCTTGGCGCCGATGTTGAAGGCGCAGCAGGAAGCATTCACGGCCGATCCTGCCAACCGCGAAACCGTGGCGCTCGTTTCGTCGGCCATGGAGGCGGGCAAGAAGGCCCAGGCGACGATTGGTGCCTATGGCGAAAATTGGTCCAAGGTAGCGAGCGCGCCGGTGGCCGCGATGATGATGGTCGCCACCGCGGATCTCTCCGGGCCCATCGGGGCGATCCAGGAGGTTCAGGCCGCCAGCAAGGCCTTGCTCGCCGCGGCGGCTCGCGCTGCGCCGGACTCGGTGCTCGCCGCGGCACTCGGAGGCGGCTTGAACGTCGAGATGCTCAAGGGCGTCAAGGAACTGGCACCCACCAACGACAAGTTGATCGAGATCATCAGGGCAGGCACTGCGGCAGTGGCAGCCAAGTCCCCGGGTGAGGTGCGCGAATACAAGGACGCGATCCTCTCAGTCGCCAAGGCCACGGCCGAGGCCGCCAAGGACGGAGGGTTCCTGGGAATCGGCGGCACCACCGTCAGCAAGGATGAGCAGGCGTCGCTGGACGCGATCGCGGCCGCACTGGCTTGAGCGAGGGCAAAATGGACCAACAACTCGCCTCGATCTTCTCTCGCAACTGGTGGGTGCTGTTGCTGCGCGGCCTGGTCACCATCGCATTCGGCGTCCTGATTTTGTTCCAGCCCGGCGTCTCGCTCGTCACGCTGGTGTTGCTGTTCGGCGCTTTCTCGATGGCGGACGGCGTCCTTGGCGTTTGGGGCGCCATCGCAGGACGTAAGAAGAATGAGGACTGGTGGGCTCTACTTCTATGGGGGCTCGTCGGAATCGGAGTCGGTATCCTGACTTTCGCAGCCCCTGGCGTCACTACAATAGCGCTCCTATTTTATATTGCCATATGGGCGATCGCCACGGGGGTTCTTCAGATCGTAGCCGCGATTCGCTTGCGAAAGGAAATCCAGGGCGAGTGGCTGCTCATCCTTGCTGGGCTTGCCTCGGTCGTGTTCGGCGTTCTCCTGATGGCGCAGCCGGGATCTGGTGCCCTCGCCCTGCTCTGGCTGATCGCCGGCTATGCCGTGGCCTTCGGCGTCATCCTCGTGATCCTGGCGTTGAAGGCGCACAGATTCGGTTTCGAGGTCGCGCACTTATGAAATCGCGCGCGGAGATTAGAACGCTATGATGATTGCATCGCAACGACTGAAGTTCCTATCCTTGTTCTGCCTCGGCATCCTGGCCGCGGCGCCGGCCATCGCCGCTGAAAACGGCCGGCCGAACATCATCGTCATCCTCGCCGACGACCTCGGCAACGCCGATCTCGGTTATCGCGGCAGCGACATCAGGACGCCGAACATCGACAAGCTCGCGAAGGAAGGCGTGCAGCTCGAATCCTTCCATGGTATGCCGGTGTGCACCCCGGCCCGCGCAGCGTTGATGACGGGTCGGTACCCGATGCGCTATGGCCTGCAAACGCTGGTGATTTTCCCGAACCATGGCTACGGCTTGCCGACTGACGAGCGGACCCTGCCGCAGGCGCTGAAGGAAGCGGGCTATCAGACCGCGATGGTGGGCAAGTGGCACCTCGGTCATGCCGACAAGAAGTACTGGCCGCAGAACCGCGGCTTCGATCATTTCTACGGCAACCTGGTCGGCGAGGTGGACTACTTCACCAAGATGCGCGGCGGCATCGTGGACTGGCAGCGAGACGGGAAGTTTTTGCAGGAGAAGACCTACTACCTGCCTCTGATCGGCGATGCGGCGGTCAAGATGATCGAGAAGCAGGACAAGAACAAACCGTTCTTCCTGTACTTCGCGTCGCTGGCCCCGCATGCACCCTACCAGGCGCAGAAGGCCGATGAGGATCGCTATGCATCCACGATCAAAGACCCGACCCGACGCACCTATGCAGCGATGATCACGTCGCTTGACGACCAGGTCGGCAGAATCGTGGCCGCGCTGGAGAAGAGGGGCTTGCGCGAGAACACGCTGATCATCTTTTCCAGCGATAACGGCGGACCCCGCAACGCAGTGGTTGCAAGCGGCGCGCACTCCAAAGAGGAGCGGCTCGCGAGCGGCGTCACTCAGGCGTCGCTGCCGGCGAGCAACGGTGATCTGCGTGGCGGCAAGGGCAGCCTGCACGAGGGCGGCGTCCGTGTGCCGACCATCTTCAACTGGCCCGCCAGGCTCGAGCCGCGTGTCGTCAACGAGCCGCTGCACATGGTGGACATCATGCCCACGGTACTTGCGTTGGCCGGCGCCAGGGAGAACGCGCCCGACAAACCGCTTGACGGCAAGGACATCTGGGCGACACTCGCCGAGGGCAAACCCTCGCCACACGAAGACATCCTGGTGAACGTCGAGGCGTTCCGCGGCGGCATCATCAAGGGTCAGTGGAAGCTGGTGAAGATTGCGTTGTTGCCGGGCAAGACCGAGCTCTTCGACCTGATCGCCGATCCGGGCGAGAAGGACAATGTCGCCGAGCAGAATCCGGAGGTGGTCCGCGATCTGGAGAGTCGCCTGATGGCATATGCCAAGCAGCAGAAGATGAGCGAGTGGATGAAAGCGCAGCCGGATTACCTCGGCGCACAAGGGAAAACGCTGTTCGATCCGGACTTCGACATCGACGATGGCGGGTTGCCGCACCTGAAGCCAGTCCTGCCCAAGAAGTAAGCGGTCTATGCCCCGCGACGTACGCGGAAGAGCAATCCAGAGACTCAGCCGCGACGGCCGGTGTGGTCAGTTCAGGCAACATGGAACGCGCAGGCCGTAGTGAGAAGTGCATCCCGGAACTCGGTAATTGCGCGTTGCCGCCACGGTCCTTATGAGGAAACCAATCCCTATATCGGTAACCGGACGAAGGTTATCCTTCATGAGCTTTGGGTCTCTTGGGTCAAGGTTGCATGTAATGAATCCCAATAAGTCGCCCCTGTGAGCCGTGACTCGGTTTTGATTCCAGCCTTCGACATAAATCAATTCGCTGCCCGCGTATGGCTCTTTAATCCACCTCATGTAGAAGCTGGATGGGTTTCTTGAACTTGAGCAGGATGGTTTCCTCGGGAAGAAGCTCGCCTGCAACTCGCTGCTATTTTGGAACACGGCCGTGTAGCTGGAACTAACATCCATTTAGTTCTTTGACTCGCGCGACCGGACGCTTCGCGACACTTTAGACGCGCGGAACATTTGCGCCCTTGACCTCAATCAAAGATGATGAGATTAACGTCGGGATTCGACCAAGGTCCAATTCCCAAAGCGTGCCCAACGGCATAGATTTTGCAACATGACAGAGGCGCATCTCGATGCAGGCTCGAAGGGCGGGGCCGGCATCGTGGTCTACGTCGTCGAAGACGATGAGTCGGTGCGCCGCGCCTTCGTGCGCCTGCTGCGGGCGGCCGGAATAGAGCCACGCCCCTACGAATCGGTGCAGCGCTTCCTGGCGGACGTGAGCGACCAACCGGGTGCGTGTATATTGCTCGACATGGCCGTGTCCTGCGAGGCCAGTGTCCAGCTGCGCGAGCGCGCGCTGATCATGCCGTTGGTCGCCGTATCGGTACGCGATCACGAGCCGGTACGCCGCAAAGCGCGCAGCCTCGGTGCGAAGTTTTTTCTACCCAAACCGGTAGAAGGTCAGGCACTGGTGGATGCCATCAAATCGGTAACCAGCGCCAAAAACGATACCGATTCGGGACAAAAGAAAAGCACTTGAGGGGACTCGCAATGGAACTTCCTCGACGCACACGAGGCGACGAATTGCTCAAGCCGGGCGAATTGACCCGCATTCGAGAGCGCCTGCGGATTCGCGCGCGGGAACACGACCTATCTTCGGTAATCGCCTGCGCCTTCGATCATCGTACGCGGATGCTGCCGTTCATCTTCGCGGACACGCGAATGATACCCGCCGGGGTCCGAGCCATAGGCTCGGCCATGGTAGACGCCGGATTCGACAAGACCCGGATCGTGCTGCAGCAGTGGAACCGCAATTTCCGCCCCTCGCAAATGCAGCTCGACGGCAGGATCCCCGACCTGTTCATGGTCTCGAGCATGAGCCTGCATTCCGAGCGGTGCATGGATCTGATCCGCGACGCCCACAGGATCAACCCTGCACATCGCCCGCTGATCATCGCCGGCGGTCCACATGCTGTCTACGAGCCCTATGACCTGTTCAGTGCCGACCCCACACGCCCGGGTAGCGCCGATGTCGTCGTCACGGGCGAGGAATTCGTCCTGCTGAGCCTCATCGAAGTGCTGCTGTCGACACGCGCTCGCGGCGAATCGCTGCGCTCGGCATTCGTTCGCGCGCGCGACAGCCGCGCGCTCGACGCTGTTCCCGGTCTCGTCTATTCCCGCGGTGACAAGAACGGAGTTCCCGAGGAATTAGTGGACACGGGTATTCAACGCCTCGTCGGGGATCTCGACGAACTGCCGCACCCGGTACTCGGGTACCGGCTCCTGGAGCCGCCGAGTCGGCACGCAACCCTGAACAGACGCGCGATGCCGGTCAATGAGGTGCGACAGCGCAGTCCCATCAGTTCGCTCGTCCTGACCTTCGGCTGCAAATTCGCCTGCTCGTACTGTCCGATCCCCGCCTATAACCAGCGCCAGTATCGCGTGAAGAGCGGCGAGCGGATCGCCGAGGAAATGTGGCGCCTCAACCAGGACTACGGTCTTCGCCACTTCTTCGGCGCCGACGACAACTTCTTCAACGACAAGTCGCGCACGCTCGACATCGTCGACCAGCTCGCCCGCGCGCAATTCGACGGCGTGAGGCTCAGCCAACAGGCGCGATGGTATACGGAGGTAACGGTCCACGACACGCTGCAGATGAAGGAACACCTACCGCTCATTCGCGAGTCGGGCTGTCGCGCGCTGTGGCTTGGCGTCGAGGATCTGACCGCGACGCTGGTCAAGAAGGGCCAGAGCGCCGATAAGACCACCGAGGCATTCCGTGCGCTGCGCGCTGCGGGCATCTGCCCGATGCCGATGATGATGCATCACGACACGCAACCGCTCTACTCGCGCGGGTCGAACTACGGGTTGCTGAATCAAATCGAGCTGCTGCGCAAGGCCGGTGCCGTCTCCATGCAGGTTCTGATGCTCACTCCCGCGGTAGGCTCGAAGTTACTCGAGTCGACCTACACCAGCGGGCAGGTGTTCAAGAGCGTAGGCAGCAAAGCGGTGCGCCCGCACATGCACGATGGCAACTACGTGGTTGCGTCCAACCACAAACGCCCCTGGCAAAAGCAACTCACCATGCTTGCGGGCTATTTGTACTTCTACAACCCGGTTTGGCTCATCGTCGCGCTGATCCGCGACAAGACCCCCGTTTCCAAAAGGCCCGCTTACATGCAGATCATCGGCATGATGGGACTGGTGATGACCCTCGTTCGCACCTCGGGCTGGGCCATGCGCCTGATGTTCGACAGGATCGAGCGCCACTCCCATCCACCCGTAAGTGAAATCCCCATGCGGAGCATCGACGGTGCGCCGGCAAGCCATGACACAACGGTCACATCTATTCAGATCCAGCGTCCCTCGATCCGGCATCCCGCGCCACGGCGCAAAGATCGCGGCCAGGTGACTGCATGACCAACTTGCTTGCCACGCTGGACCGACTGTTCAGGAGCTAACCAGCCAGGACGCGACGCAAACCTTCGATGCTGATGATATGGACGTGTTGACGCTCTACTGCGATCAGTACGTTCCTTTGGAATTTCGAGAAAATTCGGCTGACCGTCTCGAGTTTCAACCCCAGCAAGCTACCGATCTCGTCACGCGTCATCCGAAGAATGAACTCCGACGGCGAGTAACCGAGTGCGCTAAACCGCTCGGAGAGGTTGAGCAGGAAGGCGGCGACTCGCTGCTCGGCCTCCATGCTGCCGAGTAGCAGCATCATACGCTGCTCACGCACGATCTCATGTGAAAACATCCGATGCAGCTTACGCTGCACGCTGCGCGCCTCGGGCCCCAACTTCTCCAATCGATGATATGGCACTACACAGACTTCCCCGTCGCCCAGCGCTATCGCGTCGCTCGCGTGGCGGCCCGAAGCGAGTCCATCCAGCCCGAGCATTTCGCCGGGCATGCATAAGCCGGTGATCTGCTCCCGTCCATCTGCGAGCAATACGACCGACTTCACGAAACCGGTCCGAACCAAATACACCGCCTCAAACATTTCACCCGAGCGATACAGCGCTTGCCCGAGCCGCAAGCGCCGGTTGCACAGTATTACCGAGGCAAACTCTATGAGAAGACGATCCGAAAGGCCGCTTGGCAGAGACAACTCGGGCATGCGGTAACTGGAGCACGCTGAACTCTCGGCCTCGGCGGCGAGCCTTCGAGCCTTGATGGGGGAAACAGCTCGAAACCCCTGGGGCTTCACTTCCGGCGTTGCTGCAGCTTGAGCTGGCATTTCATTGTCTCCCCGCGGTTAGTTGCGTTTCAGCTGATCGAGGAAGGCCGATCAAATTGCCTGCAACTAGGGAACCGAGTGTTATTCTGGCGCGAGCGCTCCCACTAGCTCTGCAAAGCTAGCCTGGATGATTCATGAAGGACTCGGGGTCGGGCTGCGACACGTTACCGCTTGCGGCAGTTTGCGGGAGCAGCCCGCCGCCGCCCGTCCCCGCCCCACAGCAACACACTCGCCGTGGGCCGGGCGGCATGGCAAGCCGAGTTCCGGGCCAGTTGCGGCTCGACCGTCGCTGCCAATAGCTCCGACTATTGGCGAGACGGGCATGCCGCAAATGGCCGGAAATCGGCCGCCAGCGCCCGAGTAGCCCGATGCAACACTCTGTGCTACGCAAGAGTTGGCCAATTGACTCGTAACAGCAGTCATTGTCTACACATCGGGGCGTCTTCATGAATTATCCGGGCTAGGGCCTCGCGACATCCGGAACCGCCGCTTACCGTCCGTCTCGCTGTGTGTTCTCCTCCCCGGGCTGGGGCCGAACGCCCTTGCCGTTGGCCTCAGCACTGCACATGCTGCTGACGACCACAGCGCCAAGAGCGAGGCCCACGCACTCGCTTGCGTACATAGGCTAAACCGATTTTCCTGCTGGTTTCTGTACGCTAGCGCACATATAGCGCCGCCTGGGCAAGTTTGACGGCTCACCAAGGTTCGGTGGTCACAGCGCTACATGCGGTGGGGTTCGAGGAGGTCGAGACCGGGACCTTCAGCATCCTGTCGGGGCGTGGTATCCGCCGCAGCCTCTGGCACACCTAGAGGTCGTCTACCGTCAATCCCGCAACTTCACCGTCGATGATCGCGCGAGCAAAAGCCAGCGCAGACTCCAGCGCCTCTTCAGCATCATCAAATAATCCATCCTCGGAGGGTGGCTCGAAGAACTTGGTCTTCCGATCGGCGGCCCGAATACCATCCCTCGCGATGCTGAGGGAGACAATGAAGCGGCGTGTCCCAACCACTTCGAAGGCGCCCACGCTAATCGTCATTCCCCGATATTCGATCTGCTCTAACACCATCCTCGCCCCTGAGCGAACATCGGTGACACTCCATCCGCCGCTTACGGCAATGTGATGTGCTGATCGTCGCAAGTGATCAGGGTCATTGTTATGCATCGGAGGACGGGGTAACTTGACTTGGGTCAAGGCTCGGTGAACTAGATTTCTGGGGTTTGAGGGCTCACTCAACAGCTAACGACCGACTAGCGCAAGCCGTCGATGCTGACGATGCGTGTTCACCGTCGATCTGGATCAGCGCATCTTCCTGGAATTTCGGGAGGAATTCATTTGTGGCAAATCTCTTGGGCGGGACTTGCGTGCCCGTACTCTGAACAAACCGGTAGCGCACATACACCTCCACTCCCGAAGGGTTAAAGTACCGTTGGAGCTCGCTCGCGGCGTGACCGAATGGACCCGCAGGCTTAGCGAAGCCCATTTCGTGGAGCGCGCGATGACTCGAATCGTTGTTTCCCTGATGCAGGTAACAATGTTCCTTGTCGCGACCCTGGATGCCTTGGCGCAGACCGCTCCGGCGAAGCCTGCCACGAGTCAGGCAGGCAAACCCACTCCCGGTGCGAAACTCAAATAGACCCGGCACCTGAACGTCACCGCAAAGCCATGGACCGGCGACTTCGACAAGATGCTGGAACGCCGGATCATCCGCGTCGCCGTTCCGTACTGCCGCTCGCTGTACTTCGTCGACAGGGGCCGCGAGCGCGGCGTTGCCGCCGAGCTCGTCCGCGATGTGGAGCGCTGGCTCAACGCGAAGTACGCGAAGCGGCTCGGCAAGCGCCCCCTCACGATGTACCCGTACCCCGGAGCATCGGGGGTCACCTTCTCCAGCGGATCCATCAACAGGTTCACGATGTAGGGCACGCTCGGGTAAGACTTCGAATCGCGGCTGCACGCCGAAGCTAACGAGTTGGCTCTGAGCCTCGACCTTGGCAGATCAGGCGCGATACGCGTATCGTTGCGCACCATGACTGGGCGCTCTACTTCTAACAACAAATTGAAACCTGCAAGATGAATCCCGCTGCGTTGGTACTTAGACAACGATATGAGCCGCCCACGTAAACGCCGGGTTTTGCGCGTTGTCCTGGTTGTGCTGACGGTCATGTTGGCGCTGATCGCAGCTGTAATTTTCGGCCTGCCCGCGCTGCTCGATACGCCCGCGGTGAAGGCTCAGATCGAACACAAGCTTTCCCAGGCGGTCAACGGGAAAATAAGCTGGGACGCGCTGCACATCCGGCTCCTGCTCACGCCACGCGCTGTTCTGCGCGGGGCGGCGGTAAACATCCCGGGGCAGGTCAACGCGACCGTGGAGCACGCGGAAGCGCGGCTGCGTCTGCTCCCGCTGCTCCTCGGACGTGCTGAGATCGCTTCGGTATCGATGACACGCCTGGCCGTCCGGATCGACATCGCACCGTCTTCCTCACAAGAAAAAGCCCCGGCAGCACCAGATGCGGTGGCGGCTTATCGGTCCGCGATCGGACCGCTGGCGGAGAGCTTGCGCAAGTTTGCGCCGGACACGAGACTCGAGATCGATGACGGGAGCGTAGAGGTCTGTGCACCAGACATGCCGTCGGTCCAGTTACGAAATGTCTCCGTGCGGGTGCAAACCGGGGTTGGTGGCGCAGACCTGGAAGCGAGTATGGCGGGCAACTTTTTCGGCGGTCTCAAATTTGCCGGCCGACTGGAGTTTGCCGACCTCGCCGGGCGCTTCAGGCTCGATGTCACCGATGTCAGACCGCAGCCCTGGCTGGATCTCGCTCTCGCCAACGCCGGGGTCGCGATTGGCATACCTGCTGCAGAGCTGCATGTACAAACGCGCACCGACGCCAAGACCGCCTTGGAATGCGACTTTCAGCTCAGCGTCGCGTCGATACAAATCGCGCGAGCAGAGCGCCGGCTGCAGATTCCCGACAGCAGCCTGGAAGGCAAAGCAGTGGCGCATGCGCGCGAATCGGAGGTCGCGTTGGGACCTTTGCGATTCGGGTCTCTCGTGCCGGCGGCGCAAGCG
>Ga0335084_10006311_pt1 | contig 11781 bp, 9 predicted proteins | sample Lox_Sample_44_FD_206721 | JGI IMG/M metagenome (GOLD analysis project Ga0335084, IMG submission 206721) | Soil microbial communities from Loxahatchee National Wildlife Refuge, Florida, United States - Lox_Sample_4.4 | ecosystem: Environmental > Terrestrial > Soil > Wetlands | place: USA: Florida...
TAGCCCCAGGGCGAATTCGACGGCATCCACCGAATCCACGCCGAGGTCGTCGGCAAGCTCCGCTGTAGGGGTCACCACATCGGGTGAAATGCCGAGACGCTGCGTGAGTATGGCTACGACTCGATCGGTTACTGTGAGCTGTTTCTGCATGGATACTCTCCTGCCGGACACCTGTGTTCAGGCGTCACGCATCCAGGCGCTTGAAGACGAGGCTCGCGTTGACGCCTCCGAATCCGAACGAGTTCGAGAGCGCCACCCCGACACCCACTTCTCGGGCCGTATTTGGTACGTAGTCCAGATCGCACTCCGGATCCGCTGAACGGTAGTTGATGGTCGGCGGCATGACTCCGTGCTCGAGCGCCAGCACCGTGGCGACCGCCTCCACGGCCCCGGCCGCCCCGAGGAGGTGTCCGATCATCGACTTCGTCGAGCTCACCGCGAGGCGGTACGCATACGGCCCGAACACCTCCTTGATGGCGTGCGTCTCATTCATGTCGTTGTGCGGGGTCGAGGTGCCGTGCGCATTGATGTAGTCAACGTCGGCAGGCGCCATCCCCGCATCGGCCAGCGCCAGCCTCATCGTCCGCGCATGCCCATCCGACGAGGATGCCGTGGCGTGATAGGCGTCTGCGGCCGTTCCGTACCCGGCCACCTCGGCGTAGATGTGGCAGCCTCGGCCCCGCGCGTGCTCGAGCTCCTCGAGCACCAGGATCCCCGCCCCCTCGCCCAGGACGAAGCCGTCGCGGTCCTTGTCGAAAGGCCGGCTGGCCTCGGCCGGCGCATCGTTGCGCGCAGACAGGGCGCGGAGCGCACCGAAGCACGCGACAACGAATGGGCTGATGAGCGCATCCGTGCCGCCCGCGATCATGATGTCGGCTTCCTTCCGAACGATGAACCGGGAGGCGTCGCCGATAGCCTGTGCACCCGCGGCGCATGCCGTCGTAGCGCACGCGATGGGGCCGCGGGCGCCGGTCCGCATGGACACCCAGCCGGCCGCCATGTTCGGCAGGAAGCCGGGCATGGCGTACGGATTGACACCCCGCATCTGTTCCCGGAGCAACCCGTCGTACGTCTTGAAGATTAGAGGCAGACCCCCAAGGGCTGTCCCGATCGACACGCCAATGCGAGGGTCACCGGAGCTCGGCTCAAGCCCCGAATCGAGGAGCGCCTGGTGCGTCGCCGCCAGGGCATAGTGGATGAACGTGTCGGTGCGAACGACGTCACGTCGCGGAAGGTGTGCCTCAGGTTCGAATCCAGTGACCTCGGCAGCAATCTGCGAAGGAAGGCCCTCGGGATCGAACTTCGTGATCCGCCCGACCGTGTTCACTCCGTGCCTGATGTTCTTCCAGAACGCGTCCACACCGATTCCGCCTGGAGCCACGACGCCGAGACCTGTCACGACGACTCGTCTCATGATCTTGCTCCAGTCAGTCGCGCTCGTTCGGTCTCCGTCGATCGAGCCGGTCCAATCTTCCGCAGCTCGATGACCCGCTCCCGCGCCAGAAGGCTCTGGATGAGGGGTGTGTAGAACACGCCGTCGCCAACCAACTGAATCTGCGAGGGGGTCACGATAGACCACCCCAGGTCGGACAGCGCTTCCCAGATCTCGGCGTGCTCTTCGACGGCATCGACGTCGGCAACGGCGGAGTAGACACCACGGTCGACGGCCAGCGAGATCAACATCTGGAAGAGTAGGGTCAGGCGGAAGTCTGCTTCCTTCGCATACTGGAACGCCCGCTCGACGGGGAACAGGCCGGCATCAAGGGCTTCGAAGTACCTTGTCACGCTGGCGTGGTTCATGTAGGTCCAGCCCCGGTTATCCCGGTCGCCAAAGAAGTGGGATATTCCGGCAAAACCCCAGCCCCAGGTCTGTGACCGGACCAGGGTTCCATCTCGCTCGATTGCGAACCTGCGACGCCATTCTTCCTCGTACCGCAGCTGTGGCGACGGTGTACCTGTTCGCTCCCAATCGTAGGTTGTGGTCTGTCGGTAGCCGTGGCTGGAGAGGTAGTCGCGGGCGGCACGGTACATCTCGACGGTCTCCTCGACCGAGGGCAGCTCGTGGCTACGGTTCAACGTGAAGTCCGTGCGGCCACCCACGTTCAACTCGTAGTGCGTCAGGTGGCCGACCCCGGCACCGACGACGGCCTCGAGGTCACGAAGCATTCCGGCGACCGTCTGCCTCGGCCAGCCGAAGATCAGGTCGACGCTGACCGACAGGCCGAGCTGGTGACACCACGAGATTGTCTGGAAGACCTGGGAGGCCTTTTGCTTCCGACCACTCATCGCGATCATGTCGTCATCGAGCTGTTGAACGCCGATGCTGACCCTCGTACAACCCGCCTCCTTCATCGCGGCAAGCTTCTCCAGGGTGAACAGCTGGGGAATGCCCTCCAGCGTAATTTCCGTCTCGCTGCCCACTGCGGGAAAGAGACCACGTACCATGGCGAGAAGCCTCGCATACTGGTTCGGTCTGTAGAGATTCGAGGTGCCGCCACCAAAGTAAACGCTCGTCAGCGGCGCGCCTGCAAGCAAGGGCCTGTACATCTCGCCCTCGCGTTCGAGGTATGCGAGATAGCCTTCGAGTTGGGATCGGCCTTCGTAGACCTCGCTCGGAAAGAGGCAGAACCCGCATCGGTCGGGATTGGTCGGCAAGCAATACGGCGTCGCGACATAGAGGTTCAAGCGACCGGGCGTGCCAACGAGAGCCCGCGCCCTCTGGGCCATGATCGCGGCCACCGGCACGTCGCGCTCGCGCCAGAGCACTGGCGACGGGTGGCCGTGAAGAACCCGGTTACTGTGGCGCCGGCGTCGGTGCGCTTCGATGTACGCCCGAGGCGTCATCCGCTCGTCGTCGCCGGCGCCCGCCCATCGAGATCCACTGCTCATCACCCTACCTGCTCCGTGATTCAGAACGCTCCGTGACGCCCCTTGCCACCCGCGAATGCCGTAGCCCCCGCCGCTGTCTCTCCCGACTCGATCACCGTGCGCCCGCGGCGAAGCTCATTGCGCCAGCCCTCGTCGTAGGAGAAGGACCACTGCTCGTACGCCGACAACCGGTCGGATCGGAGGCAACGCTGCGGGAACTGCGTCAGCTCATGAGCCAGTCTCACCGCGGCTTCGAGGGACTGGCCGTGCGGCACCAGCCGGTTCGCGATCCCCATCCGAAGCGCTTCGTCTCCGTGCACCCCACGGCCGGTCAAGATGAGATCCATGGCGTGACTGTGGCCGATCAAACGCGGAAGCCGGATGGTACCGAGGTCGAGAAGCGGCACTCCGAACCGCCGGCAGAATACGCCGAACACTGCGTCCTCGGCCGCGACTCGGAGGTCGCACCAGAGGGCCAACTCGAAGCCCCCTGCCACCGCGTGGCCTTCCACGGCCGCGATCACGGGCTTGCTGAGGATCATCCGAGTGGGCCCGAGTGGCCCTGGCCCCTCCTCGATCAGGGTCCGGCGCTGGCCCGAGGCAATCGCCTTCAGGTCTGCGCCTGCGCAAAACGTACCGCCTGCACCGGTCAGGACGGCCACGCTCAGGCTGTCGTCGTGGTCGTACTCCTCAAAGGCTTCGAAGAGCAGTCTGGAGGTTGCGATGTCGATTGCGTTCCGCACGTCAGGCCGGTTGATCGTGACGATGAGAACATCCCGGTCGCGGTCGGTGTGAACGTTGCTCATGCTGACCCCATCTGGGCTCCGTGCCCTTGCCATTGCTGCAGCTTGCGGTGAAGAGTCCCTCGGTCTACACCCAGCCTCTTGGCAGCCGCGGTCATGTTGCCGCCCGTAGTCTCCAGAATGCGCAGGATGTGCCGGCGCTCGACCTCCTCGAGCGATAGGAAGCGGTCGTCCGTGACCGGTGCCGGCGGCTTGCGAAAGTGGAGGTTTTCGGGCAGATCGTCGACGTCTATCGTCGGTCTCGAGGACAGTATCAGGAGGCGCTCGATCGTGTTCGCCAGCTCACGGACATTGCCGGGCCACGCATAGCTCTGGAGCACCCGCATCGCCTGAGGTGTCACCTTTCTCTCGCCCAGTCCCCGCCGCTTCTGCAGGGCCAGAAAGTGCGTCACGAACCGTGGAATGTCCTCCGGCCGATCGCGCAGCGGTGGCATCGTGATCCGGATGACATCGACGCGGTGAAGCAGGTCTTCGCGCAACCCGCCGGACCGTACGAGCTCATCGACATTCCGGTTGGTCGCCACGATTACACGAACGTCGACCGTGATCGTTCGTACGCCGCCTACCCGGCGCAGCTCGCCATGGTCGAGGACTTTGAGAAGCTTTGACTGCATTTCGGGGGGCATCTCGGCAAACTCGTCCAGAAACAGGGTGCCGCCGTCGGCAAGCTCAAACAAGCCGGGCTTCTCGATCACCGCGCCGGTGAACGCGCCACGCTCATGCCCGAACAGCTCGCTCTCGAGGAGCTCGTGTGCGACAGCTCCGCAGTGCACGTCGAGAAACGCCTTCTGCCGCCGCCGACCCAGATCGTGAATCCGGCGGGCCACCACGCCCTTGCCCGTACCGGATTCTCCCAGGATGATCACCCTGGAGTCGCTCACCGCCGCCTTCTCGGCCATCTCGAGAGCCGCCCGTATGGCGGAGCTCTCACCGACGAACTCGGACGTGCTCGCCGGCCCGAGCATGCGACGGAGGGCGGCGTTTTCGCGTCGGAGCCCGCCATGCTCAACTGCGCGCCAGAGAGTTTCCTCGATCAGGGCCGGCTCCATCGGCTTCCTGAGATAGTGAAAGGCTCCGAGCTTCATGGCCTCCACGCAATCGTCGTAGTCCGGCTGCCCGGTGAGCACTACCACCTCGCACGGCAGGCCCGTCTCGCTGAGGCGGCGCAGCGCGCCGAGGCCCCCGAGACCCGGCATCCTTAGGTCCAGAAGCATCACGTCGAACGCCTTCTCGCTGATTCGTTCCACTGCGGCTTCTCCGCTCGGCGCGCATGCCACGAGGTGCCCTGACGCCCGCAGCCGATTCTCCATAACAAAGCGGAACGTCTCCTCGTCGTCGACGACCAGGACTCGCATGACAGGGTGCGTCGCCTGACGCGCGCGAGGGCTCATGGCTCCAGGGGGAGCTCGAACGCCACGGTGGTACCTCGCCCGACGCCTAGGCTTTCAGCACGGATGGTTCCCCCGTGCTGCTCGATGAAGGACTGGCAGATCGCCAGGCCAAGACCGACCCCCTGTCCAACGTCCTTCGTCGTGAAGAATGGATCGAAGATGCGCGGCAGATGCTCGGCAGGAACACCCCGCCCCGTATCCGAGACGCTCACCACTGCGTGCGCGGACCCGATCCCGTTACGTTCGGTACGAGCGTGAACCACGATCCTCCCGGATCCTTCCAGCGCATCGATCGCGTTGTTCACGAGGTTGAGCACGACCTGCCGCAACATGATTGCGTCCGCGCGTACCAGGATAGGCGCCTTGTCGGTCAGGACAGCGATCTCGGCACCGCGGTTTTCCGCACCGGTCCTGACCAGGGCAACGGCATCGTCGACGACCCGGCGTACATCGACAATATCGAGAGTGAGGGTCCGCTCGCGGACGTGATCCAGGAGACGATCGACGATCTCGGCGGCTCGCTTCGCCTCGCCGTGGGCCCTTTTCAGGTACTCGGGAAAGTCCGCGAACTCCGGATGCTCTCTCAGTGGCCCGCGTGACCGTTCCATGAGCTCAGAGGTGAGCCCGACCACGTTCTGCAGAGGGTTGCGGAGCTCGTGTGCCAGCCCCGACGTCAGGCGCCCCATTGCTACGAGCTTCTCGTGCCGCAATAGCTGGACATTCGAGACCTGGAGCTCGTCATACGCCCTGGCGTTGGCGATTCCGAGGGCAGCTTGGTCAGCCAGAGCCTGGACCATCTCGATATCGGCATCCGTGAAGCCGCGCCCGGTATCTCCGCTGACGCCGAGCTGTCCCAATAGTGTGTCGCGAAGACGTACTGGAGCAACGAGCACGGCACGTGACTCACTGCCAGCGTCCGCGTCGACTGTCGCAGCCGAGGCAAGCCGGGGGTCGTTGGCGAGGTCGGGCGTCCAGAACACCTGCCGGCTCCGACTGACCTCTTCGAGTATCTTCTCGAGCCGAGGATCTCTGGGGTCCCGCAGTATCCCGGGCTGCCGAATCTCGGCGAACATGGTTTCGCCCTGAGGGTTCCAGATGACGGCCCCGGTGCCTCGTACCAGGGCGAGCACGCTGTGCAGGAGCCGTTCACATACTGCTGAGACGCTCAGGCTCTGAGTCAGTGACCCGGCGAGCCGGGACAGTTCTGAGGCACCCTGCTCGCGTCGCGCATGGTCGACAGCGCGCTGTGCGCGGGCCAGCATCGGTGCCACGATCCGGGAGAGCTGGGTGGCAATGCGCAAGTCCTCTTTCGAGTAATCAACGCCGGGCAGTGTCTTGAGGCGTCCAACCGTCACGGCACCAATGACATCGTGACCGACCAGGAGAGGAAAGGACATCGAGGTGTGCGTCGGGAGCTTCGCCACGGCCTCGGCCATGATCGGGGGAACGATCACGCATCCGGACGTGTAGTCAGCCGCGATGAAGGGCTTGCGGAGAGCAACCGCACGACCCGCGCATCCACAGCCAGGAGGTAAGACTTGGCCACGACGGATGGCGGGAACGACCTCGCCGGGAACTACCTCTCCGTCCTGAGCGAGCGAATGCAAAGCTCCGGACGCCGAGTCCAGGCGAAATACGATGCCGATACCGCTTCGCAGTACGTCGCGCACATCGGCGGCAATTTGCCGTGCTATACGGTCGAGCTGACGATCAGGTGCCTCCCCGCTTGTCGACAGTTGGGCCCACAGATCCTCCCATCGTTTCGCGACCTCTGAAATGCGTTGGGCATCTCGAACTGCCCGCGCTACCTCCTCGCCGATTCGCCGCGCCGCCGCCGTCGTCTTGTCACTCCAGGCGGCCCTTCGCCGGCTCGCGAGGTAAGCGAGCCCTTCCGTGCGAGGCTCGCCTCGGAGTCCGCTGTACCGGAGAGGAACGACCAGGATGTGCTTTACGTGTTCCTCTAGAAAGAGCGCTGTCTCTTCCGTACTCAGAGCACTCGCGCCACCATTCCTGAGCTCACCCCGCCACGCTTCGCCCGTCTGGAGGACGGCTCCGCCGACGCCATCGCCGCCGGGCTCGATCCTTAATCCCAACCCAGCCGTCGATCGGGCGCCGTAGCTACATCGAATGACGACGTTCTGAGCGCGGGATTCCCGCACCGCCAGCCAGACCACGTCGGCGCCCTTGAGGCATCCGAACGCACGTGCGGCCCTGCGGAGTGGTGGGGGCGCGGGTGTGAGGCTACGTGGGTCCTGCACCTCTGCTGCATCCATGATCGTAGCGATTACCACGGCCACCTCACTCGACCTCTGGACCTGGTCGTCGCGTGTCCGCGGATTGATCAGGCGATCACGGCTCGTTCTGGCCGTAGTCCGCGCCTAGATCATCGGACGTCGACTGCGCAGCCAGCTTCTCGCGCATCCCTCCGACTTCAACTCCAGTGCCAATTGATGCATAGCCGGGGGCAAAGTGCCCCGGACGTCTACTAACTCGCTTCCGGTAAACGCAACCCGGCACTTCGCACGCAATACGACCGTCCTTCGGAACGGTGGCGATCTGCAACCCGGGCGCTGCACTCTGCCTCGCCGGCGATGCAGAATGCCGCGGGAGACCCGCGGCGCTCACCAGCTCCGTCACGGCAATGTTCATCACCACAAGGCCCTACGCTGGTTCGGTCGCTTGACGGTCGCCTGTCAGCTGCCTATCGTGATCCCCGTGAACAGTATCGATGACGCTGCGACTGGTCGTCGGCGGGTTCGCGGCGCCGGCCCGTTACTCTCGTACGAAATCGTCGGACCGACGTTGGGCGTATCGCCCACGCCGAGCCTCACGCTGCTATGCCTACATGGGAACAGCAGCCACGGAGGCGTCTGGCGACTCGTAGCGCAAGAGCTTCGTGAGTTTCGGTGCGTGCTGCTGGACCTACGCGGCCATGGCGATAGCGAGCATGTCTCGCCGCCCGCCTACAACCCGGAGCACCACGCCGAGGATCTTGCTCAGGTCGTTCCGCACTTCGCACCAGGGCGGTACGCCATCCTCGCTCACTCGGCCGGCGCGCTGGCAGCGGCACGCTTCATGACATCGGCTCAACCGCCTACGGCCATGCCTGTCGCCTTCGTCTGGGTGGATCTCGATCCTCTCGTGCCCCGGTGGCAGGTCGACTATTTCCATCAGGGCGTCGCGTCGGTTGCTCGAACCTTTCGGGCGGTCGACGACGGACTTCGCGGTTTTCGTCGGGTCTATCCAAACATTCCGGAAGATCGTCTGCGGTCCTTCGTCATCGAGGGTCTTCGTCAAGTCGATGGCGGCTGGCACATGAAGCTCGATCCGGGAACTTACGCGACGTGGGAACCAGGCGACCTGCGACCCTGCCTGCCACGAGTGACGTGTCCGACACTCGTTCTGCGGGGGGCCGATAGCATCGTGACATCGGCAGAAGGCGTCGCTGCGCTGTCAACGGGCCTACCGAGGTGCGAGGTGCGAGAGATCAAGGGCGGAAGCCACATGGTCTTGCTCGAGCAGCCGGAAGAGGTCGCGAGAGCCATCCGTCGCTTCCTCGCAGCTAATCTCCCGACAGTTCAATGAGCGCCGCGACTGCAACAGGGGAGCCGACTGGCGGCAGTTATCGCGAGTGAGCGCGCGAGTCGCCTCAGGCTCATGACAGCGGCCGATCCTTGCGACCGCGGTTGCCAGTTGTGGCTCGGTAGGGCCGGCCGGTAGCGAATACAGTTGCAGCAGAGGGCTCTTCGCCACGCGTGGCGTCCCCGCCATAACCTGCGAAGGTGCCGGCCCACGACGCAGTCCCTTTCGAGACGGTCCGGTTTCCGTTGTTGCCTTCGCCAGTGGCGCCGTCGGGGACCAGCCACGACTTCGCGTCGTGACACCCGGTGTGTTCAATCCTGCTGCTTGAGGCAGATCGCAGCAACACGTCGAATCTCGCAACGCCAACCCCTGGCAACATCACGGCCCAGCGTGGTGAGCGAGATCGATTTAGACCAATTCGGAGCGGCTTTGGCTGCAGCCAGCCGGATGTGGCATGCGAGTCGCTCATGGATAGCGTCATTGGCGAACCATGAACGGCGACAGTTCCGGGCCGCGCGGGCCGATTCTCGGAAGCTTAAGGGCAGCCACAGATCGCTCCGGTCTTCTGAGCGGTGAGGTGGCGGCGTCTCTTGCCGACCCATTGTTGGACCTGCGTGCCCTCACCCACTACTCGACTCTGAGCCTTCGAACGCTTACGCGCCATCTCCGGGACCTCGAGCATCCACTCCCGCACTACAAGGTTCGAGGCAAGATCCTTGTCCGCCGTTCTGAGTTCGATCGCTGGGTAGAGAGCTTTCGCCGTCACCCGCAACACGACGTGCCTGGCCTCGTCGACGAAGTCCTGGCGAAGTTCCAGCGTTGACAGGGGGGAGTATGGCGCTGCCAAGCTCAGCGTTGCAGCTATAGCACTCGTGAACGGGGGCCGGAGATGGGCGTGAAGGTCGTGGACTTTAAGGGCGACGGCAATGCGTGGATCGTCGTCCATGACCAACGCCTCCCGCGAGGGCGGCTCCGGAAGTATGTGGGCGGAGACTGGAAGGCCGCGAAGCTAGCGGCAAGCCATATCCGCGTCAAGCTTGCCGCTAACGATCTCTCGTTTCTCAGCAGCGACAGGCCGCCGGCCGAGCCCCTGACGCTCAAGCACGCGGTCGAGACTTACCTCCGCGAACGCATCGCGTTCGGCACCATGGACGAGTCCACCCGTCAGAACTACGAGCGCTTGTTGATTCGCCATGTGTACCCCACTCTTGGAGCGAAGCCCGTGACGTTGATTGGGCGGGACGATCTCGTGAGGCTTTTCGAGGGACTACTCAGCGGCTCTGCCGATCCTCGAGGTCGCCGGCGCGGAAAAGCGACCTGTCGAAATCTCCTGGCTCCGATCCGCCAGACCTACGAGTGGCTGATAGTCGAGCGCAGGACAGGCCTTACGAATCCGGCGCTTCGCCTCGGCAGATTGCTGCGGGAGACCGTTGACAAGAAGAAGCGAGTTCGCCCGCTGCTGCCGAAGGAGCACGCGGCCCTGCTCGCCGCCTCCCGACGCAGCGCGCCGCGATATCACCTGCTCTTTCTGGTCGCGCTACGAACGGGGCTCCGGTTGAGCGAGTGCTTCGGCGTTCAGTGGGCCGATTTCGATCTTGATGCTCAGACGGTCACGGTCCAGCGCCAGTTTCGTGAGGGCCGCCTCGTCGACCGTACCAAGAAGAACAAGGTCCGCGTGGTTGACCTGTCGCGCGAAGTCTGCGAGGAGTTGCGGGTCCATCGGGCGCGGATGCAGCGCGAAGCGCTCGCGGCAGGGCGTCCGCTCTCCACGTTCGTCTTCACAACGAGGCTAGGCGGGCCGATTCGCTCGAAGTCGAGCTTCGAGCGACGGGTCTTTCATCGGCTGCTGCGCGCCGCGGGCATCACCCGCCCGGTCACCTTCCAGAACCTCCGCCAAACGTTCTGTTCGGACATAGTCGCGTTGACCGGTGACCTGCTCTACGCCTCCGAGCAGGCGGGCCACTCCTCGGTCAAGATCACGGGCGACTATTACGCGCACTACCGCCCGGGCCAGAAGCGTCACATCATGGACGGGCTCGACGAGCGGGTTCGGCGCGCAGCCGGGCAGCCGTAACCGACATTCTGTACCGGAGCGCGGGTCAGTGCCGCGCCATCGCCACCAAACGCCACCTATACGCCACCATGGGCTTTCTCGGAGCGAAGCTGCGCCGCGTAAACGACCGAAAGATTTGGTGAGCCGTCTCGGGATCGAACCGAGGACCCCCTGATTAAAAGTCAGGTGCTCTGCCAACTGAGCTAACGGCTCATCAGCACGTGAGGCGCGTGCACGTCAGATTCTACCGCCTGGTGCAGCTCGCGCGTCGCTGCTGCTGGGCCAGCACGCTTTCTGAATCCGCGTGACGACTTCGCGAGTCTTTTCGTCGTGAGGTCTCTGACTCGCGTGACCTTCCTCGGCTTGGCCATCGCGCTCTCCGTCCGACGCGCACTTGGACGTCGCCTACCATACGCTCTCCATCGGGGCCCCGGCCACCGCACCGCGAAGGTAGTGCATGCCCGGTCGGTTCCTTGCCGGAGCGGTCAAATTCTATCCTTCGCGAAGGCACTCAGATCGTAGAAACGTAACGATACCCTCTAGTTACGGGGCTGGCGTGACGCTTGCGACATGGGGGGTCGACTCTTCCGAAAAAGGCAAACCAGTCGTGAGGCTGGGACGCAAAGCCACGGGTGAGGGCGAGGAGCCCTGATAGCCGGGTTACCGAAGAAGAGGGCGGCCATCAGGTCCGTCCTTCGGAAAGAGCCATGCGAAGGAGGGACCATGCTGGCCTGCATGACGACCGGAAGTCCCGAGACTGCGCTCGGGCGCCCTCGGGGACCGCTCAGCGGACTTCACGTGCTGGTGGTCGACGATGATGCCGGACCGCGACAGCTGTTCCGCGACGTCCTCGAGGTGGCCGGCGCCCGCGTGACCGTCGCGCCGTCTGCGCGGCTCGCGCTGGCCGCGATCCAGTGCGAGGTGCCGGATGTCCTGGTGAGCGACATCATGATGCCGGAGCACGACGGCTACTGGCTGATCCGGTCGGTGCGCGAGCTGGCGGCCGAGCATGGGGGCCGGGTGCCGGCGCTGGCGATCACCGGTGATCCGGGCCAGCATTCCCGCGACCGCGTGATGGCCGCGG
>Ga0335084_10006312_pt1 | contig 11778 bp, 10 predicted proteins | sample Lox_Sample_44_FD_206721 | JGI IMG/M metagenome (GOLD analysis project Ga0335084, IMG submission 206721) | Soil microbial communities from Loxahatchee National Wildlife Refuge, Florida, United States - Lox_Sample_4.4 | ecosystem: Environmental > Terrestrial > Soil > Wetlands | place: USA...
ATCGGCCGCCGGCACCGATGCCGCCGCGCACGACGCCGCCATCGGCACGGCGCTGGCCGGCGCCACGCCGGCCACCCTGCGCGGCGCGGTGTGGCTGATCGGCGCCGGTCCCGGCGATCCGGACCTGCTGACGCTGCGCGCGCTGCAGCTGCTGCAGCAGTGCGACGTCGTGCTGTACGACCGGCTGGTGAGCGAGGCCGTGCTCGAGCGCGTGCGACGCGACGCCGAACGTGTGTTCGTGGGCAAGGAGCCCGGGCGGCACCGTACCACGCAGGCACGCATCCACGAATTGCTGCTGTCGCACGCGCAGCGCGGCCTGCGCGTCGCGCGCCTCAAGGGCGGCGATCCGCTGGTGTTCGGACGCGGCGGCGAGGAGCTCGAAGTGCTGCGCGCGGCCGGCATACCGGTGACGGTCGTGCCGGGCGTCACCGCGGCACTCGGCGGCGCAGCGGCGGCGGGCATTCCGCTCACGCATCGCGGGGTCGCGCAGTCCGTGACCTATGTGACCGCGATGGGGGCAGCGGCCGAGCAGCTCGACTGGCGCGCGCTGGCCGCGCCGCTGCAGACGGTGGTGTTCTACATGGGCGTGGCACAATTGCCGCGCATCGTCGAACAGCTCGCGGCGCACGGCGCGCCGGCGGCACGCGGCGCCGCGGTGGTCGAGCGCGCCAGCCTGCCGGGCGGGCGCGTGATCAGCGGCACGCTGGCCGACATCGCCGCGCGCGCCGCCGCCGCCGGTGTTCGGTCGCCGGCGCTGCTCATCGTCGGTGACGTCGTGTATCAACGCAGCAGGGAGTAGGCACAGTTGATCTTCGCAGGTGATTTTCTCGATGCCGTGGGCAACACGCCGCTGATCAGGCTGCGCCGCTGCAGCGCGGCTACGGGCTGCAACATCCTCGGCAAGGCCGAGTTCATGAATCCCGGCGGTTCGGTGAAGGACCGCGCGGCGCGCGGCATCGTGCTCGACGCGGAGCGGCGCGGTGTGCTCAAGCCGGGCGGCACGGTGGTCGAGGGCACGGCCGGCAACACCGGCATCGGCATCGCGCACGTGTGCAATGCGCGCGGCTACAAGTGCGTGATCGTGATGCCCGACAACCAGTCGCCCGAGAAGTACGCGCTGATCGAGGCGCTGGGCGCCGAAGTGCGGCGCGTGAAGACCGTGCCCTACAGCGATCCCAACCACTACCAGAAGGTGGCGGGCCGGCTCGCCGACGAACTGCCGAACGCCGTCTGGGCCAATCAGTTCGACAACGTCGCCAATCGCCGCGCGCATGCCGAGACCACCGGCCCGGAGATCTGGGCGCAGACCGAGGGACGCATCGATGCATTCGTGTCCGCGAGCGGCACCGGCGGCACGCTCGCCGGAGTCAGCGAGTACCTCAAGTCGCGCAATCCCCGGGTGCGCACCGTGCTGGCGGATCCGCCGGGCAGCGCGCTCTACGAATACGTGCGCCACGGCGTGGTGAAGGCGACCGGCACCGGCTCGATCACCGAGGGCATCGGCATCGGCCGCGTCACCGCCAACATGCAGGGTGCGCCGGTGGACGATGCGTTGCACATCGAGGATCCGGAGACGGTGAGCTACGTCTACAGCCTGCTGCGCGAGGAAGGCCTGTTCGTCAGCAGCACCAGCGGCATCAACGTGGCCGCTGCGGTGCGTGTGGCGCGGCAACTGGGCCCCGGCCACACCGTCGTCACCATGCTGTGCGACACGGGATCCAAGTACCTGTCGCGGCTGTTCAATCCCGCCTGGTTGCGCGAGAAGGGTCTGTGGGAGGCCGCACAGGCCTCGCCGCCGGGCATGTGATCGCCCAGGTCGTCGAATGCACGGGCCCTAGCCCAGCAGGCCCAGGTCGCGCACCAGCCGCATCACGCTCGACAGGATGATCATGATGCCCACGCCGATGGTGAGCCGCCGCTTGGAAACGTTGGCGGTGAGGCGCGCCGCCAGTGGCGAGGCGATCAGCGCGCCGATCACCAGTCCCACGGCCGATCGTGACAGTTGATCGAAGCCGATGTGGTGCACCAGCACCGTGAACACCACCACCGCCACCACGGTCTCGGCGATGTTGCCGACGCCGATGGCAAAGCGCGCCGCCAGGCCCGAGGTCACGAGGTTGCTGGTGGCGAGCGGGCCCCAGACGCCGGCCACCGCTTCGAGAAATCCCGCCGCCACCCCGACCGCGGCGATGCGCAGCTGTGCCACGCGCGCCTTTTCGACGTGCTGCGCGCGCCAGATGATGTAGATGCCCACCACGATCAGGTAGCCGCTGACCACGGGTGCCACGTAGCGCACCTTGCCGCTCTGCGTCAGCAGCCAGGCGCCCACCAGGCCGCCGATCACGCCGCCGGCCGCCAGCACCAGCAGCGCTCGCAGGTTGAAGTTCTTGTAAGCCAGGTGCGCAACCGTCGAGGCGGTGCCGGTCAGGATCTTGGCGCCGTTCACCGTGGCGCTCACGATCTCGCGTGGCAGTCCGATCACGGTCAGCACCGTGGAGCTGATGGCGCCGAATCCCATGCCCAGCGCGCCGTCGCACAGCTGCGCGAAGAAGCCGATGAGCACAAAGCCGAGCGTGTACCAATCGATAAAGCTGGCGATCACGCCCATAATGGTCGGTCATGGTACAGCCAATGCCGACGATGCTTCTGTTAACAGCAGATGACTGCGGGCTTTGCAATTCTTGGCCGCACTTGCCGGTGCAAAGCCGCTCAAATAGCCGGTCATGAAGGATCTGCTCATGAAGCTGCTGCGTAACCGCCTGGTTCTGGCCGGCCTCGCCGTCGTGCTGGCCGTCGGCATCTACCTGGCCTTCTTCGCCGGCGGTGGCGGGCCGGTAGGCTACGAGACCCAGGCGGTGGAGCGCGGCAATATCGAGACCTCGGTGGCCTCGTCGGGCGCCGTGTCGCCACTGCAGACGGTGACCGTGGGCTCCGAGGTGTCAGGCAAGATCGTCGACGTGCTCGTGGACTTCAATGCCCGGGTGCAGAAGGGCCAGAAGCTCGCACAGATCGACAATTCCACGTTCCTGAGCAAAGTTCAGTCGGCTGAGGCCGACCTCGTCGTGCAGGAGGCCACGATCGCTTCGCGCCAGGTGGACGTGGGTACTGCGGAGGTCAACCTGGCCCAGGCACAGCGGGACTATGACCGTACCAAGCAGATCTTCACCAAGGGGCTGGCATCTGCCAGCGACCTCGAAAAGGCGCAGAACGCCTTCGAACAGGCCCAGAATGCGGTGAAGATCGCCAAGGCCAATTACAACAGCGCGGTGTCGCAACGCGTGCGCGTCAAGGCGACGCTGGACCAGGCGCGCATCGACCTCGGCCGCACCACCATCCAGTCGCCGGTGGAGGGCGTGGTCATCTCGCGTCAGATCGATCCGGGTCAGACGGTGGCCGCGACCATGCAGGCGCCGGTGCTGTTCCAGATCGCGCAGGACCTGTCGCAGATCCGCATCGAGACCAAGGTCGACGAGGCCGACATCGGTTCGATCAAGGAGGGCGCGCGCGCCACCTTCACGGTCGATGCCTATCCGGAGCGCAGCTTCGAGGGCCAGGTGGCGCAGGTGCGCATCAACGGCGCCTCGGTGCAGAACGTCGTCACCTATTCGGTGATGGTGCAGGCGGCGAATCCCGCGCTGGTGCTGTTGCCGGGCATGACGGCCAACGTCAAGATCATCACCAGCGAGCGCAGCGGTGTATTGCGCGTGCCGAGCGCGGCGTTGCGCTTCCGGCCGGCCGGCACGGCAGCCGGCGCGGGCACGGCCAGGCAGGGTGCGGCGGCAGGCGCGGGTGCCCCGGGGGCGGACATGCAGGCTGCGGCAGCCGGCGGCGCCGGGCGCGGCCGCGGCATGGTGCGGCTGACGCCCGAAGTCATGACCGAGCTCGGGCTCAGCAAGGAACAGCAGGACCGCGTGGCCGCGGCCATGCGGGGCATCTTCCAGCAGGCCGCGCCACAGCAGGGCAACACCAGCCCACTGGGGCAGGCCGGGCCGCCACGCGGCTTCTTCGGCGGCGGCAACGCCAACGTCGCCCAGATCCGGCAGCGCGTGCAGAACGCACTCGGCAACATCCTGACACCGGAGCAGATGCAGAAGTACCAGGCGCTCGGTTCGTCGACGGCGCCACGCGCCGCCACCGTCTGGGTGCTGGATGCGCGCGGCATGCCGCAGCAGAAGAGCATCCGCATCGGGCTGGCTTCCGACAGCTATACCGAGGTGATTGACGGCCTGGCCGAGGGCGACAAGGTGATCGTGCGCGCCAGGGCCGCGCCGCAGCGCTGATGGACGCCGGCCCGCAGCCGCTGATCGTCGCGCGCGACCTGGTCAAGACCTACGTGCTGGGCGACCAGACCGTGCACGCGCTGCGCGGCGTGTCGTTCCAGGTGATGCCGGGCGAATTCGTGGCCATCATGGGCCCGTCCGGATCGGGCAAGTCGACGCTGATGAACATGATTGGCGCGCTCGACCAGCCGACTTCCGGCACCCTGTCGATCGATGGCGCGGAGATCTCGCGGATGGAAGCGGCCGAGCTCGCGGATCTCCGCAACCGCACCATCGGCTTCGTGTTCCAGCAATTCAACCTGTTGCGGCGCACCTCGGCGCTGGACAACGTCAAGCTGCCGCTGCTGTATTCGCGCCGCCGCCGTACCGACGCCGACGCCGTGGCGCGCGACAAGCTCACGCTGGTGGGGCTGGGCGACCGCATCGGCCACCAGCCCTCGCAGCTCTCGGGCGGCCAGCAGCAGCGGGTCGCGATCGCCCGGGCGCTGGTCAACTCGCCGCGGCTGGTGCTGGCCGACGAGCCGACGGGTGCGCTCGACACCCAGACCTCGGCCGAGATCATGGCATTGCTCGAGCGCTTGAATGCCGAAGGGCTGACGATCATCATCGTCACGCACGAGCCGGACATCGCGGCGCATGCGCGCCGGCTGATCCGCGTGCGCGACGGCCGCATCGTCGAGGACCGTGCCACGGCCGGCGCGCCGGTCACACATGGAGTGCACGCCGCATGAAGTCGCACGAACTGTGGGAATTCTTCAAGGTCGCGCTGCAGGCGATCAAGCTGCACCGGCTGCGCAGCGCGCTCACCGCGCTCGGCATCATCATCGGCGTGGCCTCGGTGATCGTGATGGCCGCGATCGGCAACGGCGCCAGCAAGCAGCTGCAGCAGCAGATGGCCTCGATGGGCACGCGGGTGATCAACGTGATGCCGGGGGCGATGCGCATCGGCGGACGCAGCACCGGCTTCGGCGGCGGCGCGCCGTTCTCGCAGAAGGACATGAATGCGCTGGTGTCCGGCGTGCCAGGCATCGTCGCGGCCACCGGCTCGCTCGACGGCAGCGTGAGCCTGGTCTACGGCGCGGCCAACTGGTCCTCGAACGTGTCCGGCGTGCACGCCGAGTTCCAGGACGTCCGCCCATGGCCATTGATCTCCGGCCGCTGGTTCACGGCCGATGACGTGACCCGGGGTGCCAAGGTGGCGGTGGTGGGCACGGCCGTGGTGCGCGAGCTGTTCGCGGGCGGCGATCCGGTGGGCGAAACCGTGCGGATCAACAACATCCCCTTCGAAGTGATCGGCGTGCTGAGCAGCCGCGGTTCCAACGGTTTCCGCGACCAGGACGACCAGGTGCTGGTACCGATCACCACCGCAAGGTCGCGCCTGGTGGGGCGCCGCTACGCCACCGTCCCGGATGCCGTCGGCAGCATCGCAGTACGCGTCGCCGACGACGCCAGCATGGACCAGGTGCAGGAGGAATTGACCACCCTGATGCGCAAGCTCCGGCGCATCAATGCCGGGGAGGACGACAACTTCACCATCCGCAACTTCGCGGAGCTGGTGGCCAACGCCGATGCGGCACAGTCGGTGGTGCGCTACCTGCTGGCCACCACCGCTGCGATGTCGCTGGTGGTCGGCGGCATCGGCATCATGAACATCATGCTGGTGTCGGTCACCGAACGCACGCGCGAGATCGGCCTGCGCATGGCGGTCGGGGCCCGACCGGTCGACGTGATGACCCAGTTCCTCACCGAGGCGATCATCCTGTGCCTGTCGGGCGGTCTGGTGGGACTGTTGATCGGCGTGGGCATCACGGTCACGCTGAGCGTATTTTTCAAGTGGACCGTGGCGATCGGTGCCGGCACGGTGCTGATGGCGATCCTGGTCTCGGCCGGCGTCGGCATCATCTTCGGCTTCATGCCGGCGCGCCGCGCTTCGCATCTCAATCCCATCGAGGCGCTGCGTTACGAATAGCAGACGGACGGATCGGGGACGGAGCCCGACTATCGTTGTGGCGAAATTCGGGCTCCGTCCCCGATTTGTCCGGCCAGCCTGTAGACTCGGACCGTGAAGTTCTCGTTCCATGGCGCCGATCGCGGCGTGACCGGCTCCTGTCATCTGCTCGAGGTGGCCGGGCACCGGCTGCTGGTCGACTGCGGCCTGTTCCAGGGCGGCCGTGAGCTCGACGAGGAGAACGCCGAGCCCTTCAGCTTCGATGTGCGCCAGGTCGACTACGTGCTGCAGACGCACGCGCACCTCGACCATTGCGGCCGCCTGCCGCTGCTGGTGAAGCGGGGCTTCCGCGGCGAGATCATCGGCACCGGCGCCACGCGCGAGCTGGTCGATCTGGTGCTGCAGGACGCGGCCTACCTCGAGGAGGAGGAATGCTCCCGGCGCAGCCGCTGGCGCGGCGGCCGGGTGCCCTGCCTGCCGCTGTACACGCGTGCGGATGCCACGGCGGTGATGGAGCGCTTCGGCCGCACCGCGCAATACGGCCTGCCGATCCAGCTGGCGCCGGGGCTGCGCGCGTCCTTTCACGAGGCGGGCCACATTCTCGGTTCGGCCTCGGTGCTGGTCGAATGCGAGGACCAGGGCCGCACGCGCCGCGTGCTGTTCTCGGGCGACATCGGCAACCGCGGCCGGCCGATCCTGCGCGATCCGGCGCCGCCACCGGCTGAGGTGGTGCTGATGGAGACCACCTACGGTGACCGGCAGCATCGCTCGGTGGCCGCGTCGGTGACCGAACTGTTCGCGGCGGTCGCGAGCACCGTGGCGCGCGGCGGCAATGTGGTGATCCCCAGCTTCGCGCTCGAGCGCACGCAGGAACTGCTGTATTTCCTGCGCGAAGGCATCGTCTCGCGGCAGCTGCCGGCAAATCTGCATGTGTTCGTCGATTCGCCGATGGCGGCCTCGGCGATCGATATCTACCGTCGCCACACCGATTGCTTCGACGCCGAGGCGCGCGCGCTGATGCAGAACGGCAACAGCCCGTTCGACATGCCCAACATCCGCTACACGCGCGCGCGCGAGGATTCGATGGCCATCAACCGCATCAGCGGCGGCGCGGTGATCATCGCGGGCTCGGGCATGTGCACCGGCGGGCGCGTGCGCCATCATCTGGTGCGCAACCTGGGCAATCCCGCGGCGGCGGTGGTGTTCGTCGGCTTCGCCGCCGGCGGCACACCCGCGCGGCGCATCATCGATGGCGCGCGCAGCATCCACCTGCTGGGCGAGGAGGTGCCGGTGCGGGCCACGATCCATACCATCAACGGCTTCTCGGCGCATGCCGACCAGGCCGAGCTGCTGCGCTGGCATGCGCAGGCCGGCGGACGCGAGCGGACCATCCTCGTGCACGGCGAGGAGACCGCGATGCAGTCGTTCGCGCGGTTGCTGAAGGTGCCGGTGTCGATGCCGGCGCCCGACTCGACGCTGGAGCTGTGATGCGCAACGCGCTGTCACTGTGCGCAGCGCTGCTGCTGGCCGCGCCGGCGGCCCGCGCCGAGTGGGTGTCGCGCACCGTCGACGGCATCATGGGCACGCGCATCGCGGTCGAGCTGTGGTCCGACGAGCGCGCGGCCGGCGAAGCCGCCATCGACGCGGTGATGGCCGAGATGCAGCGCATCGACACCAACATGAGCACCTACAAACCGGACAGCGAGCTGTCGCGGCTCAACGCGCGCGCGGCGCGCGCACCGGTGCAGGTGAGCGCCGAGCTGTTCGACCTGCTGGCCACGTCGATGGAATATTCGCGCATCACGCACGGCGCCTTCGACGTCACCTATGCCAGCGTCGGCTTCATGTACGATTTCCGCGCGCATCATCACCCGACCGAGGCCCAGATCCGTCAGGCGCTGCCGGCGGTCAACTACCGGCACGTGCAGCTCGATCGCGCCCATCACACCGTGCGCTACCAGCGGCCCGGCATGCGCATCGACCTCGGTGGCATCGCCAAGGGCTATGCGGTCGATCGCGGCATCGCGATCCTGCAGGCGCGCGGCATCCGCCACGCGCTGGTGAGCGCCGGCGGCGACAGCCGGGTGATCGGCGACCGCTTCGGCAAGCCCTGGATCATCGGCATCCGCCACCCGGACCGCAAGGACGAGATCGTCACGCGCCTGCCGCTGGTCGACACCGCCATCTCGACTTCGGGCGACTACGAGCGGTACTTCGACGAGAACGGCGAGCGCTATCACCACATCATCGATCCGCGCACCGGGCAGTCGGCGCGCGCGGTGCGCAGCGCCACGGTGCTGGCCGACACGGCGCTGCGCACCGACGGTCTGTCGAAGACCGCGTTCGTGCTGGGGGCCGAGCAGGCCATCCGGATCTACGAGGCCCTGGGCGACGTCGATGCGGTCATCGTCTCGCCCGACGGCAAGGTGCACTACACCAGCGGCCTCAAGCCGGCGGACGCGCCTTGAGGTAGGCTAGGCTGTCGCGCCACGAGAGGGATCGCATGCTGGAACGCTGGATCGAGAAGCTGCTGTTCGCGAGCCGCTGGCTGCTGGCGCCGATCTACCTGGGCATGGCGCTGGCGCTGATCGCGCTGGCGTTCGGGTTCTTCCACGAGCTGTACGCCATGGGCACGCACCTGCTGACCAACCTGGCGAGCCCGACCTCCGAACAGTCGCTGGTGCTCGACCTGCTGTCGCTGATCGACCTGACGCTGGTCGGCACGCTGATCGTGATGGTGATGTTCTCCGGCTACGAGAACTTCGTGTCGCGCATCGACATGGGCAGCGCCGACGACAAGCCCTCGTGGCTGGGCAAGCTCGATGCCAGCTCGCTCAAGCTGAAGGTCGCGGCCTCGATCGTCGCCATCTCGTCGATCCACCTGCTCGACCGCTTCATGCGCATCGAGGAGATCGACAACGGCAAGCTGCTGTGGTACGTGATCATCCACATGGCGTTCGTGATCTCGGCGCTGCTGCTGGGCCTGCTGGACAAGATCGCCTTTTCCTCGCACCGCGCACACTGAGGACTGACACATGAAGCTCGACGACCTGCGGCGCAGCGACAACGTGGAAGACCGGCGCGGCATGAGCGTCGGACGCACCGGGGCCGGGATCGGCATCGGCACCGTGGTGTTGCTGGTCGCGGGCTATTTCCTGGGTGTCGATCCATCGACACTGTTGAGCCTGGTCAGCGGCGCGCCGGGCGGCGCCGACACCCAGGCGGCGGCCGGGCCCGCGCCCACCGGTGCGCCGCGCGATGCGCAGGGCGACTTCGCCGCCGCCGTGCTCGGCTCCACCGAGGACACCTGGACGCAGTTCTTTCGCGAGCTCGGCGCCAAGCCCGACTATCCATCGCCCACCATGACGCTGTTTTCCACGGCCGTGCAGACCGGCTGCGGCTACGCCAGCGCGGCGATGGGGCCGTTCTACTGCCCGGCCGACCGGCGCGTGTACCTGGACCTCAATTTCTTCCACGAACTGAAGGACCGGTTCGGCGCGGCCGGCGACTTCGCGCAGGCCTACGTGATCGCGCACGAGGTCGGGCATCACGTGCAGACCATCCTCGGCACCACCGAAGCGGTCGAACAGGCGCGCAGCCGCTCGAGCGAGGAGATCGCCAATCGCACGCAGGTGAAGACGGAGCTGCAGGCCGACTGCTACGCCGGCATCTGGGCGAAGCGCACCCAGGAGACCAAGCACTTCCTCGAGCCCGGCGACATCGACGAAGCGCTGGCGGCAGCGGCGGCCGTGGGCGACGACACGATCCAGAAGCGCATGCGCGGCTACGTCGAGCCCGACACTTTCACGCACGGCACCGCGCAGCAGCGCGCCGCGTGGTTCAGGCGCGGCTTCGACGCCGGCACCCTGCAGGCCTGCGATACCTTCAACGCGAAGACGCTGTAGCGGGAGCCACGCGCCAGACGCAGTTGCCGCCGTCGTCGGTCACCAGCAGCGCGCCGTCGTGTGCGACTGCGACTCCCACCGGGCGGCCCCAGACACGCTTCTCGTCCAGCACGAAGCCGGTCATGAAGTCGACGTACTCGCCGGTCGGCACGCCACGGCGCAGCGGCACGCGGATCACCTTGTAGCCGGTGCGCTGGCCGCGGTTCCACGAGCCATGCAGCGCCACGAACAGGTCGCCGTCGTAGTCGGCGGGGAAGGCGGCGGCCGCGCGGCGACCGGGATATTCCACCACGCCGAGCGCCGCGGAATGCGCCTGCAGCAGCACGTCCGGCACGGTCATGCGGCCGGCGAGATCGGGCCGCGCGCCACGGTGCCGTGGATCCTCGTGATCGCCGAGGTAGTACCAGGGCCAGCCGTAGAAGCCGCCGGCGCGGATGCGCGAGACGTAGTCCGGCACCAGGTTGTCGCCCAGCAGGTCGCGCTCGTTGACCGCACACCACAGGTCGCCGGTGGCGGAATGCACCGTCATGCCGACGCAGTTGCGGATGCCGGCCGCAAACACGCGCGGCGCGCCGGGCGCGGCCAGGTCGAAGGCCAGCACGTCGGCGCGCAGCAGCTCGCCGCCCCAGGCCGCGCCCGCGCCGTACTGCTGCTCGTGCGCCGCCAGCTGCGCGGCATCGAGCTTAGGCAGGCTCTCGGCCACGTTGCTGCCCGAGCCGACCGAGACGTAGAGCGTCCGTCCGTCGGGCGAGACCGCGAGATCGCGCGTGCTGTGGCCGCCCGTGGTGTCGCTGAGCTTCGCCACCACCACCTCGGGCCTGGCGCCCGCCTCGAGGTCCCCGTCGCGATAGGCGAAGCGCACCACACTGTTGTGGTTCGCCACGTACAGCCACTGGGCCTTCGGTCCCGCGGGAAGAAAGGCAATGCCGAAGGGCCCGTCGAGGCCCTGCGCGTAGATCCGCATGCTGGCAACGGCGCCACGGGGGTCGAGCCGCAGCACGCGCAGCCGCCCGGCGCTGGTCTCGGCAATGAACACGTCGCCGTTGGGCGCGACGCGCAGCTGGCGCGGATTGACCAGCCCGGTGACCAGCCGCTCGACCTTGAAGCCCTCGGGCACCTGGGGCAGCGCGCCATCGGGCGCCGGCACGACGCTGGCGGGGCCGACCGACATCGGGCCGGGCGCGGGCAGGTCGCTCGCGCGGATCAGCCGGCGCGTGCCGGGTGCGTCCGCGCGCCAGTCACCGAAGGCTGCGGCACCCGTGAGCAGCGGCGCATCGGCCGCGTTGCCGGCCGTCCAGGCGCCGGCAACGAGCACGGCGCACAGACCCGCGAGGATCGGTGCGCCATGCCGTGGCATGCAGGTGCGGGTGATCAGGCCGGATTCTTGGCCTTGAAGGCCCGGATCTCGGCATTGAACTTGTCGGCGATCTTCTTGAGCTTGTCGACTTCCTGGTCGACCGGCTTGCTGTAGCGGGTGACGATCTTGTCGCGGTCTTCCTGTGTCAGCTTGTCGCCGGCCTTGGCGATCTCGGCGTCCTGCTCGCCGGCCATGCACGCACTGTAGGTCTCGACCGCGGCGTTGTATTCGGTGATGGCCTTCTTCACGGCCAGCATCTCGTCCTTGGAGGCCTTCGAACCGTTGGGC
>Ga0335084_10006313_pt1 | contig 11778 bp, 11 predicted proteins | sample Lox_Sample_44_FD_206721 | JGI IMG/M metagenome (GOLD analysis project Ga0335084, IMG submission 206721) | Soil microbial communities from Loxahatchee National Wildlife Refuge, Florida, United States - Lox_Sample_4.4 | ecosystem: Environmental > Terrestrial > Soil > Wetlands | place: USA...
TTTTCAGACGACAAATTATCCGAACAATAACGAATCTGCAGAATTTGGGTGGATTCGTTGTATTTGCCGGCATTCGCTTCATTCGTACCATGTCCGAAAACCATAAAATCACCAAAGCAGCTACCACCATCGGTGTGGGAACTTTCCTCAGTCGCATCACTGGTTTTCTGAGGGATATGGAATGGCGAAAGGGAAAAGGAGACAGGCTACTTTTTTTCCAGCGGGCTAATCGGCCGGCCCAATCGCTGGGATAGACCACACGGTCTTGAAAAGTAGCCAGCCTATCCCTATTCTTATCTTAATCTTAGTTATGGAAAAAACGGCAGATGTCGTCATCATCGGAGGAGGCATTGTTGGCCTGAGTATTGCCTACTACCTGGCACTGAAGAAGGCGGGAAGGATCGTTCTTCTCGAGAGGGGACAATTGGGAGAAGGCTCGACGAGTCGTTGTGTGGGAGGAATTCGAACTCAATTTTCGACGGAGATTAATATTCTTTTCTCCCTCGAATCGTTGAAAACTTTTGAGCGGTTCAAAGAGGAGTTCGGGGTTGACCCGGAATTCAAGAGAATCGGCTATCTCTTCCTGGGGACGTCGGAGGGGGAGATTGAGGTCTTCAGGGAGAATATAAAACTCCAGAATGGCTTCGGAATTCCCGTTGAATTCCTGAATTCTGACGATATCGAATCGCGGTGGCCCTACTTGAGAACGGAGGATATTCTTGGAGGAACATTTTGTGCGTGGGACGGGTACGCAGGCCCCAATGAGGTTCTTTCTGGATTTGCCGGTGGCGCGAGGAGGGAAGGGGTGAGAATCCATGAAGGAGTGGAAGTGGTGGGAATCTCACTCGCAAGCGGAAAGATCCGGGGCGTCGAGACAAAGAATGGGGAGATTTCGGCTCCTGTAGTTGTCAACGCTGGAGGTCCTTATGCCGAATCCATGGGGAGGATGGTGGGTGTTAAGATTCCTGTTAAACCTTTGAGGAGGCAGATTTTTATCACGACTCCTTTCCATCTAACCGACCATCCGATTCCACTGACCATCGACTTTCACAGAGGGTGGTATTTCCGCCGGGAAGGGAATGGACTGCTTCTTTCGGGCCCCTTGGATCTGGAACCGAGCTTTAATCTGAATACGGAATACGATGCCGTGGTCGAAACTTCAGAGAATGCGACGTACCGCATTCCGGTTTTGGAAAAGGCCCGTATTGCCCGGGGATGGGCAGGTCTTTATGAAATTTCTCCGGATCACCATGCGATCCTGGGAAGGATTGCCGGAGTTGAAGGATTTATCCTCGCCAATGGCTTTAGCGGACATGGGTTTCAGCATAGCCCTGCAGTGGGAAAAGTAATCTCCGAATTGATCGTAGACGGAAACGCCGTTACGATTAATATCTCCTCCCTTTCCGTCGAGCGCTTCGAAAAGGGAGAATTGATCTTAGAACCAATGACTGCCTTTAAGGAATAGGCTTAGATCGAGGTTTTAAAATAATCCAAAGGTAGGGCGTTTGTATGCGGGAATTTACCAGGGTTTGGAAAATGGTTGGTTGTGGAACAGAATGAAAAGTTTCCTTTGACGATAAATCCTAATCAAGGACGCCACGCGAACCAGGGGTAGCTCGCAGCGCCTTCGATGAATGTCCCCGAGATTTCGTTTCCTGATAAGATACCGACATATCGTTGGTTATAACGGGGCCGAACGAACTGCACTTTTCCTGTATGGTCTTCAAAGAAGATATCAACCAGTTCTTCCCAGGGGTGTTCTCGGTCAAACTGGATTCGTCCAACCCAGCCATTTCTAGTCCAAGAGAATTCGAGCCTACCTGGGACGCCGTTGGCGGTGATGGACCAGATTCCCTCGAAACTTCTCAAATCGGTTCGGCTTGGGGCTGTTTCTTTTCTTGCGAACCAGGGGTAGCTCGCAGCGCCTTCGATGAATGTCCCCGAGATTTCGTTTCCTGATAAGATACCGACATATCGTTGGTTATAACGGGGCCGAACGAACTGCACTTTTCCTGTATGGTCTTCAAAAAAGATATCAACCAGTTCTTCCCAGGGGTGTTCTCGGTCAAACTGGATTCGTCCAACCCAGCCATTTCTAGTCCAAGAGAATTCCAGTGTACCCGGAACGTCATTAGCGCTGACGAACCAGATTCCCTGAAGATCAATCGTTCTTGAGGGTAGTTCCCGGTGATAGGAGTGATCTCTCTCGGCAGTTACCACACAAGCCGTGAAAGGGAGTATGATTGAAAACACACCCAACATAAGCAATGTGAACTTGCATAATCTTGCCGAACCAGTCCAAGGGTTATTCCTCATCAAGTCTAACCTCCTGACCTGTCAAAAAAATCCGTTGTCACCAAATTATCCTAAAATACTGCTCAAATGTCAAATCATTCTTGGATCAGATGGCATGCTATAAATTAGGTCAACAAGTGCCAAGATATGATAGGAAAAACACTGGAATTTCATAGCGTTATTCCTCCAATTGATAATTTGAATATTGAGTTCTTAGTAAAGTCTATTTATAATAATGACGGATTTGAGGAGTGAATTGAATTCCATCAGAAAGGCTTTGGTGATTAAAATGGAATGGAGTCAAGTTGAAATTGGGAATGAGGACAAAAATACTGAATCCTGCTCAGCTAAAAATGGACAGCAATCTATCAAATCCAGAATGGATAATCTCGCAAACGAGCGGGAGGCCCCTTTTTCGAATCCATTTTTTGCGGAATTGATTCAGCGAATTAAGAGTGATCTTGGTTCCATCAAAAATTACGCCCAAACTTCCCGGGGGAAGTTTAGCAATAAAGAATTCGGTGAATATTATTACCGGACGTTAACCGGGGACATTGAGAAGATGGAGATCGTATTGAACGGTCTCATCGATTACATGAAGCTTCACCCACCGATCAGGAAGATGAACACTGTTCATAGCATCCTTGAAGAGGTTTTGAGGAAGCACAGGGTCAAATTGGAAGAGAAGGGAATCAAACTGTTGAAAAGATTTGAAAAAGATCTTCCTGAAACCGTCGTCCCCGATGAGCAGTTGAAGTACGTTTTGAGTTCCGTTCTACAGTATGCGATGGTTGCGACGCCTCCCAATCGGAATATTGCCATTTCGACGAAATCCTTCTTGCCTGAAAAGGGAGCCGGGGAGGCTGAGGGCCTATTTAAGAGAGAGGGAGAGCATATTAGGATCTCAGTGATTTTCGTGGTTCATCACAGGCGAGGCGAGCCGACCCTGGGAACAGGAATTATTCAGAAAGGAGATGTTCCGGATATCCTCCTTCGCTTCGTCAGGGAAGTGGTGCTACGCAATCACGGGATCATGAAGATGGGAACCAACCCAGAGAGGACAAAAATCATTATCTCCTTGCGATTCCCCGTTGAACGGCGGAGGGTGGTTTATTACCAGTCGATGAACTAGAAGGAAAGAACAAGGCTTCTGGAACCTTCTGAAAAACTCCTCTTGCAGTTTCAATCAAAATAGGTTAATCTGCTAAAATAAAATTCTTGAGGTTCGATCATGGCAAAAGTTTGTGAAGTCTGCGGAAAAGGGCCGGTTTTTGGGCATAATGTAAGTCATGCCAACAACAAAACCCGAAGGGTCTGGTACCCCAACCTCCATAAAATAAAGGCATCGGTAAAGGGAAAGACCGCTCGAATGAGAGTCTGTTCGAGATGCCTTCGATCCGGATTGGTTACCAAGGCTGCCTGACAAGCATCAATTCCCAAGCACCAAATAACAAATAAGCTCCAATATTCAATTTTCCAAAGAAAATGGCTTTGGCCAGTTGGAATTGGAGTCTGGGAGTTGTTTGGGATTTGTTATTTGGAATTTGGGATTTGAACCTTAACCTTTGCTATCCGCAAAGGTTAAGGTTAGGATTCGGCTTGCACATCCACTCTCACTCTTTCAACCCCATGAACCCCCTTAATCTTCTCGATTCCCCTGATTACTTTATTAAGATGGTTTAGATCCCGGATCTCCACTTCGAACGTGCTGACAGCCTTTTTATCCTCCATCGTATCTACCCTGGCATTCCTTATATTGGCCCCATTCGAGGATATGGAATTGCTGATCTCGCCCAACAGCCCTTTCTTGTCATCGGAGTGGATCCGAAGGCGCACCGGATAACTGTATTCCTTCGTAGAATCCCATTCCACTTCGACCTTCCGGTTTGGATCATCGTCTCTTGCATTTTGACAGTCGGCTGCGTGAATCGTCACTCCTCTCCCTCGGGTGATAAACCCGACCACCTTGTCTCCTGGCAAGGGGTTGCAGCATCCCGCGTAGCGGACCATCACATTATCGATCCCCTTGATCAGAAGGGCATCTTGAGGGCCACGAGTAATTTTTCTGAGAAGGCTTCTTAAACGCCCTTCATCATGCTCTTCCCGTTGTTGCTCCAACCGCTCTTGCGGGAGGATCTTTCCAATAATCTGGTTGGCAGTAACTTTTCCGTAACCTACGGCAGCGATGAGATCATCGACCCCTTGGTAGCTGAATTCGTTGGCTACCTTCGCGAGATCTCCGGTCTTGGTCAATTTGGCCTGTTGGAGGTCGTATTTCCGGAATTCTTTCTCCAGGATTTCTTTTCCAAGATTGATCGATTTTTCCCTTTCTTCATTCGTAAACCATTGACGGATCTTCGTTTTTGCCCGTGCCGTCTTGACAAACTTAAGCCAGTCCTTGCTGGGCTTCTGATTGGGAGAGGTCATGATCTCAATCGTATCCCCGCTTCGGAGTTCATATCTCAGGGGAACAATCTTACCGTTCACCTTTGCCCCCGAACAATGGTCCCCGACATCGGAGTGGATACTGTAAGCAAAATCCACGGGGGTGGCCCCGAAGGGAAACTGTTTCACCGCTCCTTTGGGAGTGAAGACATAGACCTCGTGAGGGAAGAGGTCCACCTTGACGCTCTCGATAAACTCCGCATCATCCTTCAGATCCCGTTGCCATTCCAGGAGTTGCCTCAGCCAGGTGAAACGTTTATCCTCCGCCTCTTCAACCACTTTTCCCTCTTTGTATTTCCAATGGGCGGCAATCCCTTCCTCTGCGATTTTATGCATTTCATGCGTCCGAATCTGGATCTCGATCCGCTCCCCATAGGGTCCGATCACTGTGGTATGAAGGGATTGGTACATGTTTTCCTTCGGCAGCCCGACGTAGTCTTTGAATTTTCCAGGAATGGGTTTCCAAAGAGAATGAATGATACCCAAGACGTCGTAGCATTCTTTGATAGAATTGACGACGACCCGGAAAGCGGTGATGTCATAAACCTGAGCAAAGTCCAGGTTCTGCTCTTTCATTTTCAGGTAGATACTGTAAATCTGTTTTAACCGACCAGTCACCTCGCACTCAATGTGATTTTCATAGAGTTTCTTCATCAGGGTACGTTTTACTTCTTCGATGTAACGGGTTCTCTCCTTTTCCCTCTTCGCAATCTTGCGTTGGATCTCTTCGTAAATTTCGGGATGAAGGTACTGAAAAGCCAGGTCTTCCAACTCCGATTTAATCCAGTCGATTCCGAGCCGATGGGCCAGGGGGGCATAAATGTCAAGGGTTTCCTGTGCGATTTCAACCTGTTTCGCAGGATGGTGGTATTTAAGTGTTCGCATATTGTGGAGACGGTCGGCCAGTTTAATCAGGATGACCCGAATATCCTTTACCATGGCCAGGATCATCTTGCGAAAATTCTCCGCCTGGTGCTCTTCGGAGGATCGCAGAGAGATCATGCTGATCTTGGTCAGACCGTCCACCAGCCGCGCAATCTCTTCCCCGAAGTTTTCCTGGATCTCTTTGAGTGTGGTCAGCGTGTCTTCCACGGTATCGTGAAGCAATCCGGTGGCCACGCTGGCCACGTCAAGTCTTAACTGGGTCAGGATTCCGGCGACCTCCAGGGGATGATTGAGGTAAGGTTCTCCGGAAAGGCGGACCTGCCCTAAATGAACTTTGGCAGTAAAGACATAAGCCTTTTTTAGAAGTTCTATGTCCGCATTGGGGTTATAGGAAGTTAACCTTTCTAGAATATCATTGAATCTTAGCATCGGATAAACTCATCTTACTCGTAAGTATAGGAAAATTCAAGGGGGTTGTCTTCCGACTCTGGAAAAAGTTTTGACAGCGATGAAAATAGAATCTATAATAATTTCCTTTAGCTGTGAGATGAGAGGGGGGGCAGGATGAGGCGGATTTTACCGGTTGTCCTCATTGCCTTGGCGGTCGCCGCCCTTGTCTATTATCTTCTGACAAGAAATAAAGAGGAAGAGGCGACTTTGATCAAGGTGTCGGGAAATATTGAGGCCACCGAGGTCGATGTGGGGTTCAAAGTTTCAGGAAGGATTGTCAGTCGTCTCTTCGAAGAAGGGGATTGGGTCGAGCAGGGAAAGGTCCTGGCCAAATTGGATGACGAGGATCTTCGCAACCGACTTGAAGTGGCACGGGCGACCTTGGTGTCGGCACGAGCCCGATTGAGCAAACTGCTAGCAGGATCAAGGCCGGAAGAGATAAGGCAAGCGGAAGCCAGCCTCCACCAAGCTCAGTCTGATCTTGGGAATAAACAGATCCAGTATGAACGGATGAAAAGTCTCCATGAGAGAGGGGTGGTTGCTAAGGAGGCCTTTGACAATGCAGAGACGAGCTACAAGATTGCCCAGGCCGCCGTCAAGGTGGCCACGGAGAACTACCAACTGGTGAAGGAAGGGCCGAGAAAAGAAGATATCGAAGATGCAAGGGCTCAAGTGGATCAAGCCCAAGCCTCTGTGAAACTGAACGAGACACAGCTCAGTTATACCACCCTTTATTCTCCCCTCTCCGGCGTCGTTCTGGTTAAATCGGGGGAAGTCGGCGAGGTGGTCAACCCCGGGACATCCATCGTCACCATCGCTGACGTCGACAATGTTTGGTTGAAGGCCTACATTCCCGAGACCGATCTGAGCAGAGTGAAGTGGGGTCAAGACGTGATCGTGACGACGGACCTTCGACCCCAGAAAAAGTACAATGGGAGAATCTCCTTTATCTCCTCTCAGGCCGAATTTACGCCCAAGCAAATTCAGACGGAAAAGGAGAGGGTGACGCTGGTCTATCGGATCAAGGTGGATATCTCCAATAAGGGTCATGAGCTCAAGCCGGGCATGCCAGCCGACGGACGGATCCTCCTGGAGTCGTCTCCACAGGGAAAGCCATAGTGCCGATGGTTTCATGGAAATAATAATTGTATCCTTAGATTCCAAATCCCAAATTGCAGATTCCAAACAAATTTCAAATTCAAATGACCAGGACTTTTTGGTTTGACATTTTGAATTTTGGAAACTGGAATTCATTTGATATTTGGGGTGCTCGTCATTGAGAGCTTACTCCTATGTTATCCATTCAAACCATCCATCTGACCAAGTCTTTTGAATCATCGCCCGCGGTAAAAGATCTGAACTTGGAAGTCAAAACAGGTGAGATTTTTGGCCTCGTCGGTCCGGATGCCTCCGGAAAAACGACGACGCTCCGAATGTTATGCGGGATCCTTCCTCCAGATGGGGGAGAGGCCACGGTGGCTGGGTGTGACATTCGGAAAGAGACAGAATCTCTAAAAGAAAAGGTCGGTTATCTTCCCCAGCGATTCGGACTTTACGGGGACCTTACCGTTCTTGAAAACATCTATTTCTACGGAGACCTTTATCAAGTTCCGAAGCAGAAAAGAATGGAGCGCATCGAAAGGCTCCTTCAATTTGCCAATCTGAAACCCTTTGGAAAACGAAAGGCGCAGGATCTTTCGGGGGGGATGAAACAGAAACTAGGACTCATCTGTGCGTTGATCCATACGCCTCAAGTCCTCTTCCTCGATGAGCCTACCACTGGAGTCGACCCGCTCTCTCGGAGGGATTTCTGGATCTTCCTTTATGATCTCTTAAAAGAGGGGGTGACGATTCTCTTCTCAACTTCTTATCTGGACGAAGCCGAGCGTTGCAGTCGCGTCGGCCTGATTTATCAAGGAGATATGCTGATCGCGGACACTCCTTCTGCTGTAAAGGCGCGAATCGGAGGAAAGATCCTTGAATTGCGGGTCGAGAACTACCAGAAAGGGATGAAAGTCCTTGAAGGAATCGAGTCAATTCGAAGCCTGGTCTTATCCGGGGACAAAATCCACATCCTTGTCGAAGATCCTGAAAAGGGCCAAAAAGTGGTTCGAGATATTCTGAAGGAACAGAGAATGGAGATCCATGATCTCGAGGTGGTCCGACCCTCCCTTGAAGACGCCTTCGTCTCTATCGTCCAAGGAAAGAAACAGTGATGAGTGATGAATTATTTGAAACTCATCATTCTTAGCTCAGGACTCATAACACGCAACTCTCAACGTTTGACCCAGGACTATGTCACCTTTCGTCGTCGAGGTCGAAGACCTCGTAAGAACATTTGACAGCTTCGTCGCCGTGGACCATATCCATTTTCAGGTAGAAAAGGGAGAAATCTTCGGGTTTCTGGGCCCGAACGGCGCCGGCAAGTCCACGACCATTCGAATGCTATGTGGACTCCTCCTGCCTACTTCTGGGAGGGGGAAGGTTGCAGGATTCGACATCATGAAGGAGCCGGAGAAGATCAAACAGGCGATCGGGTATGTGTCGCAGAAATTTTCACTTTACGATGACTTGACGGTTGCTGAAAATCTCCATTTTTTTGGAGGGATTTATGGCCTCTCCGGTTCATCCCAGAAGAGGAGGGAAAATGAGGTCTTACGGCTGATTGGCCTCCAAGGTTTCGAAGGGCGAGTCACTCGAACACTCCCTGTTGGATGGAAACAGCGTCTTGCCCTGGGCTGTGCCGTTCTTCATGCGCCGTCCATCCTTTTCCTGGACGAACCCACTTCAGGGGTGGATCCCATCTCACGAAGAAATTTCTGGAGTCTCATCCAGGAGATGGGAGAAAAGGGTGTGACGACGTTCGTCACAACCCACTATATGGATGAAGCAGAGTATTGCGGCCGGTTAGCCCTCATCTATCAAGGAAAGATCATTGCCCTGGGGACTCCTTCCGAATTAAAATTGAAAACGCTCTCTCAAGGGGTGTTAGAAGTGGAGTGTGATCCTCTCGTTCCTGCCTTGGATCTGCTGAAGAAAGAGCCTTGGGTTTCGGAATCCGCCGTTTTCGGAGATGGCTTGCATGTCATCGGGGAGGAAGGAGTGGATTTGGAGCGAGAGGTCCCTGTCCTCTTCCAACAGCACGGAATTCTTCTTAAAAGGATGGGAACGATCCGGCCTTCCCTGGAAGATGTTTTTGTATCTTTGATCGAAAAAGAGGATAAAGAGTGAGGGTTTCCCGCACCTGGGCGATTGCGAAAAAAGAGTTTGTCCATATCTACCGGGATCCGAGAAGCTTGGCACTCGTGATTCTGATGCCAGCCCTCTTGATGCTCCTCTTTGGATACGCCGTCACTCTCGACGTGAAAAAGGTCTCCATGGCCGTCCTGGACCGTGACCGGAGCCAAGAGAGTTTGAATTTCATCCAACGGTTCAGCGCCTCGCCCTATTTCCGCCTCCGCTTTTGGGTTCAAGATGAAAAGGCGATGATCCGACTCATCGATCAGGGTTCGGTAAAAATAGGGTTGATCCTTCCTTGGGATTTTTCAAAAACGATCAAGGCTGAGAAGATTGCTTCTGTCCAAGCCTTGATCGATGGAGCCGACGCCAATACAGCGAACCTTATCCTCAATTACGCTCAGGCGGTCGCCCGACAATATACTCAGGAGAAAACCCTTCTCAAGGTCTCACGGCTCGGGATGCAGAATCTAAACTTCCCCATCGATGGCCGGCCGAGGGTCTGGTTCAACGAAGATTTGGAATCGAAGAATTATTTCGTTCCGGGACTGGTTGCGGTGATCATCTCGATCATCGGGGTACTCCTTACCGGCCAGGTGATTGTTCGGGAATGGGAGAAGGGGACGATGGAACTTCTCATCTCCACGCCCGTGCGAAAAGGAGAGTTGATGGTGGGGAAGCTATTCCCTTATTTCTTCTTAGGCTTACTCGACCTGTCGCTTTCTGTTCTGATGGGCACATGGATTTTCCAGGTGCCCTTAAGAGGAAGCGTTGTCCTGCTGTTTGCCCTTTCCTGTATCTACATTCTTGTCGCCCTGGCTCTCGGGTTAACCATCTCCACCTTCGCGAGGACCCAACTCCTGGCCAACCAGATGGCAATGGTCATCGGATTCCTGCCCACGTTCCTTCTCTCCGGGTTTACCTTCGTGATCTCCAACATGCCCACCTGGCTTCAGATCATTACCTATGGGATTGCGCCCCGGTATTATGTGACGATCGTAAAAGAGATCTTCTTAAAAGGAACGGGCTTCTCTTTTCTTTGGCGTGAGACCCTGGTTTTAATAGGGATGGCGTTGGCAGGGCTTTGGGTGGCTACCAGGAGTTTTAAGAAGGAATTGAGGTAAAAAAAGGGAAGATGGGATTATGTTTTCTATGTTTAACAAAATTCGATATCTCTTCGTTAAAGAACTCATCCAAACCCTGAGAGATAAACGGATGCGGACGACCTTAATTGTTCCGCCCATCCTCCAACTCATTATCTTCGGGTATGCCGCCAATCTGGATGTGAAGCATATCCGAACAGCCGTCCGGGACCTGGACCAGAGTGTTGAGTCGAGAGACCTTATCGGAAGGTTTGGAAGTTCAAAATATTTTGATGTTGTTTCCTTCCCCCATACGCCGAAAGAAGTCAAAGACCTCATCAACCAGGGGGAAGTGACGATCAGCATCGAGATCCCAACCGATTTTTCGAAAAAATTGAAAAAAGGGGATACGGCCACGGTTCAGATCGTTCTCGACGGGACTGAATCCAATACCGCTTTGATCGCCTTGGGCTACGCGAATCAAATCCTTTCTGGATTCTCGTCTCAAGTGCTCGTTAAAAAGTTGAATCGAGCCGGCATGATCGGGTTTGAGGAGGCGGGCGTGGACCTACAGCATCGGATTCTGTTCAACCCTAACTTGGAATCCCGACTCTTTTACGTTCCCGGGGTGATCGCCTCCATTGCCTTTCTCATCCCGATTATTCTAACCGCTCAAGCCATTGTCCGGGAGAGGGAGATCGGGACGCTTGAACAAATCATGGTCACCCCGATCCGCTCTTGGGAATTGATCATTGGGAAGACCCTTCCCTTTGCCTTGATGGGCCTTTTTGATGTCATCATGATTGCTCTGATCGGCGTCACCTGGTTTGGAGTTCCTCTTTGGGGGAATCCATTCGTTCTTCTGCTGGGCGCGGTTCTTTTTCTGATGAGTTCTGTGGCGATCGGACTCTTTATTTCCACGATTTGCTCCACGCAACAACAGGCCCAGATTTCAACGTTCTTTTTTGGAATGCCAGCCTTTATTCTCTCCGGTTTTGCCTTTCCGATCGAGAATATGCCTGAGTGGATCCAATACTTGACTTATGCCAACCCGCTCCGTTACTTCCTGGTGATCATTCGGGGTGTCTTTCTAAAGGCAATAGGTTTGGATATCCTTTGGCCCCAGATGCTGGCCTTGGGAATATTGGGCACACTGATGATCTTTTTGAGTTCATTGAGATTCCAGAAGAGGCTGAAATAAGATAAAGCAATGACAAATGTCAAAGTTCAAAGATCAAAGGAATTTCTAAAGTGACTAAAGTTTACTTTAGTGTCCCCTTCGGGGATGGTGGAAACCCCTCGCCTTGAGGCGAAGCGAAGTTTCGTGTAATATGGTCGTGTGAAACGGTACCAAATAGGCGCGCACACAAAGCACGATCTTAAA
>Ga0335084_10006315_pt1 | contig 11776 bp, 9 predicted proteins | sample Lox_Sample_44_FD_206721 | JGI IMG/M metagenome (GOLD analysis project Ga0335084, IMG submission 206721) | Soil microbial communities from Loxahatchee National Wildlife Refuge, Florida, United States - Lox_Sample_4.4 | ecosystem: Environmental > Terrestrial > Soil > Wetlands | place: USA: Florida...
GGCCGGCGGGGGGGATGCTGGCTGACGGGGGGATCGTGGGCGGGAGACATTGCCGGCGGCGGTTTCCGGGGCGAGCTTCTTGTCTCGCAGGTGGCTGCGCTCCAGGGGTCTCCCGCGGCGCCGGCGGGGGGCACGGACGGCGTCATGGCAAGCGCAGTTCTCTCGGGCGATTACACGTTTTCCGACTCGTGGTACGTCCATCTTGAGTCGCTGTATAACAGCGCCGGCGCGCGTGCGCAGGCGGCGGTGTCCGCGGACCGCGCCCGGGCGCTCGGGCTTCTCTCCCCCGCCCGATGGACGCTCTGGGTCGAATTCGCACGTGACGTAACGCCGCTGGTCCGCGCATCGATCTTCGTCATGAATGATCCGGATGACGGGTCGAACGTCTACGGCCCTTCGGTGACATGGTCCGCGGCGAAAAACCTGGACGTGCTTGCGATCGCACTCATCGCAACGGGCGATCCTGAGACTGCGTTCGGCCCGTACGGCCGCACTGTCTTCGGTCGTCTCAAGTGGTCCTTCTGATGCGGTGCAGCTTTGTATCTTCCCCCTAAATCCAGTATCTTTCTTCCGCAACCGGATTTCCTCGATGACGTCCAAAGAACGCGTTCGCAGAACATTCGCACACGAGATCCCCGATCGCGTTCCGATCGACTATCTTGCCAACCCCGGCATCGACGGCCGTCTGAAAAAGCATTACGGGCTCCGCGCGGAGGATGATGAAGGTCTCCGTCGCGTGCTGGGTGTAGACTTTCTTGAAATTATCCCGGAATACATCGGACCTCCGCTGCACCCGCCTCTGCCGGACCGGAAGATCGATATCTGGGGCATCCGCACGCGCTGGGTGGAGCACGATACGGGAGGCTACTGGGATTACTGTGATTTTCCCCTGAAGGATGCGGACCGGGAAGCGGTGGCGCGCTGGCCGATGCCGTCTCCCGATGACTTCGACTACGCGGGAGCCCTCGAGCGGTGCGAGCGGATGAGGGACTACTGCCTGATCATCGGCAACCCGGGGGCGGGAGACATGATCAACACCGCCGGCATGGTCAGGACGATGGAGCAGACACTCCTCGACCTGATGACGGACGACCCTGCAGCGCTCCTCTTCATGGACAGGAAGAACGACGTGCAGCTCCGGGTCTACGGGAGGATGCTTGAGCTGGCGAAGGGGAAGCTCGACCTCATGTGGCTGGGGGAAGACCTCGGCACGCAGCGGGGACCCATGGTGAGCCTCCCCCTCTTTCGCAGGCATATCAGGCCCCGGCACCAGAAGTTCGTAGACCTCGCGAAGAGTTTCGGCATACCGGTCATGATCCACTCCTGCGGCTCAAGCAGCTGGGCGTTCGATGATTTTATCGAGATGGGGATTTCCGCAGTGGACACGCTCCAGCCCGAGGCGAAGGATATGTCTCCTGCGTACCTGAAGACGCGCTACGGCGCGCGCCTGGCGTTTCACGGGTGCATCTCCACCGCCGGGACTGTCGTAACCGGCGGCGTGACGGACGTCGTGAAAGACGTCCGCTCGACGCTGGACGTGATGATGCCCGGGGGGGGATACGCATTTTCCCCGACGCACATGCTCCAGGACAATTCGCCTGTCGAAAACGTTGTGGCAATGTATGACGCTGTGCACGAATACGGGCGGTATGCATGAATAGCTGGACGATGCGGTTGATCATCGTGAACGTCGCGATCTTCCTCCTCTCGATGGCGGCGCCCGGGCTTGAGAACGCGATGTCGCTGATCCCCGCATACATGCTCCTCCAGCCGTGGACGATCGTGACATACATGTTCATGCATGCCAACATCGGCCACATCTTCTTCAACATGCTTGCGCTCTTCTTCTTCGGCCCCCGTGTGGAGCTCGAGCTGGGGGGCACCCGGTACCTGTTGCTCTATTTTATCAGCGGGTTCATGGGGGCGGTCCTCTCGTTCTTCTTCACGCCGTACGTGAGGATCGTGGGGGCCTCGGGTGCGATTTACGGCGTCCTGTTTGCATTCGCCTACTTCTGGCCCAGGGAGAAGATATTTATCTGGGGGATCATCCCGGTCGAAGCCCGGTGGCTCGTCGTCGGGTTTACCGCCATTTCGCTCTTCGGCGGTCTCGAAGACACGGGGGGGATCGCCCACTTCGCACATCTCGGGGGGTTCGCGGGGGCCTACCTGTATCTTAAGCTGGTCGATCGCCGTATACACAGGGCGCAGCTCACGGCCGAGGCCGCACCCGTGGTGGTCTCGCGCGGCGCTACAGATCGCTGGGCAAAAATCGACAGGGAAAAGCTCCACGTCGTCAACAGGGATGAGCTCGACAGGATACGGCTGAAGATCTCCACGCAGGGCCTGGCGAGCCTCACCTCCCAGGAGATTGCCTTCATGGACCGCTTCAGCGAAGGTTTGTGAAAACTAATCCGGAGTCCCTTCATGAAACTTCTCTCCGCAGGCCACTGCCTGCTTGTCACCCTCGTTGTTACCGCCGCGCCGGCGATGTCTGACGCGATTTTTCCGTACAAGGCCACCACGGCCGTCCTCCCCAACGGGCTCAAGGTGATCATGATCCCGATGGACGCACCCGGGCTCGTCTCGTACTATTCGGTCGTCAGGACGGGAAGCCGTGACGAAGTCGAGCCGGGACGTTCGGGCTACGCCCACTTCTTCGAGCACATGATGTTCCGCGGAACGAAGAAATACCCGGGCCCGGTCTATGACAGCATCGTGACATCGATCGGCGCGAGCGCGAACGCGTATACCTCCGACGATGTGACGGCCTACCACCTGAACTTCGCCGCGGAAGATCTTCCGAAGGTGATCGAGGTCGAAAGCGACAGGTTTCAGAACCTGAGTTACGACCTCCCCGCATTCCAGACGGAGTCGGGCGCGATCTACGGCGAGTACCGGAAAGGCGTGACCAACCCCTTCGAGGTGCTGGACGAGAAGATGCGCGACATCGCCTTTGACGTTCACACCTACAAGCATACGACGATCGGGTTCGAGCGGGATATCAAGGCGATGCCTGAAGGCTTCGAATACAGCCAGGGGTTCTTCAGGAAGTTCTACCGCCCGGAGAACGTCGTGCTCCTGATCGTGGGGGACATCAAGCCCGACGCAGTGCTGAAGCTTGTGAAGAAGTACTACGGGCCGTGGGAGAAAGGGTACCAGCCCCCGGACGTGAAGCAGGAGCCGCCGCAGGCGGCCGCGCGGAGCGGAGAGGTTTCTTATCCCGGCAAGACGCTCCCGATACTCGATATGGGGTACAAGGGGGACGCGTTCGACCCGGCCAACAGGGACTTTGTCGCGGCAGAAATCTTCGGGGAGCTCGCGTTCGGGAGCACGAGCGACCTCTACAAGAGGCTCTACATCAAGGAACAGCGGGTCGACGCCCTCCAGGCGAGCATTCCCCCGAACCGTGACATGCCGCTCTTCGAGATCTTCGCACGGATCAAGAAGGAGGACGACATCGGCCCGATCCGCGCGGAGATAGAGAAAACGATCGCGCAGTTCCAGTCGACGCCCGTCGATCCCGGGCGGCTTGACGCCGTCAAGAAGCGGAGCCGCTATGAGTTCCTCATGTCGCTCGACACGCCGGACAGGGTTGCGGGGCGACTGGCGCGGATCGTCGCCATCACGGGGGGGATTGAAGCAATCGACGCCTACTACACCACGCTCGCGAAGATCACGCCGGACGACGTCATGCACGCGGCGAACAAGTATTTCGTCCCGGCCCGCTGCACGACGGTCATCCTGAAGGGGGTGGCCCAATGAAGACGAACCATCGCGTCGTTGCGGTCCTCGCGGCCGCGTTCAGTCTCATGACACTCGGAGAAGCAAGCGTGAAGACCGACAACGTCGTCCTCCTGCCGGTGAAAAACGATCCCACGATCAGCTTCCGCATCTGGTTCAAGACCGGCTCACAGAACGATCCGGCGGGGAAAGAAGGGCTCGCGGCGATCACCGCATCGATGCTCACGGACGCCTCGACGACCCGGCACAGCTACGAGGAAATCCTGGATCTCCTTTACCCGCTCGCGGCCTCATACGATGCAAGCGTGTCGACGGAGATGACGGTCATCTACGGCAGGGTCCACAAGGACAATCTCGGGGACTATTATCCGCTCTTCCTGGATGCCATCTCCTCGCCGGCATTCACGCAGCAGGACCTGGACCGGATCAAGAGCCAGACGCTCAACTACCTGGAGAACACGCTCCGGTACTCGAGCGACGAAGAGCTGGGGAAGGCGGTGCTCTACAACGACATATTCGCGGGGACACCGTACGGCCACATCACCGAAGGGCTGGTCTCGAGCGTCAAGAGCATTACGCTTGACGATGTGCGCTCATTCTACAGGACGTACTACACCAGGGACAACCTCGTCATAGGCCTCGGCGGGGGATACACCACGGCGTTTGTCGTACGGCTGAGAAACGATCTGTCAAAGCTCCCCGCGGGAAAACCGAAGGCCGTGCCGCCGCCGGAGCCCGCTCCGCTGAAAGGATTCCGCGCGACGATTGTCCAGAAAGACGCTCCCGCCACCGCCATCAGCATGGGCGTCCCCATCGATATCCTCCGTGGATCGAAGGACTGGTATGCGCTGGCGATCGCAAATTCATGGCTGGGCGAGCACAGGAACTCGAGCAGCCATCTCTACAACGTGATCCGCGAGCAGCGCGGGCTCAACTACGGCGACTACTCGTATATTGAGAATTTCCCCGGGGGCGGCCGGCGGACCGTGCCGCCGCAGAACGTCTGCCGGCGCCGGCAGATCTTCGAAATCTGGATCCGCCCGGTGCCCGCGGAGGCCGGTCATTTCTCGATGCGGGCGGCGCTCAGGGAGTACGAGCATCTCGTGGAACATGGGCTGACGAAGGAACAGTTCGCGCTGACGCGGAGCTTCCTGAAGAAATACGTCCTGAACTACGCGCCGACCACGATGGCCCGGCTCGGCTACGCGCTGGACGACCGGTTCTACGGCATCGCGGGGAGCCACCTGGCGAAATTCCGCTCGATGATGGGGACGCTCACGCTCGCCGATGTGAACGGGGCGATCAAACGGCACCTGCACTACGGGGATATGTCGATCGCGATTGTGGCGAAGGACGCGGGCGCGCTCCGCGAGGAGATCGTCGCGGATTTGCCGAGCCCGATCACCTACCGGACGAGAAAGGCGGACAGTGTTCTCGCGGAGGACAGGGAGATCGCCGTGTTCCCGGTGAAGATCGCGCCGGAACGTATCAGCGTCGTCCCGGTGACGGAGGAATTCAAGTAGCGGCTGCGGCGCTCCTCTTCCAGTACGCGTAGAAGGGGAGCCCGGCGAGCAGGAGGAGCAGCCCGACGAACGAATCGGAGGACTGCTTCACGAGCGTATTGATGACGAACCAGGTCGCCACGGCGACGAAGAGGAGCGGCACAACCGGGTAGCCGGGAACCCGGTAGGGGGAGGCCGCGCCGGGCATCTTCCGCCTCATGATGAATATCCCCGCCGCGCCGAGTGCGTAGAATATCCACGACGCGAATATCACGTACGTGAATATCTGATCGTACGTACCGGTGAGCGTGAGGATCGACGCCCACACGGCCTGGATGACCAGCGAGCGGGAGGGCGTGCGGTATTTCGGGTGGATGTTCCCCATCTTCCGGAAGAACATCCTGTCCCGCGCCATCGCGAAGTAGACGCGCGCGGTGGTCATCGATGTCGCATTCACGGTGCCGAACGTCGAGATCATCACCGCGGCCGATATCAGCGCCCCGCCGTATCCCGGAATTACCCTCTCCATCATGTCCGCCGCGACCAGCTTCGAGACCGCCATCTCCCCGATTGGAAGGACGTAGAGGTACGCGAGATTTGCCAGGACGTATATCGCGATCACCGCGATCGTTCCCAGTATGAGCGCACGGGGGATGTTTCTCTGCGGGTCTTTCACCTCCCCCGCCAGGTACGTCAGGCTGTTCCACCCGTCGTACGACCAGAGCGTTGCCACCATCGCAATGCCGATGGCGCCGAGAAGGTCGCCTGACGACGGCGTCCCCCAGAGGGGGAAGAAGTGCGCCGTGCTGCCGTGCCCGGCGGTGATGCCCAGCACCACGATCGACGTAAGCGCCGCGACCTTGAGCGACGTGAAGAGGACCTGGACGAATCCGCCCCGCTGCACGCCCGTGTAGTTCACGCCTGCGACAATCACGATTGCGGCGATGGCGACCAGCTTCACGCCGATGTCCGCCAGCGGGGCGATATCGCCGATCAGCGGGAGTTTCCACGCCTCGAGGGCGGGGCTCAGGTGGGGGAGCGCGACGAAGTAGCCGAAGTAACGGGCGAACGCAACCGCGATTGCGGCGATCGATCCCGTCTGGTACACGATGAACGTGCACCACCCGTAGAGAAACGCCAGCCAGTCGCCGTAGAGCACGCGGAAGAAGACGTACTGGCCCCCGGGCTCCGCGATCTGGCTCGCGATCTCCGCGTTCGTGAGCGCCCCCGCAAGCGTGAGGAGACCCGTGAGGACCCAGACGGCGATCATGATCCCCGGGACCTGGATGACCGCCGCCACGCGCTGCGGGGTGAGGAATATCCCCGAGCCGATGACGGATCCGATCACGACCGCCGCGGCCGCGTACGGGCCCAGCCTGCGCGAGAGTGTCTGCTCTGCGTCCATGGTCAGACACCATACCGCTTTTCCTTCACTCATTCAACACACTCATCTGTCAGTGCGAGCGAAGCAGGCGAGCGTGGATTGCCACGCCAGGAGAGGCGTGGTCCAGGAAACGGACTTCGCAAAGAGCGCAATGACGGGGGGTCGGGCAGCTTGACTTTTCCCTCCAGATTTCGGACGATTCCACCATCCTCACCCCACACCTCCGCTCTGTGAAGGTGCATGCGCATTCCACCAGCAGGAGGAGCCTGCCATGCGCGCACAGGAAACGCTCACGCATACGGGAGACGTCGAGACCGGCCTCTCGATTGTCCGGCACCTCTTCAGCCACTATCACCCGCGCAATTTCCGCATTCGTTTCTGGGACGGCACCGCCTGGGAGCCGGAAGAAGGCCAGCACGCCCGTTTCACGATGGTCCTCCGCCATCCCGGGGCGCTCCGGAGAATGTTTCTGCACGCGGACGAGCTGCGGCTCGGGGAGGCGTACATCTTCGATGATTTCGACATCGAGGGGGATTTCCAGGCCGCCCTGCAGATGGGGGAGCGTCTGATCAGCATGAAGCTGAGCCTGGCTGAGCGCGCGTACGTTGCCGGCCTGCTCCTGCGCCTCCCCTCCGACGGGAAAGCCCGCACCGGGAGGCAGGCGGCGGCACTCGACGGGGGCCTCCATTCAAAGGAGCGCGACCGGATGGCGGTGACCTATCATTATGATGTCCCCGGTGACTTCTTCGCGCTCTGGCTTGACAGGCGCATGGTCTACTCCTGCGCGTATTTCAAGACACCACGCGAGAGCCTGGACGCGGCGCAGGCCCGCAAGCTCGACTACACAAGCCGGAAGCTTCGCCTCCGGCCCGGCGAGCGTCTCCTCGACATCGGTTGCGGTTGGGGCGGGCTCATCATCCATGCGGCGAAGCGGTACAGGGTGCATGCGCTGGGCGTTACGCTGAGCGGGCCGCAGGCCGCCCTGGCGAACGAACGGATCCGCGCAGAAGGCGTCGGGAAACTCTGCCGGGCGGATGTGATGGACTACCGCGACATCGGCCCGGAGGGGAGCTTCGACAAAATCGTGAGCATCGGGATGGTCGAACACGTCGGCGGGTCCATGTTGGAGCGCTATTTTGAGACAGCGTTTCGCCTGTTGAAACCGGGCGGCGTCCTGCTCAACCACGGGATCGGGGAGGGAATTGCGAACCCCGGGGAGAGGGGGACGTCATTCTCGGACCGGTATCTCTTTCCGGACACGGAGCTTGTGCCGATCGGAACGACGGTGGATATTGCGGAGGAATGCGGGTTCGAGGTGCGGGACGTGGAGAGCCTCCGGGAGCACTACGCGCTCACGCTCAGAGCGTGGCTGAAAGGGCTGGAGAGGAACCACGCGCGCGCGCTCCGGTTCGTTGATGAGGCCACATACCGCACGTGGCGGCTCTGCCACGCGGGCGCCGCGATGAACTTCGACAGCGGAAGGCATACGGTGTACCAGGTGCTCCTGGTGAAACCGGACAACGGGGCGGCCGGGTTGCCGCTGACGAGGGGGGACTGGTATTCCCGGGGCGGATTGCCTCGTGGCGCCTTTGGCGCCACGGCGCCCAGGCGCCGCCGCTCGCGATGACCACGACGGAGCGCCCGCAATCACCAGTCATTGCGAGGAGCGCCTCTGGCGCCTCCGCTCGCAATGACATCAGGTTGTTAATGCGGTGAAAGGAATTTCTTCAGGCTCTCGAAATCCCCGAAGAGCCGGTTCACGCACCCGAGCACCCAGCCCGGGATCTCGTCCACATTCATAGCGGTCACCATGTAGACCGGCTTTCTGAAGTAGTGGGCGATGGTCAACTCCCCCTTCGTCCCGGCGCCGCGCTGCGCGGAGTCGTTCCAGTACACGATGACGAAGTCCGTGCGCTCGGCGATCTCGTTGCAGTCGATCGTGACCAGCTTTTCGGCGATTTCCACGTAGCGCTCCAGATCGCGCTCCTTGAGCGCCCGGAAATCCACGCCGCTGAACTCGGTCCTGAAGAGCCGGTCGCTCTCCACGTTGGGGTTGAACACGGTGCACCCCAGCTCCCGCTCGAGCCACTCCTGCATGTCGCGCCGCCAGTCCCGTCCCTCGTTTGCCGCGTACTCCATGCCGCCCGAGAGATAGACGCGGGGTGCCTGATCAGACGATCCCATCGAGCCTGAAGAGGTTGACCGTGGGGAGGAACAGCAGGTAGAGAATCCACATGGCGCCGCCGACGCTCAGCGGAATGGAGAGGTTGTCGTCGAGGCCGATTGCCGAGGACTCGACCACGGCGCCCAGCGCCGCCCCGGCGGCGCCGATGAGGTACTCCGCGGCGGCATACTCCACCTTGGGTGAGAGCGCCACGACCACGAGGCCGCTCAGGAGAAACGCGCCTGCCCCCTCCAGGCTCTTGCTCATGAACCGGTGCCGGCCGAACCGGCGGCCGATGAGCGCCGCGCTCGTGTCGGAGACGATCAGGATGGCGATCGCGGTGAGGGCGATGACCTTGGGGAAGACGAGGACGGTGAGCGTCGCGGCGAGCAGCACGTACGTGGCCCCGTTCAGGCGTCTCCCGCGCCCGTTCTGCTCGTGGTTACGGAGGAGGAACCCGAAGAGCGAGTTATACAGACTGCCGAATGCGGGCACGAAGAGCCGGGCGATGTCCGAGAGGCCGAATGCCAGCGTGAGGGGAACGAGGATCGCGAGCGCGGCACGCTTCGTGATGAAATAGTAGACGACCGGGATGAGGAGCGAGAACAGGTGTATCAGCTTCCGGATGACCTCGGTGCCGTAGCTCTCCTCGACGTTCCTGGGAAGACTCATTTCTTTATGGTGCGCCCGTCGGCGGGGGGCGCAGGCGCCTTGGCCTGCGCGGACTCCCCGTTCTTCCGCTTTTCGAGCGGCGGCAGCTCCTCTCCCCGGATGATGGTGTCGATTTCGCTGCCGTCGAGGATCTCCCGCTCGAGCAGCGCGGCGGCCAGGCGGTGGAGCGTATCGATGTTGTCGTTGAGGATCTTCTCCGCCCGCTTCATGCCGGTGGTGACGATTTTCTTGATCTCCTCGTCGATGGAGATCGCCGTGTCCTCGCTGTAGTTCCGGTTCCGCGTGATCTGCCGGCCCAGGAATATCTCCTCGTCCCGCGCGCCGTACGCCAGCGGCCCCATCTTGTCGCTCATCCCCCACTCGCACACCATCTTGCGGGCCAGCTCCGTGGCGCGCTCGATGTCGTTGCCGGCACCGGTGGTCATCTCCTTGAAGATGAGCCGTTCCGCCGCCCGCCCGCCGAGCGCGTAGGTGATCATCGCCTCGAGGTACGCCTTCGAATACGTGTGCTTCTCGTCGATCGGCAGGTAGGTGGTGAGCCCGAGCGCCCGGCCACGCGGGATGATTGTCACCTTGTGCACCGGGTCGGCCTCCGGGAGCATCCGCGCCACGAGCACGTGTCCGATCTCGTGGTATGAGGTGACCTTCTTCTCCTTCTCGGAAATGATGAGGCTCTTCCGCTCCATCCCCATCATCACCTTGTCCTTGGCCTCTTCGAAGTGACGCATGGTGACGGCCTTGTCGTTCTGCCGCGCCGCCAGGAGCGCCGCCTCGTTCACCAGGTTGGCCAGCTCCGCGCCGGCGAGCCCGGGCGTCCCCTTGGCGAGGGTTTCCAGCACCACGTCGTCGGCCAGCGGGATGTTCTTCGTGTGGACGCGCAGGATCCCCTCGCGCCCCTTCACGTCCGGCCGGTCGACCACCACCTGCCGGTCGAACCGCCCGGGACGCATGAGCGCCGGGTCGAGCACGTCGGGCCTGTTGGTGGCGGCGATGATGATCACGCCGCTGTTCTGCTCAAAGCCGTCCATCTCCACCAGGAGCTGGTTCAGCGTCTGCTCGCGCTCGTCGTGACCGCCGCCGAGTCCCGCTCCGCGGTGGCGCCCCACCGCGTCGATCTCGTCGATGAAGATGATGCAGGGGGCGCTCTTCTTCCCCTGCTCGAAGAGGTCGCGCACGCGGCTGGCGCCGACGCCCACGAACATCTCGACGAAGTCCGCGCCCGATATCGAGAAGAAGGGGACGCCCGCCTCGCCGGCGACCGCGCGGGCGAGCAGCGTCTTGCCCGTGCCGGGAGGCCCGAGCAGGAGCACCCCGCGCGGGATCTTCCCGCCCAGCTTCTGGAACTTGGTCGGCTCCTTGAGGAACTCGATGATTTCCGCCAGCTCGATCTTCGCCTCGTCGGCGCCCGCGACGTCCAGGAATGTCACCTTCGTCGACCCCTCGGTGAGCATCTTGGCGCGGCTCTTGCCGAATGAGAAGATGCCGCGCGGTCCCGCGCCTCCTCCCTGCATGCGCCGCATGATGATGAGCCACACCACCAGCAGCAGCACCCAGGGGAGCGCCCCCACCAGCGCGTTGATCCAGGCGTTGTCTTCCTTGACGACCGTGAACTTGAGCTGCTTGTCGTTCCACTCCTTGATCACGCCGCTGTCGAGGATCGGGAGCGTGAGGGAAAACCGCGTCACCGTGACGTCCTTCCCCGCGCGCTGCAGGCGGACCGGCTCGCGGAGCGTGCCGTGGAAGTCGTAGTTGGTCAGTTCCGATTTCTTGACCGTGGCCTCGGCGATGAGCCCCTTCTCCAGGAACGACTCGTACTCGTTGTACGTGACCTCGACCTCGGTCGGCTCGTTCCCCTTGAACAGCGTCATCACCACGAACACCAGCAGGATGATCGCCGACCAGCTGATGACCACCTTCAGGACCTTGTTCCAGTTGAAATCGTCGTCCTGCCGGAACTGCTGGCCGGGGCGCTTCCCCTTCGGCTGCGGCCGGAACTGGCGCCGCTTGTCGGGGTCCGTGTTCCTGCCCCTGGTGTCCTGTGTTCCCTTGTTGTCCATCGCTCTCCAGTTGCTCCTCTCTTACGCTCCCGCCCTGGCGCGGGGTGATTTCGCATGCAAACGGTAGATCGCTTTCAGGTTGCGCTCCCGCTGTGCGTAGTCCAATCCGTACCCGATCACGAAATCGGACGGGATATCGAAGCCGACATAGTCGACGTGCGTACCCGGCTTCACCGACGCCGACTTGAATAACAGAGTAACAACCTTGAGGGAACGCGGGTTCTGCGGCTCGATGAGGTGACGGATGTACTCCACC
>Ga0335084_10006316_pt1 | contig 11776 bp, 5 predicted proteins | sample Lox_Sample_44_FD_206721 | JGI IMG/M metagenome (GOLD analysis project Ga0335084, IMG submission 206721) | Soil microbial communities from Loxahatchee National Wildlife Refuge, Florida, United States - Lox_Sample_4.4 | ecosystem: Environmental > Terrestrial > Soil > Wetlands | place: USA: Florida...
CTGCTGTTCGAGCTGGCGCACTTGCGTGACGTCGGCGCCCGAAATGAGCAGTCCGCGCGGCTCGTCGTCGGTCGCCGGCAACGGCGTCGTATGCCACGCGATCAACCGGTGCGTACCGTCCTTCGTGACGATCGGCGCCTCGAAGTAGTCGTACTGCGCGACCGATTGAAACTGTTTGCGAACGCGATCGCGCACGTCGTCGGGCACCAGCCGCTGGTAGAAGTCGCTGCCGATCAACTCGTTCTCGGAATAGCCGAGCACTCGCGTGCCCTTCTGGTTGACGCGCAGCACGGTGCCGTCCGGTCCCAACGCGAGGATCATCACTTCGACGATGTCCAGATAGCGCTGCGCGTTCGCCCGTTCGCGAATGAGCGCGCGTTCCTGCGCTTGCCGCTCCTCGATCTCGGCTCGCAACTGTAGATTGGTGCCGTGGATCTGCCGCGCCACTGCCAGGCGTCGGCTCTGCGAGCGATACACGAGCAGCAACAGCGCGAGTGCGAGCAATACGTAGCCGGCTTTGGCCCACGCGGTGGCCCAGGGCGGCGGCGTCGCCTGCAAATTCACGGTCAGCGGTTGCGTGCTCCACACGCCGTCGTTGTTCGTTGCCATCACCTGAAACGCGTAGTCGCCCGGCGCGAGATTCGTATACGTGGCGCGATGCAGCGGGCCGTCGTCGACCCACGCTTCGTCGAACCCGATCAAGCGGTGCTTGTAGGTGTTGCGCTGCGGGGCGGTGAAATCGAGCGCGGCGTATTCGAACGTCATCAGCTGGTCGCGGTAGCCGAGCTTGAGGAAATTCTCGGGCGGCACGTCGCGATTCATGATCTGCACGCGCGTCAGAGCGAGCTGCGGCGGGTGCGCGTTGGTGCGGATGGTCTCCGGCCTGAAGTAGGTGAAGCCGCTGACACCGCCGAAATACAGCTCACCGGTGTCGGACCGGTACTGGGCGCCCGTGTTGAACTCGTTGTTCGGCAGGCCGCTGCTGACGTCGTACTTCTGGACATCGCCGGTCTGCGCACGCAGCCGCGCGAGCCCGTGGTTCGAGCTGATCCAGATGTCGCCGAGCGCATCGGACAACACCGCGTAGACGGCCGGGCTCGGCAGGCCGTTGGCGGGGCCGTAGTGCTCGAAGTGCGCGACGCGATTCGCGCGGTCTTGTGCGCGCCACCGATTCAACCCGCCGTCCTCCGTGCCGATCCACAGGTTGTCGGCCGCATCGACGTGCAGCGCCCACGCGTTGTTGCTCGACAGGCTGCGCGGCTCGTTGGCGTCGTGGCGAAAGCTCGCGAACGCGTTGCGCGCCGGATCGAAGATGCAGATGCCGCCGCCGTGCGTGCCGATCACGAGCGCGCCGCTGCGATCTTCGACGAGCGCGACGACGCGGTCGGAGCACAAGCTCGTCGGATCGGTGTCGTCGTGACGGAAATGCCGGAACGTCATGGTCGTCCGATCGAGCGCGTTCAGGCCGCCGAGATAGGTGCCGACCCACAGCGTACGGGTGTGGTCGAGCAGCAACGACGTGACGCCGTCGAAGCTCAACGAGTTCGGCTGCGCGGCGTCGTGCACGAACCGGCGGAAGCGTCCGGTCGCCGTTTCGAGCCGATCGACGCCGCCGGAGCGCGTGCCGACCCACAGGACGCCCGGCGATTCGGCTGCGAGCGCGAAGACGCGGTCGTCGCCGAGGCTCGTCGGGTCCGTCAGCGAATGCATCAGCGCGGTCAGCGCGCCGCTGCGCGGGTCCATCCGGTTGAGTCCGCCGCCGGCGGTGCCGATCCACAGTGCGCCGTCGTCGGTCTTCGCGAACGCGGTGACGTAGTTGTTGCTGAGCTCGTTCTGCCCGCCGTTGCGGCGCGCGACGGTGGCAAAGGTGCCGACGCGCGGATTCCACGTATTCACGCCGACATAGGTGCCCACCCAGATCACGCCGCCGCGATCCTGGAACAGCGACACGACGTGGTCGTCGGAGAGGCTGCTGAAGTCGGCCGGATCCTGGCGAACGTGGTCGAACGAATCGGACGCCGGATCGTAGCGGTTGAGGCCGCCGCCGTCGGTGCCGATCCACAGCGACCCGGCGCCATCGACGAACAGGATTCGAATGCTGTCGTTGCTGAGACTGCGCGGATCGTTCGGTCGGTTGCGATACCAGCGCATGGAATCTCCCGCGCGGTCGATCCGCGCGAGACCCTCTTCGTACGTGCCGATCCACAGCGCGCCGGCGGCATCGGCGACGATGCTGCGGATTCGGGTGGCGTTGCGCGCGTCGGAATTGCGCGGAAATGCGTAGCGTTCGAGCGCGCCCGTCGCAGTGTCGATGCGGTTCACGCCGCCGCCGTCGGTACCGACCCAGAGCCGACCCTGCTCGTCTACGTGCAGCGCCTTAACGTGGTCGTTGGACAACGACGCCGGATCGCCGGGGTCGTTGCGGAAGCGCTTCGTGGCGCCGCTTACCGGATCGAATCGAAACAACCCGTCGCCGTCGGTGCCGATCCACAACACGCCGGCGGCATCCTCCGCGATCGCGCGGACGACGACGTGCGCAGTCGGGTCGTCGAGCAGCGCGCAGTGTTCGAAGATTCCGCTCGATGGATCGAGCCGATCGAGGCCGCCGCCGTCGGTGCCGATCCAGATCGAGCCGCGGGCGTCTTCGTGCAGCACCCAAACCCAGTTGTGAGCGAGCGAATTCGCCGCGTTCTTGTCGTTCGTGTAGGTGACGAACGAGTGGCCGTCGAAGCGGTTCAGTCCCTCTTCGGTGCCGAGCCAGATGAACCCGCGGCGGTCTTGAATGATGGTCTCGACGGCTGCTTGCGACAGGCCGTGTTCGACGGAGTAGTGCGTGAAGCGGGTGGCGAGGTCGGCAGCCGCGGCGGCAGACGAGGCGGCCGCCGCCACGGACATCAAGATCGCTTGGACGATGGTCAGCCGAGCGCGGCCGTCGCGCGTCATCCAAAGTGTTCTCGTTTCGATCCCTCGCGCGCGTGTGCTCCGATCCGCACCGATGCTACCGCGACACGCGTGTTGTGCAAAACGCGTCGCGTTCGCGCCTCGACGCTGCGTGCTATGGCGCCTTCGTCGCGGACGCCGTCAGGAGTGCGCGATCAACAGCAGCCGGCCGTCGTGCTGCTCGAGCGCGTCGAGCGTCTTGAGCGCGTTGGCGGCGTCGAGCGGCGACAGGACTTCGTCGGCGATCAAGAGCCGCGCGCGCTGCAGAATCCCCCGCGCGATGAAGAGCCGTGCCTTTTCGCCCTGCGACAGCGTCCAGCCGCCTTCGCCGACCATCTGCATCATGCCGGCCGGCATGCGTTCGAGCAGGCCGTCGAGTCCGAGCGCGCGCGCTACGTCCTGCGCGTCGGCGAGATCCCGGGGCGTCGGCGGCCACGGACGCCCCAACAACAGGTTGAAGGCGAACGTCTCGGTCAGGACATGGTTCGTGCCGGCTTGCGGGACGTAGCATACGAGGCGGCGCCATTGCCGGAGTCCGACGATGTGGCGGTCGACGCCGCCGCTCAGCACGACACCGGAATCCTGTTGGGTGCGGCCGCTCATCACCGCCGCAATGGTCGACTTCCCGCTGCCGGAGGGTCCCGTCATCAACAATCGCTCGTGCGGTGCGATCGCGAGATCGACGTTCGCGAGCACCGGTCGCAGCGCGCCGGGATACGTGTAGCTGACGCCCCGACACACGAACTCGCCGTCGGCGTCGGGGCGTACGCCGAGCCCGCGGTCGTGCCGCAGCGTCGGGTCCGGATCGAGCGTGTCGAGCTGCTCGAACGACAGCCAAGCGCGAATGGCCTCGCTGACGCCGGTGACGATCGATTGCAACGCGGCCGACGTGACGATCACGAAGCCGATCATCGCGACGCTCGCGATCGCGCCGTCACCGCCGTAGCCGCGATACAACGTCGTGACGACGACGAACAGCGCGAGCAGCGTCCAGATGCGCGGGATGCGGGCGATACGCAGATGCGCGGCGTCGAAGCGGCGCCCCGCGTCGTGATATCGCGCGAGGCTACGATCTTCCTCGACGTTCCATCGATCGGCGGCGACGAACGCCTTGCGCGTGCGATGACCGACCAGTTGCTCGGTGTGCACGCTCGTGGCGTCGATGTTGTTCGCGAGGAAGCGTTTCGCCTGCTCGTAGTAGTCGCGCGCGTAGTACGCGCCGAGCGCCGCGACGAGCGCGAACAGAACCAGCAATGGGTCGACGCCGATCGCGACCGCGTACGCGACGAAGACCAGCGCGAGATCGAAAGTCGCGAGCACGACGCGGACGCCGCCGCGCGCCGCCATCGAGTCGAGGTGATGCGTTTCGAGCGATTGCGCGATCATGCGACCGAGGCCGAGCGCACCCACTTGACGCTTGTCGGCGTCGAGCGCGTCGGCGAAGAGGCGTCGCTTGACGGCAATGCCGACGCGCGCGGCGAGACTCTGCTCCAAGGACGCTTCGACCGGCAGCAGCGCGAGCGCAGTCGCGAGCAGCGCGACCCAAACGACGGTCGTGTGCGCGCGGTCGCCGACGCCGCTCAGCAGGGCGACGAGCGCCGCCCAGCTCGCGATCCACAGCGTGAATTGCAGCAGATGGGTCGCGACGAGCGGTATGCACTGGCGCAGCCCGAACGCGCGCACCGCGGCGCTGCGGGAGGCATCGAAGGTCCAGCCCAGAAAATGCGGGCGCGCCGATCCGCGTTGCGCGCGCAGCGCGTCGCCGATCCGCTTCGACCGGCGGCCGAGCTCGCTCGTCAGCGCGTCGAGCGGGTCGTCCGGCCGATCGGGCGGCGGCGCGAGCAGCGTTTGCGCCAAACTTTTCATGTCGACTCGAGCCCGGCGGCCGTCGGGCCCGAGCACGATCGCCCGGCGACGGCTCGCCCGCGCGACGAACAGCGCACCGGCACTCGGTAGCGGAACGACCATCGGCGCGAGACTCGCCAAGGCGTCCGCGAGGCGGTCGTGGGGGCACGTGACCGCGGTGATCTCGACGTCGAGTGCGGCAGCGGCGGCGTGCAACGCGACGTCGAGCGAATCGCCGTCGAACGTCGCGACGGCATTCGACGGGCGGCCGCCGGCGACGAGCCACGGCAGCGCAGCGGTGATGCCGGGGGTGCTCCACGCGTGTGCGGTCAACGCGGTCATGACGAAGACGTCGCGATGCCGTCGAAGTCGACGACGTGCCACGGCGGTTCGTGCAGGCGCGCCGCGAGGGCATCCTCCGCCGCAACCATCGCGGCATAGCGGGATCGTTGGGCAAGGAGTGCCCGCGGCGGGCCGTCCTCGACGATGCGGCCGTGCTCGAAGACGAGCACCCGCGGGAACGCGAGCGTTTCGCGGACCTGATGGCTGACCCACAACACCGTCGCGCTCGGCCACCGTTCCAGCGCGTGACGACGCATGCGCTCGCGCTGGTCGGGGTCCATTCCGGCGAACGGTTCGTCGAGCAGCACGAGCCGCGCGTCGCCGCGGACGAGCGCGCGGGCGATGCGCAAACGCTGTGCCTCGCCGCCGGACAATCGGCTGCCGTTCTCGCCGATCTGCGTCGCGAGGCCGTCGGCCATCTTCTCGAGGTCGAAGACGAGTTCGCTGGCATCGAGTACACCATCGATCGCCGGCAACGAGTCGTTCGCCACGCCGTACAGCACGTTCGCGTACAGCTCGCGGTTCCACAAGTAGGTCTCCGGATCGACGAGGGCACTGCGTTGGCGCAGCGCTTGCAGCGTCGCGGCATCGGCGGCGCGGCCGTCGATGCGAAGGCGGCCTTCGCTGATCGCGTGCCAACCGGACAGCGCGCCGAGGAAACTGCTCTTTCCGGAGCCCGACTCGCCGACGATCGCGACGCGTTCGCCCGCTGCGACGGCGAGGTCGATCTCGGCGAGCACGCGCTGCGCCCCGCGCACCACGCTGACGCGGTCGAATTCGATGCGAACGCCGCTGCAGCGCCCGTCGGTCGGCGCGACGGGGTCGCGGTCGAGCGCAGCGGCGGACGGTGCGAGCGATTCTTCCGGCGCATCGAGCACTTCGAGCACGCGTCGCACGATGTTGTGCATCGCCGGCAGCTGTTTGAGATTCACCAACAGGCCGCGGCTCAACATTGGCACGAACAGCGCCCAATAGGCGACCAACAGCACCGTACCGAGCGGCAACGCGTCGTCGATCGCGCGCAACACCAACGCGATTCCGCACGCGCCGAGCACTAGGACCTGCGCGGCCTCGAACGCCGTCGCCGCGCGGCGCAGTTGCGTCGCCGCGCGCACCCAGCGCAACAGCAGCGTCTCGTGCTCGAGCTGCAGCGATCGCGCGGCGCCGTGCGTCCAGATCGGTTCGGTGCCGCGCAACGCGTCGAGGTACAGGTTCGACAATGCACCGAGGTGCGCGCGCGCCCGCAGATCGCGTTCGGCGAGTACGCCGAACATCGCGAGCGGGGCGGCGATCGCGAACAACCCGGCCAGCACGACGACCCACAGCAGCTGCGACATGATCCAGCCGAGTCCGCCGAGCAGCAGGACGAGGCGTGCGAGGTCGACGAGCAGCGTCGTCGCGATGGCCGGCGCGTCGCGCAGTTGCGTGATCGCGTGGCCGCGTTCGGCGAGATCGGAAATCAGACGCGACGCGAAATAGTCGTCGCGGATGCGCGGCAATTTGCCAAGCAACGCGGTGCGCAGCCGCGTCTCGACCTGTCGCCCGACCATTTGCGCGAAGCGCGCTTGACCGATGCTGCACGCGAGTGCGGCGGCGGACGGCAATAGGACGGCGAGGAGAACGAGCCCGTACGTCCACGGTTCGGTCGGCGGTTGGAAACCGAGCAGATAGCGAAACACCAACGCCTCGACGACGGTGAGCGCGCCCATCGCGAACGCGATCGTCCCGAGCATGGCGGCGAGATGTTCGAAGCCGAGCTCGCGCAACATCGCCCACATGCGCTGTGCGACGTTGACGCGAAAGCCGCCCAAGGTCTTGCCGATCAGCGGCGCGGCGGGTTGGATCGATGTTGCCACGCCGGCAACCTTCAGCACGACCGCGCCGTGTAGCGTCAGCGCGGTGCCGCTCGCATCGGTGGGTTCGGCTTGGAAATGGTGCGACGGCACGAGATCGGGATGGCGTAACGCCTGCTCGATCAACGCGACGGCGTCGCGGCCGCGTACGCGCGCGCGGCCGATGAGCGAACGGCACATGCGGATCGCCGCGTCGAGCGTCGCGATGCGCCGCCATTCGCCGGAGTCGAGCGCACGAGCGACCAGCACGTCGGCGGCGTCGCCGCGGATCGCGAGTTCGTCGAGCCCGCTGCGTAACGCGCGTGCGAACGGCTCCGAACGCGCGTAGTCGAGCCAGTCGCCGGCGTCGACTTCGAGCGCGTGTCGATACAGGACCGCGTCGAGTTCCTCGCGGCGCATGAAGCAGCGGCCGCGCGACGGGTCCATCACCTCGAAGCCGCCGAAGAGCGCTCGCCAGACGACGACGAAATGCGTCAGTCCGTTCGGCAACGTCACGACGGCGATGCACGGCAGGTTGTCGTTGCGTACGTCGAGCACGAAGTCGCTCGGCAACATCACCTGTTCCGCGGCGAGACCGAAGCGCTGCGCGAGTTCCTCCAACGTGTCGATCGAGGTGCCGTCGACGTCCGTCTGACAGGCCTCGCGAAGGCGCGGATAGCTGACGTCGATGCCGCAACCGTTCAATAGCGCGGCCAGCGCCGCCGGGCCGCAGTCCATCGCCGAGGTCTGCACGACTTCCGGTATCCGGCGTCGTCTATGCGCGATCCGTTGCGCCACGTTGTCGGAAGCCTCTAAGTCTTCAGTCGCGGGGAGCCGAGCAGGTTGACCAGCTTGCGTGCCAGCGTCGATTCCTCGACCAGCACCGTCGCGCGTCCTTTGAGTCCGTGCGATACCGCCTGGTACAAACCGGAGTCGCGGTCGAGTTCGAGATCGACTTCGACGCGACCGTCGCGCTCTTCGTTGCCGACGCGAATGACGCGCGCGTCGAGCAATCCGTACTGCGTCCACGGCAAAGCGAAAAATTCGATGCGCGCGGGTTGATCGACGCGCACGCGCCCGGCGGCGTCCGCGGCGACGAAATGCGACTGAAATTCGTAACCGCGTTCGGGCACGACCGTCATCAACCACGCGCCGGGCGTCGCGCTCTGGCCGACCGTCAGCTGCGCGATCGCGCCGATGCGGCCGGCGAACGGCGCACGGACGCGCGACTCGTCGATGCGGCGTTGCAATTGGCGGATCTGCGGATCGAGCTCCGCAATCGCGCCCGCGAGCTGTGCGTCTTCGCCTTCGAGTCGCGCGCGGTTGCTGGCGGTCTCGTTCAGTGCGCGCTGTTTCGCGGCCTCTTTCTCGAGCAACTCGGCGCGATCGGCTTCGATGTTCTTGCGACCTTGTTCGACATTCGAGTGCGCCTGCGACAGCGTCAGCAGATCGATCTGCTTCTTCGATTGCAGGTCCGTGTAGATCCGCTCGGCCTCTTCGGCGTGGCGAACGCGTGCCTCGGTCTCGCCGACGTGCGCGCGCAGCTTGTCCATCGCGCGATCTTGTTCGTCGGCCTGATGCGATGCGGCTGCGTCGAGCGAAGTCATTTCGCGATGCAACGACGCGCGCTCGTCGGCGAATTTGTGCGCGCGTTGCTTCAGCAGATCGAGATCGAGTTCGAGCGGCACCGAATCGAATCGAACGAGCAAGGCACCCGCGTCCACGCGATCGCCGAGGCGCACCGCGACCTCGACGATCGGTTCATTCGATCGGCTGGTCAGTTCGATCGGCTCGGCGGCGGCGACCACACGGCCGTCGACGCTTGCGACCGAGAGCGGCAGTTCGACGGTACACGCGAGCACCGTCCAAACGGCCAACAGCGCCGCAGCGCCGGCAATGAAGAACGTGCCTGCACGTCGCGAGTCGACGGTCAGCGAACGCAATGTGTTTTCGAACGAAACGGCCATGACGTTTGCTTCGATACGACGAATCGCTCGAGTCGATGCGTTCGAACGAAGCCGACTCGGGCCGAGAGTTCTTGATTCGGCGGAGAGTATGCTGCAAGAATCAACGCGCCTCAAAGCAATTGGTTTGACTCACGTCGACCGCTGCGGTGAGGGGAAGGACACACACCCTCGTTCAATTCGCATCAAGACGAATGTCGAGGGGGTCAATCGCGATTCGAAGACTCCCCGACGGCGGGTGGTGCGTCGCGGTGTTCGCGGCGGCGTCGACGATCGGCGCCGCCGACGAACGGGACAAACACACGATGTGGAGGACACACGCATGAAGGTCAAGACGAAAGTCAAGGCTGGCGGCTTTTCCTGGAGCAACTGATTCGACGCCGGCGTACCCCGCGGCAGTCGATTCGGGTTCGCCGTAGTTCGAATCTGACGCAGTATCGGCCGCGCTTGCTGTCGCACCGGCGTGTCGACCTCCGGGTCGTCGTCCGGTGCTCGGCGAGCGCGGCCGAGTTTCATCGGTTCACCGCGAGCGTGTTGCGCCGCATCGTCCGGTCCGGCTAGCGTTGCAGCGCAGACCAACTGTGCGGTCGCTCGTCGGCGACCCGCCGCGTTAGGAGTCGAGACGATGACCGCAGCCGAATCGCCCGCGCAATCGATCCGCAAGCGTCGCTATGCCGCGCAGGTCCCCGCCGAAGGCGACGGCGGGCTGTTCACGCAATCGTGGTTTCCGATCTGTCCGTCGTACGAGGTGCGGCCGGGTGAGGTCGTTGGGAAGACGTTCCTGGACGGGCGCGTCGTCGCGTACCGCGGCGCGGACGGCGTCGCGCACGTGCTGTCGGCGTACTGTCCGCACGTCGGCGCCGATCTCGCGGTCGGCGCGGTCGTCGGCAACGACATCCGGTGCGCATTTCATCATTGGGAATTCGACGGCGACGGTCGCGTCTTGCGCACCGGTATCGGCGATCCGCCGCCGCGCAATGCGTGCCTCTTCAAATTTCCGTGCGTCGAGAAGTTCGGCCTGATCTGGGCATTCAACGGCGACGAGCCGTGGTGGCAAATCCCGGATTTCCCCGTGCACGAGTCGGATCTCGCGATCGACGTGCGCTACGACGTGCCGACGATGCCGGTCGATCCGTGGGTCGTCTGCGCGAATACGCCGGATTGGCAGCACATCAAGGTCGTGCATCGTCTGCAGTTCGATTCGACCGATTTGTACGACCGCATCGAATGGACGAACCACTCGATGCGCTACAGCTTCGCGGGGAAGATGGAGCACGGCGACGGTCCCGAGGTCAATTACAACGTCGGCATCTACGGGACCAGCATCTTCCATCTGCACGGCACGCTGAACGGGCAGTGGTATGCGGTATTGACCGCGTTCGGAATGCCTGCGCCGGGCGTCACGCAGAATTACTTCGTACTGTGCGTGAAGAAAGGCGACGGCTCCCCGGAAAGCGACGCGCAGATCAAGTTCCTGCACGACTTCTTGTTCAAGCTCGGCAAGACCATGACCGACGACGATCGGCCGATCCTGCACAACATCAAGTACGCGCCGGGTACGCTGACGCGGTCCGACCGGGCGCTCGCGCGCTATCTCGAGATGGTGCGCAAGTTCCCGCGCGCGCATCCGTCGGCCGATTTCATCAAGTAGCGTCGCAACGCCGTTCGCTTCCAACACATCCACGAAGGGGAGAAATCGCCGTGGCTCACATCAGCCAAGTCCAGTACTACAACGAAGCGGTCGAAAAGCAACTCGGCTTCGTGGCGTCGGTGCAGGCCGGCAAGACGCTACATTTGTCCGGAATCGTCTCGGTCGACGACCAGTTGAACGTCGTTTCGCCGAACGACCTCGGCGGCCAGATCGACCGCATTTACGACATCGTGGAGAAGACGCTCGCGAAGAGCGGCGCGACGCTCGCGCACGTGGTCAACGAGCTGATCTTCGTGACCGACATGCAGAAGTTCGCGGCCGCCGGAGCGGTGCGGGCGAAGCGCTACGCGAAATGCACGCCGCCGGCGACGACGGCGGTCCAGGTGAGCGCGTTGTTCTTGCCGGCCGTGATGATCGAGATCCAGGTGACGGCCGTACTGCCGTAGCGAATCGCCGCTCGGCTCAGGGGCCGAGCACGCGGCGCGGATGATGTCCGTCGACGTTGCCGAGGAACGGCGGGTGGATGTTGTAGCCGAGCAATTCCTGCAAGCGCTTCGGCAATGTCCGCACGACGTCCGGCGGTACCGCGAGGACGTGGTTCTCTGCCGGTCGCAACCACGATGCGGCGAAATGCAATACCACCCCCAACCGCGGGAGCAGCGTCGCGTTCGCGCCGCCGCCGTGCCACAACGTACCGCGATAGACGAGCGCATCGCCCACCCGTAGAGCGGGCGAGACGGTCTCGGTGTTCGCGTCGGGTCGTTGGTCGATCCATTTGTGGCTGCCGGGCACCAGGCGGGTGCCGCCGTTCGACTCGCTGAAGTCGACCAACGGGAACATCACGGTTGCGACGATCTCCGGATGCGGCCGCGCGATCGGGTAGATCGCGTCGTCGTGATGCAGGGCCTGGGCGCGTTCGCCGGGACCGATCTCGATGCCGGCCGGCGAACTCAGTTGGTAACGGCCGAGCAGGTGATCGAGCACGCCGAGAATCGTCGGGTGCGTCGCGGCACCGTCGAACGAGCGGGTCCGCCCGAAGAGTCGGTAGACGCGGCGGGTGTTGCGACCTTCGAAATCGTCGCGCCCGGTCGCCGTGTCGGCGAGAATTGCGTTCAGGTCGGCGCGTGCGCGGTCCGCTTCGGCGGCCTGCATGACGCTGGGGATGACCGCGAAGCCGTCGTCGTCGAGGGCCCGAAGGAGCG
>Ga0335084_10006317_pt1 | contig 11775 bp, 5 predicted proteins | sample Lox_Sample_44_FD_206721 | JGI IMG/M metagenome (GOLD analysis project Ga0335084, IMG submission 206721) | Soil microbial communities from Loxahatchee National Wildlife Refuge, Florida, United States - Lox_Sample_4.4 | ecosystem: Environmental > Terrestrial > Soil > Wetlands | place: USA: Florida...
GGAGGAGCTGAAGGCCGTCGCCCTCGAGGTACTGGAGAAGGAGGGCGCCCAGGCCCTCCAGTACTCTACCAGCGAGGGCCACCCTATCCTGCGGGAGCAGATCGCGCGCCGCATGCGGGAGCGGCAGGGGGCGGTGGTCTCGGCGGACGAGATCCTGGTGACGGCCGGCTCGCAGCAGGGCCTCGACCTCGTGGCCAAGGCGTTCCTGGAGCCGGGCGACGAGGTCCTGTGCGAGAGCCCCACCTACCTCGGCTTCATCCAGGCCGTGCAGGTCTTCGAGCCCACGTTCGTCGAGGTGCCCACCGACGACTCCGGGATGCGAATCGAGGCGCTGGAGGATGCTCTGGCCCACTGTCGCCGTCCCCGGCTGATCTACGTCGTCCCGGATTTCCAGAATCCTTCGGGGCGCTGCTGGTCCCTGGAGCGGCGGCGAGGCCTGCTGGAAGTCGCCCGCCGCCGGCGGATTCCCGTGGTGGAGGACGCGCCGTACGCGGAGATCCGGTTCGAGGGGGAGGCGCTGCCCTCGCTGAAGGCCTTGGACGCGCACGGCCAGGTGATCCAGCTCGGGACCTTTTCCAAGATCTTCTGCCCAGGTCTGAGGCTGGCCTGGATCGCCGCGCCGGGCGAGCTTCTCCAGCGCCTGGTGCCCTTGAAGCAAGCGGCGGATCTGCACACCGCCACGCTGAATCAGATGCTGCTTGTCGCCTACCTTGAGCGGTACGACATCAACGCCGCCATCGAGCGGGTCCGCGACGTCTACCGGCACCGCCGGGACGCCATGACCGCGGCCCTGGAGCGAGAGATGCCCGCCGGGACGCGCTTCACGCGGCCCCGGGGAGGGCTCTTCATCTGGGTGGAGCTTCCCGGGGCGATCAGCGCCCGGCGACTGCTCGCGCGCTGTCTGGAGCGAGACGTGGCCTTCGTGCCGGGCGACTGCTTCTTTCCCGCAGGCGGCCACGGCAATACGCTGCGGCTGAACTTCTCAAACATGCCCGAGGAGCGCATCGCCGAGGGGATCGCCCGGCTGGGCCAGGCATTGGGGACGCTGCTGGCCGAGGAGGCCGAGCGCGAGCCCGTCCCCGCGGCCTGACAGGCTGCTGAAAAAGGCCCATCTGCGGCGTTGGCGCGCTCGCGCGGCGCTGCGACGTACGAGCCAAGTACGCCTCGCACCTCGCATCGCGCGCCGCCTTGCATCTGGACCTTTTTGAGCAGCCTGAGCGAAAACGGGTTCTTCAGCATCCTGTGTGGTGGGACGAACGCTCGGGGGATGGTGGGATCGGCTTGCAGGGCTCCCATGCGGCGGCTTGCCAAGCGTGGGAGCAGGGTGGAGGCATGCCGATGGAATTGCCCCTCGCCCTGAAGTGGGCCCTGGATGCCCGCAAGGGCGCAGCAGACTACCAGGGTTCGAGCTCGGGGGGAGATGCGTCACGCCCCCGCGAGGTCAGCGCCAGCCTGTCCTCGACTGCCGGGGCCAGCAGTCCGAGGAGCGCTACCGGCAGGGAGCTGGTGAAGTCGTACTTGCCCGCCTTTTTTCCAGTCACGGAGGCGGTGATCACGCCGAAGTACCGATCACCGATGTAAAACGCGAAGGCAGCGGTTCGGCTGACGGTGCGCGAGGAGATCACGCCGCCTCCCCGATGGAACGTCTTCTGCTGGTTGTCGCCCGAGCCGGTCTTGCCACCGAGCTCCGTGATCGTCCCGGCGGCGTCCACAAATGCGCCGGCGGCGCGCTGTGCGGTCCCCTCGCGCACCACGCCCAGTAGCCCGGGCCGCAGTGCGCGGGCCACCACCGCCGGCATGACCTGCTGCCCGCTCTCCGATGCGCGTTCGAGGACAGTCTCGTAGGGCGTCCCCGAGGCGAAGTGGAGCTCCCGCACTTCGATCGTTGGCAGCCGCACGCCATCGTTCAGAATGATCCCCATCAACTCTGCCAGGGCATCCGGGCGATCGGATGAGCTGCCGATCGCTGTCGCCAGCGAGGGGACCAGGCGGTCGAAGGGGAACCCGAGGCGCCGCCAGGAGGGGGTCATGCGGGCGAAGGCGTCCTCCTCGATGCGGATGCGGAGGCGTACATCCTGTGCATGACGATTGCGCGTCCTGAACAGCCACGCCGAGGCGGCGCGGCACGCCTCATCGCACCGAGTCCGGAGATCCTCGAGGGAGATCTTCGGCGCCTTCAACAGCTCGCCAGCCGACCACACGTCGAGCGGGGGACGATCCAGCAGGAAAGCGAAATCCGGCAGGCCGAGCCGCGGGTTTCCGTAGGCCTTCGTGAGGCGCGCCAGCTCGGCGGGGGGCACCGGACCCACACGGGCGTCGAGCCATTGACCCAGCAACTCCTCCCCTGCGCCGTGGTGCCAGGCGAAGAAGAGCATCGCCTGGTGGCGTGGGTCCTTCACATGGGAGCCTAGGAGATGGGCCTCCATCTCCCAGGGGGAGAGGCCCCGGTATTCCCGATACGCCCTCGTCAGGGCCTCTCTGGATTCCGTCGCCGCGATCTCTTCCAGCAGGCGGCGCCGGGTGGGGTCATCGGCGCCGGAGAGCACCGCCTGGGCGTCATACGGGAGACGTGCCTGGTGAAACTGCACGATGTCCCGCATCAGGCGGATATACACGAGGTTCACCGAGTGGATCAGCCCGTCTTGCACGGAGTAGGCACGGCCATTCTCGTCGGGCTCGAAATTGGCATACACCTGGACGCCGCCACCGGTGAAGAACACCTCCCGCGGACTCGCCGAATAGGAACGGCCCAGCGACTGCCGCAGGAATGCCTCCAGGGTGAGCCCTCCCTGACGCCGGAGGGTGTCGGCGGCCCAGCGGGTGAGCGGATCGTGGGCCGATCGGGCACGCCCGGCGAGGGCGTCGGCCTCCAGCCCTGAAAGCTCCGCGTGCAGGCCGGCCATCAGCTCCAGATAGTGGGCCAAGGTGCGCAGCTTGGCGGTACTGCCCAACTCCATCTTCATTCCATCGTTGATATCAAAGGGCTTGGCAAGCGTGTCCGTGTGGACGCGGACCAGGTTCCCCTGGGGTGTGCGCTCGAGCAGCAGGAAGCTGTAGAGCACGTCCCGCGGGTCACCTGCGCCGAGGAGATGTTCGCCGAGCAGGCCGTGCCTGGCCAGAAAGTCCCGGTCCCGGACCCGGTCGAAGAGCTGCCCCACGGCTTGCTGCAGGCCGAGGTCGAGGGTGCTGCCCGCCTCGAGGTGGAGCCGGTCAAGGTCGTACATGTTCGGCTCTCCGAGGAGCTGTCCCAACCGGACCCGCACGTGGCCGATCCCCTTTGGCTGGAGGACGAAACGGGCAGGGGGGCTGACCTTCTCACGCAGGAAGGTGATGGGCGTCGAGCGAAGGCGGCTTGCCAAGTCCGGATCGATCACCCCGGCCTTCCGCAGCAATTCGGTGTAGAGCGTGATGCGAGCCTCGAGGGCGGCGTGGTTGCGAACCAGGTAGGTGCTCGGTGCGCGCACCGCACACAGCACGGCCAACACGTGCTTGTAGGCACGGACCTTTTCCGGGGTGAGGGTTGGCGAAGCCAGAGCGCTGAACACCTCCGCGGGGCGGTCGCCGAACCAGGCAACGAGCCCATCGGCGATGCCGTTGACCTCGCCCCAGCCAGGCGCGGCCGCCAGCGGGACCTCGTTGAGGTAGCGGAGGAGGATCTCTCGCCGCTCTGGATGCGTGTCGGCACCATCCCGGTACACGTTCAGGCTGGCTGAGGCCATCTGGCGCAGCTTCTCGAGGGCCGAGGCGGTGTGACCGCCCCTGGAGTGCTGGAACTTCTCGAGCTGCGTGGCCAGGGTGCTGGCCCCTTCGAGGGGAAGGGGAAGGCCGAACTTGCGGCCGACGTAGAGCGCGGCCGCCTTTCCCAGCCGAGCCCAATCGATCACCGGGTTCTGGCGCGGGTCCGGAGCGTGGAGGCGCCGGTTCTCGACGAAGAGGACCGTGTCCACGAGGAGCGGGGGAACCTCGGCAACGTCACGGAACACGCCGTGGCCCAGGGTGCTGTCGTAGAGGGGGGCCCCGGTCTGGTCCCGAATGACGAGCCCTGCGACCGCGGGCTCCTGGTACGGGGGAGGGAAGCCCCAGGCGGCCAGCCGTTCCGCCGCCTCCGAGAATTGGACCTGGGCGCTCACCCGGTAACCGTGCTCTTGCAGCCGGCGGGTGAACTCGGGGATCCGGGTGTAGCCGAACCGCTGGTCGAAGGGTCCGGCCTCCGGGAAGGCGATCCGCGGGCTCGGCCCGGGCTCCAGCGCGTAGGTCAGCCGTCCCGCCCACCATGAGAAGAGCCGGGACTGGAGCGCGGAGGTCTGCATCTCGTAGGCAGCCAAGGCCAGACACAGCACGACCAGGAGCGATACTCGCATCCACTTCGGAACGTGCCGACGGTTTAGAGGGGTGGAGCCCACGGCTGGAAGTCGAACCAAGTCGGGGATGAGTCCAGTGGCGGGTAACGTGATCAGGCGATTCACGAATCGAAGGACTGCCTCGCGAGAATGGAGGGCTGTGCGCCTCCAGAACGAGGCGGAAGCGGAAGATTCTTGCAGAATCATGGTGTGTTTCCTAACTCCGCCGTGTTTCCGATTCTCGAACATCTCGGATGCGGACGGGTGTGGTCCACCGCGTCACCTCACATCAAACCCAAGAACGAGAAACGCCCTGGCCCCGCAATGTGCGGAAATCCAGGGCGTCCATGCCCCGGCCACGGAGCCGCATCGAGCAGCCCCCGGCATCCTGCCATACCTCTTTCGGCACTCCGCTCGAATCAGCCCTAGGAGTATCCGATTAACATGTACCCGTCAAGGGGGACTGGGTGCCCCGATCTGCGGCTCACGTCCCGCGGCTCTCGACCGATCACCAGAACGTCGGGAACGGTGAGGGCGCGGGCACGGAAGGCCGCGAGTGCCTCGCTCCTCTCCCGAGGTTGTCCAGCAGCGGGGGCACGGGGTGGGCGGCAACTTTCCTCTGCGGCCGGTGTCGGCGCTCCGCGCGAGACCTAGAGCGCCATTTGCCCCGTCAAGATATCGTGGCCGTCTCCGGGATTCCTCACGTATCCGAAGGACTCGGGTGACCCCGCTCAACCGCTCCTACCGTGCAAGCCGAAGCTGGCCACTGCCGACAGAAAGGCTGCAATGATCGCCAGCAGGAAGACGGCGCCAAAGCCGGCCAGGCCGTCGCGGGCCTGGCCGAGCATCCCGGCCAGGACACTAGACCCGACGATGCTGCCCAGGTAGCGGCTGGTGGAGAAGACGCCCGAGGCTACGCCCGACTCCTGGGGCTCGACCGCCTCGATGGCGGCGGTCTGCAGGCCCGCCGACGACAACCCCAGGCCGGCGCCGGCCAGTCCCAGGCCGCCGAGGAGGGCCAGGGTCGTGATCCCACCCCCGATCAGCGCCAGCGGCAGCAGGCCCAGGGTCAGCAGCGACAGCCCGGCGACGGTCGGCCAGCGCCGGCCCAAACGGTCCGCCAGTCGGCCGCCGATGGGCGAGAAGACGACCATGCCGCCCGACATCGCCGCCAGCACCAGCCCCACCTCCGTGCTCCGCCAGTTTGCCCAGCGGAACAACAGGATCGGGATCGCCAGCAACGTCGAGTACATGGCCAGGTTGCTGAAGGCGATGGCCACGTTGGCCGAGGCAAAGGCCCGGCGGCCGAAGAATTGGGGCTGGAGCACGGGGTCCGGGTGGTGGAGCTCCCGCCAGAGGAAGATCGCGGCGAGGGCGGCCAGGCCGGCGGCGAGCACCGGCGCCAGCACGGGGTGGGTCTTGGGTCCGTGGGTCAGCAGCCCGGCCGTCCCGACCAGTGCCACGGAGAGCATGACGGCCCCGGCCAGGTCGAAGGGGTGTCGGGCTCCCCGCCCCGTCCCCGCCGGGATGGCCCGCCAGCCGATGGCCAGCGCGGGCAGGACGAGCAGGAGGTTTACGTAGAAGATGGCCCGCCAGCCGGCGGTCCCGACGAGGAGGCCACCGACGGGGGGGCCGGCCGCGGCCGCCAGTGCGATGGCCGTGCCCACCAGTCCAAAACGCCCGCCGCGGCGGTCTGCCGGAACCAGCTCGCGCACGAGCGCCGCCCCGTTCGGGAGCGCGATTGCCCCGGCGATGGCCTGCTGCACACGGAAGAAGAGTAGGGCGGGCAGGCTGGAAGCCGTCGCGGCGCCCAACGATGCCAAGCCGAAATAGGCCACACCGCCCAAGATCAGCGGTCGCCGGCCCAGCCGGTCGCCGAGCTTGCCGGCGACCGGCTGCAGAGAGGCCATGGTGATCAGGTAGGCGGTCACCAGCCAGCCCGCGCTGGCCATATCGGCCCCGAACTCTGCGATCACGTGCGGCAGGGCCACGGCGATCATGGTCGAGTTGAGCGGCGCCAGCATGGTCGCGAGCGCCACGGTGATCACCGCTGCGCGCTCCGCCGACGGGACGGCGACAGACGCGGCGTCAAACCGGGTCGATGCGGACCAAGCCGGCATCGCCGTCCACCTCCAGGATCTGTCCGTCACGAATCTCCGCGGTCGCCCGACCCGTGCCCACCACGGCGGGGATCCGGTACTCACGCGCCACCACCGCGCAATGACTCAGGATGCCCCCGGTGTCGGTGACGATGGCCGCGGCGGTGGCGAAGAGCGGCGTCCAGGGCGGCGCGGTGGTCTCGGCCACCAGCACATCTCCCTGCCGGAGCTTGGTCGCCTCGGCCAGGGAGCGGACCACCTTGGCCGGCCCGCGCACCTTGCCCGGCGAGCCGGCGTTGCCCCGCAGGACGCTTGGTGCCTCGGGGGCCGGGGGCGGCCCACCGAAGAATTTTCCGAAGAACCGACCCACGGGATCATCCGGCGGTGGGCCATTGTCGGTGCCCAGGACCGGGGGCGGGCTGATGGCCCGGAAGTGCCGCACCTCGGCTTGCCGCTCGACCACCCCCGAGCGATGATCGCCGGGGGAGGGCTCGCCCACGAGTCCTCGCAGCTCGTCCAGGGTCAGGTAGAGCACATCGGCCGCCTGCGCGATGGCGTGGGCATCGGCAAGGCGCCGTCCACACTCCAGCAGGAGCCGCCTCACCCTGTGGGTGGAGGCGAAGTCGATCCAGAACCCATGGTCCTCCGACAGCACGGCGCCCTGGTGGGCCGCCTTGAGGAGGAACTCGAACCGCTCGACGACCGGCCGCGGATAGCCCTGGAGGCGCTCTCGAGCCTCGGCGATGGCCCGGTCGCGCGCGTCGGCCAGCGTCGCCTGCTCCGCCCTGGGGTCCCGGTCCGAGCGGGCAATGTAGTCCTTCAGGTTCTTGATGGCGGCCGTGGGATCCTCGATCCAGGACGGATAGCTCAATCCCCACTTCTCGCCGCGCAGTCCGAAGACCTCCAGGTAGAGGCGCAGCTCCTGTTGAAAGGCCCTGCCGGCGGGTGTCTTCCCCAGCTCGGCCAGCACGGCTCCGGCCGCATGCCCCTCCAGGGTGCGGCGGACCTCGGCCGAGGCCAGCGCCCGCCGGCTCAGCTCCCACAGCGCCCGTCCGGCCTCGAGGGTCTTGTTGTCGAATCCCTGCAGGAGCCGGTATGAGCGGAAGGCCCCCTCGCCGGCGAAGAGCTCCCGGTACAAATCGTCGAACTGACTCATGGCCATGTAGGTGGGGAGAACGATCCGGAAGTGCAGTTCCCACAGACGCGCGGCTCGCTTGAGGGTCTCCTCCAGATGCTCCAGCAGGTCCGGCGCCGCCGCCCCGCGCAGATCGAAGGCATCCCACCAGGCCAGGTGCGACTGGATCTCCGGCAGCCACTCCCCGCGCCACAGCTCGCCCAGCCGGGCCATGGCCGCGTCGATCTGAGCGTCGGCGCGCTTGCCCTGGGCCTCCACCTCTTCGGGCGAGACGGCAGGTTTCAACGCTATGTAGTAATAGGTGTTGACGGGCCGGGCCTTGATCCGGGTGGGCATCTCGTAGGCTTCGGCGGCCCGGTTGAACCCCGCGTAGACGATGTTCCAAAACGACCGCTCCAGGGGTAAGAGCGGATCGGGGTTGTGCATGCGGTCCTGTGTCCAGGACAGCCGCTCGTCGTCCGGGCTCTCCCAGGCGACGGGGAAATTCGGCGGCGCGGCGATCGCCACCGGCTCAGGGCGTTGCATGACCTCGGCACTAGGCATCGTTCCCTCCCCCCGTGTGGAACAGGATTTTCTTCCCCGCTCGGCGGTAGTTTCCGAGAGCCTCAGCGGGAGCCGATGAGCGTCGTGATGGGCCGGCACTGTAGCAGATGGAGCTGCCCGGCGTGGTAGGCGCACTCCACGTCCACGGGATGGCCCATGCGCTCCTCCAGGGCCATCGCCAGGCGTGTCATCTCCCCGACCTGGTCGGCACCAATCACCTGTTGGTCGCGCATGAAGCGCGGGACGTCCACCTCGCGGGTGCCGCCGGCCGCCATCACCGTCATGCGTCGCTTCTCGGCCACCTGAAGCGACACGACGGCCAGGTCGGCCTTGCGCACCACGTAGCTGTCCGGGGTCACGGTCCCGCCCACGATGCTCTCGCCCAGGCCCCAGCTGGCATTGATCACGACCTCGTCCCGGCTGCCGGTCACGGGGTTGGCGCTGAACAGGACCGCCGACACGTCGGCGGGGATCAGCTGCTGGACCAGAATCGCGATCCGGGCGCCGTCCAGCGCCAGCCCATGCTTGCGGCGATACTCGAGCGCGCGCGGCGAGCACAGCGATGCCCAGCAGCGAACGACCGCCGCCGCCACGGCCTCTGGGCCGACGATGTTCAGATACGTCTCGTGCTGTCCGGCGAACGAGGCAACGGCTCCGTCCTCGTCCAGGGCCGAGGAGCGCACGGCCACGCTGGGGGCGTCCGTGCCGCAGCGCTGGCCCAGCCCCCGATAGGCCTCCGACAGCTCCGCGTACACGTCGGGCGACAGCGAGGCCAGCGAGGCATGCTCATCGATGGTCGGGCGCCGGGTCAGCGCCCGGTCAAAGGCTGCCGCGGTGAGGCAGAAGGCCGGCGGAACGCGGTGCGTGGCCGCCAGATGGCAGAGGTTGGCGGCTTTCCCTCCCAGCAGGACACAGTCGTGGCAATCCCCCTCACCGATCCAGACGATCGATCGTGTAGCGACCTCGGAATCCATCGCGGCCTCGCTTTCTCATCCTCGGCCGGGCCCGCTGCCCGTTGCCGCGCCCCCTCGGAGTCTCGCAAGCTCCAGGGCTTGCGGCGTGTCTTGGAGCTAAAAGAACTGGGAGCAGAATAGTCTTTTTAACTTTGTTACAGGAATATGTCAACGCTAACTAGCTGTCGATCAAGATCTTTTCCCATTGTCGCCACCGCGCCGGACCGCCGTTCGACGCCCGGGACTGCGCGAGCACCGCGGTGGAGCGCTGGGGACGGAGCGCGGCTGGGTTGGAAGAAACCCCCTCCGTGCAATGGCAGTCGCGACCCGCCCGGTTAACGGCAAGTCCGGGGCCCGCGCTTTGACCCCCGGGATGGCTGGCATTCACGACCGGCAGCTCGGTCAACCCATTCTCCGGAACGCCGCGAATTTCGTGGAAAAGGACGCTCGGGCGGGAAGGGTGATCAGTGGGCTGGGTGACATCGACCCCGGAGGGCCTGACGCGGTGGGGTGACTCCACGGGGATGCGGGCAGGATCTCATTGGGTAGATTCAGCGACGAGGGAGGCGAGCTTGCTGGATGTCGCGCCTAACGAGCGGACCTTGTGCGGCTCGAAGGGCTGGGGAAGGGAGACGAGACCTCGCCGCCAAAGGCCGGCGCCGGATCGGACCAGCGGGCGACGGCTCGAGGCCGTCGGCTATTTCGCCGACGCCGCTATGGTCACTCGCTGCCCATCAGTGAGCTGCCCGAGGTTGGAACTCGCGAGCCGCTCGCCCCGCTTGACTCCCTCCAGGACTTCCACCATGCCGTCCTGGCGGCTGCCCAGGCGGACGGTCCGCTCCGTCACCTTGCCGTCGGCGAGTACGAAGACTTTGGTGAGGCCGGCGATACTGACCACGGCATCTTCGGGGATGAAGGGAATCCGGGTGTCTTCCCGGACGAGGATTTCCGCCTTGGCAAAGGCGCCTGCCTTCAGTGCGCCGACAGGGTTCGGGACGGCCGCCTCTATGGCGAAACTCCGGGTCTCCGCGGCGATGGCCGGAGCCACCCGTACCACCTGGCCGTTGAACTGATCGCCTGGATTGGCGTCGGTTTCGATCCGAACAGCCTGCCCGACGCGAACGGCGGTCGCGAACCGCTCTGGAATCTCCCCGACCAGCTTGAGCATCTGGGTCCTCACCAGGATGAGCAGGGGAGTCCGCTCCTTGACCGATTCCCCGGCCGACACCAGCCGCTTCTGGACCTCCCCCGCGGCGGGGGCGCGGATGTCGGTATCCTGGAGGCGCTTGCCGGCCACTGCCACGGCGGCCTCGGCCTGGGCGATGGACGCCTCGGCCGCGGCGATGGTCTCGCGATCGCTCTCCGCCTGTGCCTCCATGCTCCGGAGGGAGGCCTGGGCCACCTCGGAATCGGTGACGGCCGAGTCGCGCTGATTAGCGGAGACGGCCCCGTCGGCAAACAGCGCCTCGAGGCGGCGGCGATTGGTCCGAGCATTCTCCAGGACGGCTCGGGCTCGGACCACGTTCGCCTCGCTGGCGGCCAGATTGGCCTTGGCCCGGCCAAGAGCCCTGCGGCTGGCGCCGAGACTGGCCTCGGCCTGGTCCAGGGAAAATTGAGCCTCGCGCGGGTCGAGCGCGACCAGGAGTTGCCCGGCCGTCACCCGATCGCCCAGGTCGACCGGGATGCGCGCCACGGTTCCCGGGCTCTCGTTGCTGATCGTCAGCTCATCCTCCGGCTTCAGGGCTCCGACGAATTCCACTGTCCGCTGCACGTCCCGCAGCTCCACGCGCGCCGCCCTGACGCGAACGGTGGGCTGGCTCGCTTCCACCTGTGCGGCTGGCGGGGGCTGCTCAGGCCGGGCAGCCGGCTTGTCCTCGCGCGAGCAGGCGGGAAGCCAGGCCACCAGCAGGGTCAGGCTGCAGCCGAGGACCGCTCCGGTTGCCCGGCACCGATAAACCCGAGACGCCATCCCATCAGTCATCTGATGTCTGCGGCGATTGGCTTCAGCAGATGTCAGGGCAGGTAAGTACTCGCTTACCATAGAGGGGGGCTGCAGTCAAGCACTCGCCCCTCAAGGGATGGTGGATCGGGCGAAGCCGGCGACCCGTGGGGTCGAGTGGATGCGGTGCACACGACGCGGATACGGGGGCGGGCGGAACCATGCGGCGTTCCGGCGAGCGCGACCAGGGAGACGGAGGGAGAGCCGGCCGCAGCGGGGAGCGGGGCCCCTCGCGTTGACGGCGCCCGACCTCGGCCATATAATCCCGCGACCACACACCAGCGAGGGATGTATCGGGCCCGCCAGGTAGTGAAGGGATCAGGAGGTGCCTGCATGACACGTCAGTGGACGCTGCGGCCACTCTGTTTCGGGGAGTTCTCCGCCTTCGAGAAATCTGTTTTGACCTATAACCAGGGCCAGGGTGTGAAGTTCGTCGCGCCGATCACGGGATGGCTGCTGCACTCCGGGGCGGAGACGATCCTGGTGGATACCGGGCCGTCAGTCCCGGAGGTCGCCAATCGGTGGCATTCCGCCATCCGATGCACCCCCGAGCAGCGGCCGGACGCCGCGCTGCGGTCCCTGGGTCTCGCGCCGGAATCGCTCTCGGTGGTCATCCTGACTCACCTGCACTGGGATCACTGTTACAACCTGGAATGCTTCCCCAACGCCCGCCTCATGGTGCAATCGGAGGAGCTGCGCGCGGCCG
>Ga0335084_10006318_pt1 | contig 11774 bp, 11 predicted proteins | sample Lox_Sample_44_FD_206721 | JGI IMG/M metagenome (GOLD analysis project Ga0335084, IMG submission 206721) | Soil microbial communities from Loxahatchee National Wildlife Refuge, Florida, United States - Lox_Sample_4.4 | ecosystem: Environmental > Terrestrial > Soil > Wetlands | place: USA...
TTGAGCGGCGGCCGCCCCTCCGGGCGGTCGGCGTCGGCGATCGTCGCGCCGATCGTCAGGTCGTCGATGCCGGTGACGAGCACGATGTCGCCGGCGAGCGCCTCCTTGAGCGGCACTCGTTCGAGTCCGGAGAACCCGAGCACCTGGTTCACCTTCGCTTTGCCGAGCAGCTTCTCGCCGAGCATCACCGCGACTTCCTGGGCCGGCGCGAGCCGGCCGCGCCGCATCTTGCCGACGCCGATGCGCCCGACGTAGCTCGAGTAGTCGAGCGCGTGGAGCTGGAGCTGGAGCGTGCCGTCGACGTCGTTGTCCTGCGGCGCGGGCACGCGTTCGAGGATCGTCTGGAAGAGCGGACGGAGATCCTCGCCACGCGTATTCGGGTCGAGCGACGCCCAGCCCTGCAGCGCGGAGGCGTACACGACCGGGAAGTCCAGCTGGTCCTCGTGCGCACCGAGCTGGTCGAAGAGATTGAACGTCTGGTTGACGACCCACTCGGCACGGGCGCCCGGCCGGTCGACCTTGTTCACGACGACGATCGGCTTCAGCCCGAGCGCGAGCGCCTTGCGGGTGACGAACCGCGTCTGCGGCATCGGACCTTCGACCGCGTCCACGAGCAGGAGAACGCCGTCGACCATGCCGAGCACGCGCTCGACCTCGCCGCCGAAGTCGGCGTGGCCGGGCGTGTCGACGATGTTGATGTGCACGCCCGCGTAGTCGATCGCGCAGTTCTTGGCGAAGATGGTGATCCCGCGCTCGCGCTCGAGGTCGTTCGAGTCCATCACCCGCTCCGGCGGGCGCTCGTGCGCGGCGAAGGTGCCGGCCTGCTGGAGGAGGCGGTCGACGAGCGTCGTCTTGCCGTGGTCGACGTGGGCGATGATGGCGATGTTGCGGATTGCGCGTGACATTACCTGAGGCTTTCAAAGAACTGCGCGAGCTTCGGGCTGCCCGCGTAGGCGACGTGGAACCGCATCCAGGGCGAACGCGCCTGGGACGGACTGAAGAGACTTCCCGGCGCGAGGATGATGCCCTCGCTTTGCGCGGCGGCGGCGAGCGCCTCGGCGTCGCGGTGCTCGCCCGCGTGCGCCCACATGAACATGCCGGCTGCCGGTTCGTGGAACAGCGTGAGGCCGGCGCGCTCGAGGTTGCGGATCGCCGGCTCGAGCGAGCGCGCGAGCCGCGCGCGGACGTGGTCGACGTGCTTGCGGTAGTAGCCGTCGGACAGCACCTGGTAGACGAGCCGCTCGCCCAACTCCGGGGTGGTGAGGCCGGCGAGCATCTTCTGCGCGGTGAGGTCGCGCGCGAGGTCGGGGTGCGCGGCGAGATAGCCCACCCGCAGTCCCGCGCCGAGCGTCTTCGAGAAGCTCCCGATGTAAATGACACGGTTCAACTGGTCGAGCTGGGCGATGCGGTGCGCGCGGCCGGGGTGCAGGTCGGCGAGGATGTCGTCCTCGACGATGTGGAAGTCGTGCGCCTCGGCGAGCCGCAGTACCCGGAACGCGTCGGCCGCGCCGAGCGAGGTGCCGGTCGGGTTGTGCAGCACCGAATTGGTCATGAAAAGCTTAGGCTTGTGCTCTTTCGCGAGCGCCTCGAGACGCTCGACGTCGAGCCCGTCGCCGCCGCGCGGCACGCCGATCGGCCGCATCCCCATCGCAGCGAGCCGTCCGAACAGCACGTAGTAGCCGGGGTCGTCGACCAGCACCGCGTCGCCCGGCTGCAGGAAGTAGCGCGCGACGAGGTCGAGGGCATGGCTCGCGCCGGCCGTGAGGACGATGTTGTCCGGCTCGGCGCGGATCTCGAGCTCGGCGAGATGGACCTGCAGGAGGTTGCGCAACGGTGCGTACCCGCGCGGCGTGCCGTACCCGGTCAGCGCGCTCGGCTCGCGCCGCGAGAGCGCCCGGAGGCCCGACTGCAGCATTTCCTCGTCGAGCCAGCTCTCGGGCAGGCACCCCGAGCCGGCGAGGAGGACGTCGTGGTTGTCGTTTCCGGCGTAGAGGTGGTGGAGGAGCCAGACGACGTCGATGCGGGTGGCCGTCGGCTCGCGCGGCTCGGCGCGCCGGACCGGCTGCGGTCGTTCGCGGACGTAGAACCCCGAGCCACGCCGCGACTCGAGATAGCCCTGCGCGACGAGCCGGTCGTAGGCCTCGACCACCGTGAACCGCGAGACGCCGTTGTCCTCGGCGAAGCGGCGGATCGAGGGCATGCGGGTGCCGGCGCGCAGGTGGCGCTCGTCGATCCGCGTACGCAGGAACCCGGTGATCTGCTCGACCAGCGGCAGCGGGGCGTCGTGCGAGAGGGGACTGACGGTGACGCGTTGGAGGCCTGTCATGGTGGCTTAGCCGATACAGATATCCGGCTTGCCTGCAAAAGTGTACATGTGGTGTACCGGAAGCGGCCGCTATTGTACAGGCCTGACGCTTCCGGAGCACCCTGATGCAAAGCTTTGTCCGCGTTGCCCTTGTTCTCGTTCCGCTGATCCTGGCCGGCTGCAAACCGGCCGACGTCACCCTCGCGCTCGACCCCGGCTTCTATCCGTCGGCGGTCGCGTACGACCCGATCAACGACCGCTTTTTCGTCGGGAGCCATGCGGGCGGCACGGTCGCCATCGTCCGCCGGGACGGGCATGTCGCAGCCTCGGTCCGCCCCAAGCGCGCCGCCCATTCGATCGTTCAACTCGGCTATGACGCTAGATCTCTGCGGTTGTGGGTGCTCACCCCAGAGGCGGTAGGGGTGGTCGATATAGGGGCGCTCCCGGTCCGCCGGAAGGTGGTCGCCGAGGTGGCGCCCGGCGGCCGGTTCAGCGACCTGGCGACCGACGGTGCCGGGCAGGCCTTCGTGCTCGATGCGGCCGCCGGAACGGTCGTCGCGGTCGAGGCGGACCGCCCGCGCTCGCGCGTCGTAGCGCGGTTGCCCGCCGGGGAGGCGGACGGATCGCTCGTGTTGCTGCCCGACGCCGGCACCCTGATCGTCGCCCGCGGCGGCGCCCTGTGGCGGGTCGAAACCCGGTCCGGCGGCGTCGAGCCGATTGCGCTCGGCGCGCCGTTGGCCGATGTCTCGCAACTCGTGCTCGTCGCGAGCGACGCCACCGCGTACCACGTCGCGGCGTTCCGGGGGCGGGCGAACGAGATCGTGACGATCCACCTGAGCGCGGACGCGCGCCGCGCGCTGGCCGACGCGGGTACCCGCATGCGCTACGACGCGCCGTTCCGCGGCACGTTCGACGGCCGCGAGGTGGTGGTGCTCCTCGGCCGTCTGCGGCATCACCCGAGCTTCGGCGGCGACGGGCGCCCCAACCTCCCGCCGCGGCTCGCGAGCTATTTCCCCGGTGCTGCGACCGCGCCGCGCCTCGCCGAGGCCCTGCCGGCCGCCGGCCCCGCGCTGGTACGCTGACGCCTCGTCCGATTGCGGGGTGCAACCATGCCAGCGCTACGCTTCAAGCAGGTCGACGTCTTCACCAACCGGCCCTTCTTCGGCAACCCGGTCGCGGTCGTCCTCGAGGGCGACGGGCTCGACACGGCCACGATGCAGCGGATCGCGGCATGGACGAACCTCTCCGAGACGACCTTCGTGCTGCGCCCGACCGCCGCGGGCGCCGACTATCGCCTGCGGATCTTCACGCCGCGAGCCGAGCTGCCCTTCGCCGGGCATCCGACCGTCGGCAGTGCGCACGCGGTCCTCGAGGCCGGCCTCGTGGTCGCCAAGCCGGAGCTGCGGCAGGAGTGCGCGGCCGGCGTGCTGCGCCTTGCGGTCGAGGGCACCGGCGCTGAGCGGCGGATCTCGGTCGAGGCGCCGCCCGCGGCGCTCGAACCCCTCCGGGCGGACGCCGTCGCCGATGTCGAGCGTGCGCTCGGCGCGCGTCTCGCCCCCGACTCGACCGGACAAATCGTCGCGATCGGCCCGCGCTGGCTGACGGTGATGCTCGGCGACGCGGCCGCAGTGCGCGCCCTCGCGCCGGACATGGCTGCGGTGGCGGCGGTGAGCCGCAAGCTCGGCGCCACCGGCATCACGGTGTTCGCGCCGGCGCGCGCCGGCGATCACGACGCCGTGGTGCGGAGCTTCGCGCCCGGCGAGGGCGTCCCGGAGGACCCGGTCTGCGGCAGCGGGAACGCCGCCGTCGGCGCGTGGCTCCAGCACGCCGGCTCGCAGCTCGGCGATCGGTACGTCGCGAGCCAGGGCCGCGAGCTCGGCCGCGACGGGTTCGTCAACGTCCGGGTCGACGCAGCGACGCGGCGGGTGTGGATCGGCGGCGCCGCCGTCACCTGCGTCGACGGAGCGCTGGCCGTCCACTAGAATCGGCGCCATGGAACACCAGGCCACGCGCGGCAGGCTCGTGCCGGACGCCGAGCTGCGGCGCTTCGACGCGGTGATGCCGACGCCGTTCGGCGCCGTCGGCATCCGCACCGAGGCGCTCGGCACCGAGGACGAGTGCATCGCCGAGATCCTTTACCTCCCGCCCGGCGTTCCCCGGGTCGCCCCGAAGAACCGGCTGGCGCGCGAGGCATGCGACCAGATCCGGCGCTATCTCGACGACCCGTCGCAACGTTTCGCGCTGCCGCTCAAGCCGGTCGGCACGCGCTACCAGCGGCGCGTCTGGGAGAAGATCGCGGAGATCCCGTCCGGGCGCGTGCGCAGCTACGGCGAGGTCGCGAAGGAGATCCGCTCGGGCCCGCGCGCGGTCGGCCAGGCGTGCGGCGCGAACTACTTCCCGCTCGCGATCCCCTGTCACCGCGTCGTCGCCAGCGGCGGCATCGGCGGCTTCGCGCGGAACGACGACGGTTTCCACATCGCGATCAAGCGGTGGCTGCTCGCCCACGAGGGGATACGGCTCCCGTCATGAAGGAGCGCGACGCCGCGCTCCTCGACGAGTTCTGCGACCACCTCTGGCTCGAGGACGGGCTGGCGAAGAACACGCTCGAGTCGTACCGGCGCGACCTTCGCCTCTTCGGCACCTGGCTCGCGGGGCAGGGCGGCGCGCTCGCCGCGGCGAGCGAGACCGACGTGCTCGGCTATTTCGCCCACCGCCACCGGGACCGGCATCGTCCGCGCGCGAGCACCCAGGCGCGGGTCGCCTCGAGCCTCAAGCGCTTTTACCAGTTCCTCGTGCGCGAGCACCGGATCGCCGCCGACCCGACGCTCAAGCTCGAGCCGCCGAAGCGCCCGCCGCGCTTTCCGAAGACGCTTACCGAGGCCGACGTCGAAGAGCTCCTCGATGCACCGGACGTCGCCGCTCCGCTCGGCCTGCGCGACCGCGCGATGCTCGAGCTCCTGTACGCGACCGGGCTGCGGGTCTCGGAGCTCGTGCGGCTCAAGCCGGGCGAGGTGAGCCTCGACATGGGCGTGGTGCGCGTCTTCGGCAAGGGCGCGAAGGAGCGGCTCGTGCCGATCGGCGAGGAGGCGGCCACGTGGCTCGTGCGCTATCAGCGCGAGGCGCGGGCCGCGATCCTCAAGGGCCGGACCGCCGAGGCGGTGTTCGTGACCCAGCGCGGCGCCGGGATGACCCGGCAGGCGTTCTGGCACATCATCAAGCGCTACGGTCAGCGGGCGATCCCGGGCAAGACGCTCTCGCCGCACACGCTGCGGCACGCGTTCGCGACGCACCTCCTCAACCACGGCGCGGACCTCCGCGTCGTGCAGCTCCTGCTCGGCCACGCCGACATCTCCACCACGCAGATCTATACCCACGTGGCGCGGGAACGCCTGAAAGCGCTGCACGCGAAACACCATCCGCGCGGCTGACCGCGATGACCAAGAACGCGCGCGTCTCCGAAACGCCGGCGACGGCCTTCCTCAAGGAGCATCGCGTTCCCTATACCGAGCACGTGTTCGAGTACGTCGAGCACGGCGGCGCGCGCGCTGGCGCCGAGGCGCTCGGATTCGACGAGCGCGCGGTCGTCAAGACGCTGATCATGGAAGACGAGGCGAGGCGTCCGCTCGTCGTGCTGATGCACGGCGACCGCACGGTGTCGACCAGGAACCTCGCACGCCAGATCGGCGTGAAGCGCGTCGGGCCGTGTGCGCCGGAGGTGGCGCAGCGTCACTCCGGTTATCAGATCGGCGGCACCTCGCCGTTCGCGACGCGGAAGAAGATGCCGGTCTACGTGGAGAGGAGCGTGCTCGATCTCCCGCGGATCTACGTGAACGGCGGCCGCCGTGGCTACCTCGTCGGCATCGATCCCCACGAGCTCGTGCGCGTGCTCGCGCCGAAGCTCGTCGAGGTGGGCCTGGAGGACTGAACGCCGCCGCGCAGCGCTAAGCGCGCGAGCGCTCGATCGTGATGCCGACCCGCCCGACGTCCTTGAGGATGCCGAGCTTGGCGACGCTGACGCGCACGCGCGGCGCGCCGAACTCCTCGAGCACGAGGTTCGCCACGAACGCAGCCAGCTCCTCGACCAGGCCGAAGCGGCGCGCGTCCAGCTCCTCGCGGATCCGGCCGACGAGCACCGCGTAGTCGATCGTGTCCGCTACCTTGCCGCTCGTGAACACGCGCTCGCTCGGCAGCGCGATCTCGAGGTCGAGGGCGATCGGCTGCGTCGTGCCGCGCTCGCGCTTGTAGATGCCGACCTTGGCTTCGAGCCGCACGTCGCGCAGGAAGAGCTGGTTCATCGGTGGGAGCAGGGGCGTGAGGTAAACTTGCGCGCGATGGCGACGGCAGCGTTCATTCTAATCGGTTACCTGATCGGCTCGCTCTCGTTCGCGGTGATCGTGAGCAAGGCGCTCGGGCTGCCCGATCCGCACACTTATGGTTCGGGCAATCCCGGTGCGACGAACGTGCTGCGCACCGGCAACAAGCTTGCCGCGCTGCTCACGCTCCTCGGCGACGGCGTGAAGGGCTGGTTCGCGGTGTTCCTCGCGCAGCGGTTCGCCTGGCACTTCGGCGTCGACGATACGGGCATCGCCGCGGTGGCGCTCGCGGTGTTCGTCGGTCACCTCTTCCCGGTGTTCTTCCGCTTCAAGGGCGGGAAGGGCGTGGCGACCGCCGCCGGCGTGCTGTTCGCGATCGACTGGCGCATCGGCGTCGGCACGCTCGTCACCTGGCTCGTCATCGTCTTCTTCTTCCGCTACTCGTCGCTCGCAGCGCTCGTCGCGGCGGCGTTCGCGCCGTTCGCGACCGCGCTCGTGCTCGGCTTCAACGCCTACGCCGCCGCGGTGCTCGCGATCGCGGTGCTCCTCGTCTGGCGGCATGCGGAGAACATCCGCAAGCTGCTCGCCGGCACCGAGAGCCGGCTCGGCGAGAAGAAGGCGCCCGCCCCGGAGGGCTAGGCGGGCGGGAGATCGGCGAGTTCCCAGCGCGGCCGCACCGTGAAGGCGTAGCCGCGTTTCCCCGCCGCCGGCGAACCGAGCCGCAGCGCGCCCGCGAGTGCGATCATCGCGCCGTTGTCGGTGCAGAGATCGAGCTCCGGATAGAACGTCTCGAACCCGTCCGCGCGCGCCGCCGCATCGAGCCGCTCGCGCAGGCGCCGGTTGGCCCCGACGCCGCCCGCAACCACCAGCCGGCGCTCGCCGGTCGTCGCGAGTGCCGCGCGGCACTTGGCGACGAGCACGTCGACGATCGCTTCCTGGAACTCCGCCGCCAGATCGGCACGCGCCGCGTCGTCGAGGGCACGGCGTCGCGCGACCGTCGCGACTGCGGTCTTCAGCCCGGAGAAGCTGAAGTCGAGATCGCCGCTCCCGATGACCGGACGCGGCAGCTTGAACCGGCCCGGGCGCCCGCGATCCGCCAGGGCGGCGAGCGCGGGGCCGCCGGGGTAGCCGAGGCCGAGCAGCTGCGCGGTCTTGTCGAACGCCTCGCCCGCCGCGTCGTCCGCCGTTTCGCCGAGGAGCGCGTAGGCGCCGACGCCCTCGACGCGCATGAGCTGCGTGTGTCCGCCCGATACGAGGAGCGCGACGAACGGGAACGCGGGCGGACGCGCCGACAGGAGCGGCGAGAGGAGGTGGCCCTCGAGGTGGTGGATGCCGATCGCGGGCACGCCGAGCCCGTACGCGAGCGACGCGGCGATGCTCGCGCCGACGAGGAGCGCCCCGGCGAGCCCCGGGCCTTCCGTATAGGCGACCGCGTCGAGATCCGCGAGCCGCGTCCCGGCGCGCGCGAGCACGCGCTCGACGAGCGGCAGCGTCCGGCGGATATGGTCGCGCGAGGCGAGCTCGGGCACGACGCCGCCGTAGTCGGCGTGCATCGCCGCCTGGGTGTGCACCTCCTGGGCGAGCAGTCCGCGCGCGGTGTCGTACACCGCGATCCCGGTTTCGTCGCAGGAGGTTTCGATTCCCAATACGAGCATGTCGGTTGAAGTGTGAATCGGGGGATCTGCAAGGGGGCTGTGCCCCCTTGCTCCATGCATCCCCGGAGCGTAGCCGATCTCGCGCGCCGGGACTAACATCGGAACCCCATGCGCCTCCTCATCGTCGAAGACGACGCGATGCTCGCCGACGGCCTCGCCCGCAGCCTCCGGCAGTCGGGCTACGCCGTCGACTGGGTCGACAGCGCGGAGCGCGCGCAGCTCGCCGTCGAGCACGAGACCTTCGATCTCGTCGTCCTCGACGTCGGGCTCCCCGGCATCGACGGCTTCGAGCTGCTGCGCCGCCTGCGCAAGGCCGAAGAGTACGTGCCGGTGATCGTGGTGACCGCGCGCGACGCGGTGACCGACCGCGTGCGCGGCCTCGACCTCGGCGCCGACGACTACCTCGTCAAGCCGTTCGCGTTCGAGGAGTTCGAGGCGCGGGTGCGCGCGCTGATCCGCCGCGGCCGCACGCCGACGACGCCGCGCCTCGCCTTCGGTCCGCTCGTGCTCGACCTCGTGGCGCGCGACGCCCGGGTCGCGGGCGAGCCGCTCGAGCTCACCGCGCGCGAATGGGCGCTGATGGAGCTGTTCGTGACGCAGCCGGGCGTGGCGCTGTCCAAGGAGCGCATCGTCCAGTCGCTGTCGAGCTGGGACGAGAAGCTCTCGCACAACGCGATCGAGGTGTACGTCTCGCGGCTGCGCTCGAAGCTCGAGCCCGCCGGCGTGTCGATCCGGACGGTGCGAGGGTTCGGCTACCTCCTCGAGTCCCCGCGTGAGGGCTGACCGGCGCATCCGCACGCTGCTGCTCGGCTGGCTGCTCGTGCCGCTCGCGCTGGTGCTGGTGGCGAGCTCGGTCGCGAGCTACACCACGGCGCTCCGCATCGCGACCGAGGCCTATGACCGCGCGCTGCTCGACCCGGCGCTCGCCATCGCGCAGCGGCTGTCGGCCGCCGACGGGAAGATCGAGCTCGACATCGCGCCGGCGGCGCTCGACGCGCTGCGCGTCGACTCGACCGACCGGGTGTACTTCGCGGTCACCGCCCGCGGCGGGCTCGTGGCCGGGCAACCGGAGGTGCCGGCGCCGCCCGAGGAGCCGACCGAGGGCGCGCCGGTGTTCTACGACGGGACGGTGCGCGGCGAACCGGTACGCGCGGCGGCGATCGCGGCGCCGTTCGTCGAAGGGCCGGTGCTGATTCTGGTGGCCGAGACGCGGCTCAAGCGCGAGCGCATGGTGCGCCAGCTCCTTGCCTCGAGCGCGCTGCCCGAGTTCGCGTTCTTCTTCATCGCGCTGGCGGTGGTGTGGTACGGCGTCGGGCGGGGGCTGGCGCCGCTGGAGGATCTCCGCGCCGAGCTCGCGGCGCGCTCGCCGCGGGATCTCCGCCCGGTCCCCGAGGCCAACGCGCCGGTCGAGGTACGGCCGCTCGTGCAGGCGCTGAACGGGCTCCTGCGCCGGCTCGGCGAGTCGATCGATGCGCAGCAGCGCTTCGTCGCCGATGCCGCTCACCAGCTGCGCACGCCGCTCGCCGCACTGCAAGCCCAGGTCGACGCTGCCCGCCGCGAGTCGATGCCGCCGGAGCTCGCCGCGACGGTGGACAGCCTGCGTGCGGCGGCGCGCCGGGCCGCGCACCTCGCGCAGCAGCTCCTGACGCTCGCCGCGGTCGAGCCTGCGGCGGAGCGCCCGTTCGCGCCCGAACGCACCGACCTCGCCGCGGTCACGCAGACGCGCGTCGCCGACTGGCTGACGCGCGCCGACACCAAGGCGATCGACCTCGGGTTCGAGCTGGAGCCGGCGCCGGTCGCCGGCGAGCCGAGCCTGCTCGCCGAGCTCGCCGCGAACCTGGTGGAGAACGCGCTGAACTACACGCCGCGCGGGGGCGAGGTGACGCTGCGTACCGGCCGCCGCGACGGCCGCGCGTTCCTCGAAGTCGAGGACAACGGGCCGGGCATCCCCGCCGAGGAGCGGGAGCGGGTGTTCGAGCGCTTCCACCGCGTGCAGGGCACGGCCGGCGAGGGAACCGGGCTCGGGCTCGCGATCGTGCGCGAGATCGCGCACCGCCACGGCGGCGCGGTCGACGTCGGTCCACCCCGCTCCGGCAGCGGCACCCTCGTCGTGGTGTCGCTTCCCGAGCGGGCTGCGGCCGCGTAGGCTCGTTCTCGCCAGCGCTCGTCAGCATTTTGTAAGGTTAGAGCGAACGCGCGGCGAACATTCCGGCCGGGCGGCACTGCGCAGACCGGTACGCTAGCGCCCACTGGTGCGCGTTTGTCGCAATGGTGGCGAGTTTGCGCACCGGGCCGGATTACAATGCCGCACCCGATCGGCTCGAGCGGGCATACGGACGCCAGACGAGGTCCGCAACCGAGCGGCCCGCTCCAGACGGAACGCAAGTCAGCCAGTTCCCCCGCGGTTTCCGGCCTGACAAGCATCCGCCGTTCGGGACATTGAGGAGGAGTGGAGTGCAATGCGAAGGACACCGGGCGCCGCGCGACCGGCGCTGACCGCCGCGCTCGTCTTGGCGCTCGCGGCCGGCTGCGGCGACGGCGGGCGCCCGAACGACACGCCGACGCCGAAGGTCGACGGCGCGAAGGTCATTTTCCCCACCGACAGCAAGCAGCTCGTCTCGGTGGGCACCGCGGAGGTGGTCTCCCCCACCGCCGGCGTCGCGCGCCTGCCGGGGCGCCTCGTCTGGGACGAGGAGCGCACGGTGCGGCTCTTCCCGCCGTTCGGTGGCCGCGTCGCGAAGATCTTCGCCAAGCCGGGCGACGTGGTGAAGGTCGGCCAGCCGCTCGCCCAGCTTTCCTCGCCCGACTTCGGACAAGTGCAGTCCGACGCGCGCAAGAGCGCCACCGACCTCGCGCTCGCCGAAAAGAACCTCGCCCGCGTGCGCGAGCTGGTCGCGAACGACGTTGCGGCGAAGAAGGACCTGCAGGCGGCGGAGGCCGACTACGCCCGCGCGCGCGCCGAGCACTCGCGCACCCAGGAACGCGTGCGGCTGTACGGCGGCGGCGAGGCGGTCGACTCCACGCTCGCGATCCGCAGCCCGATCGTCGGCACCGTCGTCGAGCGCAACATCAACCCCGGCCAGGAGCTGCGTCCCGACGCGATGGCGGGGAACGCCCCGGCGCTCTTCGTGGTGACCGATCCGACGCGGCTGTGGCTGCAGCTCGATGCCACCGAGCGCGAGCTCGGCCTCCTCAAGCCCGGGATGACGGTGCAGGTCACGACCTCGGCCTTCCCCGGCGAGACCTTCGAAGCGCGCATCGACGCCGTGGCGGATTTCATCGACCCGCAGACCCGGACGATCCGGGTGCGCGGCTCGCTCGCGAACGCCGAGCGGCGGCTGAAGGGCGAGATGTTCGTGAACGCGGAGTTCAACGTGCCCCCGCGCACCGGCGTCGCGGTGCCGGCGAAGGCGGTGTTCCTCGCCGGGGCCAAGCACTTCGTGTTCGTCGAGGAGGGGCCCGGCAAGTTCGTGCGCGTCGAAGTGAAGCCGGAGACCGAGG
>Ga0335084_10006319_pt1 | contig 11774 bp, 12 predicted proteins | sample Lox_Sample_44_FD_206721 | JGI IMG/M metagenome (GOLD analysis project Ga0335084, IMG submission 206721) | Soil microbial communities from Loxahatchee National Wildlife Refuge, Florida, United States - Lox_Sample_4.4 | ecosystem: Environmental > Terrestrial > Soil > Wetlands | place: USA...
CGTAGCCCTCATGGTTCAGGCGAAGACTCCCTACCCCTCCATGGCTCCCGTGGATCAATACGCGATGCCGGACGCGAACTCCGAAATCGCGCTGGCCCGCACTGCCGCGCCCTCCATGCCCAACCCCGCCGGCAAATCGAGCTTGTACAGCCCCGTGCGATGGTACGTGTCGATGAAGTTGACACCCGACGCCGCGACCCGAACCAGAGCCTGCCCCGGGCCAGCCACCGGCGCCGGAACCTCATCCAACCGGATCTTCTCCGGCCCTCCCGTCTCGTGAACTCGTGCTGCCTTCAGGCCGTCCGTAGTTTCTCACGATGGAAGTGGGGCAGCGTCATGCGCTGCCCATGCCACAGCAGCCGAACCAGGATCGATAACTTCAGGATCGTCCCAAGCCCGCGCCCGGGTCGGCGAGAAGCTGGTCCAGTTGCTCGAACTGCTCGCCAGACCAACTGATACTCTCAGTGGCCATCGCATCATCGAGTGCTTTCTTCGAGGGATAGAGTTCGTGGATAACGACGAGTGTCTCGCCACCCCTCTCTTCGAACGTCACTGTGGTGACGGACCCATCCTCATCGCCTTCGTCATTCGTCCAGACGAGGCGGGAGCCCGGAGTCACTTCGACGTACCTGCCAAAGAACGCCATAGGCTGCTCCGCGGCAGGGTGACTGAACACGAAGCGGTACGTGCCCCCCGTACGAACATCGGCTTCGCAGGAAACGAAGGACATTCCAATCGACTTCGGTACCCACCACCGTTTGAGCAGTTCGGGCCGGGTCCACGCCTCGAAGACGATATGCGCAGGACCGTTGAAGGTCCGAGTCACGACGAGCTCACGCTCGGACTTCCTTGCCACCGTTGTCTCGTACTTTGTGGCGTTGATTCCGCTATCTTTTCTTTCGTCCATCCGCTTTCTCCTTCTGTTTTAATTCTTCGACAATCTTGTCCAGCTCGTCGAAGCGTGCAGCCCAGCTCTGGCGGTACCTCTCAATCCAGGCCGACTCTTCCTCCAGTCCGCGCCGGCCGAGCTTGCAGGTCCGCACGCGCCCGACCTTCTCCGTGGTGACCAGCCCCGCCTGCTCCAGCACGCCGACGTGCTTCTTCATGCCCGTCAGGGTCATGCGGAACTTTCCGGCAAGGTCCGTGATGGAAGCGTCCGCGCGTTCGAGTTGTTCCAGAACGCCGCGCCGGGTGGCATCCGAGAGCGCCGCAAACGATGCGTCGAGGACGGTTCCCGTATACTGAACCATGTGGTTCAGTATAGACTACGGATGCGCGACATGCAAGGGCGTTGAGCGCGGTTTCGCGGACATCCGCTGGATCTTTCCAAACGAAAGCGGGTTCTTCCAGCCGGTCGATTGCCCCAGTCGCCGAGCATCCGCTGGCATCTCCGAGACCCCCGCCAGCCGCCGGCGCTGAGCGCATTGACCCCCTCCGTTATTCCCGTGCTCTGGTCCGGGCAACAAAGCCGTCTCACAATCCGGGCCGGAGACCGTCAAACCGAAGCAAGACACGCGGTGCTGGCCGGAAAATCGAAGGCGGACATTGTCCAGGCGATCGCGTCGGCATTCGACGGGAAGGAACTCCCGGCGCTCGAGCCGCGCCATCAACTGGCACCCGCATCTGATGGTTTTTGTTGCGGGCGAGGCGGCGAAAAGCTGGGGCGCAAATCTCCCGGGTTCGCCTGTCATAGCGGCGGACGATCCTGAAGAGCGAGCGGCCATTCTTATGGTTTGGACCGGCACATGGTCCGATGGGACACCGGCTCCGCCGATGGCGCACTGATCTACAGCAGGATCATCATCGGTCAATCAGCGCTGCGTTGCGCTCGTCAAGAGTGATTGTGTTCGCGCCGGGCTTCAACTCGACTTTGAGGTTCCACAGGAGATGGTGTGTATATGAGGTGTCGGCGACGACGTAGAATGTTCCCGAACTCGGAACATTATTGAACACCGCTATCCCGTTCTTGTCAAATCCTGTTCTGGCGACGATGTGACTGGCAAGGCTGGTGACGCCTTGCAGGCAGATCGGTTCTCGAGTCGAGCGCTCGCAGGCGCGAGCCCATGCGGAGACTCTGCTGCTCTGTCCCTGAGCGCTCAGGCCGGCCGACGCCAGAACATTTTCCAGGTCGTCTTTCAAAACAACGAGAGCCTTGCCGGCAAGAAGACCGGCTACTCCCGGCGCGGCGGAGATGCTCAGCGATGTGCCGCCGCGGGACTCGGCACGCGGAGCAGCGTCGGGCGCCGGCGCGGACTGGGACGTCGCCGGGGACGGCGGGGTTGGCGGCTGCGGCACCGAAGAACCGGCAACCAGACGGCCCACCGGACAGCGCGCCGGATGCGGCGCAAACGTGAACGGATTGTTGAGGTCGTCCGTGGTCCCTGTAATGACTCTCCCATTCACCTGCACACTGCCTTCGCCGGTAATCGACCCGTCGGGCAACAGTTGAAGCAATATTGGATTCGGATTGTCCCTGATCACGAGTGTCGGCCTGCCGCCGGCGCGCTGGACCGAATACTCGAGCGCCCGTTCCGCATCGCCGCAGCCCACCGTCACCGATTCAGGGTGGAAGCTGAGGCTGAAGCCGGTTGCGCCTGCATAGCTGCCACCCATGCGAAGACCGGGGGCGACCGTCTTTCCGGCGTCCGGGAACAGCATCTCGTTGGTGGCGTCTTTCAGATTCCCACCCTTCAGGAGCGTGCCCATGCCGGCGCCGATGGTTGTCAGCACATCGAAATCGTTTTTCGGAATGTGCGGGAGCGGGCTGCCGCCAATCGGTGACATCACGTCGAGCGTGCAGTCGGCGCTCTTTGTAACGAAATCCGTCACGGTTCTCGTACCCGTCGGCCCGTAGACCAGTTCGCTGGCGTCTTCCCGCACTGTATACACCTGGCCATTCCTGGTGGCGTCCTCTCGCCCATTCGGGTAGGTCTGTGCTTCGAGCGGCGTCAGTTCTTTCGTTGTTGTCGTCCTTTGCGTGGTGGCTCCCATGGTCTGCTCGGAGCGCGAGCCGGCGGCGACCTGGCCGGTGACGCGGATCCGTCCCGACGCTGCAAGCCGTCCGTCGGGCCGCAGGGAAAAAACCACCGGCCCGGATTGGTGTTGAACGGTAATGAGCGCGTCAGTGTCCGTGATCCGGACCGTGTAGGGCAGCGGCGCGGGAACGCCGCGGCAAACCATCGTCGCCTGCTCGGGCTCGAAGATGAGCCGGAAGCCGCTGGCGCTCGCATAGTCGCCGGTCATGCGGAAACCTGAAGGGACGGGTTGCTTCGTGCTGATGCCGGTCAGTTGGTCGAAACCGTTACCCATCACTTCCGTAAAGCAGATGCGCATGGTTCTGCCCGACGCGATACATCGTCTTAATTCCGCCTGACTGCCGGGGCCCCCGGTCTGATTCGCCGGCTGACCTGAGGCGGTGGATGGCGGGCTCGCGTACATCCTCTCCTGAAATGCCTTGTGTTCCGCCGCGGCGTTTGTGCCGGACTTCAGATAAAGAGCGCGAAAGTCCTCCGAAAAGAACTTGCTGAGGATCTCATTTCGTAGCGCGCGATCGAGGTCGTAAACGTGACCTTCCTTATTCGTCACTTTGTGCCAGAGATCGGCATAGGCAGTTTGATACGCGAGCCGGATGCGCCGCTCGTCCGGCGTGAGCCGGGTGGTGTCCGCGTTGTTTACATAGCGGTGTTCGAGACCCCAGGCCATATCGTCCATGATCTGTATGAGCGCCATGAAGGCGCCCATCTGCCGCTGCCCGGTATCCTCGGCGTCCCTGCCTTTGATCTCGGCGATGACGCGGGCCGGCGGTGGCATCTCGGTGAGGTAAGAAGGACGCAGCGCCTGGCCACAAACAGCACATGACCCGAGGAATGATACAGCCAGAAGGGCGATCAAGGAAACCCTGAATCGTTGTTTCATGTCGGCGCCTCCATGCCGGCGGGGTGTGCCGTAGACTAACACAAACTGAGGGCCGGCCGGGGAGTCTGGGGACCTGCACAATCACATCAGCCGCCGACAGCCCTGAACGTCAGGTCGGCGTAGCGATGGACTTCGCCGGCGCCCGCGAGCATCGCATGAATCAGGCTCTATATTGGAATGCATGACGGACGAGACCGGAAGCAGTTTCTATGACCAGTTCGCCTCGCACTACCACCTGATTTTCGAAGACTGGGAAGTCGCGATGACGCGCCACGCGGCAGCCATCAGCTCGATGCTTCAGCGCAGGACTGGGAGCGACAGGGGCCTGAACGTCCTCGACTGTGCCTGCGGAATCGGCACGCAGTCGCTCGGTCTGGCAAAGCTCGGTTACCACGTCACCGGATCGGATCTGAGCGCCAGGGCCGTGCGACGCGCGCGTGCGGAAGCCGCCTCGCGCGGTCTCAATGCGCCGTTCCGTGTCGCGGATGTAAGACACCTCAACGAACTCCCCGTCGGCGGTTTCGACGCGGTCATCTCGATGGACAATGCGCTGCCCCATCTTCTATCCGATTCGGATCTCGCCGAAGCCGCGCGACAAATGCGTGCCCGGCTCCGCCCAGGGGGGACGTTGCTCGCGAGCATCCGCGATTATGATCAGGCGATGCGGGACCGTCCGGCAGCGCAGGGTCCTGTATTCTACTCGGACTCAGGCCGGCGTCGGATCGTCTTCCAGGTATGGGATTGGGTGGACGACCGGCAGGTAATGTTCCATCTGTACATCACGCGCCAAACCCCGTCCGGTTGGACTAACTTCCACGGCGCATCGCTGTATCGCGCGGTTCTGCGCGCGGAAATGACGGCAATTCTCGCGTCGAGTGGTTTCGCGGATGTTCGCTGGCTGTTCCCGAACGAAAGCGGGTTCTTCCAGCCGGTCGTCATCGCCACCGCAGCCGGCGCCGGAACCCCGTAAAGGCCGGACCTGGGCGCGCCTGCTTGTGCAGCCCTCAACCGCTCGATTGCCCGAGTCGCCGAGCATCTGTTCGTGGCAATTCTCCGAAACCCCCGCCAGCCGCCGGCGCGAAACGCCTGGACCCCTTCGAAATCCCCGCGGTCCGGGGAAACGCTCGCGCTGGAGAATGCAATGCAAGTCAAGACACTCAGCTTCCTCGCCGTAGCCTTCATGGTTCAGGCGCTCTTACCCGGCGCTTCCTCGCTCGCCGGAGCACAGCCGAAGACTCCTTATCCATCCATCCATCCATGGCTCCCGTGGAACAATACGCCATGCCGAACGCAAATTCCGAAATCGCGCTCGCCCGCACTGCCGCGCCGCCGTCCATTTCCGACGCCGCCGAAGTGATGGTGCTCGGACCGGCGGAATACACCACGGCCGTGAAAGGCAGCAACGGCTTTCTCTGCCTGGTGGAACGATCCTGGGGCGCCGCCACCGATGACGCGGAATTCTGGAATCCCAAAATGCGTGCCCCCATTTGCTTCAATCCGCAGGCCGCCCGGACATTCGTGCCCATCTGCCTGATGAAGACCCGGCTCGTGCTGGCGGGCAAATCGAAGTCCGAAATTGCTCACGCGATCGCGTCTTCGCTGGATCGGAAGGAATTGCCGGCGCTGGAGCCGGGAGCCATGTGCTACATGATGTCGAAGCAGCAGTACCTGAACGACCGCGCCTTCAACTGGCATCCGCATCTGATGGTCTTTGCTCCGGGCGACGCAGCCAGAAGCTGGGGGGCCAATCTGCCAGGCTCGCCCGTCATCGCGGCCGACGATCCTGAAGAGCGCGCGACCATTCTCATGGTCTAGACCGGCAAGTGGTCCGATGGGACACCGGCCCCGGCGGTGCACTAAGCCTCGTCGAACGGCACGAACCCGTGCTGCCCTCATTCCGTATTCAGAAGCTGATGCTGGAGTACGAGAGGTGGATCGTGGCCGGGCCGGGCGAATCGGTGGTGAAAGCAGGCGTGACGCTCCGCACCCGCAGGTTCGTAAACTTAAGACTGAGAAAGGTTCGGAGAGAGGGATCCAGGCAATTCAGCGTCCCTGACCGTGGGGTATTCCCGCTGGCGAGCCAACCGCGGAACGGATCGGCCAGCTTTTCGGGAGTAGACGTAAGAACCAGATCGGACACGCCGCCGCGGAGGTCAAACGCCGCGACTTTCGAAACACTATACTCCGCTCCCGGAAGCCCGTCGATCTTCCACTGAATCGCGAACATCGTCTCATCCTTCCGGGTTAGGACCGGGGCCGGGGCGCCACTGCCGGCCGATGCGGATCGAGCGTTCGGGTCTCCCGGTGTGACTCCCGCGACCGCGCACTCGATCGTGCATTGGAGCAGTCTCGTCGTCGACTGGTTTGACAGCATCGGGAAACGGATTCGCATTACGGTCGTTTCCCGCCAGTTGTAACGCAGTATCTCCCGCAGGGCAGCATCGAACGCAATCAGCGACCAGCGCCGATATGGCATGCTGCCGCCGCGTCGTGCCATGCTGTCCAGGAACGGCTGCGACCACGACAGAGGGAACTCGAAGACCAGCGAAGTCGTTGTGGGAAACGAAGCCTGCTTCATGAACCCCAGCTGCGTATAGTCCGCAGTCAGGGAGTAGACAAACGCTACATTCGACTGACCGGCCGGCATCGCCTGTACCTCCAACTCGCACTGCCCGGTGGATGAATCGACCCAGGGATGGGCGCAACAAAGTCCAAACAAGCAGCAGATTGTCCCGCAGCCTTCGCGAGAGTATAACACGGCTGGCGAGAGGCGATTCGCACGCCGGATTGAGGCGCCGGGCGCGCGCTTCGAGTCGTTCTCCCGCGACCCCCCTCCCCCCAGCTACCATTTTTAAGGAGGCCCGCCCATGAACAAGATCACTCCATTTCTCTGGTTCAACGACAACGCCGAAGACGCCGCTGAGTTCTATCTCTCCGTATTCCCCGAAGCGAAGAAACTCGCCGAGCTGCGCTCCAGCGGCGTCGGCCCCTGGCCCGCCGGAAAAATCGCCACCATCACCATCGAGCTCATGGGCCAGCCAATGATCTTCCTCAACGGAGGCCCCGCCCACGCCCTCACGCCCGCCTTCTCCTACACCATCGCCTGCAGGGATCAGGCCGAGATCGACCTCTACTGGGACAAGCTCCTCGAAGGCGGCAAGTCCATGGCCTGCGGCTGGCTCACCGACAAGTTCGGCCTCTGCTGGCAGATTGTGCCCGAGAAAATCGGCGAGCTCCTGAAGCATCCCAAAGCCATGGCCGCCATGATGACCATGGTGAAGTTCGATATCGCCGCGCTCGAAGCGGCAGTAAAAGAGTGACGGGCCGCCACGCCCCCTACTCAAACGTCAGCGTCGTCTTCCCCACCACCACTTGCGGCTTGTAGCCGAAAAGCTTCAGATCGTTCGATCCCGCGGCGCACATTCCCGCCGCCAGCGCCATCGCTGCGCCAATCCGGATCGTCAGCATCGTCGCCTCCTCAGTCCGGCAGCGTTCGCAGCCCCGCCGCGACGCCCTTCTCCAGCGACGCGAACGTGTCCGGATTGTTGCCCTTGCCATCGGCCGTGAAGTACAGCAGCACGTCGCCCGTCTTCGCATCCACCATGGCGAACCGCGCCTTCACCTTGTTCAGCGGCATCGACGTGATGCTGAAGCTGCTGGCGTCTGCCGAGGCGCTCACCTTTTCGTCGAACGCCGCATCCGCCCGCACGAACACCAGCGCGTCCACCTTCGCGGCCCCGGCCTGCTTCGCCACATCCGGCCCCAGCGTGAACGCCGCCTTGCCGACCCCCTTCGGATTGCCCTCCACCTTCTTGCAGACGCTTTCGTACATCTCCTGCAGCGCCGCGATCTGCTTCTCGTCCTTCAGAGCCTCGGGAACCTCGCGGCCCTTGCTCTTCAGGGCGCTGGAAACGCTCTCCGCAAGCCGGTTCGCCAGCTCTTCCGCCCTGTACTTGTCGCTCTTGCCCTTGCTGTCATCCACCTTCGGCGGCACCACGGCCACCGAACGCACCGTCACTTCCTTCGATTTGAGCCTCGGATGAATGGACTGGGCGGCGGCCACCTGCGCGCACGCCAACAAAATGACAGGAACAACGATAGCCTTGCGCATACAAACCTCCCCGGAACGTCGCGCTTCGGCACGTTCCACGAAGGCTGGTGGCGGTTGCGAAGTGCGGATGAACTACGGCGAGCTCGGCAACCTTGCGGACAGTATACGTCCGATTCACCCGCGTTGCAGGCCGTGGAGTCTGCCCGCAAGGAAGCGCGGTTTGGCACTCCCTCGCGGGCTTCGACTCGCTGGCTTACTTGCTCAGTTCACGACGCAGCGCCTCGCACGATTCGCCTTCGCACGGTGTGACCCATGCTTTGCCGTCCGTGATCGCGCTCCGAACCATCGGAGCCGACACGATCTTGTCGCCCACAACCACCGCGATCGGCTGGTTGATATGCGATCTCGTGAGGTCCTCCAGACGCTTCGCCGCGTCGGGCGCGAGCTGGATGCTCAGTCCGCTGCCGCCCGGGCCCCGGCTCATCTCCGGTTTGCCCTCAACCGCAAGCGGCACGAAACTCGCGGTGTCGAGCACAACGTCCTTGCCCTCATACGGCCGGACGGCAGCATTCTTCGCCGTCGCGTTGCCTTTCTCAACGGCATAGACGCCGTTCGCGAGCCGCCCACTCTGGGCCATCGAAGCGCTGCTCAACAGCGCAACAACCAACATTGTCTTTTTCATGAAATGAATCTCCAGATACACTGCACCGGTGGAATACGGCGCTCACGAATCAATCGGGAGCGCAAATCCTTTGCGATGTCGGATCAGGAGTTGGCCGGCGGAGGCCGATGAAAAAGAGGAGGGAAGGTCCCGGGCGCGGGTGGCGGAATGGTCTGCGGAGCCGCTCCGGATCGGGTGATTCGCATCACGCCGCCTGGAGCCTCGCCCGCTTCCGCGCTCACGTTCGAGTCGATCCGCGAGATCGCTTTCGACTGGTCCGCCGCTTTGAATGCGGGGGATGCCGGCTCACACGGAGCGGAGAACCCGGCGGAAGCAGCCCGGACGCTGTGCGTGTATGCGTGGGCGATGGCCAGGCCGAGCGCTACGAAAAGCAACAGGGCAAAAGCAAAGCCCAGACCCTTACGCACCATGCCTCGATAGTACACCCCCAGGGCTTACCATATCGCTATGAGGTCCCTCCTCGCCTTCGCGCTCCTGCTCGCCGCCTCCGCCCACGCCGCCGTCTTCGCCCCCGTCGAAGAATGGAAAGCCGCCATTCTCGCCGGCAACAAGACCGCTCTCTCCCGCCTCTACAGCGTTGATCCCCCGGCCGTGCTCCAGCTCGAAAAGACGAGAATCGACAACCCCGACGCTGAGTGGATCTTCTGGACCACGCTGCCCTCGGCTGGTTTCTCCGCCGTCAACCCCAAGGTTCTCGACGTCACCGAGGCCGGCGGTCTCACCCGCGTGCTCCTCCGCGTCGAAGCCGTGCAGGATGGCCAGCCAGTGGTCCTCGCCATGGGACAGGTGTGGCGGCGCCAGCTCGAAGGCTGGCGCCTCATCGCCACGCAGCGGAATCCGTTCCACCCCGCTGTCGCCCGCACGCTTCCCGAGCCCGCCAAACCGGACTCCAGCCTCTATCCGCCTCCCTTCGAAGCCCGCGCTGAACTCAAAACCGCCCAGGCCTCCGCCGCCAAAGCGCACAAGCGCGTCCTCGTCGTCTTCGGCGCCAACTGGTGTTACGACTGCCACGTGCTCGACGCCACCTTCCACTCCGCCGCTTTCGCGCCGCTGGTCAACAGGAACTACGTCGTCACCCACGTCAACATCGGCGAAGAGGGCAAGGACAACAACGACCTCGCCCGTGAGCTCGGCGTCAACCTCGATAAAGGCATCCCCAGCCTCGCCGTCCTCGAACCCGATGGCAAGGTCGTCGTCGCCCAGAAAGGCGGCGAGTTCGAATCGACGGTGCGCATCGGCCCCGCCGACGTCCGCGCCTTCCTCGAAAAATGGAAGCACTAGCGTGCGAAAGGGGGACTGGCTGCTCTTTCCCCACCCGCAACCCGCGGTAGCACACAACTCGCCCCGCCGTGGACAGAACTGCCTGTCCCTCTCCGCCAAAGTGCGATATCGTGCATTCGAATGAACGTCACCGGCAGATTGATTCTCCGTTCTCTGATCCTCCTCCCGGCCCTGGCTGTCATGCTGGTGGCTCCGTCCGGCTCGTGGACATACTGGCCGGGCTGGGTGGTCTTCGCCCTGTTCGTCACCGCCATGCTGGCGTTCACCCTGTACCTCGGCAGGCGCGACCCCGAACTCCTGCGCCGCCGCATGCAAACCCGCGAATCCAGCCCGGAGCAGCGCCGCTTTCGCATCCTCTGGATCCCGCTCTGGGCCATCGTCCTCACCCTGCCGAGCCTCGATGATCGCCTCGGCTGGACCCGCTCCCTCACCGGCGCCCTCCCCGTCTGGCTCATCGCGCTCTCTGACGTTCTCTTCGTCGTGAGCTTCCTCGTGGTCTTCCAGACCCTGCGCGCCAACACCTTCGCCTCCAGCACCATTCAGGTCGAAGCAGGCCAGCAGGTCATCTCCACCGGCCCCTATCGCCTGGTGCGCCATCCCATGTACTCCGGCTTCCTCATCATGATCGTCGCCCTGCCGCTCGCCCTCGGCTCGGTGATCGACCTTGTGCCCTCCCTCTTCCTCGTCCCCCTCGTTCTCTACCGCCTCATCCACGAGGAGCGGACCCTGCACGCCGAACTCCCCGGCTACACCGACTACTGCGCCCGCACCCGCTACCGCCTCATCCCTGGCGTTTACTAAGCCGGTGCGTCAGTGACTGCGATTTCGACTCCATCGAATCAACGACTTCCACCAGGCGCCCTAACGGCCCCTGCTACTGTGCGGGCGCCATGACCACACCAGCACAAATCGCCGCCAACCGAACCAACGCGCTCCGCAGCACGGGACCCGCACCCCCGTTGGCAAGTCTGCTTCCAGCGCCAACGCCCTGAAACACGGCCTCTCCGCCGCTTTCCGCGTCTTCCCCGCCGAAAGCCAGCCCGAGTTCGACGCCCTCGCTAATGTGAGGAGATTGCATCCGCGGTGGACACAGCGACGGCAGGCGCGGGCATCCAACGCAACGTTTCGGTGCCATCTCGCAGCTTAAAGACGAGGTCGTTGCCCTCGGCGCCGATCAGGCGCGCATTCGGGAGAGTGAACGTCACCGGACGCCACATTCCCGCCGAGCGATCGAAGATTCTGAGTTGATTGCCCTCTTTGCCCCACACCTGTCCGTTCGCCGTGATAGCGTATGGCCGCTCACCCGGGCTCATATCCCATCTGCCGGTCTCCCGCCCGTTGAGATCGGTCTCTACCAGGGTGCGCGCCCGATAGAGCGCTGCCTCCACGCGGTTGCCAGCGACCCGAAGCTGCCACAGTCCAATATCAGGAAGGATCATTGGTTCGCGCCGGTGATCGTCGGGTGCCGGAAACGATGATCGCGGAAGAAACCGCCCCAGTTCCCTGCCATCCCGTGCATACTTGCGCAGAATCGAATAATCCTCTGTCGGACCGCGCTCGTTGCCCAGCCACCCGATCGCCCAAATCGCATGATCCGGTCCGAAGTCGACTTGCGTGGGTAGGAAATCCTTGGTCTCGAAATAGCGGATCTGAGCGCCGCTGCGATCGAATAGAACAATCCCGCCACCTTCCTCGGCGCCGGCGGGAGACGCGACCTCGACGGCGAGGGCAAGCGTTCCATCGGAATCCACCGCCCCGTTGAGGATCTCGGCCCACCCGGCGCCGGGTACTCGCACAGTGGCGCGATAGAGGAGTGCGCCATCGGGCCCAAACACATCGGTCCGG
>Ga0335084_10006320_pt1 | contig 11770 bp, 15 predicted proteins | sample Lox_Sample_44_FD_206721 | JGI IMG/M metagenome (GOLD analysis project Ga0335084, IMG submission 206721) | Soil microbial communities from Loxahatchee National Wildlife Refuge, Florida, United States - Lox_Sample_4.4 | ecosystem: Environmental > Terrestrial > Soil > Wetlands | place: USA...
GGTGACAACGCACACCACCAGTGCGAAACGATGTTCAAGGCGTTCGCGCGGGCGCTGCGCATGGCGCTCGAGGCGGATCCGCGCTCGGCGGGGTCGATTCCCTCGACAAAGGGGACACTGTAGGTCTTCCAGGCATCTTCATGGCTGAACGGATTGCGGTGGTCGACTATGGGATGGGTAATCTGCACTCGGTGTCGAAAGCCATCGAGTGCGCGAGCTGGCCCTCCTTTTTCCGCTGGATGTACTGGGTTCGCTGGCTCCGCTGGGTCCGTTCGCTCCTCGGGTTACCCAGGGTTGAAGTGACTTCAGACCCTGATCGGGTAGCCTCCGCTGACCGTGTGATCTTTCCGGGGCAGGGTGCCATGCCCGATTGCATGCGGGAAATGGATGCGCGTGGGTTGAGAGACGCTGTACTTGAGTCAGCAAGAACCAAGCCCTTCCTCGGAATTTGCATCGGGCTGCAGATGCTCTTCGACCGCAGCGAGGAGGGCGGGGTGGATGGATTGGCCGTATTTCCAGGAGAGGTACGGCGGTTTCCCAAATCGGCGATGGTCGATTCCAATGGACAAAAATTGACAGTCCCGCACATAGGTTGGAATAGGGTGAAGCAGGGCGAGCACCCTCTTTGGTCCGGGGTCGAAGACGGCAGTCGCTTCTATTTCGTCCACAGCTACTTCCCCGAGGTGCGGGAGGCAGGCCTGGTGCAAGGTACAACCGAATACGGCATCCCCTTTACCTGCGCGGTGGCACGCGATAACATTTTTGCGGTACAGTTCCACCCAGAAAAAAGCGATACTGCAGGCCTGCGGCTCCTCGCCAACTTCCTCAACTGGAATCCCTGATCTTTTCCATCGCCGGTCCCGCCCTCCCTGGGCCTCCGCTTTTTCCGACTCAATGCTGATCATTCCAGCGCTTGACATCAAGGACGGGCACTGCGTCCGCCTAAAGCAGGGCAAGATGAGCGAGGTCACGGTGTTCTCCGAAGATCCCGTCGCCATGGCCAGGCACTGGAAGGCCGAAGGCGCGCGCCGCCTTCACGTCGTCGATCTCAACGGCGCTGCGGCCGGCAAGCCGAAAAACGAGCCCGTGATCCGCGCGATCGTGAAGGAAGCGGGCGACTCGCTGCCGGTGCAGCTGGGCGGCGGCATCCGCGACCTGGACACGATCGAGCACTATCTCGATCTCGGCGTCACCTACATCATCATCGGCACCGCCGCGGTGAAGAACCCCGGGTTCTTGCAGGACGCGAGCACCGCCTTTTCCGGCCACATCATCGTGGCGCTGGACGCCAAGGACGGCAAGGTGGCGGTGGAGGGCTGGTCCAAGATGACGGGGCACGACGTCGTCGATCTCGCGAAGAAGTTCCAGGACTACGGGGTCGAGTCGGTCATCTATACCGACATCGGCCGTGACGGCATGCTGACCGGCGTCAACATCGACGCTACCCTGAAGCTCGCCCGGGAGCTGCGCGTTCCCGTGATCGCGAGCGGCGGCCTGACCAGCATCGAAGACATCAAGGCTCTTTGCAAGATCGAATCCGAGGGCATCAGCGCCGTGATAACGGGGCGTGCGATCTACCAGGGAACGCTCGATTTCAAGAAAGCTCAGGCCGAAGCGGACAAACTGGGGAAAAGCAAGGATTGAGCGATATCGCGACGGAGTCGCGATTCGACCCGCCCGCCTCCGATGGCTCTTGCCAAGCGCATCATCCCCTGCCTCGACGTCGATCGCGGGCGCGTCGTCAAGGGCGTCAATTTCATCGGCCTTCGCGATGCCGGCGACCCGGTCGAGATCGCGCGGCGCTACAACGAGCAGGGCGCGGACGAGCTCACTTTCCTCGACATCACCGCGAGCTCGGACCAGCGCGACCTGATCCTATCGGTCGTCGAGAGCGTTGCCGCCCAGGTGTTCATCCCGCTTACGGTCGGGGGCGGCGTGCGCAAGGTCGAGGACGTGAGGCGGCTGCTCAATGCGGGGGCCGACAAGGTCTCGATCAACACCGCCGCCGTTCAGACCCCGCAGCTCGTCGCCGACGCCTCAGGTCGCTACGGAGCGCAATGCATCGTCGTAGCAATAGATGCAAAACGCTCGGGAGCGGGGTGGGAAGTGTTCACCCACGGCGGGCGCAGGCAGACGGGATTGGATGCGGTTGACTGGGCGCGTAGAATGCAGGGGCTGGGCGCGGGCGAGATTCTGCTCACGAGCATGGACCGCGACGGCACGCGGGCCGGATTCGATCTGGCGCTGACGCGGGCCGTGTCCGACGCGGTGGACATCCCGGTGATCGCGAGCGGCGGGGTCGGCACGCTGCAGCACCTTGCCGAGGGCGTGCTCGAAGGACGCGCCGACGCGGTCCTCGCGGCGAGCATCTTCCATTTCGGCGAGTTCACGGTGCGCGAGGCCAAGCTGCACATGGCGAAGCAGGGAATCGAAGTCAGGCTCTAGAAACGGCGGGCGCGATGAGCGAAGAATGGCTGGATAGCGTGAAGTGGGACGAGCATGGGCTCGTGCCCGCGATCGCCCAGGAGGCGAAGACCAACGATGTGCTTACGCTCGCGTGGATGAATCGCGAGTCGCTGGCGAGGACCGTCGCAACCGGGGAGGCGCATTACTGGTCGCGTTCGCGCCGCCGCCTGTGGAAGAAAGGCGAGCAGTCCGGATTCGTGCAGAAAGTGCGCGAAGTGAGGCTCGACTGCGACGAGGATGTGGTGTTGCTGAAGGTCGAGCAAGGCGGAGGCATCGCCTGCCACACCGGGCGGCACAGCTGCTTTTTCCAGAAACTCGAGAACGGGCGCTGGGTGGCGGTCGAGCCCGTGCTCAAGGACCCGAAGGAGATCTACGCCCGATGAGCGACATACTCGAGCGGCTGGCGGACATGGTCGAATCGCGCAAAGGCGGAGATCCGGAGAAATCGTACGTGTCGCGCCTTCTCGCGCGCGCACCCGATGCGATCCTGAAGAAGATCGGCGAGGAGGCGACCGAGACCGTGATGGCCGCGAAGGACGGCGACCGGCTGCGCATCGTCGGGGAAACCGCCGACCTGTGGTTCCATTGCCTGATCATGCTGGCGCACTTCGGCCTGCGGCCGGCGGACGTGCTCGCCGAATTGCGCCGCCGTGAGGGCATCTCCGGGATCGACGAGAAGGCGGCGCGCACGGAGAAGCTGCGCGCCAAGCTGGAGCGCAAGTAGTGGCCGGGGCCGACTGCATTTTCTGCAAGATCGTCCGCGGAGAGATACCCAGCCGCAAGGTCTACGAGGACGCCGACGTCTTTGCGTTCCACGACATCCACCCGCTCGCGCCCGTCCATTTCATGATCGTCCCCAAGCAGCACATCGCGTCGCTCGCCGACTGCGACGCGAGCCACCAGGGGATCCTGGGCAAGCTCCTCGCGGCGGCGCCGCGGCTCGCTCGCGAGCAGGGCTCGAACGATGGTTTTCGCGTCATCATCAACGCAGGACGTGTGGGTCGGCAGGAGGTGTATCATTTGCACGTCCACGTCATCGGCGGCCCGGAACCCTTGGGCCCGATGCTGAAACGCAATTGAAAGGGCAATGCCATGGGTACTTGGAGCATTTGGCACTGGCTGGTCGTGTTGCTGATCGTCTTGCTCGTCTTCGGCACGAAGAAGCTGCGCAACATCGGTACGGACCTCGGCGGCGCGGTGCGCGGATTCAAGGACGGCATGAAGGAATCCGGGGCCGACAAGCACCCGGAGAGCGCTTCTTCGGCCCAGCTGGGCGGGCGCACCATCGAAGGCGAGATCAAGGACAAGGCCAAGACCTGAGGGTCCGCGCCCGATCCTTTGCCGGGTACAGTCCCGGCGCGAACAACCCGTTCGATCATCGTGTTTGACGTCGGATTCTCCGAGCTGATGGTGATCGCCGTGGTGGCGCTCATCGTCATCGGGCCCGAGCGCCTGCCACGAGTGGCGCGCACCCTGGGTCACCTGTTCGGCCGCCTGCAGCGCTACGTGAACGACGTCAAGGCCGACATCAACCGCGAGATCGAGCTGGAGGAACTGCGCAAATTCAAGACCACCTTCGAGGACGCGGCGCGCGGGTTCGAGAGCAGCGTCAACACCACGGTCAGCTCGGTGCAGAGCGAGGTGGCCAAGACCGAGGGTGAGCTCAATTCACTCGCCCGAGACCAGGCCGCGCCCGCGGCTCCTTCGACCGCGGCCTCCGGGGCGCAAGAGTCCCAGGGCACGCCTTCGCCTCCGGAGAAAACCTCCGCCTGACGGTGCGGCCGCATGACGACGCAGGACACCTTCATCTCCCATCTGGTCGAGCTGCGCGACCGGCTCCTGCGGGCAATTCTCGCCGTGATCGTGGTATTCCTGTGCCTCTTTCCATGGGCGAGGGATCTCTACGCGATACTCGCCAAGCCCCTGATCGCGGCCTTGCCGGCGGGCGGGCAGATGATCGCGACCGATGTCGTCGGCGTGTTTCTTGTGCCGGTAAAGGTTGCATTCCTCGTCGCCTTCGTCATCGCGCTGCCCTATGTTCTCTATCAGGTCTGGGCGTTCGTCGCACCGGGCCTGTACGTGCACGAGAAGCGCCTGGTGGCGCCGCTGGTCGTCGCCAGCACGGCACTGTTCGTGGTCGGGATGTCGTTCGCGTACTTTCTGGTGTTCCCCGTGGTATTCAAGTTCATGGCGTCGATCGCGCCGGAGGGTGTCGCGTGGATGACCGACATCGACAAATATCTGTCGTTTGCGCTGACCACTTTCGTGGCCTTCGGCGTGACCTTCGAGGTCCCGGTCGCGGTCATCGTTCTGGTACGAGTCGGCGTAGTCTCGATAGAAAAGCTGAAGGAGATCCGGCCGTACGTGATCGTCGGCGCCTTCGTGATCGGAGCGATTTTCACGCCTCCCGACGTGATCTCGCAGGTGATGCTCGCGGTGCCCCTGTGGTTTCTCTACGAGCTTGGCATCGTAGCCGCTCGACTCATCGGGCGGTCGCCCGCGGCGCCCGCCGACGCCGAAGGCGGCGAGCGGGCCGAAACGGGGCAGAAGTAGCGGCGGTGCGCTAGCGGCGGCGGCGCTGTTGCGTCGGGCGCTTGCCGACCGCGATCTGTACGTCGACGTCCTGGCTGTCGCGTCTGAAGCGGATCGAAGCCGGCTTGCCGGGGACCAGCGCCGCCACCAGGTTCAGCATCGAGTTCGGGTCCTTCACCGGCTTTCCCTCGATCGCGACCAGGATATCTCCGGGCTTCAGTCCGGCTTTTTCGGCGGGTCCGCCGCGCAGCACCCCCGCGATGAGCACGCCGTTGGTCGAGGAGAGGCGGAACGACTCGGCGATCTCCGGGGTGATCTCCTGAGCCTCCACGCCGATCCAGCCCCGGGTCACGCTGCCGGTTTCGATGATCTGCTCCATGACCTGCTTGGCGCTCGAGGCAGGTATCGCAAAGCCGATGCCGAGCGATCCGCCGGAGCGCGAGTAAATCGCGGTATTGATGCCCACGAGATTTCCCGCGGTGTCGATCAGCGCGCCACCCGAGTTGCCGGGATTGATGGCGGCGTCGGTCTGGATGAAATTCTCGAACGTGTTGATGCCGAGCTGGCTGCGCCCCAGCGCCGAGACGATGCCCATCGTTACTGTCTGCCCCACGCCGAACGGGTTGCCGATGGCGAGCACGACGTCTCCCACCCGCAGCGCATCGGCGTCGCCGAAGGTGATCGCCGGAACCTGACCGCCCTCGACCTGCAGCACCGCGATATCGGTTTCGGGATCCGAGCCCACCGCCCGCGCCTTGAGCTTCTTGCCGTCGACGAGCGCCACCTCGATTTCGTCGGCCGCCTCGACGACATGGTGGTTGGTGAGGATGTAGCCCTTGGGGCTCACGATCACCCCCGAGCCCAGACTGGCCGCGCGTTGCGGCTCCTCCTCCAGGCGATCGCCGAAGAAGTGCCTGAAAAGGGGATCGTCGAGGAAGGGATGGCGCTGCGACTTGATCTCCTTGCTGGTGAAGATGTTGACGACCGCCGGCACCGCCTTTCTCACGGCGTCGCTATAGGAAGTCGCGCGCGCCGGGACGGCTCCCGACGGAGTGGCCTGGCGCAGCTCGACCACTTGGGGTCCGGTCGCGGAGCGGCCGAGCCACTCGGGCTTCAAAGTAGTGACGACAAACAGCGCGCCAACCGCGATGGTTGCCGCCTGGGCGAAGATGAGCCAGAGATTGCGCATGAAAATTCTGCGAGCGGTTGCTTTGGAACGATCCTGACGGCTGTGTCCGCGGCGGCCGGTCAGCGGGTTGCGTGACGGTAACCAGGACTCCCTGTACCCGCGATTATTGCGCAAATCCGTTTGCGGCGCCCGTGCTCCGCGGAGGATCTCTCGAATTCGTTTCCACAATCAAAGGCTTGGCGCAAAAAATTTGGTCCGGCGCCGCGCTTTCTGTATAATCTGCGCTCTCCGAACATGCCTGTCCCGGCAAGGATTTCTCCATGACAGATCACGCGGGCGTCAACCGCGGCCGCCGCACGCTGGTCATCGCCAGCGCCTGCGCCGGAAGTGCGGCCGCCGTTGCCGGCGCCGTGCCCTTCGCGGCCTCCATGCTCCCCTCCGATCGCGCCAAGGCGCTCGGCGCGCCCGTCGAAGCCGATGTCAGCCAGCTCGCGCCCGGGGAAAAGATGACGGTCGAGTGGCGCGGCCAGCCCGTGTGGATCGTTCACCGCACTCCGGAGATGCTCGAGGGCGTCAAGAAAGACGACGCCAAGGTCGCCGACCCCAAGAGCGAGCGCAAGAGGGACGAGCTCACGCCCGAGTACGCGCGCAACGAGTACCGCTCGATCAAGCCGGAGTATCTCGTCGTGGTGGGCATCTGTACCCACCTCGGATGCTCGCCGCAGGATCGCCTCAAGGCGGGTCCGGAGCCGTTCGCGAGCGATTGGGAAGGCGGCTTCTATTGTCCCTGCCACGGGTCTCTTTTCGACCTCGCCGGGCGGGTCTACAAGAACAAGCCTGCGCCGGACAATCTCAAGGTGCCGCCGCACACGTTCCTGTCGGAGAGCAAGATTCTCATCGGCGAAGAAAAGAAGGGAGCCTAGGATGGCGGCGACCGAGAAGCGGCCGGTGACCGAGGCGGGTCCCTTCAACGGCCTGCTCACCTGGATCGATCAGCGCTTTCCGCTGATGGAGAGCTGGCGCTCGCATCTCAGTGAGTACCACGCGCCGAAGAACTTCAACTTCTGGTACTACTTCGGCTCGCTCGCGCTGTTCGTACTGGTGCTGCAGATCGTCACCGGCATCTTCCTCACCATGAACTACAAGCCGGACGCCGCGCAGGCGTTCGCCTCGGTCGAGTACATCATGCGCGAAGTGCCCGCGGGCTGGTGGATCCGCTACCTGCACTCGACCGGAGCGTCATTCTTCTTCATCTGCGTCTATCTGCACATGTTCCGCGGGCTGCTCTACGGTTCCTACCGCAAGCCGCGTGAGCTCGTGTGGATCTTCGGCATGCTGATCTTCTTGTGCCTGATGGCCGAGGCGTTCTTCGGGTACCTGCTTCCCTGGGGGCAGATGTCCTACTGGGGCGCGCAGGTGATCGTCAACCTGTTCGGAGCGATTCCCCTCATCGGACCGGATCTCGCGATCTGGATCCGCGGCGACTACGTCGTGTCGGACGCGACGCTCAACCGCTTCTTCGCCTTCCACGTGATTGCCGTGCCGCTGGCGCTGCTCGCGCTCGTCGGAGCGCACATCCTGGCATTGCACGAGGTTGGCTCGAACAATCCCGACGGCTGCGAGATCAAGAAGGCCACGGACCCCCATACCGGTATTCCGCTCGACAGCGTTCCCTTCCACCCCTACTACACGGTGAAGGACACCTTCGGCGTGACGGTATTCCTCATCGTGTTCTCGATCGTCGTGTTCTTCGTCCCCGAGGGGGGTGGATACTTCCTCGAGGCGAACAACTTCATCGCGGCCGATCCGCTCAAGACGCCTCTGCACATCGCCCCGGTGTGGTACTTCACGCCGTACTATTCGATCCTGCGCGCGACCACTGACGAATTCGTCCTGTGGGTGCTCACGCCCGGTGTCATCGCTTTTGCCGGTCTGATCATCTGGAGCGTCAAGAATACGGTGCTGCGTGCCGCTGTCGCCGCCGTCGCGATCGTATTGCTCGTGGGCTTCTTCACCCTCGACGCCAAGGTCTGGGGCGTAGTCCTGATGGGCGTGTCGGTCATGATCTTCTTCCTCCTGCCCTGGCTGGACCGCTGCCCGGTCAAGTCGATCCGCTACAAGGGGCCGATCACCAAGGCGGCGATCGCGGTCTTCGTGGTGGCTTTTTTCGTGCTCGGCTACCTTGGCACGCTCGCGGTCACGAGCGGGCGTACGGTCGCGGCGCAGGTCGGCACCGCAGTCTACTTCATGTTCTTCTTTCTCATGCCCTGGTGGTCGAAGATGGACAAGTGCAAGCCCGAGCCGCACAGGGTGACCGGCAAATGAGGGCCCTCGTCCTGCTCCTCGCCCTCGCGGCGCCGGTCGCATTCGCCGCCGAAGAGTCGGTCAGGCTCGACGCTGCGCCGATCGACCCGCGGGACGTCGCGAGCCTACAGGCGGGCGCCCGGACCTTCGTCAACTACTGCCTGAACTGCCACTCGGCGGGCATGATGCGCTACCACAAGCTCACCGAGATCGGGCTCACCGAGCAGCAGATCAAGGACAACCTGCTGTTCACCGCCGAGAAGGTCGGGGAGCTGATGAACGTCGCCCTGACACGCAAGGACGCCAAGGACTGGCTCGGCACCGTTCCCCCGGACCTCTCGGTGATCGCGCGCGCCCGGGGGCCGGACTGGCTGTATACGTACCTGCGCAGTTTCTACCGCGACCGGGAGTCCGCGACCGGCTGGAACAACATGGTGTACGAGCGCGTCGCCATGCCGCACGTCCTGTGGATGCTCTCGGGCCAGCAGGTGCAGGTTGAGCGCAGGTTCAAGAACATGGAGCAGGCCGAGGCGATCGGCAGGCAGCAGAAGAACGCCTGGAAGATCGACACGCTTACACCGGAACAGGCCGGCAAGGGCGGAGAGCAATTCGTGTTGAAGACGATCAGGACCGAGGTTCCGGGGTCGCTGTCCCAGCTCGAATACGACGTCGTGGTCCGCGATCTGGTCAACTTCATGACCTGGATGTCCGAACCGAACCAGCTGGAGCGCAAGCGGTCCGGCTACGTCGTGCTGCTGGTGCTGCTGGTGCTGCTCGTGTTCGCCTATCTCCTTTACAAGGAATTCTGGAAGGACGTCCACTAAAGCAATGCCGTCCACGGGGCGCGGGCGCCGGGCGCCCGCGCCTTTTTCATCTGCAAACCGGCCCGAACAGGTAAGCCAACATGATGAACCTCTACTCAGGAACCACCGATCCGTTTTCGCAGCGCTGCCGCATCGTGCTCTACGAAAAGGGCATGGACTTTCAGATCATCGATGTCGACATGTACAACAAGCCCGAGGACATCGCGGTGATGAACCCCTACAACCGGCTGCCGGTGCTGGTCGAGCGCGACCTGATCCTCTACGAGGCGAACATCATCAACGAGTACATCGACGAGCGCTTTCCGCACCCGCAGCTCATGCCCGCCGACCCGGTGATGCGCGCGCGGGCCAGGCTGTTCCTGTTCCAGTTCGAGATGGAGCTCTTCTCCCACATCGAGGCGCTCGAGAACGGCAATCAGAAACAGCAGGACCGGGCGCGCCAGCACGTCGCCGACCAGCTCACCCAGATGGCGCCGGTCTTCACCAAGCAGAAGTACATGCTGGGGGACGAGTTCTCCATGCTCGACGTGGCGATCAGCCCGCTGCTGTGGCGACTGGACTACTACGGCATATCGCTCCCGAAGCCGGCGGCTCCCCTCATGAAATACGGCGAGCGGCTGTTCTCCAGGCCGGCCTTCATCGAGGCGCTGACGCCCTCGGAAAAAGTGATGCGCAAATGAGCTCGGCGGGCGAGCCCACGTCGACCAAGCCGTACCTGCTTCGCGCGGTATACGAGTGGTGCGTCGACAACGGCTACACGCCGCAGATCTCGGTCGTGGTCGATGCGCAGACCCGCGTGCCGATGGCGCACGTGCGCGACGGCGAGATCATCCTCAACATCGGCCCGCTCGCGGCGAACCGGCTGAGGATGGGCAACGAGATCATCGAATGCACCGCACGGTTTTCCGGAGTCGCGCAAGACCTCGTCATCCCGGTGAGTGCCGTCACGGCGATCTATGCCCGCGAAACCGGGCATGGGATGTCGTTTGGGGCCGAGAAAAAGGCCGTCGAAGCGGACGCCGCGCAAGAGCAAGCAGCGCCCGGCCCGAAGGACCCCCCGAAAGCCGGCAGGAGGCCCGCGCTGAGGCGGATCAAGTAAGGCACCGCTGGCAGTTCTCCCCGCACGCCGCCGTATAATGGGCGCGGCGCCGGGTTAGCTCAGTTGGTAGAGCAGCTGATTTGTAATCAGTTGGTCGGGGGTTCGACTCCTCTACCCGGCACCAGCCTCGCCAAGGTGAGGGGTAGCCAGACCTACCGCTTCTTCGGCTCCTGCAGGTCGCGCACTTCGGTGTTCATCTTCACGTCCTTGCGGCGGCGCTTGACGAGCAGCTTTCCGGTCTCGAAATAGTCGCCCTTTACCGCGAGCTCGGCGGCGCGCTCCAGCTCGTCGGACCACTCGCCGAGCGAGTAGCCGAACCAGGGCGACTCGGGCTTGAGCTTCGGCAATCCCAGCTCCTCCCAGATCACCTTGGCGCGCTCCATGTATTCGCGCTTCGGCAGCGAGATCGGCGGGAAGTCCTCCTTCATGGTCGCGTCGATCAGCACCGAGGCGTCCTCGCCGCCGTTGCGCTTGCTGCGCGGGCCGTGCCCTTGGTCGCGGTGGCGGAGTATCTGCAGGTCGAGCGCCGGGTTCGCGCGGTAGGACATGGCCCACAGCAGCGCGTCGGCGTTGTCCGGGTCGATGTCCTCGTTCACCGCGACCACGTACTTCCCGGCGGCGCGGTTCCAGGCCGCGGCGCCGTAGAGCGCCCGCCACACTTCGGTGGGCGGCGTCTTGCGCTCCATGACGAGCACCACCACCTTGCGCAGGTTGGTGAGGGGCTCGTGCATCGAAACGCGCTTGACGCCCTGGATGCCGAGCGTCCCGCGCAGGTGCTGGGTAAACAGCGGCTCGAGCGCCACGCGCTTGATGAGGCTCGACTCGCTGGGGGTCACCTGCGAGATGATCGAGGTGAGGATCGCGTTCCTGCGCCGCGTGATGCAGGTCACGTCCATGTAGGCGTTGTATTCCTGCAGGTTCACGTGGCCGTGCGATTCGCCGAAGGGCGCCTCCGGCTCGAGATACTCGGTATCGATGTAGCCCTCGATCACGATCTCGGCCTCCGCGGGCACCAGCAGGTCGACCGTCTTCGCCTTGACGACGTTGATCGGCGAACCGACCAGGCCGCCCGCGACGTGCAGCTCGTCGAGCGACTCGGGGACCTTCTGCGCCGAGGTGAAGGCGACGCAGGGCGGCGCGCCGAGGATCACCGCCGCGGGCAGCTTCTTCCCGCGGGCCTTCATCTTCTCCCAGTGCGTGTAGATACCGGGCCGCAACTCGAGCGACGGGTTCATGCCCAGGCGCCGCTGCGCCTTGACCTGCCCCCGGTAGATGCCCATGTTCTGCACCCCGGTGTCGGGATCCTTGGTGATGTACTGCGACAGCGTCGTGAAGGGCGCGATATCCCAGCCCGGCGTCGAGATCGGTATGGGCAGCGCATCCAGGCCTTTGCCGGGCTTGTCCAGCTCGTCGCCT
>Ga0335084_10006321_pt1 | contig 11770 bp, 10 predicted proteins | sample Lox_Sample_44_FD_206721 | JGI IMG/M metagenome (GOLD analysis project Ga0335084, IMG submission 206721) | Soil microbial communities from Loxahatchee National Wildlife Refuge, Florida, United States - Lox_Sample_4.4 | ecosystem: Environmental > Terrestrial > Soil > Wetlands | place: USA...
CTACCCGCACCAGCTGTCGGGCGGCCAGCGGCAGCGCGTGGGCATCGCGCGCGCGCTCGCGATGGAGCCTTCGCTCATCATCTGCGACGAGCCGGTGTCGGCGCTCGACGTCTCGATCCAGGCGCAGATCGTCAACCTGCTCGAAGACCTGCAGCAGCGGCTGCAGCTCACCTACCTCTTCATCGCGCACGACCTCTCGGTGGTGCGCCACATCTCCGACCGCGTGGTGGTGATGTATCTCGGCAAGATCGTCGAGGTCGCCGACCGCGCCAAGCTCTACGAGGAGCCGCTGCATCCCTATACGCGCGCCCTGCTCTCGGCGGTGCCCATTCCCGATCCGCAGCTCGAGGCGCATCGCGAGCGCACCGTGCTGCGCGGCGAGGTGCCGAGCCCGCTCGCGCCGCCTTCGGGCTGCGTGTTCCACCCGCGCTGCCCGATGGCGGAGTCTCGCTGCAGCGCGGAAATCCCGCGCTTGCGCGAGATCAAGGACGGCCACTGGGCGGCGTGTCATTTTGCTTGACAGCCCGAGCGCGCTTCGCGGTTAATTGCGGCGGGAGCAGATCAAGACCCCCGCAGGGGGCCGCAGGTCAAGAGAAAACGAGGAGGAGTCATGAAGTTACTGTGGAGCTCGCTGGCCATCCTGGCCAGCGCGATGCTTGTCATTCCGGCGCAGGCGCAGCAGCCGCGCCATGGCGGGGAGCTGATCTTCCCGGTGCCGTCCGAGCCGCCTTCCTATGACGGCCATCGCGAGGAAACCTTCGGCCTGATCCACCCGATCGCGCCGTTCTACAACACGCTGCTGCGCGTCGACCCGTTCGACAGGACCGGCACCAAGCCGGCGCCCTCGCTCGCCCAGAGCTGGACGGTGTCGAAGGACGGCAAGACCTACACCTTCAAGCTGCACAAGGGCGTCAAATTCCACGACGGGAGCGAGATGACCTCGAAGGACGTCAAGGCGTCCTACGACAAGATCATCTTCCCGCCGCCGGGGGTCGGTTCCTCGCGCAAGGGCCAGTACGCCGACGTGGAGAAGGTCGAGGCGCCCGATGCGTACACGGTCGTCTTCCACCTGAAGAACCCCTCGGGCTCGTTCATCGCCTCGCTGCTTTCGCCCTACAACTTCATCTACAAGGCCGACATCCTGGCGAAGGACCCGCACTGGTACGAGAAGAACATCATGGGCACGGGGCCCTTCATCTTCGTCGAGCACGTCAAGGGCTCGCACGTGGTCGGCCGGAGGAACCCGAACTACTGGGACAAGGGCAAGCCCTACCTCGACGGCTTCCGCGCGATCTTCATGAACTCGTCGGCGGCCGAGGTGGCGGCGATCCGCGGCGAGCGCGCGCACATCCAGTTCCGCGGCTTCTCGCCCAAGGACCGCGACAACCTGGTGGCCGCGCTGGGGAACAAGATCACGGTGGACGAGTCGCCGTGGGACTGCATCCTGCTCGGCGCGATCAACCATGAGAAGAAGCCCTTCGACGACCCGCGCGTGCGCCGCGCGCTGACGCTCGCGCTCGACCGCTACGAGGGCTCGAAGGCGCTGTCGCAGATCGCGATCGTGAAGGAAGTCGCCGGCGTGCAGGTGCCCGGGACGCCGTTCGCGACGCCGCCCGACGAGCTCGCCAAGCTCGCCGGCTACTGGCACGACGCGGAGAAGTCGCGCGCCGAGGCGCGCCGCCTGCTGAAGGAAGCGGGCGTGCCGGAGGGCTTCTCGTTCACCTTCAAGAACCGCGGCATCCCGATGCCCTACGAGCCGCTCGGCGTGTGGATGATCGACCAGTGGCGCCGCGTCGGCCTGAACGTGAAGCAGGAGGTGATCGAGGCGGCGGCCTACTTCGGCGTCATCCGCAAGGGCGACTTCGAGGTGGCGATGGACTTCCAGTGCGGCTACATCGTCGAGCCCGACCTCGACATGTACAAGTTCCTGTCGAGCGACCGCAACCCGGCGAACTACGGGCGCTACAAGGATCCGGTGCTCGACGAGCTCTACGACAAGCAGAGCCGCTCGACCAACGTCGCGGAGCGCAAGAAGCTCGTGCGCGAGTTCGAGAAGCGCGTGCTGGACGAGCAGGCGCACTACTTCATGACGCTGCAGTGGCACCGCATCGTGCCGCACTCGTCGAAGGTGCACGGCTGGACGATCACGCCGAGCCACTACCTCAACAACACGCTCGACACGGTCTGGCTATCGGAGTGAACCGACGCAACCCGGCGGCCGGCAGCGAGCGCTGCGGGCCGCCGGCCTGACTCGCCGATGGGCCTCTACATCGTCAAGCGGCTGCTCGCCATGATCCCGACGCTGTTCGGGGTGGCGGTGCTGATCTTCGTCCTGCTGCGCGTGGTGCCCGGCGACGTGGTCGAGGCGCGCTACCTCACGCAAGGCAGCCAGTTCCAGTCGCAGGAGCTGATGAACCAGGAGCGCGCCAAGCTCGGGCTCGACCAGCCGATCTGGAAGCAGTTCACCACCTGGATGACGGGCATCCTGCACCTCGACTTCGGCCTGTCGATGTGGACCGGTTCGCCGATCACCGAGGAGATCAAGCTGCGCTTCGCGCTCTCGCTGCAGCTCGCCATCATGGCGAGCCTGTTCGCGCAGTGCCTGGCCATCCCGCTCGGCATCCTCGCCGCGGTGAAGCAGGACACCTGGGTCGACTATGCGGTGCGCATATTCTCGATCGCCGGCCTCGCCACGCCGTCCTTCTGGCTCGGCATCCTGATGATCCTCACCATGCTGATCGTCTTCCACTGGGTGCCGCCGATGGTGTTCACGCCATTGTGGGTCGACCCGTGGCAGAACCTGCAGCAGCTCATCTGGCCGGCGCTCGCCGTCGGCTACCGCTATTCGGCGGTCGGCACGCGCATGATGCGCTCGGCGATGCTCGAAGTGCTGCGCGAGGACTACATCCGCACCGCGCGCGCGAAAGGCCTCTGGCTCAAGCTGATCCTCACGCGCCACGCCCTCAAGAACGCGATCCTGCCGGTGCTCACCGTCATGAGCCTGGAGTTCGCCTTCCTTCTCGGCGGGCTGGTGGTGACCGAGCAGGTCTTCAACCTGAACGGCCTGGGCATGCTGTTCGTGCAGACGATCGCGCACCGCGACTACACGATGACGCAGGCGCTGGTGATGCTGGTGGCGACCTTCTTCCTGTTCGTGAACTTCTTCGTCGACATCGCGTATGCGTGGATCGATCCGCGCATCCGCTACCGCTAGCGCCATGGCCGCCGCGCCGCAGACCGTCGAGGAGCTGACCCGCGCCGCGCCGCGCGCCCCCTGGCTCGCCGCGATCCTGAACTTCATCCGCCGGCGCCCGCTCGGCGCGCTCGGCGCCGCGCTGATCCTCGTCATGGTGGCCGCCGCGATCGGCGCCGGCGCGCTCGCTCCCTACGACCCGCTCGCCAACGACTACGCGGCGATGATCTCGCCGCCGAACGCCGCGCACTGGCTCGGCACCGACGCCTACGGGCGCGACGTGCTCTCGCGCATCCTCTACGGGTCGCGCACCGCGCTCATGGTCGGCCTCGGCGCATCGATGATCGGCGCGACCTTCGGGTCGCTGATCGGCGTGGCGAGCGCGTACTTCGGCGGCCGCGTCGACCTCACCGTGCAGAGGATCATGGATGTGTTCTTCGCCTTCCCCGTGATCATCCTCGCCCTGACGGTGGTGGCCGTGCTCGGCACGGGCGCGGGCAACGTGATCCTCGCCATCGCCACGCCGATGGTGCCGCGTTGCGCGCGCGTGGTCCGCTCGAGCGCGCTCGCGGTGCGCGAGATGCCCTACATCGACGCCGCGCGCGCCTCCGGCTTCGCCAACCGGCGCATCATCCTGCGCCACATGCTGCCCAACGTCATGGCGCCGATCCTGATCATGGCGACCGCGTTCCTCGGCGAGGCGATCCTGCTCGAGGCGTCGCTCTCGTTCATCGGCCTGGGCGTGCAGGAGCCGACCGCCGCCTGGGGCCTCATGCTGCGCGGCGCGGCGGTCGAGTTCGCCGAGACCGCGCCGTGGATGGCGATCTTCCCGGGACTCGCGATCAGCCTCGCCGTGTTCGGCTTCAACCTGTTCGGCGACTCGCTGCGCGACGCGCTCGACCCGCGTCTGCGCACGCAGTGAGCGGCCGCCAGGCGCTCGTCGTCAACGGGCGCAGCTACCGGTGGATGCGCGAGCCGGTGGTGGTGGTCTGCATCGACGGCTGCGAGTTCGACTACATCTCGCAGGCCGTCGCGGCGGGCGCGGCGCCCTTCTTCGGACGCGTCCTGCGCGAGGGCACGGCGCTCGTCGGCGACTGCGTCATCCCGAGCTTCACCAACCCCAACAACATGTCGATCGTCACCGGCGTGCCGCCGGCGGCGCACGGCATCTGCGGCAATTTCTTCTACGACCGCGACGCCGACGCCGAAGTGATGATGAACGACCCGAAGTACCTGCGCGTCGGCACCATCCTCGCCGCGTTCGCCGCCGCCGGCGCGAAGGTGGCCGCGGTCACGGCCAAGGACAAGCTGCGCCGGCTGCTCGCCAAGGACCTGCGGGGAACCTGCTTCTCCGCCGAGACGGCGGACGCCGACGGCGTCGCGCTCGCCGGCATGCCGGTGCCCTCGGTGTACAGCGCAGAGCTGTCGGAGTTCGTCTTCGCCGCCGGCGTGGGGCTCCTGCGGCGCGACCGGCCCGATCTCCTGTATCTCTCGACCACCGACTACGTGCAGCACAAGGCGCCGCCGGGCGCGCCGGCGGCCAACGCCTTCTACCGCATGATGGACCGCTATCTCGGCGAGCTCGAGCGGCTCGGCGCGGTGCTCGCGCTGACCGCCGATCACGGCATGAACGACAAGTTCGGCGCCGGCGGCGCGCCCAACGTGATCTACCTGCAGGATCTCCTCGACGAGTGGCTCGGGCGGGGCGTCGCGCGCGTGATCCTGCCGATCACCGATCCCTATGTCGTGCACCACGGCGCGCTCGGCTCGTTCGCCACCGCGTACCTCCCGGCGGGAATGGACGCCGGACCGCTGCTCGAGCGCCTCGGCGCCCTGGACGGAATCGAGCTGGCGCTCTCCGGCCAGGCCGGCTGCGCGCGCTTCGAGCTGCCCGCCGAGCGGATGGGCGACCTGATCGTCGTCGCGCGAAAGCACGTCGTGCTTGGCACGAGCCGTGCGCGGCACGATCTCTCCGGGCTCGACGCCCCGCTGCGCTCGCACGGCGGTCTCTCCGAGCAGTCGGTGCCGCTGCTCTTCAACCGGCGCGCCGCCGACCTTCCCGTCACGCCGCGGCCGCGCAACTTCGACGTCTTCGATATCGCGCTGAACCGGTTGCGCGCCTAGCGCTTCATCGGTCCCATCAGGTGGTCGGGCAGCCAGGTCGCGATCTCCGGGAACACGCAGAGGATCACGATGGCGAGGAACATGCAGAGCACGTACGGCACCGTGCCCCAGATCACCTTCATCAGCGGCACGTCGGGGGCGATCGAGTTGACGATGTAGATGTTGAGGCCGACCGGCGGGTGGATCAGCCCGATCTCCATGTTGATGGTCAGGATCACGCCGAACCAGACCGGGTCGAACCCCGCCGCGGTGATGATCGGAAACAGGATCGGGGCGGTCATCAGGATGATCGCCGCCGGCGGAATGAAGAAGCCGCAGACCAGCAGGAACAGGTTGATCAGCCCCATCAGCAGCCAGCGGTTGACGTGCATGTCGGCGATCGCCTGCGCGAGCGTCTGCGTCAGGTAGAGCGAGGTCAGCATGTAGCCGAACAGCACCGCCGCGGCGATGATGGTAAGGATCATCACCGACTCGCGCGTGGTGTCGCGCAGGATCGCCCACCATTCGCGCGGGCTCCACATGCGGTAGATGATCACCGCGAGCGCGACGCACAGCGCCGCGCCGACGCCGGCCGCTTCCGACGGCGTCGCGATGCCGCCGTAGAGCGCGTACATCACGCCGGCGATGATGGCGAGGAAAGGCGCGACCTTGGGCACCGACTGGAACTTCTCGCGCCAGCTGTAGCGGAAATCGGCCGCGTGCGGGCGGAAGCCGCGCCGCCAGATGGCGAACAGCGTCCACAGCATGAACAGGCCGGTCAGCAGCAGCCCCGGCAGCACGCCGGCGAGGAACAGGCGCCCGATCGAGGTCTCGGTGGCGATGCCGTAGAGGATGAAGGTGATCGAAGGCGGGATCAGGATGCCGAGCGTGCCGCCGGCGCAGATCGAGCCGGTGGCGATCTCGTCCGGGTAGCCGCGCCGGCGCATCTCCGGGATGCCCATCTTGCCGATCGCCGCGCAGCACGCAGGCGAGGAGCCGGTCAGCGCGGCGAACAGCGCGCAGGCGCCGAGGTTGGAGATCACCAGCCCGCCGGGCAGGCGGTAGAGCCAGCGGTCGAGCGCCTCGTACAGGTCCTTGCCGGCGGGCGAGGAGCCGATCGCCGCGCCCATCATGACGAACATCGGGATGGCGACCAGCGTGAACTCGTCGAGGCCGGCGTAGAAGGTCTCGGCCACCACGCGCATGGCGTCCAACCCCTGGAAGAGCAGCAGGAACACGATCGAGATCGCGCCGAGGCCGAACGCCACCGGCACGCCCGAGAGCAGCACGAGCAGCGTGACGACGAGGACCAGCGCGCCCTGCGTGGTCGGGGTCACGCGTGGCGCCTGCCGGGTTCGATGCCGAAGGGCGGCGCGCGGCGCGTGACCAGCCGGATGATCTCGACGACGTACTGCAGCACGAGCAGCCCGAGTCCGAGCGGCATGGCGCTATAGGGAATCCACAGCCGAGCGCGCCACACCGTGTCGGAGCGCCAGTTGCCGGCCCAGGCCTGGTACCAATACGCCGTGCACAGCACGAACAGCACCACGCAGAAGGCGAGGCCGAGCACGCCGGTCGCGACGGCGAGCCGGTAGCGCGCGCGCGGCCCGAGCGCGAGCGGCAGCACGTCGACGTTGACGTGGCCGCGCGTCATCAGCACGTAGGCGCTGCCGATGAAGGTGGCGGAGACGATGCTGTAGGTGACGACGTCGAGCTGCCAGATGGTGGTGCGGTTGAGCAGGTAGCGCTCGACGACGATGTCGATGATCACCACCACGCCGAGCGCGATCAGGCCGGCGGCCACGGCGCCGGCCACGCGCGAGGCCTGGCTGACCGCGTGAATGAAGCGATCCATGAGCAGGCGGAAGGCGGCGGGCGCCTCCCGTCGTCGCTTACTTGACCGACAGCGCGGCGTCGATCAGCTTCTGGCCGTTCGGCACTTCCTTCGCGAACTTCGCGTAGGCGCTCTTCTTCGCGATCTCGAGCCAGGCCTTGTACTGAGCGTCGCTCAGCGTCACGACCTTCACCTTGTGGTCCTCGAAAGCCTTGATCGCCTCGGCGTTCACCTGGTCGGCCTTGGCCTCGTAGTACGCCTCGGCCTTCTTGCCGGCCTTGAGCACGACGTCCTGCTGCTGCTTGCTCAGGCGCGCGAAGCTCTTCTTCGACATCAGCACCGGCTCGTACATGAACCACAGCGCGTTGGTACCCGGCGCCGTCAGGCAATCGGTGACCTCGTAGAGCCGCGTCGAGGCGAAGGTGCCCAGGCTCGTGTCGGTGCCGGTGACCACGCCGGTCTGGAACGCGTTGTAGATCTCGTTCGAGGGCGGCGTGACGATGCTCGCGCCGGCCGCCTCCCACATCGCGGCGAAGGTCGGCCCGGCGGCGCGGAACTTCATGCCCTTCATGTCGGCGGGAGAGAGGATGCAGCTCTTCTTCGCGGCCATGCCGCCCGCGAACCAGGCGTCGGAGAGCACGATCACGCCGTGCTTCTCGATCTCGGCGCGGATGTCCTTCATGAACTCCGAGTGGTTGATGCGCTTGGCGCGCTCCTGACTGCGCACGAGGCCCGGCATCAGCGTCGCGCTGAAGGTCGGCACCTTGCCGCTCGCGTAGTCGAGCGGGAAGAGCGCGATGTCGAGCTGGCCGTCGACGAGCGCGTTCCACTGCTGGTTCGGCTTGAACAGCGACGCGCCGGGGTAGACCTGGATCGTCAGCTCGACGTTGGCGGCGTGCGCCTCCTTCGCGATCATCTGCACCATGTCGTCGCGCACGTCGCCCTTGCCGCCGGGGAACTGGTGCGAGGCGCGCAGCGTGATCGGCCCGGCGAAAGCGCTCGCGGCTGCCGCCGCGAGAACAAAAGCAAGAGCAGTCTGGAACAGCGTCTTCATAGCGGTCTTCCTCCTCCGGAAGGGTTCAATCCTAGCACCTACACGACCTTGGCCGAGCGCAGCGCGGCGATCTCCGCATCGCTTTTCTTGAGCAGGCCGCGCAACACCTCCTCGGTGTGCTGGCCGAGCAGCGGCGGCGCCGCCTTGTGCTCGAGCGGCGTGCCGGAAAAGCGCATCGGGCTCGCCACGAGCGGCAACTTCGCCCCGGCGGCGTGCTCGAGCTCGATGCGCACGCCACGCGCCTTGACCTGCGGATCGGCGAACACCTGCGCCAGATCGTTGATGGGCCCGTTCGGAACGCCGGCCGCCTCGAGCAGATCGACCCATTCGGCGGTTGTCTTCTTCGCGAAGATCTCCTGCAGCAGGCGCGTCATCTCGGCGCGGTTCTCGACGCGCTTGGCGTTGCTCGCGAAGCGCGCGTCCTGCGCGAGGTGCGTGCAGCCGGCGACCTCGCAGAACTTGCGGAACAGGTTGTCGTTGCCGCAGGCGAGGATCACCGCGCCGTCGCTGGTGCGGAACGGCTGGTAGGGAACGATGTTCGGGTGCAGGTTGCCGATGCCGCGCGGCGGCTTGCCGGTCGCGAAGTAGTTCGTGTTCTGGTACGCGAGGAGCGCGATTTGCGAGTCGAGCAGCGCGAGGTCGAGGTGCTGGCCCTGGCCGGTGCGCTCGCGGCTCGCGAGCGCCGCGCAGATGGCGATCGAGGCGTACATGCCGGTGATGATGTCGGCGATCGGCACCCCGGCGCGCTGCGGCCCCCCGCCGGGCGCGCCGTCGGGCTCCCCGGTCACGCTCATCATGCCGCCCATGCCCTGGATCATGAAGTCGTAGCCGGGCCGCTCGCGATAGGGCCCGCTCTGGCCGAAGCCGGTCACCGAGCAGTAGACGAGGCGCGGATTTTCCTTGCGCAGGTCCTCGTAGCCCAGGCCGTAGCGCGCGAGGTCGCCGTACTTGTAGTTCTCGAGCAGGACGTCGCTCTGGCGCGCCAGCTCCCGGACGATCGCCTGGCCCTGCGGCACGGCAATGTTGAGCGTGATCGACTTCTTGCCGCGGTTCGCGGACGTGAAGTAGGCGGAGTCTTTCGTCTCACGACCCTGCGCGTCGCGCACCCAGGGCGGCCCGAACGAACGCGAGTCGTCGCCGGCGCCGGGGCGCTCGACCTTGATCACTTCCGCGCCGAGATCGGCGAGGTTCTGCCCGGCCCACGGCCCGGCGAGCACGCGGGAGAGATCGAGTACGCGGATGTGCGAAAGCGGGCCGGCCACGGGCGGAGCTTACCCTCTACCAGATGCCGACGAGCATCTTGATCGCGAAACCGTAGAGAAGGAACGCGAAGATCGTGCGCAGGCGCTTGATCGGCAGGCGATGCGCAAGGCGCGCCCCCATCGGCGCGGCGAGCGTGCTCGTGCTGACGATGAGCGCGAGCGCCGGCAGGTAGACGTAGCCGACGCTGAACGCGGGCAGGCCCTCGGCGTGGAGGCCGTTCAGGATGTAGCCGGTCGTGCCGGCGATCGCGATCGGCAGCCCGTTCGCCGCCGCCGTGCCGATCGCGCGCCGGATCGGCACGTTGCACCAGGCGAGGAAGGGAATGCTGAGGAACGCGCCGCCCGCGGCCATCAGGCTGGAGACCGCGCCGATGAACGCGCCCGCGCCGAACAGGCCCGCCGCGCCCGGCAGCTCGCGCGTGGTCCTCGGCCGCAGGTCGAGCAGGATCTGCGTCGCGGCGTAGAACACCAGCGCGGTGAACATCACCGCGAGCGGCCGGGTTGGAATGAAGCCGGCGATGAGCGCCGCGCCGAAGGAGCCGATCAGCATGCCCGGCGACATGGCGCGCGCGATTCTCCAGTCGACCGCGCCGTGCGCGTGGTGCGCCCGCATGCTCGACACCGAAGTGAACACCATCGCCGCGAGGCCGGTGCCGAGGGCGACGTGCAGGACCTGGTCGGGATTGATGCCGCTCGCGGTGAGCACGAAGACGAGCAGCGGCACCATCACGACGCCGCCGCCGATGCCGAGCAGCCCGGCGGCGAAGCCGACCAGCGCACCGATGCCGAGGTAGGAGACCCATTGCATCAGGCGAGCGCCGTCACCGGCCCAGGACCTGGGCGACGCGGGCGCGCTGGGCCTCGTCCATGAGCAGGCCGCACTTGGTCCGCCGCCAGAGCACGTCCTCGGCGCTCCGCGCCCATTCCTCGTCGACGAAGTAGCGCAGCTCGCGCTCGGTGAGGCCGGCGCCGAACTCCTCGCCGAGCCGCCCGTCGCCGACCACCTCGTCGGCGCGCGTGCCATGGCGGCGGAAGATCGCGCGCAGCGTCGGCGTCGGGACGTTCGGATGACGCGCGAAGAAGGCGTCGCGCGCCGTCTCCCGCAGCTGCCCGTCGAAATCGCTGCCGGGAAGCATCGCCCTGCCCGTCCAGGCGGGCTTGAGGTGCGGGAAGTACGGCGCGAGCTTTTCCATCGCGTGCTCGGCGAGCCGCCGGTAGGTCGTGATCTTGCCGCCGAACACCGAAAGCACCGGCGCGGCGCCGCCGTCGTCGTCGACGCGCAGCGTGTAGTCGCGCGTGACCGCCGAAGGATCGCTCGAGCCGTCGTCGTAGAGCGGCCGCACCCCCGCGTAGCGCCACACCGCCGCGCCCGGCTGCACCGGCTTGGCGAGGTAGCGATTAACGGCTCGACACAGATACTCCACTTCGGCGAACGAAGGCTGCGCGGAGTCCGCCTCCTGCTGCGGCACGTCGGTCGTGCCGACCAGGGTATGCAGGTCGCCGTACGGGATCATGAAGACGACGCGGCGGTCGTCGTTCTGCAGGATGAAGGCGTGGTCGCCCTCGTAGAGCCTGGGGACCACGATGTGGCTGCCGCGCACCAGGCGCACCGCGTCGTTCGAGGGCTGGAGCAGCCGCTCGTTCAGCACGCGCTTCACCCACGGACCGGCGGCGTTGACGATCGCCCGCGCCGCCAGCTCTTCGCCGTTCGAGAGCCGCGCCTGCCAGCCGCCGGGGATGCGCTTCGCGGCGACGCACTCCACGCCGACCAGCACGCGGGCGCCGCGGCTGCGCGCATCCATCGCGTTGGCCACCACCAGCCGGGCGTCGTCGACGCGGCAATCCGAGTAGACGAAGCCGTGCTTGAGCCCGGGCTTGAGGCCGGAGCCGTACGGCGGCGCGTCGAGCCGCACGGCATGCGAGCCGGGCAGCAGCGAGCGCCGCGCGAGATGGTCGTAGAGGAACAGGCCGGTGCGGATCATCCAGCGCGGCCGCAGCTCGGGCACGTGCGGCATGACGAAGCGCGCCGGCCAGACCAGGTGCCCGGCGATCTTCAGCAGGATCTCGCGCTCGGCGAGCGCCTCGGCGACGAGGCGGAACTCGTACTGCTCGAGGTAGCGCAGCCCGCCGTGGATCAGCTTCGAGGACGACGAGGAGGTCGCGGCGGCGAGATCGGTGCGCTCGACGAGCGCGGTGGCGAGGCCGCGGCCGGCGGCGTCGCGCGCGATGCCCGCGCCGTTGATGCCGCCGCCGATGACGAGCAGGTCGAGGGTCACTGCGGGGCACTATAGCCGAGCGCCCCGCGCGACCAAAATGCGCGGCGA
>Ga0335084_10006322_pt1 | contig 11770 bp, 14 predicted proteins | sample Lox_Sample_44_FD_206721 | JGI IMG/M metagenome (GOLD analysis project Ga0335084, IMG submission 206721) | Soil microbial communities from Loxahatchee National Wildlife Refuge, Florida, United States - Lox_Sample_4.4 | ecosystem: Environmental > Terrestrial > Soil > Wetlands | place: USA...
GCCTGGCGCGAAGAGGTGACCCCAGGCGCCGACGGCGATGGTGGCCAGCGCGGAGCCGAGCAGCGTGGCGGTGGCGAGCACGCCGACTTCGACGCTGCCCAGCCCGAGCGCCAGCAGATAGGCCGGCAGCAGCACCGCCATGTAGCCGTCGGCCAGCGCGCGCAGCCCGCGCGCGGCGAGCACGCGCCAGACGCTGCCGTCGCTGCCGGCGGGCAGCAGCCAGCGCGCAGGCGCCGAAGCTGCGCCGGGCGGTGGTGACTCGGGCAAGCGAACGCTCACGCGGTGTCAGGGGCCGGCGCTGCCGAATGCGAAGGCGTCGAACAGCGTGACGCTGTCGGCGGCACGCGCCTGCGCGCGGCGCACGTCGAGCAGCTTGAACGCGAAGCCGGCGCGGCACCACAGCGCCAGCTCGTGCACGGTGATGTGGCTCACGGCAGACCTCCGATCGAGTGGGTACGGATCCAGTGAACGACGAGGCCGACCGCGGCGCATGTCGCGATCACCTCGATGACGCCGCGCTTGAAGCGCAACAGCGCGAGCGCCGCGGCCAGCGCGATCAGCGCCGCCGGCCACTCGAACGGCCCACCCGCGCCGTGCGGCCACAGCACGTGAGCGCCGAAGAACATCGCCAGGTTCACGATCACGCCGACCACCGCGGCGGTGATCGCGGTCAGCGGCGCGGTGAACTTCAGGTCGTCGTGCGTGGCCTCGACCAGCGGGCCGCCCGCGAGGATGAACACGAACGACGGCAGGAAGGTGAACCAGGTCACCAGCGCTGCCGCCAGCGCGCCCGCGGCGAAGCGTTGGTCGGGCCCCAGCAGCGCCGCCAGGTCACTGCTCTGCCAGCCGCCGACGAAGCCGACGAACGCCACCACCATGATCAGCGGGCCGGGCGTCGTCTCGCCCAGTGCGAGGCCGTCGATCATCTGCGTGCCGCTCAGCCAGCCCTGGTGCACCACCGCGCCCTGGTAGACGTACGGCAGCACCGCGTAGGCGCCGCCGAACGTCAGCAGCGCCGCCTTGGTGAAGAACCAGCCCATCTGCGGCAGCGTGCCGGGCCAACCTTGCAGCGCGGCCACGCCGGCCAGCGGCACGGCCCACAACAGCAGGCCGACCGCGAGCACCGACGCCAGCCGCGCGCTGCTGAAGCGGGCATGCGGCGGCGGCGGCGTGTCGTCGTCGATCAGCGCGCGCTCGTGCGCGGCACGCTGCACGGCATGCGCGCCGCCGACGCGAAAGCGATCGGGCGCGACGCGACCGCCGACCCAGCCGATCGCCGCCGCGCCGAGCACGATCAGCGGGAACGGCGCGTCGAGCGCGAAGATGGCGACGAACGCCGCCGCGGCGACGGCCCACAGCCAGCCGTTCTTCAGCGCGCGCGAGCCGATGCGGTGCGCCGCGTGCACGACGATCGCCGTCACCGCCGGCTTGATGCCGTAGAACAGGCCCGCGACCAGCGGTTGCTCGCCGAACGCCATGTAGATCCACGACAGCGCGATGAGAATGAACAGCGACGGCAACACGAACAGCCCGCCGGCGACGATGCCGCCCCAGGTGCGGTGCATCAGCCAGCCGATGTAGGTGGCGAGCTGCTGCGCCTCGGGGCCGGGCAGCACCATGCAGTAGTTCAGCGCGTGCAGGAAGCGCCGCTCGCTGATCCAGCGCCGGCGCTCGACGAGCTCGGTGTGCATGATCGCGATCTGCCCGGCCGGCCCGCCGAAGCTGATGAAGCCGAGCTTCAGCCAGAAGCGGAACGCGTCCCAGAAGCCGACCGGCGCGGGCGGCGCGGCGCTCGCCGCGGGCGTCAACACGCTCATCCGGCGCTCTCCTTCTCGAACGCGACCCGCAGCCCCTCGAACACGCCGGCCGCAGCGAGCAGCAGCTGGTCGTCGTCGGCGATCGCCTCGCGCATGCCGGCCAGCACGCGCTCGACGCCGGCCGCCTCGGGCGGCAGCACGCCGCCGGCGTCGAGGCCGTGCACCAGCACGCCGATGCGCAGCAGCGCGGGCGTGCGCAGGTCGAAGCTGGCGAGCAGGGTCTCGAAGGTGATCATCGCGCCGACGTGACTGAACGTGGCGCCGTCGAAGTCGAAGCCGAGCGCGCGCTTCGGGCAGTCGGCCGGCGACTCGAGCCACACGAAGCGCGCGTCTGGGTCGATGAAGCGACGGATCAGCCACGCACTGGCCAGCCGGTCGATCCACGGCCGCCGCCGCGTCGCCCACACGCGCCCCCGGTAGTCGGCGACGTCGAGGCGCTGGACCGTTTGCGACCCCGCGTGCGGCTCGTCGGGTGCGGCGGCGCGCGCGGCGTCGGACTCCAGCGCCGCCAGTGCCGCCGCGGTCTGGCGCTGCGCCTCGCCGGCAAAGAAGTCGATCGCCGCCAGCTGGTCGAACGCCTTGCGCAGCTTGCGCGCCTGCTTGACCACCTGGGCCGCTGTGTCGCCGTCGAGCGCGGCGCGGCAGTTGCCGATCTCGGCCAGCAGCGCGCCGAACTCGGGCCCGCGGTCGAACAGCGCCCGCGGATCCTGCTCGCCCGCCGGGTCGCCGGTGAACACCTGGGCGTCGCCGCCGCTGCCGCGCACGTCGTCTGCCACCGCGCGCAGCGCGTCGGCGTGCTGCGGGCCGTCGGGCAACAGGTAGACGCCGTCGCGCAGCGCCGCCGCCCCGGCGCCCTTGCTCGGGCTTGCCGTATTGCGCGACCGCGAAGCCGAGCATCGCGATGCACAGCACCGTGTTGAGCAGCCTCGGCACGCGCGCGGCCCCGCGAGGCGCCTCACACCATGAGCCCCGACAGCACGGTCGACAGCAGCCACCAGGCGAGCAGCGTCACCACCGCCAGCCACACCAGCAGCACGATGGCCGCGCCCCACAGCAGCCGCGGCAGTTCGTCGGCGCCGGTCTCGGCCTCGGCCAGCCGCGCCTGCCACAGGTGGCGCGGCGTCAGCCGCACCGCCAGCGCGATCCCCAGCGGCAGCAGGATCACGTCGTCGAGCAGCCCGAGCACGGGGATGAAGTCGGGGATCAGGTCGATCGGGCTCAGCGCGTAGGCCAGCACCGCGATCGCCACCACCTTGGCGATGCGCGGCGTCTCGGGATGGCGGAACAGCTTCCACAGCGCCAGCAGATTCGTCGCCAACCGCGCGGTGTTGGCGCGTTGCAGCAGTTTGCCCCAGCGGCTCATTGGGTATCCTTCGCGCTGCGCGCTTCGGAATTCGCCTCGGGAGCGGCCCACCGGCTCATGGCCCGATTCTGCCCTGGCGTCATGCGCTGACGATCCAGCCTTCGAGCGGATCGATCCGCGGCGGCAGGCCGTGGCGCGGCCGATCGAGCGACCACGCCGCCTGCAGCAGGCACAGCACCGCGTCGAGCGCGTCGCCCGTGGCATCGTCGAGCAGCGCGTCGCGCTGCGCGCCGCGCAGTTGCAGCCGCAGCCGCAGCCGGGTGCGGCCTTCGAGCAGCGCATCGACGATCGCGATGCGCGCCAGCAGCCGCTCGTCGTCGTGCTTCGCCGCATCGTCGCTCTTGTACGAGCGGCGGCCGATCAGCTCTCGCGCGAGCAGCCCCGGGTACGCCTCGAGCGCGACGCGGCGCCGGTCGCCGTCGTGCAGCGCCGGCAGGTGCACGCCGGCGTCCAGCAGCAGCGGCACGCCGGCGTGCAGCATGTAGGCCACCGGCGGGTTGACCCACTTCATCGACGGGCTCGAGCCGGCCGGCCGGTCGCAGGCGCGGTGCGCGAACTTCGCGCCCGCGGGCCGCGCCGCGCAGTAGGCGGCGAAGGTGTCGCGGATCTGCGGCCGCGGCAGCGCCGCGTAGTGCCGCATGCAGGCGAGCCAGTCGGTCGGCCAACCGAGCGCCGCGACCAGCGCGCGCGGCAGGCCGAACGGGAAGTCGAAGCCGCCGACCCAGTGGCCGGGCCGCTGCAGCCAGGCACCGAACTCGCGCAGGCTGTCGAAACGCTCGATCCCGAGCAGCTCCAGCACGGTGTCCACTCGCTCGCCGCGCGCCAGCACGATCGGCTTGCGTGCGGTCGGACGGCTGGAGAAGTCGACCCCGATCAGCAACGGGTGGTCCGCCATGGCGCTCACCCTAGCAGGACGCGACCGGCCACCGAAGTCATCGGCCGGATGAGCGAGCTGTCACGGCTGCGGCGCCGCCGACGTCACCGCGCACAATGGCAGCCATTCCATGCGCACGTCGCTGATCGTCTTCTCGCACGCCAACAGCTTTCCGGCCTCGACCTACGGCGTGCTCTTCAAGAGCCTGCGCACGCGCGGCTTCACGGTGCGCGCGGTCGAGCGCTACGGGCACGACCGGCGCTACCCCGTCACCGACAACTGGCCGCACCTGGTGCAGCAGCTGCGCGACTTCGCGCAGCGCGAAGTCGAGAAGGCCGGCGCGCCGGCCTGGCTGGTCGGCCACTCGCTCGGCGGCCTGCTGAGCCTGATGTGCGCGGCCCGCCATCCCGCGCTCGCGCGCGGCGTGCTGCTGATCGACTCGCCGCTGCTCGGCGGCTGGAAGGCGCAGGCGCTCGGCGCGATCAAGCTGACGCAGCTGGTCGGCTCGATCTCGCCGGGCGCGGTGAGCCGCCGGCGCCGGCATCGCTGGCCGTCGCAGGCCGAGGCGATCGAGCATTTTCGCCACAAGCGCGCCTTCGCCCACTGGGATCCGCAGGTGCTGCACGACTACGTGGCGCACGGCACGCACGACGAGGACGGCCAGCGCGTGCTCAGCTTCGACCGCGACGTCGAGACGCGGATCTACGACACGCTGCCCGACAACCTCGATCGCCTGCTGCGCCGGCACCCGCTGCGTTGCCCGGCCGCATTCATCGGCGGCCTGCACTCGACCGAGCTGCGCCAGGTCGGCATGGCGATGACGCAGCGCGTCGTCGCCGGCCGCATCACGATGCTCGACGGCAGCCACCTGTTCCCGATGGAGAAGCCGCTGGCCACCGCTGCCGCGATCGAGGCCAGCCTGCGCGCGCTGGAGGCAGCGTAGCCGGGCGCCGCGTCAGACCGGCATCTCGTTCAGGATCCACGACACCGCCGACGCGTGCCGGGGCGCCCAGCCGAGCTCGCGACGGGCGCGCTTGGCGCGCACGCGGCTGTTGCTGCCGAACGTGTAGAGCGCCCGGCCCTCGCCCCACTGCTGCGCCGCGGCTTGCGCGGGCAGCGATTCGACGCGCAGGCCGAGCCGCGCGGCGATGGCGGCGCCGATCTCGCCGAACGAGGCCTCGCCGTTCTCGGCGAAGTAGAACGCACCGGGCGGCGCCTTCGTCAGCACGAGCAGGTAGAGCTCGGCGACGTCGTCGATGTGCACGTGCGACCAGCGGTTCACGCCGGCGCCGACGACCTGCACCGCGCCGTGCCGCCGCGCGTTGTCGACGAGGAACGGGATCTGCACGCTGTGCGGGTTGAGGCCGCGGCCGCTGCCGTAGATGTGGCTCGGGCAGATCACCGCGCTGCGCACCCCGCGCTGCGCGGCGCGCAGCACCGACAGCTCCAGCTCCCGCCGCGACCGCTTGGCCGGCGCGACGACGAACGTGCTGTCTTCGTCGAACACCAGCTCGGAGGCGCGATCGCCGCGCGCGTCGTCGCCGATCACGCTGGAGCCGCTGGTGTGGATCAGTGCCTTGCCGGTGCCGGCCAGCGCGTCGATCAACGCGGCCACCGAGGCGGCATGGTCGGCGCTGGCCGCGCTGACGACGCCGTCGGCGCGGCGCGCCTCGCGCGCGAGCAGCGCGGCATCGTCGAGGTCTCCGACGACGGGCTCGACGCCCATGCCGGCCAGCGCGTCGGCCTTGTCGGGCGCGCGAGCCAGGCCGCGCACGCGGTGCCCGGCGGCGATCAGGCGCGCCGTGACCGAGCCGCCGATGTAGCCGGCCGCGCCGGTGACGAAGAGATCCATGGGGTCGCATTGTGGCGGCGTCAGGCCGCCTTGCGCCGCGCGCCGGCGGCGAGCCACTCGCACACCGCCTGCGTCACCTGCTCGGTGGTCGCCGTACCGCCGAGATCGCGCGTGTGCAGCGCCGGCGTGGCGGTAACCTGCTCGATCGCCTTCATCACGCGCGCCGCGGCGTCGAACTCGCCGAGGTGCTCGAGCAGCATCACCACCGACCAGAAGGTGCCGATCGGATTGGCCAGGCCCTTGCCCATGATGTCGAACGCCGAGCCGTGGATCGGCTCGAACATCGATGGGTAGCGGCGCTCGGGGTCGATGTTGCCGGTGGGCGCGATGCCCAGGCTGCCGGCCAGCGCGGCGGCCAGGTCGCTCAGGATGTCGGCGTGCAGGTTGGTGGCGACGATGGTGTCGAGCGACGCCGGCCGGTTGACCATGCGCGCGGTGGCGGCGTCGACCAGCTCCTTGTCCCAGGTCACGTCGGGGAACTCCTGCGCGACCTGCAGCGCGATCTCGTCCCACATCACCATCGCGTGGCGCTGCGCGTTGCTCTTGGTGACCACGGTCAGCAGCCTGCGCGGACGCGACTGCGCCAGCCTGAAGGCGAAGCGCATCACGCGCTCGACGCCGGCGCGCGTCATCATCGACACGTCGGTGGCGGCCTCCAGCGGGTGGCCCTGGTGGACGCGGCCGCCGACCCCGGCGTACTCGCCCTCGGAGTTCTCGCGCACGATCACCCAGTTCAGGTCTTCCGGCCGGCAGCGCTTCAACGGCGCATCGATGCCGGGCAGGATGCGCGTCGGCCGCACGTTGGCGTACTGGTCGAAGCCCTGGCAGATCTTCAGGCGCAGGCCCCACAGGGTGACGTGGTCGGGGATGTGCGGATCGCCGGCCGAGCCGAACAGGATCGCGTCCTTGCGGCGCAGCGCGTCGAGGCCGTCGTCGGGCATCATCACGCCGTGCGCGCGGTAGTAGTCGCCGCCCCAGCCGAAGTTCTCGAACTCGAAGCGGAAGGTGGGGCTCGACTCGGCGAGCGCTTCGAGTACCCGCCGGCCGGCGGGAACGACTTCCTTGCCGATGCCGTCACCCGGGATGGTGGCGATGGTGTAGGTCTTCATGGCTCGTCTCCGGGGCGCGCGAGCGGTGACTGTACGCAATCGACGGCGCTCGCGAGCGCGCCGCGCTTCACAGCACGTCCTCCGGCACCAGCGGCCCGATCAGGTTGAGCCACAGCCGCTGCCACCAGGTGCTGTCGGGCTCTTCGGTCAGCACCTCGCCGCCTTCGCTGGCCGGCACGTGCCACTCGATCCGGCTCTTGTCCTTGGACAGCTTGACGCGATAGGCCCCTTCGGTCTGCACCAGCTCGGCCAGCTTCAGCAGCTGCGCGGTCAGCTCGGGGCTGCGGATCAGCAGGCCGAGCTCGGTGTTGTGCTTGTCCGAGCGCGGATCGAAGTTCAGCGAGCCGATGAACATCACCTTGCCGTCGACCGCCGCCGCCTTGGCGTGATAGCGCCCCAGCGAGCGGCCGAACGGCCCCAGGCTCTTGGCCTGCGTGACGCGGCTGGGCACGATCTCGTACAGCTGCACGCCGAGGTCGAGCATCTCGCGACGGTAGCGCCGGTAGCCCGCGTGCACCAGCGGCTCGTCGTTGGAAGCCAGCGAGTTGGTGATGATCGTGATCTGCAACCCCCACAAGCGGCCCTCGCGGATGTCCTCGATCACGTCGGCGTTGGGCACCAGGTACGGCGAGCTGACCACCACCTCCTGCCGCGACAGCAGCAGCTCGCTCATCAGGCCGTGGCGCACCGTCTTGTCCTCGCGCGGGCTCGCCGGCCAGCGCCGGGTGTGGTTGATCACCTTCTCCGGCGCATCGGCGAACGCCTCGGCGACGCCCCAGATCAGCTGCAGGCGTCCGCTGTCGAGCTCCTCGTACACGTGTGGCTGCTCGAAGAGATCCTTCACGCCGGGCTCCGGCCGCGCGGGCGGCGGCGCACGGGCCGGGTCGGTCCACTCGTCGAAGCGCTGCCGCCGCTCGGCGATCGAGTCGTCGTCGGACACGATCGACTGCAGCGGATAGACATACTCGCTGTTCCAGTACCGGTCGAACAGCGTCGCCAGCTGCGGCACCACCGGGCCGATCGCGAACACGTCGAGGTCGATGTAGTTGGCGTCGGTGCCGACCTGGAAGTACTCGTTGGCGATGTTGCGGCCGCCGGCCACCGCCATCACGCCGTCGGCGATGAACAGCTTGTTGTGCATGCGGTGGTTGACGCGACCGAAGTCGAACAGCGACGCCATCAGCCGCGCGCCGAGGCTGCTGCGACCGACCGGGAACGGATTGAACAGGCGGACCTCGACGTTGGGAAACGCCGCCAGCCCCGACAGCACCGGGTCGCTGCCGGCGGTGTAGAGGTCGTCGAGCAGCAGCCGCACGCGCACGCCGCGCTGCGCGGCGTCGCGCAGCGTGCGCATCAGCAGGCGGCCGGTCTCGTCGTCGCGCAGCTCGTAGTACTGCAGGTCGAGCGAGCGCTGCGCGCGCAGCGCCAGCTCGACGCGCGTGTACAGCGCCTGCGCCGGCCACGACAGCAGCCGGAAGCCGCTGGGCGCCGCCGCGCCGTCGGCGGGCACGCTGGCAGCGGGCGTCGACGCCTGCGCGATGCGGCCGAGCTCGGTGTCGAGCGCCGGCGCCACCGCGTGCGACGGCGTGCGCGTGACGTCGTGCGGCAGGCTGGCACAGCCGGCCGCCAGCGCGGCCATCGCCAGCGCTGCCGCACGCAGCAGTGGCCGCCAGCCGCGCGGCCGCAGCGCGGTCATGGCTCGCCGCGACGCGGAGAGTCGCTCATGCGGACAGTCAGGGTCTGTTGACAAGCGAATCGTCACCGCGTGGCGCGCTCACTTGGCGGCGGCGCGCGCGCCGCGCGCCCACGCGGCCGCCCAGTCCGACAGCGGGTGCAGCGCGTGCATCAGCGAGCGGCCGCTGTCGGTGAGGAAGTAGCCGCCCTCGCCGTGGTCGACCACGCCGGCCTCGCGCAGCTCCTTCAGGCGCGTGTTCAGCAGCGCCGGGTTGGTGGCGGCGGCGTCCTGCAGCGCGCGGAACGTGAGCGCCGGCCCGCGCAGCTCCCACAGCACGCGCAGCGCCGCGCGGCGCCCGAGCAGGTCGAGCACCGCCATGATCGGGCGGCCGCTGCGCGAGCCGCGCACCGGCCGGCCCACTCGCGGCGTGGTCATCGCCGTCTCCATGCTTTACTTTTCATAGCACCTGCGCTAGCCTTCGGGAACGCTATGGAAATGGTAGCACTGCCCGTCGTCGAACGCGCCGTCCGGCCCGCGCGCCGGCTGGCCCCCGCAGCGCCCGGAGAGACCATGTCGCAGCCCGCCCGCATCGCCGCCGCCCGCCCGCCGTTCGTGCCCGAGGTGCAGGCCTGGCTCGACCGCACGATGCCGCCCGGCCAGCCGCCGCTGGTGCTGTTCACGACGCTGGCGCGCGACAAGCGGCTGTTCGAGAAGTTCTTCGGTGCCGGCCTGCTCGACCGCGGCCACCTGAGCCTGCGTCAGCGCGAGTTGGTGATCCACCGCACGACCGCGCTGTGCCGCTCCGAATACGAGTGGGGCGTGCACGTGACGATCTTCGCCGAGCGCGTGAAGCTGACGCCCGCGCAGCTGCACGCCACGGTGCACGGCGGCGCCGACGACGCCTGCTGGAGCGACGAGGACCGCGTGCTGATCCGGCTGTGCGACGCGCTGCACGCGCACTGCACGCTCGACGAGCCGCTGTGGCAGGCGCTGCGCGAGCGCTTCAGCGAGGAGGCGCTGCTCGAGCTGCTGATGCTCGCCGGCTTCTATCGCACCGTCAGCTACCTGACCAACGCGCTGCGCCTGCCGCTGGAGGCCACCGGCGCGCGCTTTCCGGCCGACGCGGCGCGCTGACGGCCGCGACCCGCGGCGCGGCCGCTCAGACGATCTCGGCGCCGCGCTCGGCGAGCAGCGCGCGCAGCACCGAGCGGTGGCAGCGCGACTCGTCTTCGCAGTAGCAGCCGACCGAAAAGCTGGTCTGCCTCGACAGCGCCGCCAGCACGTCGAGCGTGCGCGCGGCCTCGGGTGCGGCCATCTCGGCCTTGTACTTCCTGACGAAGGCCGCCCACTGCGCCGGCGTCTGCGCCGCCTGGCCGAGCGTCATGGTGGCGACCGACGGCGCGAGATTCGGGAACCACACGTCGTACCAGTTCTGCGACGCGAACTTCTCCTTCGGCACGCCGCGCGGCGGGCGCCGCACGGTGCCGATGCGCAGCCCTTCGCCGGGATGGCGCGACGTGCCGAGACGGACGATGCGGACGGCCAAGCGGCTCTCCTCGAATGCCCGGCGATGCGCGGCGCGGCGGCGGCGCATCGCCGGCGCGTCACAACGCGCGGATCTCGACCTTGCGGAACCTGATCGTGCCGCTGCCCCATTGCAGGCCGATCGGGCCGCTGGCCAGCTTGGAGTCCTCGACGTCGACCGTCTTCACGCCGTTGAGCACCAGCACCAGCCGCTTGCCCTGCGCGGTGATCTCGTAGGTGTTCCACTTGCCGCCCGCCTTGGGCATCGGGTCGGGCGCTTTGGCGACCTTGACGATCGCGCCGGTGCCGTAGGTGGGATCGGGCCGGCGGTCGAAGATGTTGGCCTCGTAGCAGTTCTCGTCGGTCAGCTGCGCCGGGTTCCGGCAGCGCAGGAAGACGCCGCTGTCGGCGTCGTCGCTGGCCCAGAACTCGACGCGGATCGTGAAGTCCTTGTCCGCGCCCTTGGTCACCAGGTACGACGGCGTGCTGCCGCCTTTGGTGGCCCGGATCGCGCCGTCGACGGCGGCCCAGTCGGTCTGGCCGACGACGTTGAAGTTCTCCATGCCCTTGGCGCCGTCGATCAGGGTGGTCCAGCCGCCGATGCCGAGCTGGGCGCAGCCGCCCAGCGCCAGCGCGCCGCCGGCCAGCAGCGATGCGAGTCTTTTCATGCGGTCTCCCCGTTGGGGTTGTCGGGATCGCAGTGCGCGAGTGTGCCCCAGTTGTGGTGGCAGTGAAGCGGGGTCGCTTGCAACGCGACCCTCGTCTGGGCACCATCGGCAGCCCTCGAACCGAACCCACGGAGTCAACCGATGATCAAGGTCAGCGTGATGTACCCCAACACCCCAGGCAACCGCTTCGACCACGCCTACTACCGCGACAAGCACATGCCGCTGGTGAAGGCGCGCATGGGCGCGGCCTGCAAGACCTACACGGTCGACAAGGGCATGGCCGGCGGCGCGCCGGGCACGGCGCCGACCTACGTCGGGATGTGCCACATCTTCTGCGACTCGGTCGAGGCATTCCAGGCCGGCTTCGGCCCGCACGCCAAGGAGATCATGGCCGACATCCCGAACTACACCGACCTGCAGCCGGTGATCCAGATCAGCGAGGTGGTGGTCGGCTGACGACGGCGCCGATCAGGGTTGCCACACCTCGCGCGACTGCCGCGTCGCCGCCTGGCGGCGCTGGCGCTCGTAGCTCGGCAGCTGGCGAAACGCCACCACGTCGCGGCCGCGGTAGCGCGCGTAGTCGGCCACGAACGCCGCCGCGTCGGCATACGGCCCGGCCAGGTGGCCGGGCCGCTTGGAGTCGCCGAACACGTAGAGCGCGCCGTCGCGCTCGAAGGTGGCCACCCAGTGCCGGCGCAGCGTCTGCCCCGACCGCGTGGCGGGGTCGAACTCGATCATCAGGTAGGCCGGCTTCGCCTGCGGATCGATCGCCCGCAGCGACTCCACCGCGAAGCGCGCCACGTCGACGCAGATGCCGCGCGGCGACTCGTAGAACGCGGCCGGCTCGTGGATCGGCAGCGTGCCGCTGCGCGCGCGCTGCGACTCCGA
>Ga0335084_10006323_pt1 | contig 11769 bp, 6 predicted proteins | sample Lox_Sample_44_FD_206721 | JGI IMG/M metagenome (GOLD analysis project Ga0335084, IMG submission 206721) | Soil microbial communities from Loxahatchee National Wildlife Refuge, Florida, United States - Lox_Sample_4.4 | ecosystem: Environmental > Terrestrial > Soil > Wetlands | place: USA: Florida...
CCTCCGGATCCAGGCGTGCGACGTAGTCTGCGATCGCGATGCGCAGCGCGCCGAGCAGGCTCTGCTGGTGCTGCTTGATGTCCGTGAACGCCTCCCGGACCGACTCGACGGCCTGCAGGTACTCCGACGTGTTGCGGAATAGCAGGTTGCCGAGCGACTCGTCGACGCTCGCGGAGAACTTGAGCGGGTTGTTGTTCTGCGGCTGGATCGTCGTCGTCGGCACGCGCAGCGCGTTCTTTTGCTCCGTGCGCAGGTGCAGGTTTTCGTTCAAACCGAGGATCAGCTCGCGCATGAGCTGGCCGAGGCGATGCAGCGTTTGCTCGATCTGCTTGTCGTCGAGCCTCAGCGCCGGCAGGCCGGCGCCGCGGAAAAACGCGTCGAGCGTCACGCTCGTCGCATTCGCGGCGGCGGTATTCGTCCCTGGACCGGTCTTCGCGGCGCCGGCGGCGGCGGGGACGTGCGCGCCGTTGCGAGCACCGTTGCCGGCTGCCGGAGCGCGCGCATTCTTCGGCGCGGCCGGCTCCTTGCCGGCGAGGCTTGCGGCGAGCCGCGCGGCGGCGCTCACGGGCGGAGGCTCGTGAATCTTGATCGGAGTCGGCTCGTCCTCGAGCCGCAGGCTCGCCGCTGCGAGCTGCGCGGCCTGTTGAACTTCGGCCGTGTGCGCTTCCTCTCGGAGCAGCACCTCGATCCCGACCGCGGTGATCTCGTGCGGTTGGACGAGATCGGCGCGAGTCGGATCCGGCGCCGGCACGCGCTGCGCTCGCGACACCGGATCGACGTGCCTATTGTCCGCGAGCTGCTGCGACGTGTTGTCGTGCTCGTCGACCTCGACGCTGATCTCGTACTCGCCGATGCGGACGCGATCGCCGGTGAAGAGTCGTTGTGGATTGCCGCGGCCGACCGGCTGCTCGGAGTCGTTCACGTACACGCCGTTCGTCGACGTGTCGACGACGTAGTAGCTGCCCGAGCGGAAGTCGATGCTCGCGTGCCGGCTCGAGACGTAGCGCTGCCCGTCGGGCAACACCCAGTCGCTCTCGAGCGAGCGGCCGATCGTCCCGCCGTCGCGCCCGAATTCTTTCACGCTGCGCTCGCCGAGTCCTTGGCGGTGGCGACTGATGATTTGCAGGCGCAGAGGCATTGATCGGTCCTTCGATTCGGCGGGCGCGAGAGCGCGGCGTCCCTCGCGCGAGTCTAGCTCGGCCGCGACGCCGAGCTAACACGACGCTACTTTTATTGTGACCAACCTCTCAGAAGCGTTGTGTTAAGCTCCGGCTGCCTCGTGCCGCGGACCGGACAATGCCGTCGAAGCCGATTTACAAAATCATTTTTCTCAATCAAGGCAAGGTCTACGAAATCTACGCGCGGCACGTGAGCCAAACCGGCGCCCTGTTCGGTTTCGTCGAGGTCGAAGAGCTCGTGTTCGGCGCGCGCAAGGGAGTCGTAGTCGACCCGGCGGAAGAGCGGCTCCAGCTCGAGTTCGCGGGCGTGAAGAAGACCTACCTGCCGATGCACTACGTGCTGCGCATCGACGAAGTTGACAAGCAAGGCATCGGCAAGATCACGAGCGTGGAAGGCAGCAACGTCGCGCAGTTTCCGATGCCGATGTATACGCCGCAAGGCAGCAAGGGTGGCCCGAAGGACGCTTAAGCGGCAGAGCCGCACGCGCACTCCGCCTTGGCGTTGAGATTCGCATCGCTCGGCAGCGGCAGCCGGGGCAACGCGTCCCTAGTCGAGTTCGGCTCGACTCTGCTGATGATCGATTGCGGCCTGCCGCTCAAGGTCGTCGAGGCGCGTTTGCGCGCCGTCGGCCGCGAGCCGCGCGACGTGACGGCGCTCCTCGTCACTCACGAGCACAACGATCACGCGCAAGGAGTCGCGAGCTTCGCCCGCCGCTACAACACGCCGCTCTGGATGACGGCCGGGACCGCGAGCGCCGTCGGCGGGCTCACGAACGTGAACCTGCTGAGCGCGCACCGCGCTCTCACGATCGGCAGTGTCGACGTGCAGCCGTACCCCGTGCCGCACGACGCACGCGAGCCGTGCCAGTTCGTGCTGGCCGGGGGCGGACGCCGCGTCGGGATCCTCACGGATGCGGGCCACGTGACCGCGCACATGTGCGAGCGCCTCGCGCCCTGCGACGCCGTCGCGGTCGAATGCAACCACGACCTCGACTCGCTGCTGACGGGGCCGTACCCCGAATCGCTGAAGACGAGGATCGCGTCGCGCTTCGGCCACCTGAACAACGCGCAGACAACCGAGCTCCTCGGCCGCCTCGACCACGCGCGCCTGCAGTGGATCGTCGCGCTGCACTTGAGCGAGCGGAACAACTCCCCCGAGCGTGTGCGCGCGGCCCTCGGCCCGGCGCTCGCCGACGCCGGCCACCCGCTTCATCTCGCGACGCAAGACGCGCCGACCGACTGGCTCGCAGTCGACTAACCCGTCTCACGCCCGCGCCGGAAATGGGGACATTCCGCTTTTCGCCAATGCTCGGGCGTATCACCAAGTTCATCGCTGGCGAAAAGCGGAATGTCCCCATTTCCTGCCCATTTCCTGCGCGGCCGTGAGACTCCGCGCGAGCGATTCGGTATGATGCGTCGCCTCACGGGCCCTTGAGTCCCAGATCGAACCCATGACGATGCTGCAGTTGGCCGGCCCTCCGGCAGCGACTGCGTTCCGCCTCGCCAAGCTACGGACCGAGCTGCGCGCGCTTGAGGCCGCGATCGAAGGCGTCGCGGTACGCTTCGAGCACTTCGTTCACCTGGCGCGGCCGCTCGACGACCGCGAGCGTAGCGTGCTCGACGCTCTGCTCGACTACGGCGGCGGCGCGCTCGAATTGGCCGGCGCTGCCGGCGCGCGCGAGCGGCTCTACGTCGTGCCGCGGCTCGGCACGATCTCGCCGTGGGCGTCCAAAGCGACCGACATCGCCAAGCTCTGCGAGCTGCCCGTGCGCCGCGTCGAGCGCGGACGGCTCGTCGAGCTCACGCTCGGCCGCAAGCTCGGCCGTGGCGAAGTGGCCAAGCTCGCGCCGCTGCTCCACGACCGAATGACGGAGACGTTGCTCGCGGAGCCGCCGCGCGAGGCGCAGCTCTTCGCGACTCACGAGCCTAGACGTACGCGCGTCGTCGACGTGCTGAGCGGCGGACGCGGCGCTCTCGAGCGCGCAAACGGCGAGCTCGGGCTCGCGTTGTCGCCGGACGAGATCGAGTACCTCGCCGCGCAGTTCGCGGCGTTGAAACGCAACCCGAGCGACGTCGAGCTCATGATGTTCGCGCAGGCGAACTCGGAGCACTGCCGCCACAAGGTCTTCAACGCGGACTGGCTCATCGATGGCGTGCGCGTGCCGAAGAGCCTGTTCGCGATGATCCGCAACACCTACGCGCACGCTCCCGACGGCGTGCTGTCCGCGTACAAGGACAACGCGGCCGTCGTCGCGGGCGGCCCGAGCCCGTGGTTCGGCCCGGACCCCGCGACCGGGGTCTACGGCTACGCCGACGAGCCCGCGCACCTCGTGATGAAGGTCGAGACGCACAACCACCCGACGGCGATCTCGCCGTATCCCGGCGCCGCGACGGGCTCGGGGGGCGAGATTCGCGACGAAGGCGCGACGGGCCGAGGCGCGAAGCCGAAGGCGGGCCTCACGGGCTTCACCGTGTCGCATCTCGAGATCCCCGGTTGGCGCCAACCATGGGAGCGCGCGTTGCCGGGGCGGCCGGACCGGATTTCCTCGCCGCTCTCGATCATGCTCGACGGCCCTATCGGCGCCGCGAGCTTCAACAACGAGTTCGGCCGCCCGAACCTCGCGGGCTATTTCCGCACCGCGCTCCTGTCCGCGGGCGGCGCGTGGCGCGGCTATCACAAGCCGATCATGATCGCGGGCGGGCTCGGCAACGTGCGGCCCGCGAACGTGGAGAAATCGGTCCCGGGACCCGGCGCGAAGCTCATCGTGCTCGGCGGCCCGGCGATGCTGATCGGGCTCGGCGGCGGCGCGGCCTCGTCGCAAGGCAGCGGCGCGGGCGAGGCGGAGCTCGACTTCGCGTCCGTGCAGCGCGGCAACGCCGAGATGCAGCGCCGGGCGCAAGAAGTCATCGACGCGTGCGCGGCGCTCGGGGCGGCGAATCCGATCGCGGCGATCCACGACATCGGCGCGGGCGGGCTCAGCAACGCCGTGCCCGAGATCGTCGAGCACAGCCGCTGCGGCGCGGTGATCGAGCTCCGCGCGATTCCGAGCGACGAGCCCGGCATGAGCCCGATGGAGCTCTGGTGCAACGAAGCACAGGAGCGCTACATGCTCGCGATCGAAGCGCGCGACGTCGCGCGCTTCGCGCGCATGTGCGAGCGCGAGCGCTGTCCTTACGCCGTGATCGGAGAGCTCACGGCCGAGCGCGAGCTCGTCGTGCGGGACGCGACGCTCGGCGGCGAGCCGGTCGCGATGCCGATGGAAGTGCTGTTCGGCAAGCCGCCGAAAATGACGCGGCGCGCGGCGACGGAGCCGTTCGCGCCGCCGGCGTGGCGGCGCGAGCACGTGAGCCTCGCAGCCGCCGTCGATCGCGTGCTCTCGTTCCCGGCCGTCGCCGACAAGTCGTTCTTGATCCACATCGGCGACCGCACCGTCGGGGGCTTGTGCGTCCGCGACCAGCTCGTGGGACCTTGGCAGGTGCCCGTGAGCGACGCCGCGGTGACGGCGGCCTCGTACGAGGGCTATCGCGGCGAGGCGTTCGCGATGGGGGAGCGAACCCCGGTCGCGATTCACGACGGGCCCGCGTCGGCGCGGCTCGCGGTCGCGGAAGCCATCACGAACATCGCCGCAGCGGACGTCGCGTCCCTGGCCGACATCCGGCTCTCGGCCAACTGGATGGCCGCGGCCGGCCACGGCAACGACGATTACACGCTGTATGCAATGGTCCGTGCCGTGGGCGAGGAGCTCTGCCCGGCGCTCGGGATCGCGATCCCGGTCGGCAAAGACTCCTTATCTATGCGTACGGTTTGGCAGGGCGCCGGCGGCGCGCAACAGGCGGTCACGGCCCCGGTGTCGCTGATCGTCTCGGCGTTCGCGCCCGTCGGCGACGTGCGCCGGACGCTCACGCCCGAGCTCGAGCACGAGCCGGGCTCGGCTCTGCTGCTGATCGACCTCGCGAACGGCGCGCAGCGGCTCGGCGGGTCGTGCCTCGCGCAAAGCTTCGCGCAGTACGGCGGTCCGCCGCCGGACCTCGACGATCCCTCGCGCCTCAAGGCGTTCTTCGCCGCGTTGCGCGAGCTCCGCGACTCGGGAGCCGTGCTCGCGTATCACGACCGTTCCGACGGCGGTTTGTTCGTCACGCTCGCGGAGATGGCGTTTGCCGCGCACGTGGGCCTCGACGTCGAGCTGCCCGCCAGCGCGGTGGACGCCGTCGGTTATCTGTTCGCGGAGGAGCTCGGCGCCGTGATCCAAGTGCGCGGCGCCGATCTCGCGCGCGTGGAGGCCGTGCTCGCGAATCACTCGCTCGCGCACTCGGTCGTCGCGCGCGTCGCGTCCCACGTCGACGTGTCGATTCGCCGCGCGGGTGCCGAGCTCTACCGTGCTCCGCGCGTCGAGCTCCAGCGCAAATGGTCCGAGCTCACGTTCCGCATGCAGGCGTTGCGCGACGATCCCGAGTGCGCCCGCGAGGCGTTCGAGAGCGCGCTCGACACGCACGACCCGGGCCTGAACGCGCGGCTCACGTTCGCGTTGCCCGAGCGCCGTGCGGCGCCGCGGACGGGCCGGCCGAAGGTCGCGGTGCTCCGCGAGCAAGGTGTAAACGGCCAGCGCGAGATGGCTGCGACCCTCGACCGGGCGGGCTTCGAGGCACACGACGTGCACATGAGCGATCTCACGTCCGGCCGCGCGGGGCTCGACGAGTACCGCGGCGTGATCGCGTGCGGCGGGTTTTCGTACGGCGACGTGCTCGGCGCCGGCGAAGGTTGGGCCAAGACGATCCTGTATCACGAGCGCACGCGAACGTTGTTCGAGGAGTTCTTCCGTAGGAGCGACGCGTTCGCGCTCGGGGTCTGCAACGGTTGCCAGATGCTCGCGGCGCTGCGCGAGCTGATCCCGGGCACCGAGTCGTGGCCGCAGTTCCTCCGCAACCGTTCCGACCAATTCGAGGCACGCGTTTCGCTCGTCGAGGTCGTGGCGAGCCCGTCGGTTCTGCTGCGCGGCATGGCCGGCTCACGGCTGCCGATCGTGACGGCGCACGGGGAAGGTCGGGCCGAATTCACGTCGCCAGACGCGCTCGCGCGCTGCGACACGGCGCTGACCGCGCTGCGCTTCGTCGACAATCGCGGTGAGGTCGCCGAGCGCTATCCCGCGAATCCGAACGGCTCGCCGCGCGGAATCGCGGGCCTCTCCAACGTCGATGGCCGCGTGACGATCATGATGCCGCACCCGGAACGCGTGTTCCGCACGGTCCAGCTCTCCTGGCATCCGCGCGAGTGGGGCGAGTGCTCGCCGTGGCAGCGCGTCTTCGACAACGCGCGCGACTGGCTCGGCTGACATGGCCCGTGTCGGCGTTCGGCGACCGCGAATAGGCCGCGCGGCGCCGGCATGTCGCTCCATGACCTCCGAAATGCTGTAGCCAAGCGGCGACAGCAGGCGCGCGCGCGCGAGCGGTGCGACACTCGTCCGTTCAGGCGCCGTGCGGGTTGCGGCGGGTCACGAATCGCGCGGCACGCTTCGTGCTGTCGCCGTGAACGGCCCGCGGCGCGGAACGTATTGAGACCTGGCTCATAGACCCACCCGGCGACGAGGAAATAAGGTGGCGACGCCCGGCGGAAATTATGTCTCCGATGGGATAGATCGTGGTTCGGCCGGGTGCTTGCGCACCGGCCGACGGTTGCGCGTGTTCGTGGCTGCGGCTCGGTGAGCCATAGATGCTGTTGCGGAGAGAGTGGCGGGCGATGATCCCGAGGGCGGCGAGAGTGAAGACCTTGACGGCCGTGTGCGCGCTGGTCGCGTGCGCAGCCGCGGCGGCCGCGCAGCTCGCCGGGATGCCCGCGCCGGATTTCGTGCTGAAGAGCGTGGCCGGTCGCAACGTGCGCCTCTCCGAGTTCCGCGGCGAGGTCGTGATGCTGAGCTTCGGAGCGACGTGGTGCGGCGACTGCCGCGCCCAGCTCACGCAGCTCAATGAGATGCAAACGCGTTATCACGACGCGGGGATCGAGCTGCTGGCCGTGAGCCTCGACCAGAACGCGAAGCAGGCCGGCGAGATGGCCGCGGCGGGTGCGGGCTTCCCGGTGCTGCACGACGTCGGCGGCGAGGTGGGCCGGTTGTACGAGGTCGGCAAGGTCCCGGTCGTCGTCCTGATCGATCGAGCGGGCGTCGTGCGCAAAGTGTTCGAAGGCTATCGGCGAGGGGCCGAGGCTCAGTATCTCGAGAGCGTGCAGGCGTTGCTGCGCGAGTGACGAATCGAAGGCGGCTCGGTCGAGCGCGACCGCCGCTCAAGTTTGCAGAGCTTGGTGGAGTGACAGATGGCAGCTTCTAAGTGGATAGCGTCGGCGGCGGGATTCGCGCTCGGATGTGCACTGTCGGGCGGGCTCGCGACGGCTCAGGACGACAAGGTCGAGTCCGTTGCGGCGGCGGCCCAGTCCGCGCCCGCGACCGTCCCCCAGTTCAGCCCAAAGGCCGCGGCCGGCGAGGCGGAGCGGGGCGAGTTCCGCGCGCTCGACGCGGACGCGCAAGACCTGAAGAAGCAAGTGCTCGATTTGAACAAGGACCTGTTCCTGCTCGAGGAAGAGCTGCTGTTCCCCTCGAACACGCAGGTCGCGGTGTTCGTGTCGATGGACGTCGGCGACTTCTTCGGCCTGGACTCCGTCGAGCTCAAGCTCGACAACAAGAACGTCACGAACTATCTCTACACCGAGCGTGAGGCGGGCGCGCTCGTCAAGGGCGGCGTGCAGCGGCTCTACGTCGGCAATCTCAAGGCGGGCCAACACGAGCTCGTCGCCGTGTTCACGGGCGAGGGTCCGCACGTGCGCGACTATCGACGCGGCGCGTCGCTGAAGTTCGAGAAGGGCATCGGGCCCAAGTACATCGAGCTCACGATCTCGGATCGCGCGACCAAGCAGCAGCCGGAGTTCATCGTCAAGGAGTGGGAGTAGTCGGTGACTGCCCGTCTGCTCACAGCTGCTGCGGCCGTCGCGGCGACCGCGCTTGCGGCGCCGCAGGCCGATGCGCGTCACAAGGACGACGGCATCGTCGTGCAGGATCTCGCCTACGGCGAGGTGCTGTTCGACTTTTTCCAAGAGGACTACTTCGACGCGCTGACGCGTCTGCTCGCGGCAGAGCAGCGTAACGAGATCCCGCACCACCAGGCCGAAGCCGAGGTGATGCTCGGCGGACTGTACCTCTCATACGGCGAGCACCGCTTGGCCGGCGAGATCTTCGAGCGCGTGCTCGCGAAATCCGTGGATCCCGAGCTCAACGATCGCTGTTGGTTCTTCCTCGCCAAGATCTGGCACGAGCGTGGTTATCAACCCGAGGCCGAGGCCGCGCTCGGCAGAATCCAGGGCACGCTGCCCGAGGATCTCGAGCCCCAGCTGCACATGCTCTGGGCCGAGGTGCTGATGGAGCAAGGCAAGTTCGCGGAAGCGCTCGCGTCGCTGCAGTCGTGGAAACGCCCCGGCGACGCGTGGGTGGGTTACGCGAAGTACAACATCGGCGTGGCGCTCGTGCGGCTCGGCGAGATCGAGAACGGCGCGCGTGTTCTCGACGAGGTCGGCAAGCTCGAGCCGAAGACGCCTCAGCTCGCGGCGCTGCGCGACAAGGCCAACGTCGCGCTCGGCTACGCGTGGCTACAGGCATCGCGGCCGGTCGACGCGAAGCCGTCGCTGCAGCGCGTCCGCCTCGAAGGTCCGTTCTCGACCAAAGCGTTGCTCGGCGTCGGCTGGTCCGACGCGGAGACACAGAACTATCGCGGCGCGCTCGCGCCGTGGCTCGCGCTGAAAGACCGCAACCTGCTCGACTCGGCCGTGCAGGAGTCGCTGCTCGCGGTGCCATACGCTTACGCGCAGCTCGGCGCGGACAAACAGGCGGCGGACCGCTACGTCGAGGCGATCGACGCATTCAACGGCGAGATCGCGCGGCTCACGGCGTCGATCGAGGCGATCGAGCGCGGCGAGTTGATCACCGAGCTGCTCGGCGAGCACGCGGATTCGGCCGACGGCTCGGGCTGGTATTGGCGGCTCGACAAGGTCCCCGACACCATCGAGAGCCGTTACCTCTACGAGCTCATGGCGAGCAACAAATTCCAAGAGGGGCTCAAGAACTACCGCGACCTGCTGTACCTCAATCGCAATCTCGCGCATTGGGAGCAGAGCCTCGGCGCGTTCGACGACATCCTGGACACGCGGCAGCGCGCCTACGAGCAGCGCCTGCCGCAAATCGACGAGAGCCTCGCGAGCGTCGACCTCGATGCGATGCTCGCGCACCGCGTCGAGCTCGAGTCGCGCCTCCAGCAGGTCGAGCGCAGCGAGGACGCGGTCGCGCTCGGCACGGAGGAGCAGCAGAAGAGCTGGCGCAAGCTGAGCGACATGGAGGCGGTGCTCGCGCGCGCGCCGAACGACGCCGAAACCGACGAGATCCGAGCGAAGCAGCGCTTCCTGAAGGGCGTGCTCGAGTGGGATCTCGAGCGCGATTACAAAGCGCGCCTCTGGGCCGAGAAGAAGAGCCTCGGCGACCTCGACAGACAGCTGCGCGAGGCTCAGCGCCGGCACCACTTGGTGCAGAGCGCGCGTGACGATTGGCCCGAGAAGTTCGCCGAGCTGACCGCGCGCATTCAGGGGCTGCGGCCGCGCGTGGCCGGCATGCAGACGTTCGCCCAAGCGGCGCTCGCGAAGCAGCAGGGGTTCCTCCAGGCCGTCGCCGTCGCCGAGCTCAAGGCGCAGCGCGACCGCCTCAACACGTACATGATCCAGGCGCGCTTCTCGCTCGCGTCGATCTACGACCGCGCTTCCGCGCGCACGACGCCGGAAGGGAACCAGTGGCTTGCGGAGGGCGCGCGATGACGAACGCGCCTCTGCTCGCGCTGCTCGCGATCTCGGCGATCTGGCCGTTCGGCCATCGCGATCGCCACAAGGACGAGCGGGGCACGATCAAGGAGATCGAGGGCAAGGCCGTCGAAGTCGACACGTCCGCACCGATCGCGGGCGGCGAAGCGAAGGCGATGGAGAGCTATCGGCTGTTCCTCGACCTCGCGTCCGACGACGAAGTGCTGCGGGCCGAGGCGATGCGGCGTCTCGCGGACCTGCAGCTCGAGAGCACCGAGATCGTCGAGATCCAGGGTCGAGTCGCGGCGCTCGGCGGCGCGGGCGGCGGGATCGGCGGCACGATCGAGATGTACGAGAAGCTGCTGAAGTCCTACCCCGATTACAAGAAGAACGATCTCGTGCTCTATCAGCTCGCGCGCGCCTACGAGGCCGCGGGGCGCCTCGACGATTCGCTCGCGACGCTCGACAAGCTGCTCGCCGAATATCCGAAGACGCAGCACGCGGACGAGGCGCAGTTCCGCCGCGGCGAGACGCTGTTCGTGCAGAGGCGCTATCGCGAGGCTGAAAAGGCGTACGCGGCGGTGCTCAAGCGCGGCGACGGGTCGCAGTTCTACCAGCAGTCCCTGTACAAGCACGGCTGGTCGTTGTTCAAGCAACAGCAGTACGAGGACAGCCTCGCCTCGTTCTTCGGGCTGCTCGACGTGAAGCTCGGCACCGACAACGCCGCGACCGGCGACCGAGACCCCGCGATGATCTACTCGCGCATGGGACGCGCCGAGCAAGAGCTCGTCGACGACACGTTCCGCGTGCTCTCGATCGACTTCTCGTACCTCGACGGGCCGGAAGCGGTGTCGAAGTACTTCGTCAAGAAGGGCGCGCGGCCCTACGCGTTCATCGTCTACACGAATCTCGGCGATCTCTATCTCGAGCAGGAACGCTTCCAGGACGCGGCCGACGCGTATCACGCGTTCGTGAAGCTCGACCCGTATCACGCGAAGGCGCCGCTGCTGCAGGTCGAGGTCATCGAGGCGTTCAAGAAGGGTGGCTTCGCCGATCTCGTGCTCGCGGGCAAGGAAAACTTCGTCGAGACGTACGGACCGGGCAGTCCTTACTGGCAGCGCTACACGTTCGAGGATCAGCCCGAGGTCGTCGCGCACCTGAAGAGCAACGTGACCGATCTCGCGTCCTACCACCACGCGCAGGCGCAGCAGAACCACGACGCTGCCGAGTACGCGGCCGCGGCGAAGTGGTACCGCGCCTACTTGCAGTCGTTCCCGGCCGACGAGGACGCGGCCAAGACCAATTTCCTGCTCGCCGAGGTGCTCTACGAGAGCGGCAGCTACCGCGACGCGGCGCTCGAGTACGAGCGCACCGCGTACGCGTACCCGTTCCACGAGCGTGCGGGCGAGGCGGGTTACGCGGCTGTGCTCGCGTACGCGAAGGAGGAGGCGCGGCTCGAGGGCGCGCCGAAGGCGGAGTGGCACAAGGCCGGCATCGAGAGCGAGCTGCGCTTCGCGACCACGTATCCGGAGCACCCGCAGGCCGCGTCCGTGCAGACGAACGCCGCGGAAAAGCTCTACGCGCTCGACGATTACGTGCGCGCGCGCGACGTCGCGCAGGCCGTCGTCGCGCGGACGCCGCCGGTCGAGCCGACGCTGCAGAGGACCGCGTGGACCGTGCTCGCGCACTCGGAGTTCGATCTCATGGACTTCGCGGACGCGGAGACCGCCTACGTCCACCTGAACACGCTGATTCCCCCGAGCGACCCAG
>Ga0335084_10006325_pt1 | contig 11768 bp, 12 predicted proteins | sample Lox_Sample_44_FD_206721 | JGI IMG/M metagenome (GOLD analysis project Ga0335084, IMG submission 206721) | Soil microbial communities from Loxahatchee National Wildlife Refuge, Florida, United States - Lox_Sample_4.4 | ecosystem: Environmental > Terrestrial > Soil > Wetlands | place: USA...
TAATAATTGACTGGTTATTTGAGCGGTACCTAGAATCCAACCGCTTTGCTCGCCAAGGGGAAACCCGAGGCCGGTCTGCGCATGAATTCACCCAGCTCGTTCACCGCAATCTACCGCGCCTGCTCAAGGTCGACCGCGACATTCGCACGCGACGTGGGCATTGGCATGCTCGAGGTCAGCCACAACACGTTGGCTCTAGTCGGCTTGTCGGTGGTCTGTGGCGTGGTGCTGTTCTCGGCCGCGCACCCTGATCTGCGCGAAGGTGCCGAGCAGCGGGCGCTCGGTTGGCTGCTCGCCCGACAAGAGGCACGCATGGCCAGCGAGTCCGCGCCCGAGCCCCCGATTCCTGATGCGATCACGCGGGTGACGGCAGCAGACCCGACCACACTATCCAGGCAGCAAGCCTCGGTGGCTAACTGGCTAGCACGCCGCTATCGGGTCGCGGTCGAACCCATGAGCCGGCTGGTGCAGGAAGCCTGGGAAAGCGGGCGACGCTCCGGGCTCGAGCCGACTCTGATCCTCGCGGTCATGGCGATCGAGTCCAGTTTCAACCCATTCGCCCAGAGCTCGGTCGGCGCCCAGGGGCTGATGCAGGTGATGACCCGTGTGCACGACGACAAGTACGAGCCCTATGGCGGCGTGCGGGCGGCGTTCGACCCGGTGACCAATCTGCGCGTCGGGGTGCAGGTCCTGAAGGAGTGCATCATCCGGGCGGGCAGTCTCGAGGCCGGCCTGAAGTTCTATGTCGGCGCGGCGAACCTGAGCGACGATGGCGGCTACGTCGGCAAAGTGCTCGCTGAGCAATCCAACCTGAAGCGGGTGGCCGACGGGAAGTGGGTGTCCGTGACGGTGTCGCTGCCCAGCGGCTCGGCCGCTACTCTGAAGACCTCCGGGCTGCCGGACTTCGGGAGCGCAGAGCCCCCGCCGGCAACGGTGGACGCCAAGCGCGTGGCCTGGGTCGCCCCGCTGCGTTGACGACCGCCGCTGTTGACGGCGTCCGCTAGACTCCCGTCGCGCGCGACTGGCGATAGGGCCCTTCGGGCCCAAGGTGGACCACCACCAGGGAGCGCGACCCGCTGCGTCGGTGGCGCGCGGGGTTCGCCGTTCGCCTGGGCAGCCGCAGCGGTGCAGAGCCGCCACCGCGCGACGTCAGCGACGAAGGAACCACCTGTCATGTTTGATCGAACGAACCATACCGTGGCTGCGGTGGACCCGGAGATCTGGTCCAGCATCCAGGCCGAGAACCAGCGCCAGGAACAGCACATCGAGCTGATTGCCTCCGAGAACTACGCCTCGCCGGCGGTGATGGCGGCCCAGGGCAGCCAGCTCACCAACAAGTACGCCGAAGGGTACCCGGGCAAGCGCTACTACGGTGGCTGCGAATTCGTCGATCAGGTCGAGGAACTCGCGATCGAGCGCGTCAAGCGGCTGTTCGGCGCGGAGCACGCGAACGTGCAGCCGAACTCCGGGTCGCAGGCCAACCAGGCCGCACTGTTCGCACTGCTGCGGCCGGGCGACACCATCATGGGGATGAGCCTCGCGGAGGGTGGGCACCTGACGCACGGCATGCCGCTGAACATGAGCGGCAAGTGGTTCAAGGTGGTGAGCTACGGGCTGAACGCCCGCGAGGAGATCGACTACGACGCGATGCGGGAACTTGCCCTGCGCGAGCGGCCCAAGTTGATCATTGCCGGCGCGTCGGCCTACTCGTTGCGGATCGACTTCGAGCGCTTCGGTCAAGTGGCACGCGAGATCGGCGCATACCTGATGGTCGACATGGCGCACTACGCGGGCCTGATCGCGGCCGGCCTGTACCCCAACCCGATGCCGCACGCCGACGTGGTGACGTCGACCACGCACAAGACCCTGCGCGGTCCCCGCGGCGGGCTGATCTTGATGAAGGAGCCGATTGCCAAGGCGATCAATAGTGCGGTCTTTCCGGGCATCCAAGGTGGTCCGTTGATGCACGTGATCGCCGCCAAGGCGGTCGCCTTCAAGGAGGCCCTCGAACCTTCGTTCAAGGACTACCAGCGACAAGTGCTGCGCAACGCGACGGTGCTGGCCCAGGCACTGGCCAAGCGCGGCCTGCGCATCGTCTCGGGTCGCACGGAGAGCCACGTGATGCTGGTCGACCTGAGGCCGAAGGGGATCACCGGCAAGGACGCGGAGACTGTGCTGCAGCGTGCACACATCACTTGCAACAAGAACGCGATCCCGAACGACCCCCAGAAGCCGATGGTGACCAGCGGCGTGCGGCTGGGCTCGCCGGCAATGACCACCCGTGGCTTTCGCGAGGCCGAGGCCGAGCAGACCGCGCACCTGATCGCCGACGTGCTGGAGGCGCCGCAGGATGAGTCCGTGATCACGCGCGTACGCGAGCAGGTGTCGCGTCTGACACGCGACTTTCCGGTCTATCGGTAGCGGCACGCTCAGGCACCTGTCCGCCCGTGCGGTGCCCCTACTGCAGCCACGACGACACCCAGGTCGTCGAAACGCGAGAGTCGGACGAAGGCGACGTCATTCGGCGTCGCCGACGCTGCCTCAAGTGCGACAAGCGCTTCACCACCTACGAGCGCGCGGAGATCGCCCTGCCCGCCGTGGTCAAGAAGGACGGCACCCGGGCCGATTTCGACAGTGCGAAGCTGCGCGCGTCGATGCTGCTGGCCTTGCGCAAGCGACCTGTCAGCATGGAGCAGGTCGACAGCGCGCTCGATCGCATCCAGGAGCGCCTGCTGGCCAGCGGCGCCCGCGAGGTTCCCAGCAGCCGGCTCGGGGAACTGGTGATGCGCGAGCTCAAGCGCATCGACAAGGTGGCCTATGTGCGCTTCGCGTCTGTCTACCGGAGCTTCGAGGACGTGGACGAATTCCGGCGCCTGATCCGCGACATCTGATCTCGTCGGTCCGAGCGCCGGCAGCACCCCCGAAAGCGGGCCCCCGACGCGGCGGACCTGCAAGGGTGGATCGTGAACCCTCGCGCGGGCGACGCGCCGGGCCGACCGCCTCCCTAGAGTGCCTTGCATCGTTTCGCGCACTCCACAGGAGGACTTCATGTCGGTTCCAGCCACCACCCGCAGCCAGCATGGCATCTCCCTCATCGAAACCTTGACCGTGCTGTCGATTGTCTCGGTCGCGATCGGCAGCGCGCTTCCAGGGCTCGGGTCGCTGCGCCAGAAAGCCGAGCTGCAGGGCGCGGCGGGTCAGATCGAGACCGATATCCAGTTCGCGCGTGGCCAGGCCGTCGCACTCAACCGCAGCGTGCAACTGACGCTGCGCGAGGTCGGCGGCGCCACCTGCTACATGGTCCACGTGGGCCCGGCGGCCAACTGCAGCTGTGATGGTCGGGCGCCGAGCACGGCCAGCTGCGGCAGCGGCTCGGAGCTGCTGCGCGCGGCCTTTTTCGCCGCCGGCGGCCCGGTACAGGTACGTTCGTCGACCAAGTCCATGACCTTCGACCCGGTTCGGGGCACCGTGACGCCGACCGCCACCTTGCGGATCGAGGCGACTGATGGCCGGGCCATCCACCAAGTGGTCAACCTGCTCGGCCGCGTGCGCACCTGCAGCCCGACAGCACGCATTGTCGACGAGCGCGCATGCTGAAGGCCCCCCCGCGATGGGACGAGCGGTTCGGGCAGGCCGATGGGCGGTCACTGAGCGGCTAGCCTGCAAGCAAGCTCCACTTCGATAATCGTGACATGCGTCACGCTTTGTCTTCGGCAGTCCGCACGGCTGGATTCACGTTGATCGAGCTGATGATCGTCGTCGGCGTCATCGGTTTGCTTGGGCTGATCGCCTACCCATCGTTCCAGGATGTCGTCCGCAAGAGTCGGCGCGCCGACGCCATCGCCGGGCTCACCCAGCTGCAGCAGTTGCAGGAGCGCGTACGGGGCCAGCAGCCGAGTTATGCGGACTCCGTCGCGTTGATGCCGGGCCCCCCGACCGGACTGTCGCCCGAGCGTTACTACGTGCTGGCCGTGAATGCGGCCAGCGCCAGCGGTTACAGCATGACGGCGACGGCCAGCGCCTCGTCGCCGCAGTACGCCGACACCAAGTGCCGTGGCCTGCGGGTGGACATGGCCGGCGGCACGATCACTTACTCGTCCATCAATGCGGCCGGCGACGTCGATACCACGAACGCCAACGGTTGCTGGAAGCGATGACACGCGTGCGGCAGATCGGAAGTGTGGCGCGGCCCGCGGTCGGCCCGCTCGATCGACGCGGCATGACGATCATCGAATTGATGGTTGTCCTGATCGTTCTCGCCTTGCTCATGACGCTGGTGATAGCCCCCTCCATCGGTGCGATGGTCGCCCGCCACAGAGTACAAGGTGTGCAGGCCGAACTGCTCGGTGACCTGCAGCTTGCTCGTTCGGAGCAGGCGCGGCGCAACGGCGATGCCGTTCCAGTGGCGGTGAGCTTCTCGAGCGACGCCAACATCACCTGCTACACGATTCACACTGGCGCGTCGCCGTGCGACTGCACCCTGGCCGCAGGCACTGCCTGCAACGCCGTGCCCGGCGCTCAAGAAATCAAGACGATGCAGTTCGCGCGCTCGGTCGGCGTCACCGTCGCCGCGACCAGCGCGAGCGGGCCCAAGATCGTCTTCTCGCCCCCCCAGGGCCTGGTCGCACCGACCGACATGCTGATCGATGTCCAGAGTACGACCAGTGGCCAGCTGCGCACCTCGATCAACGCCACCGGGGTGCCCAGCGTCTGCTCGCCCGACGGTTCAGTTCCAGGAGTTCGCACATGCTGAGCGCCATCCGTTCACCGCACGCGGTCAGACGACACCAGACGGGTCTCTCGATGGTCGAGTTGATGGTCGGCGTGGCCATCGGGCTGTTCGTGGTGGCCGGCGCCACGATGGCGGTCTCGAATCAACTGGGCGACAACCGCCGGCTGATGCTCGAGACACAAATTCAGCAGGACCTTCGCGCCTCGGCTGACGTGATCGCACGTGAATTGCGCCGCTCAGGTTACTGGGCGCGAGCGCAAGACGGTGTCTGGTACGCGGGTGCGACCTCGGTGGCGACCAATCCGTATACGCAGATGACGCCGGCCAGCGGCGTGACGAACGACGTGCGCTTCGGCTATTCGCGCGGTGCCGAGAACAACGTCGTGGACCTCAATGAGCAGACCGGCTTCAGGCTCTCCGGCAGCGCGATCCAGATGCTCATCGGTGGTCAGTGGCAGGCGCTGACCGACAGCAGCACGCTGCGCATCACCGACTTCCGCGTGACGCTGTTGACCCAGGACGTGCCGTTGGCGTGCCTCAACCCCTGCCCCATGGGCGCGCCCGCCTGTCCGCCGACGCAAACGGTGCGTGATGTTCGCGTCGAGATCTCCGGCGCCGCCGTGTTCGATCCGTCGGTCCAGCGCAATGCGCGCAGCCAGGTCCGCCTGCGCAACGACGTCGTCAACGGGGCCTGTCCGGCCTGAGGGAGCGCGCGATGAGACAGCTTGATTCCGCACGCCCTCGTCAACAGCGCGGTGCTGCCGCGTTGCTGGTGGTCGTGGTGTTGTTCTTCATTCTGGCGATGGTCACCGCGTATGCGGGCCGCAATCTCATCTTCGAGCAACGCACGTCGATCAATAACCAACGCACGGCGCAGGCGTTCGAAGCCGCGGAGTCCGGCCTGGACTTCGCGATCGGCTTGCTGGGCGGCGGCCGCGTCGATGCTGCATGCGCCAGCACCACCGACGTCGCGTTCGACACCTTCCGCCAGCGCCATCTGTCGCAGGACGCGAGCGGAAACTACACCACGCCCGGAGCGATGGCCACCCTGACACCGACCTGCATGCTGCTGGGTCCACCGAACGGTGCCCGCTGCAGTTGCCCCAGCGCCGGCGCGCCGGCGCTTGGCGTTCCCGTCGGTGGCCTGGTCCCGACATTCCAGGTGCACTTCGAGACGGCCGGCATCGGACAGCCGGGAGTCGTGCGCGCTGTTTCGCGCGGCTGCAGCAGCATCGGACAGGAGTGCTACGCGGCGGCGCCCACCAAGGCTGATTCAGTGGCCGAGGTGTCGGTGCTGCTGGGGCTGAATTCCGCGCTGGCCACGCCACCGTCGGCGGCCTTGACGGTGCGCGGCGGTCTCAATGCCAATGGCGGTGCGCTTGCCGTGGTCAACGCCGACGTACCGACGCGGGGCATCACGATCGACGCCGGGGGTGCAATCGTCAACGACGGCAACCTTCAGCTGAGCAGCGTTCCGGGCACGCCCGGGTCGGCGTCGGTGCTCGCGAGCGATCCGTCGCTGACCGAGCTCGCGACCTCCGACCGCATGTTCGTGTCGGTGTTCGGCATGGACCGCGCCACCTATCGTTCGCAGCCGGCGGCCGTGCAGGTAACCTGCGCCGGCAACTGTGCGACGCAGATTGCCGCCGCGGTGTCGCAGAACCCCGGCCGCGTGATCTGGGTGCAAGGCCCGGCGACGATCGATTCGGCGCAAGTGTGGGGCACCGCGACCCAACCGGTGATGCTGCTCGTGCAGGGCAACCTCACGGTGCAGGCCAACCTGCAGTTGTTCGGTGTCCTCTACCTCCAGGGCGACGCCACGACGTGGACCACGACTGCCGGCAGCACCCTGGTCCAGGGCGCGGTGGTGGCAGAGGGCGACCTGTCGGTGCAAGGCGCGCCGACCATTGTCTTCAACCCTGCGGTGCTGCAGACCATCAACCTGACGCAAGGTTCGCTGGTGCGCATACCGGGCAGCTGGCGCGACTTCGCCGCCGGGAGCTGAACATGCACAAGACCTTTCGGTTCTCGCGCGGCGTCTCGTTGGTCGAGGCGATGGTCGCGCTGGCGGTGATGGCGTTCGGCATGTTGGCCGTCGTCGGCGTGCAGTCCACGCTGCGCCTGAATGGCGACATCGCCAAGCAGCGGTCGGAGGCCACGCGGCTCGCGCAGGAGCGGCTGGACTCGCTGCGCTCGTTCACCTCGATCGACGGCGCCGGAGGCTACAACGAGATCGTCGCCAATGCAGGCCCCACGGCGGTCAACGACCTGGTGACCAACACGACCTACAGCGTGCAGAGCGAAGTCATCACCTATGCCGATCCCCCGGCGCGCGCCCTGCGCGTCACGGTCGGCTGGACAGACCGCGCCGGCGGCACCCAACAGGTAGTTCTGGCCAGCGCGATCGCCGCGGCGGCGCCTGCGCTGTCGGGCACACTGGCTGTGCGCCCGGGCATCGCTGCGGTCGCGCCCGTGCGGCGGCCCCTCAAGCGCCACCCGACGATTCCCGTGCTGGCGCGCGATCTGGGCGGCTCCAGCGCATTTGTGTTGCCGTTTCGGCCTTGGACGGTCCTTGTCTTCAACAACGTCACCGGCGTCGTCACCGGCATCTGCAACCTCAACTACGACACCTCCAACGACACCGTCACCAGCAGCGACATCGATTCTTGCGCCAACACGATCACCGGACAATTGCTGACCGGATTTGTGCGCTTCCAGCCGAAGACGAGCGGCGGCGACCTGATCGCGGCCGACGTCGAAAATCCACCGGGCCCGGCGCTCAATCTCCGCATGCGGCTGACGCTCACCAGTTCAGGGCATCCGCAAGGCCCCACCTGCTTCGATGACGCCACCTCATACAGCGTCAGTGATGGCTCCCAGCAGTACGCCCAGTACTTCTGCGTCGTCTACTCGAATTCGTCGGGTACCTGGTCTGGCATATCCACCGTCGAAGCCCGCAGCGGATTCGGCTCTCCGCTTTGGGTGATCTCCGACACGCAGGATCCGTCTCCGGGGGCATCCGACGCGTATCGCATCTGTCGCTACACGGTGGCCACCAGCGACACCCAGTCGGTGCCGAATCAGGATCACCCTCGCAACTACGCCGACGTCAGCGGCAACCTCGTCAACCAGAACTTTGTCGCCATCCGAGCGATGAAGCACTGCCCCACTGACGGCCCGGCCGACCCCGCGAACGGTGATCTCGTCAACAGCAACACCCTGCAGCACCAGCCGACACCGAGTTGATGCGCCCGGCGTAGACTGTCCGGCGCAATGCCGATCGACGAGCACGACCTGCGTCAGCTGCAGCGTGCGCTGGAGCTGGCGCACGGCGCGATCGGCCGCTCCGATCCCAACCCGCGCGTCGGCTGTGTGCTGGCCGACGCGGCCGGACGGACGATCGGCGAGGGTGCGACGCAACGGACCGGCGACGCGCATGCCGAGGTGATGGCGCTGCACGCCGCGCAGTCCCGCGGCGGGTCGACGCGCGGCGGCACCGCATGGGTGTCGCTGGAGCCGTGTTCGCACCATGGGCGCACGCCACCGTGCTGCGATGCGTTGATCGCCGCCGGGCTGCGTCGCGTGGTCGTCGCAACGGTTGATCCCAACCCGCTGGTGGCGGGCGCAGGGCTCCAGCGCCTGCGCGACGCCGGCATCGTGGTCGATGTCGCAAGCGGCGAGCTCGCCAGACAGGCGCTCGAGCTGAACATCGGATTCTTCTCGCGCATGCGGCGCGGCCTGCCCTGGGTGCGATGCAAGATGGCCGCATCGCTGGACGGCCGCACGGCGCTTGCGGACGGGCGCAGCCGGTGGATCACCGGCGAGGCAGCGCGGGCCGATGGGCACGCATGGCGTCGACGTGCGGCGGCCATCCTCACCGGCGTCGGCACCGCGCTGGCCGACAACCCTCGTCTGGACGTCCGCCACGTGGTCACCGAGGTGCAACCGTTGCGCGTGGTGGTCGACTCCAGGCTGCGCCTGGCCGCGCACGCGCGCGTTTACGACCCGCCGGGTGCCGCGCTCGTCTTCTGTGCGCAGGTCGACGCCGCCGCTGAAGCAGCCCTGCGCGCGCGGGGGGTCGAGGTGATCGAACGGCCTGCCGACGATGGATCCGTCGACCTTCTGGCAGTGCTGCAGGAGCTCGCTGTGCGCGGTGTCAACGAGCTCCATGTCGAGGCGGGGCCCACGCTCACCGGCGCCCTGGTGCGTGCCGGGCTGGTCGACGAGCTCCTGGTCTACCTCGCACCCAAGCTGCTCGGAGAGGGCCGCGGCATGGTCGATGTGCGCTTGACCGAGCTATCCCAGGCTTGGCCGTTGCGCTTCGAGTCGATCCAGACGATCGGCGTCGACCTGCGCATCGTGGCGCGGCGAACGGACGCGCCGGACGGGCTCCCTTAGCTGCCGGCCGTCCGATCTCGACACCGGGCGACAATGGCCGCATGTTCACCGGCATCATCACGGCCATCGGCCGCATCGTCGACGTCGGCCCTCTGGGCGGGCACGCGTCGTTCGGCCTGCGGCTGACCCTCGACGCCCCTGCAGGCTACCTCGACGACAGCAAGCTGGGCGACAGCATCGCGCTGAACGGGGCGTGCATGACCGTGACCGGGCTCGACGCGACGCGCCACCGCTTCGAGGTGGACATCTCGGCCGAGAGCCTGGCCCGCACCACCGGGCTCGACCGGCGCGGCCGGGTCAACCTCGAGCTGGCCCTGCGGGTCGGTGACCGGCTCGGCGGCCACCTGGTCAGCGGCCACGTCGACGGCATTGGAAGCGTCGTCGGGATCGCGCCCGTCGGCGAGTCGACCGAAGTGCGGCTGCGTTGTCCCCCGGAGCTCGCGCGGCTGATCGCGGTCAAGGGATCGCTGGTGGTCCAGGGTGTCAGCCTCACCGTCAACCGCGTCACAGATCGACCCGACGGCTGCGAGGTGTCGATCAACCTGATTCCCCACACGCTGACCCACACCACCCTCGGCGAGCTGCGCCCGGGGTCCACGGTCAACCTGGAGGTCGATCTGATCGCCCGCTATATCGAACGGCAGCTGAGCGCCGCCAAGGACTGATCGGCATCAAACCCCCTACATCCGGACGGCGAGCCACGCAATCGGATACACCCGCGGCGCCCCGCAACCGCGTACCATTGCGGCACAGGGGCAGCCGTCGGAGGGTGGCTCGGGGAGAGCCGGCATCGCATGCAGGACTTTGACGATTCCACGCTCTGGCGGATCAGCGAGTTCGAGCGGGTCCGCCTCGAGACTGGCAGCAGTGGTTACGCCAAGCTCAACGGACCGACGGTCCTGCCGACCACGCTGGTCAGCGAGTTGTCGCGGCTCGAGTATTCCGCCAGCGGCACGGACGCCATGGAGGTCATCGCCGCGTGCATGCGGCACCGCGAAGCCGCGCTGATCTATGTGCTGCACCGCGAGCTGGTGTGGCCGGTCACGATCTTCCCGCGCGAACGGCTGTACCACTCGCCGCGCGATTTGACCGACGAACTCCAGAAGGGCGTGCGCGAACTGAGCGTACACAGCGTCGAGCCACCCGGTGTTCGCGCACCGGGCCACTTCATGACCGAGCGCGTGGCCGAGGAAAGGCACTACCGGCATCTGGAGCCGATGCTGTGGGCGCTCGGGCTCCACGGCCCGCGGGGCACGTTGATCAACGAGATCGGTGGCAACGCGGCCTACCGCGTGTCACCGGACTTCCACCTCGGCTCGCTGCCGCTATCGGGCGCGATCGGGCCGGCGTTTCAGCGGCTGCGCCGCGAAACGGCGTCGCTGCGGGCCATCTCGCGCTGGCCCGGCATGAACATCGACCGCGCGGTGCGCCTGCTCAACGGCCTGTACCTGCTGTCGGGGCTGATGGTGCTGCGCATGCACCCGGCGGCGCGCAAGGAGCCTTCCACCCAGTCCAGCGGCTGGCTGTCCTGGATCCGCAAGACCCGCTGACGCCGACGCCTTGCCGCTCGGGCGACAACGGAGCGGCCACCTACAATCGGCGCATGCCGATTTCGCCGATTCCTGACCTCGTCGCCGACCTCGCGGCCGGCCGCATGGTCATTCTGATCGACGAAGAAGACCGCGAGAACGAAGGCGATCTGATCCTCGCGGCCGACCACGTGAGCGCCGACGGCATCAACTTCATGGCCAAGCACGGCCGGGGCCTGATCTGCCTGACGCTCACGCGCGAGCGGTGCGAGCGGTTGCAGCTGTCGCCGATGACGGCACGCAACGGCACCGCACACGGCACCGCGTTCACGGTCTCGATCGAGGCCGCCCGCGGCGTCACCACGGGCATTTCGGCGGCCGATCGTGCGCACACCATCCGCGCGGCCGTGGCCCGCGACGCGCGCGCAGCCGACCTGGTGCAGCCTGGCCACGTGTTTCCGCTGCAGGCCCAGGACGGCGGCGTGCTGATGCGCGCCGGACACACCGAGGCCGGCTGCGACCTCGCCGGCATGGCGGGGCTGACGCCGGCCGCCGTGATCTGCGAGATCATGAACGACGACGGCAGCATGGCGCGCCTGCCCGACCTCGAGGGGTTCGCGCAGAGGCACGGTCTCAAGATCGGCACCATCGCCGACCTGATCGCCTTCCGCAGCCACAACGAGAGCCTGATCGAGCGCTGCGGCGAGCGCGCGCTGAGCACGCCGTACGGCAGCTTCCGTTGCGTCACTTATCGCGACCGCAGCGGCGGCCTGCACCTCGCGCTCGGCCACGGCAAGTGGCAGCCCGGCGACGAAGTGCTGGTGCGCGTGCACGAGCCGTTCACCGCCATGGACCTGCTCGACGTCTCGGCCGGCGGCCACTCATGGCCGCTGGCGCGCGCCTTGCAGGCGCTGCAGCGCAGCCCGCGCGGCGTGGCGGTGCTGCTCAACTGCACCAGCGACGGCGCGACGCTGCTCGCGCAGTGCCAGGCGCAAGCGGCCGACGTGCCGCGCCACGCGCAATCGGCGATGGACCTGCGCACGTATGGCATTGGCGCGCAGATCCTGCGCGACCTCGGCGTCGCGCGCATGCGTGTGCTGGGCAGCCCA
>Ga0335084_10006326_pt1 | contig 11768 bp, 10 predicted proteins | sample Lox_Sample_44_FD_206721 | JGI IMG/M metagenome (GOLD analysis project Ga0335084, IMG submission 206721) | Soil microbial communities from Loxahatchee National Wildlife Refuge, Florida, United States - Lox_Sample_4.4 | ecosystem: Environmental > Terrestrial > Soil > Wetlands | place: USA...
AGCGAACTGTGCGCCGCGACTATTGAGATGTTCGCGGGCATCCTGGCCAGCGAGGCGTCCAATCTGGCGCTGAAGGTGTTGGCGACGGGCGGCATGTACTTGGCTGGCGGCGTGGTTGTGCACGCGATGGCGGCGATCCAGGCTCCGGGCTTCATGCGCTCCTTCACCCGAAAGGGGCGCTTCGTGGAGTTGATGTCGCGAATTCCGATTCATGCGGTAGTAAGTCACGCGGGCCTGGCGGGCGCGGCGGCGTGTGGATTGGGGACATAACGAGTATGGCAGCCTTACCAGAGACGATCACTCATCGAGCCGCGGCGCGAAGCACGTGGCGGGATCTGAGAGAGCATCATAAGAAGATTCGCGGATTGCACCTGCGGAATCTTTTCGCGGACGATCCCCAGCGCGGCGAGCGCTTCACCCTCCGTGCGGCTAGGCTCTTTCTGGACTATTCCAAGAACCGCATTACCGATGAGACCCTTCGGCTCCTCTTGCGACTTGCCGCCGATGCAAACCTCCCGGAGCGCATCGGCGCCATGTTCGCCGGCGAGAAGATCAATTTCACCGAAAAGCGGGCGGTTCTGCATACCGCACTGCGCTCCTTTCGTGGCACGTCCATTGTGGTGGACGGCGAGAACGTGGAGCCCAAGGTACATGCGGTCCTGGATTGTATGGCGAAGTTCGCCGGCCAAGTTCGCGACGGCGTTTGGACGGGCCACACGGGGAAGCGCATTCGCAACGTGGTCAATATCGGAATCGGCGGTTCCGACCTTGGCCCGGTGATGGCGTACGAGGCCTTGAAGCACTACTCGAACCGGGATATGACGTTCCGATTCGTCTCCAACGTGGACGGCACCGACGTCGTCGAAGCCCTGCGCGATCTCGATGCGGCGGAAACGCTGTTCATCGTGTCGTCCAAGACCTTCACGACGCTGGAGACCATGACCAATGCCCAGACGGCGCGCTCCTGGCTGCTGGGCGCTCTCGCCAACGATGCCGGGGCAATCGCGAAGCACTTCGTTGCCGTGTCCACGAACGCGGCCGAGGTCAAAAAGTTCGGTATCGACACCAAGAACATGTTCGAATTTTGGGATTGGGTCGGCGGACGGTACTCGATGTCTTCGGCGATCGGCCTCTCGACCATGATCGCGATCGGCGAAGATCATTTCCGCGCCATGCTGCGCGGGATGCACCAGATGGACGAGCACTTCCGCACCGCCCCGCTGGAGCAGAACATGCCCGTACTCATGGGCCTCTTGGCCCTCTGGTACAACAATTATTTCGGCGCGCAGACCATCGCCGTTTTGCCCTACGAGCAGTATCTGAAGCGCTTTCCCGCCTACCTCCAGCAATTGACGATGGAGAGCAACGGTAAGTCGGTTACACGCGTGGGGAGGAAGGTGGTGCGCGATACGGGCGCGGTTTACTGGGGCGAGCCCGGGACCAACGGCCAGCACTCGTTCTACCAGTTGATCCATCAGGGAACGCGCCTGATCCCTTGCGACTTTATCGCGTTCGGCGCGCCGCTCGACCCGGTGGGTCGTCATCACGACCTGCTGATCGCCAATGTCTGCGCGCAGGCCGAGGCGCTGGCGTTCGGCAAGACCGCGCGGGAAGTGGCGGCCGAAGGCACGCCGAAGTGGCTCGTGCCGCATCGCGTGTTCAAGGGCAATCGACCGTCGAACGTGATCTTCGCGGAACGGCTTACACCCGAGACCCTGGGAAGCCTGGTAGCTCTGTACGAGCACGCCGTGTTCACCCAGGGCACGATCTGGGACATCAATCCGTTCGACCAGTGGGGTGTCGAACTGGGCAAAGTGCTCGCTCAACGCATCGTTCCCGAACTGGAGAGCGAAGCGGAGCCGCCGCTCCATCACGACAGTTCGACGAACAATCTGATCCGTCATTACCGAAAGCTGAGGGAGATCGCATGAGAAGGCCCGGATTTGACAAGGCGCTATACATTCTGCCTTTCGACCATCGAGGTTCTTTCCAGAAAAAGATGTTCGGCTGGGACGGCGCACTGACCCCGGAGCAAACGGCGGAAATCGCCGCAGCCAAGCGCGTGATTTACGACGGTTTCCTTTCGGCGGTCCATGCCGGCGTGCCCAAAGAGAAGGCCGGGATCCTGGTGGACGAGCAGTTCGGCGCCACGCTTCTTCGGGACGCGGCCGCCGAGGGCTACGTCACCTGCTGTCCGGCCGAGAAGAGCGGGCAGGACGAGTTCGACTTCCAATACGGTGACAGCTTCGCGCAACACATCGAAGCCTTCCATCCTACATTCTGCAAAGTCCTGGTCCGTTACAACCCGGAGGGCGACCCCCTTTTAAACCGGAGTCAGGCTTACCGTCTGAAACGTCTCTCGGATTATCTGCGGGGCGACCGAAGCCGCAGTCTGTTCATGTTCGAACTACTGGTGCCGGCCGAGCAAAATCAACTGACCCGGCTGAACGGCGACAAGAAGGCATACGACCTGAAATTGCGTCCGCGTCTGATGGCCCAAGCGATTGAGGAATTGCAGGAGGCCGGCGTCGAGCCGGACGTGTGGAAGATCGAAGGGCTCGATCGCCGCGAGGATTGCGAGCGCATGGTGGCAACTGCCCGGCGGGAGGGCCGCGACGAAGTTGGCTGCATCATTCTCGGAAGGGGTGAAAACGACGCGAAAGTACGCGAGTGGCTCTCCACCGCGTCCAGGGTTCCGGGCTTCATTGGTTTCGCGGTGGGCCGCACCACTTTCTGGGAACCGCTGGTCGACTGGCGCGCTGGCAAGATTACGCGGAATGACGCGGTGCTGGAGATCGGCTCGCGCTACGGGGAATTCGCAGCCGTCTTCGAGACGCGGCAACATGCGATTCGGGCGTAGGCGAATCCAGGAGCTTGCCATGACGACGACCGCCAAGCTGGCGCCCTCGATCTTAGCCGCCGACTTTGCCAGGTTGGGTGACCAGGTGGCCGAGGCGGAGCGGGCTGGGGCCGACCGCATCCACGTCGACGTGATGGACGGCCACTTTGTCCCAAACCTTTCGATGGGGCCGCCCGTGGTGCGGGCGCTCCGCAGTGTTACGAGCCTGCCGCTGGAGACGCACCTGATGATCACCGGTCCGGATCTGTTCTTCGACGAATTTGTCGAGGCCGGCTCGGACTCGTTCATCGTGCATTGGGAGGGGAACAACAACCTGAATCGTACAGTGCGGCGGATCAAGGATCTCGGCAAACGGGCGGGAGTAGCCATCAACCCGGCTACGCCTGCCTCCGTACTCGAGGAAATCCTGACCGATGTGGACCTGATTCTGGTGATGACCGTCAATCCCGGTTTCGGACACCAGCGTTTCCTGCAAAGCACGCTGCCGAAGATCGCCCGCGTACGGCGGATGATCGAGCGCGCAAGCGTTCGTTGTGAATTGGAAGTGGATGGCGGTATCGACGCGTCGACAGCGATGCTCGCTGCGGCGGCTGGCGCAGACGTGTTTGTAGCGGGGTCTTCCATTTTTGGCAGCACGGAGGGAGTCGCGGCGGCGATGGACCGGTTGGGCGGGGCCGTGGTTCGCCAGAGCGCGGGTGTTCTCTAATTTTGGACAGGAGGCAAGGATGCAAATTGGGATGATCGGTCTGGGGAGAATGGGCGCCAACATGGCGCGGCGGCTGATGAACAAAGGCCACAAATGCGTGGCCTTCGACATGTCGCAGAAAGCCGTCGCGGAGTTGGCGAAGCAAGGCGCTACCGGCGCCGCATCGCTCGTCGAGCTGGTCACGAAGCTCGAAAGGCCACGCGCGATCTGGTTGATGGTTCCGGCCGCGGTAGTAGACAAGACGATCGGCGACCTGTTGCCCCATCTGGACCGGGGAGACATTCTGATCGACGGCGGCAACTCGTACTACGTGGATGACATCCGCCGCGCGAAGGAACTCGCGGCGCACGCAATTCACTACGTGGACGTGGGCACGAGCGGCGGCGTGTGGGGGCTGGAACGGGGCTATTGCATGATGATCGGAGGCGAGGACGGAGTGGTGCAGGGGCTCGATCCGATCTTCGCCGCTCTGGCGCCGGGAGCAGGCGAAATTCCGGCGACGCGCGGCCGCGAGAAGACTGGCGGCACCGCCGGGCAGGGATACCTGCACTGTGGCGGCAACGGCGCTGGGCACTTCGTCAAGATGGTCCACAACGGCATCGAATACGGAATCATGTCGGCCTACGCCGAGGGGTTGGGGATTCTGAAGTGCGCGAATATCGGCAACCACGCGGGAGAGGCTGCCGATGCGGAGACTACGCCGCTGCGCAATCCCGAAGAATACCAGTTCGATTTCAACCTGCCGGACATCGCCGAGGTCTGGCGCCGCGGCAGCGTGATCGCGTCCTGGCTGCTCGATCTTACCGCGGCAGCGCTGATCCAGGACCCACAGCTTTCGAACTTCGCCGGCCGCGTCTCCGATTCTGGCGAAGGACGCTGGACGATCAAGGCGGCAATCGACGAGGCGGTGCCGGTGCCGGTCCTGGCAAGCGCTCTGTTCCAACGATTCGCATCGCGTGGTGACGCGGATTTTGCCGACAAGCTGTTATCCGCGATGCGGTATCAGTTCGGCGGGCACCTGGAAAAGACCGGCGAGAAAGCGAAGGTGGCCTGAGCGATGTCCAACACGCATCCTCACTCCGACGCGCTGGTCTTCTTCGGCGCCACGGGCGACCTCGCGTACAAGAAGATCTTTCCCGCGCTGCAGGCGATGGTGAAGCGCGGTAACCTCACTGTGCCGGTGATCGGCGTCGCGAAGGCCGGGTGGACGCTCGATCAGTTCAAGGCGCGCGCCCTGGACAGCCTCGAGAAACACGGCGGCGTGGATCCCGAGGCGTTCCAGAAACTCTCGGGCCTGCTGCGCTACGTCGACGGCGACTACAGCGATCCGGCGACATTCGAAACGCTCGGCCGCGAGCTCGAGGGCGTGGGCCGGCCCGCGCATTATCTCGCGATCCCGCCCACGATGTTTGAGCAGGTGCTGGGACAACTCGTTCATTGCGGCTGCATGACGAATGCGCGGATGATCCTGGAGAAGCCCTTCGGCCACGATCTCGCCTCCGCGCGGCATCTGAACCAGGTGCTTCTGCGCAAGTTCGACGAAACCGCTATTTTCCGGATCGATCACTATCTGGGCAAACGCCCCGTGAATCACATGGTCGTGTTCCGCTTCGCCAACGCATTCATGGAGGCATTCTGGAATCGCAAATATGTCGAGAGCGTGCAGATCACCATGGCGGAGGATTTCGGCGTACAAGGCCGGGGCGCGTTTTACGATCAAACCGGCGCGATCCGCGACGTAGTTCAAAACCATCTGTTTCAGGTGCTCTGTAATCTCGCCATGGAGCCACCTGTGCGGATGGACAGCGAATCGATTCGCGACGAGAAAGTGAAGGTGCTGAAGGCGATTCCGGACCTGGAAGAAGAGCATGTCGTCCGCGGCCAGTTCCGCGGCTACCTGAATGAAAAGGGCGTTGTGCCCGATTCCAGGACCGAGACCTTCGCCGCCCTCAAACTCGAGGTGAACTCGTGGCGCTGGCACGGAGTTCCGTTCTACATCCGGGCCGGCAAGAATTTGCCGGTTACCTGCACGGAAATTGTCTGCCGGCTTCGAAAGCCGCCGGCGATCTTTCCGGCCGATGGTATCCAATCGAATTACATGAGGATGCGGATCAGCCCGGACGTCACGATCGCCATGGGTATGACCGTAATGGCGGATGGGGAGAAGATGATTGGCCTTCCCGCTGAGATGGTGATGAGCCATCAGAAGTCCGCGCAGGAAATGGACGCGTACGAGCGGGTGCTCAGCGACGCGATGGCCGGCGACGCCACGCTCTTCGCACGCGAGGATTACGTCGAGGAGGCGTGGAGAATCGTCGATCCACTGCTGCGCACGGGCACGCCGCTTCATCCGTACGACTCGCACAGCTGGGGTCCCGACGCCGTAGAACAAGTGACGCCGCCTGGCGGGTGGCAGAATCCCGCCATCGCACACGAGCCAGCAGCGCTTCGCAGCGAGGCAGCGTAGGAAGCCTCAATGGACACCCGAATTCTCGCCGACGAGGAATCCGCCGCGCGGGCGGCCGCCGCTTTGATCGCAGCGGAGGCCCGCGATGCCGTCGCGCAGCGGGGCCGCTTCGTCCTGGCGGTGAGCGGCGGCCGGACGCCGTGGATCATGCTGCGCGCGCTCACGGCCGAAGCGGTGCCTTGGGACTCAGTCCACGTGGTGCAGGTTGATGAACGCGTGGCCCCCGCCGGGCACGCGGATCGGAACCTTACCCACATGCAGGCGACTCTGCTCGCAGCCGCGCCTGTCCGTCCGCAACAGATCCACGCCATGCCGGTGGAAGCCGCCGATTTGGAAGGGGCCGCGAAGCAGTACGCGATGGCTCTGGGACAGATTGCAGGCTCGCCCATGGAAATCGATTTGGTGCACCTTGGTCTCGGACCCGACGGGCACGCGGCCTCACTGGTGCCGGGCGACCCGGTGACTCAGGTCTATGACGCCGATGTCGCGATGACGGGGGTGTATCAGGGACGGCGCAGAATGACCCTGACCTATCCGGCGCTCCATCGGGCACGCCGGATTCTCTGGCTGGTGACCGGCGGGGAGAAAGCGCCGATGCTGGCCCGTCTTCGCCGCGGCGATCCGTCCATTCCGGCAGGTTGCGTGCGACGTGACCGCGCCATCATCGTCGCCGACAGACTGGCGGCCGTACCGATACAACTGTAGGAACGCGATGTCAACCAATCCGATCGGCGCGACGCTTCCTGGATATGCCACCAGCAGTCTCGCCGACTACTGGGTCCTGGCAAAACCGGAAGTGAATTTCCTGATCGCCATAACCGCGGGGGCGGCGTTCCGGGCGGGTACTCCCTCGGATGCTCCGCTGTTCCCGTGGCTGTTGCTCTTCCACACGGTACTCGGAACCCTTCTGGTGGCCGGTGGAGCCGGGGCTCTCAACCAATGGATGGAGCACCGCTTCGACGCGAAGATGCGGCGCACCGCCCGGCGTCCGATCGCCGCAGGCCGCATCCAGCCTGCCCACGCATTGGCGTTCGGGGCCGTGTTGGCGCTGATGGGAGTCTTCTACCTGGCCGCGGCTGTCCTGCCGGCCGCAAGCCTCCTGGCCCTGCTGACGCTCGGTTGGTATCTGCTACTCTATACGCCGCTCAAGCGCCGGACCCCGCTATGCACACTGGTTGGCGTGTTTCCCGGCGCAATGCCTGTGTTGATCGGATACGTCGCAGCGGCGGGTAAGCTCGGCCCAAAAGCCTGGTTGCTTTTCGCGATTCTCCTGCTATGGCAATTCCCGCACTTCATGGCCATCGCCTGGATGTACCGCCAGGATTACGATCGGGCGGGCTATCGCGTGCTTCCCAAGAGCCATCGCAGACGTGCCTTCGTAACCTGCCAAACGGTATTGCCGCTCCTGTTTCTCACCCCGCTGGCGCTGTTCGTGGCGCCGCTCGCAGCGGGGCTTCCGCTCACGCTCGGATTTCTGTATTACGGCGTGCGTTTTGCGAGCTGCGCCTCCACGTCGGGGGCGCGGAAGCTCCTGTTCGCCTCGATCGTTTATCTTCCTGCGCTATTCGGAGCAGCGGTTCTGTTCAGGATGTAGCGGGCACTTGTGACAGAAGCCGGTCGAATGCTCCGGCGTCGAGCAGATCGAGGGACTTCACTACAATGTCGGCGGGCAAGCGGTTGCCATTGGGGCCCACCCCGATGCTCCTCATGCCGGCGCTGCGTGCTCCTTGAATGCCGGCCACGGCATCTTCCACCACAATGCACCGGTCTGGTGCGACTCCGACGCACGAGGCCGCGAGCAGGAAGACCTCGGGGTCCGGTTTCCCCCGGTGAACGTCTTCCGCCGAGACGATGCCCTGGAAGCGGTGTGCGGCGTTCAGGGCGTCGAGCACGACATCGATATTCGGGCGAGGCGCGGCCGAGGCAATCGCCTGCAGCCACCCCAGCTCGTGAAGCCGGCGAATCCACGTCGCCACTCCTGGCAGGGGAGGCATGCCATTCTTACGAACCAGCTCGCGATACAGTTCTTCCTTGGCGTTGGCCACGTGCTCGATTCGCTCCGGAGTCGCCGAGGAACCCAGCCATTGCGGCAGGAAAGCGTCGTCCCGCCTCCCAAAGGAAGCAAGGAACTGTTCGTAACTGATCGCAACGCCCTCCTTCGCCAGCGTGTCCCGCCAGGAAAGCCAGTGGAACTCTTCCGAATCGATCAGGGTTCCATCCATGTCCCAAAGAACTGCTCGCGGCGCCGTCATTTCTAACCTATTTTCGCGGCAACCTGAGACAGCGCGTATTCCTCGAGATGCCGCGCGTCGCTGTTGAACTTGCGGATGCCATCGGCCAATTTTTCGGTTGCCATGGCGTCTTCGTTGTGCATCCAGCGGAACGTCTTCTCATCCAGCTGCAGACGATCTGCCTGTGCCGCGTTGGCCCGCTGTGGATCGAGCTTGCGATCCACGGTTCCTTCCGACCGTTCCAACTGGTCCAGGAGATCGGGGCTGATGGTGAGCAGGTCGCAGCCGGCGAGGCGGACGATCTGATTCACGTTGCGGAAGCTCGCCCCCATCACCTGCGTCTTGTAACCGTACTTTTTGTAGTAGTTGTAAATGCGAGTTACGGACGCAACCCCGGGATCCTGGTCCGGCGAAATCTCCGCGCCGCCTTGCTCTTTCTTGTACCAATCGTAGATGCGGCCCACGAACGGCGAGATCAAGGTCACTTGCGCCTCTGCGCACGCCACTGCCTGGGCAAAGCTGAAGAGCAGCGTCAGATTGCAGTGGATGCCTTCCTTTTCGAGCTGCTCCGCCGCCCGAATGCCCTCCCACGTGCTCGCAACTTTGATCAGGATGCGCTCGCGCGACACGCCTTGGGCCTCGTAGAGCGAGATCAGCTTCCTGCCCTTGGCGATGGTGGCTTCCGTATCGAAGCTCAGGCTCGCTGCCACCTCGGTGGAGACGCGGCCCGGCACCACCTTAAGAATTTCGCGACCGAACAGCACGAACAGGCGATCGATGAACTCTCCCGCCATTGCCTCGTGCCCTCCGCCGCCTTCCAGCGCGAGGTCCGTGGCTTGCTCGACCAATCCACGGTACGCCGGCATCTTCGCCGCATGATAGAGCAGCGATGGATTCGTTGTGGCGTCCTGAGGCCGGTGCTGCGCGATGGCCTGAATATCGCCCGTGTCCGCGACCACGGTCGTATGTTGCTTGAGAGACTCCAAAAGGGTCATGCATTTCTCCTCTAATTGCCGTGGCTAGCCAGGCTGCCTTCCAGTTGCGCGACCTTGGCCAGCCGTCTCCGATGGCGCTCGGCTCCGCTGAAGCGGGAGCCGAGAAAATTCAGCGTGCAGTCCCACGCAACCGCCGTGCCCGTGGTCCGGCCGCCCAGGCAGAGGACGTTCATGTCGTCATCCTCCACTCCCTGGCGGGCCGAATAGTCATCGTGACATAGCGCCGCCCGGACACCATGCACCTTGTTCGCGGCCACGGACGCGCCCACGCCACTGCTGCAGATCAGGATGCCGCGCTCCACGGCTCCTCGGGCGACGGCTTGTGCAAGGGGAATCGCGAAATCCGGATAGTCGTCGGTGGCGTCGTACGTCTTGTTACCGAAATCGACCACCTCGTGACCTCCTTCCGCCAACAACTTCGCCAGTTGCTGCTTCATTTCAAATCCGCCGTGATCGGCGCCGATACCCACTCTCATTGGATCCTCCCCGGCCTAGCGGCTGTGTCGTGCGACCTGGCTCTTCGCGGCCGCAACAATGTGTTCCACGTTAAATCCGAACTTCTTCAGTAGATGCTTGAGCGGCGCCGACGCTCCAAACGTTTCGATGCCGATGTTGTGCCCATCGGAACCGGTATACCTGGTCCAGCCGAAGTCCGAAGCCTCCTCCACCGATACTCGTGCTTTGATGTGAGGCGGCAGCACGGAATCCCGATACTGCTGGTTCTGGTCGTCGAACAACTCCCACGAAGGCATGCTGACCACCCTGGCTGGCACTCCCTCGCGGGCTAACTGCTCGTACGCCTCCAGGCACAGCGCGACCTCGCTGCCGGTGCCGATCAGGATCACCTCAGGGTCGCCGCCTGGCGCATCCGCCAGTACGTAGGCGCCGCGTGCAAGGCTTGAAGCCGCCGCGTACTTGCTCCGGTCGATGGTCGGCACAGCCTGCCGCGTGAGGACGAGCACCGCCGGCGCGTGGTGCAGTTGCAGAATTATCTTCCACGCCTCGCGCACCTCGTTGGCGTCGCATGGCCGGATCACGACCAGCCCCGGCATCGCACGCAGGTTCGCCAGTTGTTCGATGGGCTGGTGCGTAGGCCCGTCCTCGCCCACTCCGATGGAATCGTGCGTGAAGACGTAAATCGCCGGCAGTTCCATGAGGGCGCTCAAACGCAGCGCGCCGCGCATGTAATCGACGAAGATGAAGAACCCGGAGCCGAACGGGCGGACCTTTACCAGGCTCATGCCGTTCACGATGGCGCCCATGGCGTGTTCGCGGATGCCGAAGTGGAAGTTGCGGCCGGCGTAGTTGTCCGCCGAGAAATCGCCCGCGCCCTCGAATGTTAGTCGCGTTTTGGTGGACGGCGCGAGATCCGCCGCGCCGCCGATCAGCCACGGAATGTTCTTCGCCGCCGCGTTCAGAACCTTCGCCGACGATTCGCGCGTCGCGAGCCCCTTCGGATCCGTGGGGAACTCGGGCAGATCGCGGTCCCAACCCTCAGGGAGTTGACGGTGTTGCATACGGTACAACTCCTCCGCGAGCGCGGGGTGCTGTTTGCGATATTCGGCTATACGCTCGAACCAGCGATCGCGCAATTGCTGCCCTCGCGCGCCGACACCTTGCCGGAAGTGCTCGTAAACGCCGTCGGGCACGAAGAACTTCTTGTCCTCGGGCCAGCCGTAATTGCGCTTGGCGAGCCGTATTTCCTCCTCGCCCAGAGGCTCGCCGTGCGCGCCGCTGGTGTCCTGCTTGTGCGGCGCTCCGTATCCGATGTGGCTGTCGACGATGATCAACGTGGGGCGGTCCTGGGTGTCTTGAAATGTCCGGAACGCCCGCGCCAGCATCTGGAGATCGTTGGCGTCGCCGACCCGCGTCACATTCCAGCCGTAGCCGATGAACCGGGTAGCCACGTCTTCGGTAAACGCCAGCGCCGTGTTGCCCTCGATGGTGATGTGATTGTTGTCGTAGATCCAACACAGATTGGAGAGCCGCAGGTGTCCGGCCAGCGAGGCCGCCTCGCTCGAGATGCCCTCCATCATGCACCCGTCTCCGCAGAGTGCGTAGACGTTGAAGTCGAACAGATCCTCGAAACCCGGCTGATGATACCGCGCCGCCAGCCATTGCCGCGCGATGGCAATTCCGACGCTGGTGGCGACACCTTGTCCGAGCGGACCGGTCGTGGTTTCCACGCCCGAGGTCCAACGGTACTCGGGATGTCCGGGACAGCGGCTGTCCAACTGCCGGAACGCCTTGAGCGAGTCCAGCGGCACCGACGCCTCGCCGAGAGTTTCGTAATCCTTGCTGACCGCGCGGACCTCGGTCAGATGCAGCAGAGAGTAGAGCAGCATTGATGCATGGCCGATCGACAGCACGAAGCGGTCGCGGTTCGGCCACACGGGGTCCGTCGGATCGAACCGCAGGAAGTCCTGCCAGAGGCAGTACGCCACCGGCGCCATCGCCATCGGAGTTCCGGGATGCCCCGAATTGGCGGCTTGCACTGCGTCCATGGAAA
>Ga0335084_10006327_pt1 | contig 11768 bp, 6 predicted proteins | sample Lox_Sample_44_FD_206721 | JGI IMG/M metagenome (GOLD analysis project Ga0335084, IMG submission 206721) | Soil microbial communities from Loxahatchee National Wildlife Refuge, Florida, United States - Lox_Sample_4.4 | ecosystem: Environmental > Terrestrial > Soil > Wetlands | place: USA: Florida...
GAGGTCGCTCTTCTGACTGGAGTTCAGCGGGAAATTCCCCGCAACGATGAACGAGATGCAGTCAGACTGCAGGTCGTGCGACGTCGGCCCGGTGTACTGGGAATTCGCCCCGCTGTACGTGTAATAATCCACATCGTTGATCGTCATCCCGAACTCCACTTTGGGCTCTCTCCGGGTGCCCGTGATCCTGATGGTGACGATCACTTTTTCCGTGCGCCCGCGGGACGACGAGGTCGTATCCTCTATGGTCCGCGTCCCCTGGTAGGTCGCGTTGATATTCAGGCGGGGATTCAGGAAATCCCCCGTGTAGCTGATGCTGCCGGTGGCATCGAACCGCTTGAAAAAGCTGTAGTAGGCGCGGCTGATGGTCAGGTCCCCCGTCCACCGCTTTCCGTCGCCGGTGATCGTGAACCTGCCGTCGAGCGTGGCAACGAGCTCCTCTTTCGTCACCGGGTTGAATATCATCCGGATTTCCGTGTTCCCCCCGCTCGCGTCTATATTGAGATCATACTGCAGGCCGTCCATGAACGATTTGGACTTCATCTCGCCCGCGGCCGCCGAGGAGGCGCTCTCCGAGGTGTCGGCGAAATATTTCACCACGGCGATGTGCTCCGGTTTCTTCGTCACGCGGAGCGTGTCGTTGACAAATACGAGCCGGACGGATTCGGGTGACTCCTCCGCGACTGTCGACTGCGTGGGCGGAAAAATCAGTGTCGAATTTCCGACGATGAGAGAGCCTCTCAGAAGCGAGTTCTCGATTTCGCCGGTGAAGTGCAGCGGCCCGGGGCCTATCTCGACGAAGAGGTTGCCGGAGACGGCCAGCGAGGACTTTTCGGTTGACTCTTTGACAACAAGGAGACGGCCGTCGGCCGTCAGGTTGAAATCGCCGGGACGGAGGTTTCGGAGAGAAAAATCGCCCCCCAGGTGCACGATCCCTTCCCTCCCTTCACGCACGTCGCCGGGGACGTTTCGTATCGTGCAGGTGTCAACCCTGATCCGTTCTCCCTCGGGGCTGAATGTCCCCTCGAGCGCGTACCGGATGTTATTCGGCAGAAACAGGAACGAACAGCGCGATATATCCAGCGTGCCGGAGTACGTCGGTTCCTTCAGCGTTCCGGAGAGCGTCAGGTCGCAGCTCATCAGTCCCGTCAGGTCATGAAACGTGTGAAGCAGGGGCTCCAGGATGTTCATCTGGACGCCGTGCGAGAGGACATGGAGGTTCATTGCCGGCCGGGCAGTGTCTTCACCCGTTCTTTCAAAGCGAAGGTCCACGGGGAGGGTTCCGTCGATCGTCATGATCGGGGCGGTCTCCGCGGGTTTCCCCGGCTCGACGAGACGCACGTGCCCCTCGATGACCCGGTCCCTGTAATGCAGGTCCGATATCAGCCGTCCGAACGGCAGAGCGCGGAAGGTGACGCTGTCGGCCTCCAGGCTCGCGCTCATCTCCGGGTCGTCCAGCGTTCCCGAGGCCTTCGCACTCACGCGGGCTTTCCCCGTGAATGTCTTTACTTCGCCGGAGGGTTCCTCTCCCTGCAGGAGATGTTTGAGACCCTCGAGATCGAGATTCCTTCCCTCGACGGAAGCATCCAGCGAGCGCTCCTGGCCGAGGCTCAGGTTCAGCGCAACGGACTGTGAATCCCGGCGGAACACAAGTCCCGTCAGTCCCGCGCCGACGTGGTTCACGCGGAATGTCGCCCCGGAATCTGCGCGCCAGAGGAAGTCGCGGTAGGCCAGATCGAGCGTCGAGGGACTCACGCTGACGCTGTTCTCGTCCACCTGCGCCCCGCCCCTTGAGCGCAGAGTGTAGTCGGTGTTGACAACCGCGCGCGCGGCATACGCAGCCCGCTCGCGTCCGTAGCTGACATTGACATCCAGGCTGTCGAGCGTGTTCCTGTTGACATGGACTTTCCCGGCGCTTGCTTCGAGCTGCACCGAGGCGCCGGTGAGCGGGGAAACAGGCCCGAGCGAGCTTACCCTGAGACGGAGCCTGCCGTCTTCGATCAGGACTCCCGCATCGGCCTTTCCGTAGAAGAAATCCTCGACATCCGCATCCGACGTGAGCGACAGAGCGTTATATCCGCCGCTGAGCGTCCCCGTGAAAAGCCCGCTGCCGCCGAAACTCGTGCTGCCGGCCGCCGCCGAAAGGGGTTCGAGATCCTTCACATGCAGCACGTAATGCGCATCGAGACGATGCGGCTCCAGAATCAGGGGACGGGCGCTTGCGGCAAGGGCCGCGCGATCGAACCCGGCGGCGAGCGAGGGATTGATGAGCGCCATCCTGTCTGCAACCGCGCCGCGGAGGTTCAATCGTTCGAACCTGATAAGGCCGGCAACGTACCTGAGGTCGAACGCGCCCGTCAGCGTCAGATCGGCGATGTTGGATTCGACCTGAAGGCTTTTGTTTGTCGAGTCCTTCTGATCCAGCGTCAGGTGGACGACACCCTGATCCAGCGTGTAATCGCGATACCGTGAAGAAGAGAGATCGACGGTCACCTCGCCGTTCACATTCGCCCATGAGCGGCCCGATCCCCGGAGGTCGAGCTTCATCGTGATGTCGCTGTTGTAGCTGGTATCATGGAATATGCTCTCGAGGTTGAGGGAGGACACGTCCCCCCCGAGGTGGAATGCCGGGTCTTTCCCCTGCGGCTGCTCCAGATCTCCGCTGAGGCGGGCCATCATGTCGCCGAGCGACACGTCCATGCGGCCGCTGAGTGTGCCGCCGGCCCCCTCAAGGGAGACCCTGGTCTCGGTCAACGGGAGGCCACGGAACGAAGAGGTGTCGATCTGAAGCCCCATCGTGGAAGCCAGGCTGCGGACACCGACCCCCTTGCCCTGGACGACAAGCGTCCCGTTCAGGTCGCTTCTGAGCATATCGTCGCCGAGCAATCTGCCGAGGTTCAGTTTCCTGAAGAGGATTGTCCCGTCATATCCCAGGACCGACGGGCCGCCGACGGTCAGCCTGAGCCCGGACGACTGGATTTTTCCGGCCTCGGTCTCCACGAGGAATTTTGACCGGAAGTCTGTCGGTATCCCTTCATACTCCAGGTTCAGCGTGCTGGTCCCCAGCGGGGAGAGATCGGGTATGTCAAGACCGGGAAGGAGCGCATTGACGTCGGTCCCTTCAATGGTGCTCTCGGTGACCTTCACGTTGAGCGCCAGACGCCGCGGGTCATGCAGGTTGGTGACAGCCCCCTTCAGGTAGAGCGCGGAGGCGCCGAAACGCACGTCGAGCCTTTTCACCGCCAGATCCCCGAAGGGCCCGGACGCCTGCACCGTGATTTCCGGACTCCCCGAGAGGAATTCCAGCGGAGCGATGAACGATTTGAGCTCGTCAAGGTCAATCGGTCGTGCCCGGAGCGAGAGCTCGACGGGCGCGGCCTTCAGCTTTCCCAGATTGATCCCCCCCAGGAGGTCGACGTCTTTCATCGAAGCGTCAAGCGAGAGGTTCGTTTTCCCGGTAATGATGCGCATGCTGTCGACGCGGGCTTCCCCCTGGGAGAGGGTGAAGACGCCGCAGAGCATCCTGAGACGGAAATCAGGCGACGCCGAGGAAAACGAGCAGGAGGCGATCACCGCTCTCTGCCTCTCCCTCCGGATATTCGCTGCAAGGACGAGGTTGACGTCCCGGAGCGTGAACGCGTGGAATTCGACGAACCCGTCCTTCACTTCCGGGTGGCTTTCATCGGCGAGCGACAGGGAGTCGAGCAGCGTCACGGTCCCGCCGAGTATCTCAAGCCGCTCGACGTCGATCACCCAGTCGAACGGCCCCGGGGCCGCGGTATCCGCGGGACGCCGGCGGAGGAGATCGGAAAGGTTCCAAATGCCGTTGCGGGGCCGCACGAGACTGATCTCGGGATGCGTGAATGTCAGCTTCCGGATCGCAATTCTCCTCCCGGGGAGCGCGAAGAAGTTGTAAGCAATGTCGAGGCGCGGGATGCGCAGGAAGGGTCCGTCGTTGATGTCGATCGAGATGCTGTCGATCGAAAAACCGGTGATCAGGTCGCCGTTCAGGGCGCCGATGTGCACCGGGCCGTTGATGAGGGAATCGAGTTCGGTGAGCGCGGCGGTGCGGAGCCTGTCGCGGAAGATCTGTGTCTGCGTGATCGCGATGATGACGCCGAGCAGGACCGGAATTCCGAACAGCACGTACAGCACGATGGTGCGAATCTTTTTCAGGAGCTTCATTGCTCGGCCCACGGAGCGTCTCCTATGTAACGCGACCGGCGTAAGAGCGCAGGATGCGCCGGATGACGTTGGACGTCGAACGCCCTGGCGTAAGACGGACCGTCCGGACCGTCCCACCGTTCGCTTTCACCACGTCGGCCCCGACAATCTCCGCCTTCTTCCAGTCGGCCCCTTTCACGAGAACATCGGGAAGGAGCCGCCGGATCATCCGCTCGGGCGTGTCATCGCCGAAAGAACAGACGTAATCCACGGAGGCAAGCGCGGCGAGAACCGCCGCCCGGTCCGGCTCCCGGTTCACGGGACGCTTCGGGCCCTTGATGCGCTTTATGGATGCGTCGCTGTTAAGCCCGACAAAGAGCACGTCTCCCATGTTTCGGGCGGCCGCCAGGTATTCCACATGGCCCCGGTGCACGATGTCGAACGTCCCGTTGGTGAACACCACGCGCTTTCCCCGCCGCCGGAGCCGGGCGCGGATGCGCGCGAGCGCGGCCAGTGAGACGATCTTTCCCATCAGATTCCGCCCCTGCGTATGTCCAGGTTCCGGACCGCCGCCTCCCTGAGCTGTTCGGGGAGTATCGGGACAATCCCGACGGCCCCCACGACCACTCCTCCCGCGCAGTTCGCAAGCGTGCACGATTCCGTGATATCCCCTCCCGCAACCAGCGCCATCGTGAGAGTCGAGATGACGGTGTCTCCCGCCCCGGAAACGTCCTGCACGACGTCGGCGGTGGTCGGGAAATGCGTGACGGTCCCGTCCGACTGGAACAGCGACATCCCTTCTTCTCCCCGGGTCAGGAGCACATTCTTCGCCTGCAGCGAGTCCAGAAGGCTCTTCCCCGCCCGCTCGACGTCCGCGATCGTTTTCAGTTTCCCCCCGACCGCATCTTCGACCTCACGCCGGTTGGGCTTGAACACCGTGACATTCCTGTATTCGAAAAAATTGTTGAACTTCGGGTCGACGGTCACAGGCTTCCCGTGCTCGTTGGCGGCGGCAATGACGGCATGGATAACGTCGCGTGTGACGACACCCTTGTTGTAGTCTTCGATGATGACCCCGTCCAGCGAATCAATGTTCGTTCGTACCGCTTCGATCAGCCTGGCCTGATGGTATGCGGGACAGTCCTGTTTTGATTCGTTGTCGATACGGACGACGTGCTGTCCGGCCGCAATCACGCGGGTCTTAATCGTCGTGGGCCTGGACTCGTCAATGACAATGCCGCCCGTGTCGAGACCCCCCTCGCTCATCATTTTCTTGAACGTCGATCCGGGATAGTCATCCCCCACGAGCCCGATAAGGAACGCCCTGCCGCCGAGTGCCTGTATGTTGTTGGCGACGTTTGCCGCCCCGCCGAACCTGACGGATTCCGTATCGACCTCGACGACAGGGACGGGAGCCTCCGGGGAGACCCTGTGGACGGAACCCCAGTAGTACCTGTCGAGCATCAGGTCGCCTACAACGGCAACCCGTTTTCCTCTGAAATTTCCGAGGAGTTCCCAGAGGCGTTTTTCTGTCAGGGGGGGCATTCATGCTCCTCTTAAAACGACAATTTACCGATTAACTGATTGAGATGCAAGGAGTTGGAGGGATTCCGGACGGTCGGGTCAGGTCTTCCCGCGCAGGGGAGCCAGTGCATCGAGAATTGCGGAGACGGTCTCCCCGGGAGATCCCGCCCCGGCGTCGACGATAATGTCGGCCTGCCGGTAGACGGGTTCGCGGAGGAGGAAGAGAGACCTGATGCGGTCGCGGAGCTGTTCATCGCCCAGGGGCGTACCGTCGCGTGCAGATATCATGGGACGGCCCTTCCTCCCCCGGAGGCGCGCGATCAGAGTATCGAGAGGGACTTGAAGATACACGAGCAGACCTGATCCCCGCACGATGGCCAGTGATCCGGAATCGGCGAGCGCTCCTCCTCCGGTCGCAACGACTATGCGGCTGCGGGTGCCCAGGAGCCGGAGCTCATTGCGCTCCAGAGACCGGAACTCCGCCTCCCCCTTCTCGCGAAATATCTCGGGGATCGATTTCCCCTCCCCGGCCTCGATGGCCGTGTCAAGATCGATGAACCGGTATCCGAGGCTCGAGCCGAGGAGCGGACCGACAGTGCTCTTGCCGCTCCCCATGAATCCGGTGATGTAGATCCTCGCTGTGCGGTCCGCCCCCGGCATCGTCATTGCTCCTCCGTACGCCGGAGCTCCGAGAGTATGACCGTCATGTCGCGCCCGCGGTGGCTCACCGGAAATGCCTCCCCGGTGGCGGAGAATCCGTCGCTCTCTGCCAGACGGATAAAGTCTCTGCCGATATCCCTCTGCGGGTCCGTCAGGAGAAGCGCGCCGCCCGGGCGGAGAAGTCTCCGGATGAGCAAGAGGAGAGGCGCGAAATTGCCGCGCTCGTACACGATGTCGGCGCCGATGATAACATCAAATGTCTCCGTGATCTCCGCGTTCCTCCAGTCCATGCAGCGAAACGTCACGCGGGAAAGCTCCCGCGGCGAGAGGTTGACAGACGCGTTGTGCCGTGCAAACTCGAGCGCGTCCTCTTCATAATCCGTCATCACGACAGTCGCCCCGGCCTGAGCGGCCGCGATCCCCGCGAGACCGAGTCCGCATCCGAGCTCCAGGAGATCCTTCCCTTCCAGGCCCGGCCTCCGCCGCAGATGTCCGGCAAGGACGGGGGAGGAAGCCCACAGATCGGCCCAGTAAGGGAGCCGCCCTTCCGCTTCAAAACGCGCGGGCGTAATGGCGTCAAGGAGCCGGTTGGTATCGCGGACCGCGAGAAGTGACCAGCGAAAGGAGGTGGAGCAGACTTCCTGTGTGACGACATCGAAGCGCGTCGTGATCGCCGGCGGGGGAAGCACGTTCAGAATGTGTAGGCGATTCCGATCTGGAAGACTATCCCGTCCGTCTCGACACGGGAGTTGAAGGGCTGCGTGCTGACGTTGATGACCGTACCCTGCCAGCGAATGGACTGCTCTTTGAACTGGTTGACCGACTGGAACTGCAGGTCGCGGAACTTCATTTCGAACATCCCCTGCAATGAATTCATAAACCTGTAGCTGACCCCTCCCAGGACATGGATGGCAAATCCGGGCGTATTCTGCACCGTGACGGCCTGGATGCCTGCGATGGAATAATTGCGGGTGCCGAAATACATCCCCGCGCCGCCGCCCATGTACACGCCGAAGTACTCCGTGGAGAGCGGGATGATGAAGTAGCCGGTAAACTCGACCGGGACCGCAGTGTACCCGTCTGTGACGGGGATGCCCGTTCCGCCCAGCACGTCCGTTCCGCTGCTCTTTATGTAGTCGGTGGACAGCCCCAGAGCAATGCTGCTCTCCGGGATTCTGAACCGGATCTCGGCGCCGTAGCCGAACGTTCCGGTCAGGTCAAACGTGTTTCCCTGCGCGACGGGATCTGCCGCATCGGGCGTCACGTAGATCAGAGAGCTTGTCGTCAGATTGCCTCTCAGTATTATCGAGAAAGGCCCGTCGCCTGCACGGAGGGGAGAGGCGGTCAGGACCGCCGCGGCAACGACGAGGAGGAGCCCGGCACCCCTCCCCTGTTTGCGGTCACTACCGGTAGAAGATGTCCCGCTTGTCTTCAATGTCGGCCTTCTCCTTCAATTTCGTGACCCACTCCGACAGGAAGCGACTCTTTTTCTCCTGCAGCGCCCGCGCGCGCAGCATTTCTTTCTGCGCGGCGAATGCGCTGGAGTCAAACGCCGATCTGCTGAGAAGCTGTATCAGGTACGCCCCGCGGATTCCGAGCACGGGGGGAGAGATCTGGCCCGGCGCCAGTCCCGTGGCGGTGCCGACGAAAGAGGGGTCACGTCCCACGAGCGGGATTGCGCCCGATGCGGCGAACGAGCCGGTCGATTGCACGGTGACCGAAGGATAGACCCCTGCCAGTTTTGTCAGGCTGTCCCCCGGAGCAAGTTTCGCACGCGCTTCAGCGGCCAGTTCCTTCACCCGCTCCATTTTCTTCTTCCGCAGGGCGGACGGTTTCAGCAATTCCTTGAGCTCATCGAACGACCTCACGCCCGCCTCTTTTGCCTCGGCCACGGAGAAGACCGCCGAGCCGTTGGTGATCGTGTACGGGTCGCTCACCGCCCCCACCTTCGCGCCGAACGCCCAGCGGATGACGGCCTCGTTAATCCCGATGCCGGGGATGACCGTTGATTTATCCTGTATCTGCGTCTCCCTGACCTCAAGTCCCGTCAGGGCGGCTTCCTTCGTGAACTCCGACTCGCGGGCGTTGTACGCAAAATCCTTTGCCCTGTCGGCCATGTCGTTCCTGCTCTGGGAGCTCGCCGTGATTTTCATGAGGACGTGCGCAATTTTCACCTGGCGGTCGTCCCGGCCGAGCACCTTTATGATGTGGAGTCCGAACGGGGTCCGTACCGGTCCGACAATCTCCCCCGGCTTTGCGGCAAATGCAGCCTTCTCGAACGCCGGGACCATCCGACCCGTCGTGAACCAGCCGAGGTCCCCGCCGTTCGCCGCGTTTGATCCGTCTTTTGAAAACTCCCGTGCCAGAGAAGCAAAATCCTTTCCGGAACGCGCCTGCCTGACGACCGCGGCTGCCAGGGCCTTGACGGCCGCCGAGTCGGGCGTCGAAAGGGGAAGCAATATGTGCGCCGCATGCGTGTACTCGTTGGTCCCCTTTTTGGCCTCGAGCACCCTGACCAGGTGCAGGCCTTCCTGGTCCTCCACGGGACCGACGACCGAGCCCGCCGGGGAGGAGAAGACCGCGCTGTCGAGGGCCGCACCCAGCTCGCCCCGGTGAAAGACGACGCCGCTGTCAGGCCGGTCGGAGTAGGTGTAGACAAGCTGCAGAAAATCGAGCCCCGATTTCGCCTTTGCGGCGACATCCTCCATGTCTTTTCGCCGGGCCGCCGTGTCGGCCGCGGAGGCGCCTTCCAGGAACAGGACGTATTTCAGTTTCCGGGAGGCCTCGTATTTGTACTGGTCGATATTCTCCGTGTAGAAGGCGCGCAGGTCCGCATCGCTGAGCTGAACGTCGGCGTCCTTCACGAGGACCGAGGGATCGAACAGCGCGTACAGCGCATCATAATGCACCGCCCCGTCGGCATACCGCTGGGCGACCTCTCCGTCAGTCACCTGGATTGTGGCAAGGACCAGGCTCTGCAACTTGGCCTGGATACGCTGCTGGCGGAGCATTTTTTCGAAATCCTGAAGCTTTCTCAGGCCGTAATTCGGGTCCCGGCCGCTCGGATCCTTGATGTAATCGTTGGGACTGGTGAGGACCTGCTCGTACATCTCCCTATTAAAAGTGCCCGTGGAGTCAATAAAGTTCCTCTTGAGCTCCTGCGGCGGGTTGTCGCCGAACACCCAGTCGCGGAGCTCCTGGTCGCTCACCGTGATGCCGAGCCGTTTAACCTCCTCGGCCACCAGGCGCTCGTTGACGATCGACTGCCAGGCCTGGTCGCGGTATTCCCTGCTCATCGACTCGTCGGGCTCCTGGCCCGACTGCGACTTTGCATTGTCGCTTATGGTCTTCACGAGCTCGGAGAACTCGCGGTACGTGATCTTCTTTCCGTTCACCTTGCCGACATAATCCTGCTGGCCGCCGCGCGAGATCCCCAGGTAGTCCATCCCCCACTCGAAGACAATCGTGATCAGAAACGCAATAAGAAGTCCGAAAAGAATCACTGGCATGCTGTCACGCATGCGCGTCATTATAGGCATAAAGAGTAACCTCCTCACTCGGGGGAAAGAAACTGCCGAAACGAAAAAAAATATAACTGAAATGTCCAGCAAAAGCAACGCTTTTCTCGTTGACTTTTAGGCGCTCCGGGCGTATATTTATGAGCTTGGACGAACAACTGAGTATCCCTTCCACGCATCAGTTCCCCGTACGGTTGACCTCGGAGGTTTCTTCGTGAAAAAATACGCCGGAAGATTGATTCTCATTGCCGCGTGCGTTGTCGTTGCGTTTTATTATCTCTTCCCCACCTGGAAGGACTACGATCTGCGCAGGCAGCTCAGGACCCTCAGGGGAGACGACAGTCTTCAGTACGTGGCCAAACATGAAACGGAACTCCGCGACGCGCTCGCACGCCGCATCAAGCTCGGCCTCGACCTGCAGGGAGGGATGCGGGTCGTTCTCGAGGTCAACGTCCTGAAGCTTATCGAGGATCTCGCGAAAAACAAGGACGACGCCTTCAACCAGATCATGAAGGAGGTGCGCGCCGAAGCAAAGACCTCCGAAGAGTCTCCCGTGCTCCTCCTGCGCCGCAAATTCGAGTCGCGCCAGATCAGGATGAGCCGGTACTACCGGAACCTCCGCGACACCAACGACGACATATTCAAGTTCCTCGAGGACGAAGCCACGAAGGCGATCGACAGGGGCATGGAGATCGTCAGGAACCGCGTGGACCAGTACGGCGTCTCCGAACCGTCGATACAGAAGCTCGGGGGAACCAGGATCATCGTCGCGCTCCCCGGGGTCACCAAGGAAGCCGAAGTCCGGCAGCTCCTGCAGGGGACGGCCCTCCTTGAATTCAAGCTGCTGAAGGAGCCGGAAGTCACCTACCGCATCGCCGAGGCGATCGATAAGCTCCTGGCCGCAAGCGCGAAAACCGACACGCTCCTTGCCGACAGCCTCTTTGCATCCTCCACGACGTCCGATACGGCGCGCGGCGACACCGCGGGTGCGGAGACGACAAAGATCAGCACGCCCGAAGGGGAGCTGTCAAAGGAAGAATTCTCCCGCAAGCACCCGTTCTTCTCCATCGCAATTTATACCGAGCAGTTCAAGGGGGTCTTCCTTGTCGTCGATGAGAACAAAGAGAAGGTGCGGCGCCTGCTGGACCGCGAAGACGTCCAGAAGGTGATCCCCAACGACATGGAGTTCGTCTGGAGCGCCAAGACGCTGCTCCTGGGCGAACGCGGACAGGAACGAAAATACTTCACGCTGTACCCGGTCAAGAAGAACCCCGAGCTCACCGGGGGGGTGATTGTGAACGCCAAATGGCAGATCGATCCGAGCTACAACCGGCCGATCGTCACGATGGAAATGAACAACGAGGGATCGCGCGAATGGGCCCGCATCACGGGCGCCAATATCAACAAGCGCATCGCGATCGTCCTCGACAACACGGTGTTCTCCGCCCCGAATGTCCTCACCAAGATCACGGGAGGCCACTCGCAGATCGAAGGGATGGAGAGCGAGGCCGAGGCGAAGCTTCTTGAAATCGTGCTGAAGGCGGGCGCCCTCCCCGCCCCGGTCGAAATCATCGAGCAGCGGTCCGTCGGACCGTCACTCGGCGAGGACTCGATACGCAGCGGCATCCTGTCGTCGGTCGTGGCGATAGGGCTCACCGTGCTGTTCATGGCATTTTACTACCGCACGGGCGGCGGCGTGGCGGATTTCGCCCTCGTGTTCACTGTCATCTTCCTGCTGGCGGTCCTTGCGGCGTTCCAGGGGACGCTCACCATGCCGGGCATCGCGGGGATCATACTGACCCTCGCCGTGGCCGTCGATGCCAATGTGCTTATCTACGAGCGCATACGGGAGGAAACCGCGGCAGGGAAAACGCCCCGGGCCGCCATCGACGCGGGATACAG
>Ga0335084_10006330_pt1 | contig 11767 bp, 14 predicted proteins | sample Lox_Sample_44_FD_206721 | JGI IMG/M metagenome (GOLD analysis project Ga0335084, IMG submission 206721) | Soil microbial communities from Loxahatchee National Wildlife Refuge, Florida, United States - Lox_Sample_4.4 | ecosystem: Environmental > Terrestrial > Soil > Wetlands | place: USA...
GCGCCGCGAGCGCCGCCTTGGCGCGCCGCTCCACCTCGTCGAGCGGGATCCGGGCGGCCTCGGCCTCCTTCCGCCACTCGGGCGGGCCCTGGTAGGCGTCCACCTCGTCGGGGTCGTGGACCCCGAGGGCGAGCGCGAGCTTCACGAAGGTCTCGGCGATCGCGTCCAGGGATCTCTCCCGATCGTCTCCGGGGGACGCCGCGCCGGCTCCCCGGCGCGGAGGATGCGGAGCGCAGGCCGTCGCGAGCAGGGCGGCGATGGCGAGCGCCGGTGCACGCGCGTCCATCGCCGTCTTGCTTACGCCGGGCAGGGCGGGGCGGCAAGCGCGCCGGCGCTCCGGCGGGCGCTGCGCGCACCCGGGGCGGGATACGATGCGCCCGATGCCCGCCTCGCCCCCGGTGCGGTTCGTCCTCCTGCGCCCGCGCAACCCCGAGAACCTCGGCGCCGCGGCCCGCGCGCTCAGGAACTTCGGCCTCGACGACTGGGCGATCGTCGAGCTCGCCACGCACGACTTCGCCGCGGCGCGCCGGGTGGCCGTCCACGCCGAGGACCTCCTCGACCGCCCGCGCCTGGTGCGGACGCTCGACGAGGCGGTGGCCGACTGCGCCTGGGTGGTGGGGACCAGCTCGCGGCCGGTGCGCGGCAAGCGGCGCCTCGCTCCGGACCAGGTCGCCCGGGAGGCAGCGGCGCGGGCGGGGGAGGGGCGGACCGCCGTCGTCTTCGGCGACGAGCGGAGCGGCCTCACGCGCGACGAGATGCTCCGTTGCCACGACCTCTCGTCCATCCCGACGGACCATGCTCAACCGTCCGTGAATCTCGCCCAGGCGGTCCTCCTCTACGCGTACGAGGTCCGCCGGGCGGCGACCGCCACCCGCGCGGGCGCGTCCGCCCCCGGCGCCACCGAGGCGGACCTCTCCGCCGTCGAGGGTGCGCTCCGGGAAGCGCTGCGCGCGGGCCGCTTCCTCGCCGGCCCGGAGCGCCACGCGGTCCGCGATCTGGCGGCGACGCTGCGGCGCGCGCGGCTCTCGCCCCGGGAGGCGCGGCTGTGGAAGGCGGCGCTCCGGACCCTCCTCCGGCGGCTGGGGTCCTGACGCTGCCGCCCGCGTCGCGTGTCGCCCCAACGGGAGGATGCTCGCACGGGGCCTGTTCCTTAACTGGGGTATGGAACTCTCCAAGGAGGCCGCAGCATGACCCGCATCGATTTCCGGAAGCTCGACCTGCGCGACGCGCTCGACCTCGCGATCCTCATCGAGGAGGACGCGAAGGAGCGCTACGAGGAGTTCACGCGCATCGTCGGCGGCCGCTACCGGGGAGATGCGTCCGACGTCTTCCGGATGATGGCCTCGAACGAGGCCAAGCACGGGGCCCAGCTCCTGGAGCGGAGGCGCGAGCTGTTCCAGGACCAGCCGCGGCGCGTGAACCGCGAGATGATCGAGGAGACCGAGGCGCCCGACCGGGGCAAGCCGCGCACGTTCATGTCGGCGCGGCAGGCGGTGGAGGTGGCCATCTCGTCGGAGGAGAAGGCCCACGACTTCTTCGACGCCGCGGCGCGCGAGGTGACCGACCCCGAGGTGAAGCGGCTCTTCGAGGACCTGCGCGCGGAGGAGGCGGACCACCGGCGGCTCCTGGCGCGGCGCCTGCAGGACTACGCGCCCGGCCCGGACGTCGAGGAGGACGAGGCGGACGAGCCGGGGTCGGACGGCGGGTAGGTCCACTCGGCCGGCAGGCGGGGCGCCCGCCGCCGCCTCGCCCGGCGATCCAGGGCGGAGCGGCTACTTCGCTGGGGCGGCCTTCGGCGGCAGCCCCCCGCCCCCGAGCCCGAGCCACGGCCCGCGCAGCCGTCCCGCGAGCGCCCGGAGGTTCCGGCGCGCGGCGAGCCAGCGGGCGTCCTCGGCGTAGGTGGCGGGGTGGACGGGTGGCGCCTCGCGGGGCACGAGATCCGGATCCACGTTCAGGAAGGTGAACAGGCAGGAGTTGGACAGGGCGCGCGCGGTCCGGTCGCGGCTCACGCGCTCGATCCCGGTCTCGACGCAGAGCGCCGCTCCCTCGGTGTAGACCACGCGGCTGGTCAGGTGGAGCTTGTCGCCGATGTGGACCGGGTGGATGAAGTTGACCCGGTTCACCGCGGCGATCACGGGGCGGTGGGTGGCGGCCCGCTCCGCGCAGATGGAGGACAGCTCGTAGGCGCGCCGCATGATGTAGCCGCCGAAGATGATGCGGGAGAGGTTCTCCTGCTCGGGGTAGGTGCGCTCCCAGCTCTCCGCCTGCAGGGCCGAGGCGAGCAGCCCGCGGAACCCGTGCCCGTCCTGCGCCAGGTGCAGGGGTGCGAGGGCCTGGTACTCCTCGTGCGAGGGGGCCTCGACCGCGGCGGCGGCCTGCGCGCGGTAGGAGGCGGCCCGGCCGGACGCCTTCCGCGCCCGGGCACGCTCCACCTCGTCGCCTGGCTCGATCGCCGGGACGGCGATGCTGCGCGCCGACGGTCCGTCCCCGTCCCGCGCCACCATGGTGAAGTAGCAGGAGGCGAGGTGGACCCCGCCCTCCTGCTCCACGCGGATCCCGATCTCCATCGAGGTCCGCCCCACGCGGTTGATGCGCCCCCGGCAGGCGAGGTCGCGCTCCGGGCTGGCGATCCCGCGCATCAGGATCTCGTCGACCGCGGCGGTCACCACGCGCGCTCCCGGCGCGGCGCGCCGCGCGTGGGCCAGCGCGATCTCGCCCGCGAGCCGGTCCAGCTCCTCGAGGAGGAGGCCGAAGCGCACGTTTCCGGGGATGGGCTCGTCGAGCACCAGGAACCGGTGCCGGAGCGCCGGGTCGGTCGAGAGGCGGAGCACGACCTCGCGGGAGGTGTCGGCGGGGCGCATGGACCGGTTCTAGCCTATCTTCCTGCTGGAGGGCGTTCCGCCCCCAGACCCCTGGTCGCTTCGGGCCAGGCTCATCCGCCTGGCCCTGCGCTCCACCTACCAGATCGCCGCCCTCCGCGCCGCACCCGTCACGGCAGCACCTCCAGCACCCGGGTCCGCCGCACCGGCCGGTCCTCGATCTCGAGCGGTGTCGGCACGTCATGGCTGGCGATCTCGCTCAGCCCCCCGGCGGGCGAGTAGATCCGCCCCGGATCGCCCACCCACACCGTCGCGCCGCGGGCCGCCAGCCTCCGGAGCCAGGGGAGCGCCGCCTCCGCGAGCCCGCGCTCGTAGAAGACGTCTCCGGCGAGGACCACCTCGAAGCCGTCGAGGGGATCGCCGAGCGCGTCGCCCGGGCGGAAGCGGACCGCGACGCCGTTCTGCTCCGCGTTGAGCCGGACGGCCGCGGCGCAGAAGGGGTCGACGTCCGCAGCGACCGCCTCGGCGGCGCCAGCCAGCATGGCGGCGATCGCGACGAGGCCGCTCCCGGTCCCGAAGTCGAAGACGCGCCGCCCCCGGACGAGGCCGGGCGCGTCGAGGACGTGGCGCGCCAGCGCCTGGCCCCCGGCCCAGGGGAATGCCCAGAACGGCGCGTCGTCCCAGCCCGCCAGCTCCGCCGCCGTGTCCTGCCAGAGCGGCGTCACCTCGGTCGCCTGCCAGAGCGCGATCTCGGGCACGAGCGGCACGGGAGCGAGCCGCGTGCGCTCGCGGACGAACGCCATCCGCTCGCGGAGGGTGAGGCCGCCGGCGACGCCGCGATGGGCCGCCGTTGGACGGCCGGGACGTCGCCCGGCCGCGCTCACCCGCGGTGCTCGCTCCCCCGCCGCCGCCAGGCCGCGAGCCAGCTCGGCACGAACGTCCCGGTCCACTCCCCGGCCGGCGCCAGATCCCGCCGCATGCGCAGGAACACGTTCTGGCGCTTCGCGCGGAGCTGCTTGCCCATGCCTTGCAGCTCGAACCCCATCCGCTTCCAGAAGCGGATGGCGTCGGGGTTCTGCTCCTCGACGATGAGGTGGATGGCCTTCCCGCCCACGGCCCGGACCCACTCCTCGAGCCGGTGGTAGACGCGATCGCCGAGGCGCCGCCCCCGCGACGACGGGCCGAAGAGGAGCAGCCCCAGGTACCACTCCTGTGGCGCCGGGTAGTCGCGGATCACGTCGAGGACGCCGACGAGGTGGCCGGGGGCGTCGAAGAGGCCGATGACGAACTTGTCGCTTTGGGCCTTGCCGCGCGGCAGCGCGCGGAGGAGGTCCACCGCCTCGTGTGGCCCCGGCGGCGCGCCGGTGATGAGCTCGACGTAGTCGCGGCACTCCTCGTAGAACGCCTGCAGCTCGGGCGCGCGGGACTCGTCGAGCCGGACGCCGAAGCAGCCGGTCAGCTCGAAGACGCGCTCGCTCGGATCGCGCTCGACCGCCATCCGGGCAGCGTACCCCACCCGCCGCTGGCGCGGCCTCCGCCCCGGTGGGGCCGTCCGGCGTCCGCCCGCTGGGGCGCCCGGTGCCGGTCCGGTGGCCGGCGGCGGGTGTCCGGTGTCGAGACGACGAGGTGGAATCGGCGCGCGGTTGTGGCTAGGATGCGCGCGCACGAGAGCCGAGCCCCGCGCCGGGCCCGGCGCGGGGAGGACGCGGAAGCGGATGCAGGGAGTCATCACCAGCCGGGACGTTCTCCGTCACTCGTTCACCATCCTCCGGCTGTGGGGACCGGGGACCTACCTCCGGTGCCTGCACGCGATGCTGACGCGGCGATCGTGCACCTTCCTCGAGGTGATCCACGAGGGCGAGCGCTATCCGACGTGACCCCGCTCCCTGCGCCGCCAGGGTCGCCGGGCGCCGCGGGTTCCGTTAGGATTCGTGGGCAAGATGACGACGCCACCGACGAGCTTCCGCGTGGGGCTGGTGCAGATGGCGATGTCCGACGATCCGCAGGCCAACCTCGAGAAGGCCGCGGCCCGGATCGAGGAGGCCGGCCGGAAGGGCGCGCAGGTGGTGTGCCTGCCCGAGCTGTTCCGGACGCCTTACTTCTGCCAGCGGGAGGACGCGGCGCTCTTCGACCTCGCCGAGCCCGTCCCCGGTCCGTCCACCGAGCGCCTCTCGCAGGCGGCCCGGCGGGCGGGCGCCGCGGTGGTGGTCCCCGTGTTCGAGCGGCGCGCGCCCGGCCTGTACCACAACACCGCCGTGGTCCTCGACGCGGACGGTTCCCTGCTCGGCCTCTACCGCAAGATGCACGTCCCCGACGACCCGGCGTTCTACGAGAAGTTCTACTTCACGCCGGGTGACCTCGGGTTCCGGGCGTTCCAGACCCGGTACGGACGGATCGGCACGCTCATCTGCTGGGACCAGTGGTACCCGGAGGGCGCGCGCCTGACCGCGCTCCAGGGGGCGGCCGTCCTCTTCTACCCCACCGCCATCGGCTGGCACCCGCACGAGAAGGCGCAGCACGGCGCCGCGCAGCGGGACGCGTGGCGCACCGTCCAGCGCGGCCACGCCATCGCGAACGGGTGCTACGTCGCGGCGGTGAACCGCGTCGGCCGCGAGGCGCCGCCCGCTGGCGGCGACGGCCTCGAGTTCTGGGGCACCTCGTTCCTGTGCGATCCCTTCGGGGTGGTGGTGGCGGAGGCCTCGATCGACGGGGAGGAGATCCTCGTCGGCGACGTCGACCTGGGACGCATCGAGGAGGTCCGGCGCGGCTGGCCGTTCCTGCGCGACCGCCGCATCGACGCCTACGGCGACATCGGGAAGCGGTTCCTCGACCGATGAGCGCGATCACGCGGCCAGGCGCGCCCGCGGTCACGCCAGCCTGGCTCGAGCCACCCCCGCCGGTCCGGAGCGCAGGCCCGTTCACGGCGCGCGCTGCGCCGTCGAGGCCGGCGCGAGGGCGGGGGACGGCCCCCGCCTGGCGCATGCCGGCCGAGTGGTCGCCCCACGGCGCGACCTGGCTCGCCTGGCCGCACCGGGTCCGCGACTGGCCCGGCAAGTTCGGCCCCATTCCCTGGGTGTTCGCCGAGATCGTCCGCCGCGTCTCGGCGGGCGAGACGGTGCGGCTGCTCGTGCGCGGGGAGGCACACGGGGAGAAGGTCCGGCGCCTCCTCCGCCGCGCCGGCGTCCACCTCGCGCCGGTCGAGCTGTACCGCGTGCCCACCGACCGGGCCTGGGTGCGCGACTCCGGGCCCGTGTTCGTCGTCCCGGGGGCGCCCTCCGCCCCCCCGGACCCCTCTGCCGATCCGGGCGAGGCTCATCCTTCTGGCAAGGCGATAGCCGGGTTTCGGTTCAACGCCTGGGCGAAGTACCCGGAGTGGAGGAGGGACGCGGAGGTCCCCGAGCGCGCTGCGAAGGCGCTCGCGGTGCCGCTCCACCCGGTGGTCCACCGCGGGCGAGAGGTGGTGCTGGAGGGCGGCGCCATCGACGTGAACGGCCGCGGCACGATCCTCGCCACCGAGGAGTGCTTGCTCGATCCGGAAGTGCAGGTGCGCAACCCGGGGTTCGGGCGCGCCGACTACGAGGCGGTCTTCGCGGGCGTGCTCGGTGCGCCCAACGCGATCTGGCTCGGGAAGGGGATCGCCGGCGACGACACCCACGGCCACGTGGACGACCTGGCCCGGTTCGTCGGGCCACGCACCATCGCCCTCTGCCGCGAGCCCGACGGGAGCGACGAGAACCACCGCCCGCTGGAGGAGAACCGCGAGCGGCTCGAGTCGGCGCGGCTCGAGGACGGCTCGCGGCCGGAGGTGGTGCCACTCCCCATGCCGGGGCCGGTCGCGTTCGACGGCCGGCGCCTCCCCGCCAGCTACGCCAACTTCTACGTCTGCAACGCCGCGGTGCTGGTGCCCACCTTCGACGACCCCGCCGACCGCGTCGCGCTCGGCACGCTCGCCGAGCTGTTCCGGGACCGGCCGGTGATCGGCATCCACGCGCTCGACCTGGTGTGGGGGATGGGCACGCTCCACTGCCTGTCGCAGCAGGAGCCGGAGGCCGTGACCGCACCCTAGCCGGCGTCCACCACCAGCGCCGTGCAGCTCCGCGCGCCGTGCGCGCCGATGACGAGCGCCTGCTCGATGTCCGCGGTCTTGGACGGCCCCGAGAGGAAGAGCCCGAACCGCCGCCTCCTCGCGAGGTCGAGCCTCGCGTAGGCCTGGTGCATGTCGTGCACGATCGTCCCGGCCCGCACCACCACCGCCAGGTGCTCCGGGATGACCACCAGCGCCCGGTGCGGCAGCGCCGCCCCCTCGATCCAGACCGCGCCGTTCTCGGCGACCGCCAGCTCGGCGGGGAGGACCGCCAGGTCCACGCCCTCGAGCTGGTGGGGGTCGGCCAGCGCGGCCGCGTCCACCGTGGCGGTCCCGACCCCGGCGACGAGCGAGACCACGCGCCGCGCGTCCCTGGCCTGCGGCAGCTCGCGGAGCGCGCGGTCGGCCGCGGCGAGGTCGGGGACCCGCACCGCCTGACCGCCGACGGCGGCGATCATCTCGGCGAAGCGCGCCACCGGGTCGGGCCAGCGGACGCCCACGCCGGACAGCTCCGGGTGCTCGGTGCCGGGCGGCGCGGCCTGCCGGAGCGCCGAGAGGATCTCCTCACGCGCGGCCATTCGTCCTCCGGTACCAGTCGCGGAAGCTCTCGTCCGGCGGGACCGGCAGCTCGCGCTGGCGGCCCCAGGGGTTCGCCTTCGAGTAGAGGACGGCGCGCGGCAGCGCCCGCAGCGCCCAGCGCGCCATCCGGCCGGCGAGGGCGTAGCGCGCGGGCGAGCGCAAGATCCAGCCCGCCAGGCGCATGGCGAGACGCTTCCCCGCGGGGAGGCCGCCCGCCTCCACCACCTTGCCGCGGAGGAGGAGCAGCTCGGCGTGGATGTCGATCCGGACCGGGCACACGTCGCTGCACGACCCGCACAGCGAGGAGGCGAACGGGAGCGTCGCGTGGGCGCGGGGGTCGCGCGCCGGCGCCAGGATCGACCCGATGGGCCCCGGCACCGCCACGCCGTAGCTGTAGCCCCCGCTGCGCCGGAAGACCGGGCAGGTGTTCATGCAGGCGCCGCAGCGGATGCAGGCGAGCGAGCGGCGCAGCGCCTGCGAGCGGAGCAGCTCGCTCCGGCCGTTGTCCACGATGACGACGTGCAGCTCGCCGCCCGGGCGCGGCCCGAGGAAGTGCGTCGAGTAGGTGGTCACCGGCTGGCCGGTGGCGGAGCGCGCCAGCAGCCGCAGGAAGACGCCGAGGTCCTCGGCCCGCGGCACGATCTTCTCCAGCCCCATGCAGGCGATGTGGATGGGGGGGAGCGACGTCCCCATGTCCGCGTTCCCCTCGTTGGTGCAGACCACGAACGCGCCGGTGTCCGCGACGGCGAAGTTCACGCCGGTCATGCCCGCCTGCGCGCCCAGGAACCGCGCCCGCAGGTGGCCGCGGGCGGCCTCGGTGAGGTACTTGGGATCGGAGGCGCCCTGCTCGGTCCCGAGCTTCTCGTGGAAGGTGACGCCGATGTCCTGGCGCTTGAGGTGGATGGCCGGGAAGACGATGTGGCTGGGCGGCTCCTCGCGGAGCTGCACGATCCGCTCGCCGAGGTCGGTGTCCACCACCTCGATGCCGCGCGCCTCGAGGAAGGGGTTGAGGCCGCACTCCTCGGTGAGCATCGACTTCGACTTCACCAGCCGCGTCACGCCCCGCTCGGCGAGGATCCGGTGCACCACGGCGTTGTGCTCGGCGGCGTCGCGCGCCCAGTGGACCCGCGCCCCGTGCGCCGCGGCGTTCCCCTCGAACTCGACGAGGTAGTCGGCGAGCCGCGAGAGGGTGTGCCCCTTGATCTCCTGGGCCAGCTCCCGGAGCCGTTCCCAGTCCGGCACCTCGCTCGAGGCCTTGTCGCGCTTCTGCCGGACCCACCAGAGCGCCTGGTCGTGCCAGTGCGCCCGCGCGTCGTCGGCGACGAACCGCGCCGCGGCGGCGGGATGGCCGGCGAAGGCGCCGCGACCGCCGTGGCCCTCCGGGCCATGCCCGCTCTCGGTGCGCCGCTCGGTCTCGGCCATGGTCACTGCTCCCCGAGGAGGACCTCGGCGACGTGCATGAACCTGAATTTCGCGCCGGCGCGCCTGGCCAGGCCGTCGAGGTGCATGAGGCAGGACACGTCGGCGCTGGCGACGACCTCGGCCCCCGCCTGCGCGAGATCGGCGAGCTTGTCCTTGCCCATCATGCAGCTCACCGCCTCCTCGTTCACGGCGAAGGTGCCGCCGAATCCGCAGCACTCGTCGGGGCGCGAGGGCTCCACCACCCGGATGCCGTCCAGCGAGTCGAGGAGCGCCTTCACCTTGTCGAACGGGGGGACGCGGCGCTCCGTGCCGCTGCCGAGCCGCAGCTCCCGCAGCCCGTGGCAGGCGCGGTGCAGCCCGACCACGTGCGGGAAGCGGACCCCGGCCTCCCGGACGCCGACCACGTCGTGCAGGTACTCGCACAGCTCGAAGGTGTTCTCCTTGAGCCGGTCGAACCCCGGCCGGCCGGCGAGGAACCCGTCGTAGTGGTGGCGCACCATCGACACGCAGCTCCCCGACGGCGCCACCACCTGCTCGTACCGGGAGAAGATCCGCAGGAACCGCTCGGCGAGCGGCGCGGCGTCGGCGAGGCACCCGGAGTTCGCCATGGGCTGACCGCAGCAGGTCTGCTCCGGCGGAAACTCGACCTTCACGCCGTGGCGCTCGAGGAGGCGCAGGGCGGCGACACCGACCCGCGGGTGCAGCTGGTCGACGTAGCAGGGGACGAACAGGCCGACCGTGGGCATGCGGCGGGATTCTGCCCCGCCACCGCGCGCGGCGCAACGCGCCAGACGCGGTTATGGCCCCGCGGCATGCCCAGCGACCGCCGGCTGCCGGGATCCGCCGCCGACTACCCGGACGACGCCAACCTCCTCGCCGCCGTGCTGCGCGAGCCGGACGACCTCGTCACCTGGCCGGCGACGGGGCTCGCGGCCGAGGGCTTCACTCCGGGGCAGCAGGCGATCGCGGCCACCTGGCGCGTGGACACCGAGGTGCGCAACGGCGGCTTCGGGCTCTACTTCGCGGCGCTCGGCCCGGAGGCGGCCGAGGCGGCGCGCGACGCGCTCGATGGGCTGGAGCGGCTCGCCGCCCACGCCCACCGCGAGCTCCTCACCCGGGCCCTGGCGCTCCTCGAGCGCGGGCTCCCGGAGGCGCCGCCCCCGTTCGTGGCGCCGAGCGAGGCGGACGTCCAGGGGCCGCCGTCCGAGGCGCGCTACGAGGCGTCGCTGCGCCGGATCCTGGGCGCGCTCGGCCCCGATCTGGAGCGGGTGCGGGAGCGCGCCAGGGCGCGCCGCGCCTGGGAGGAGGCGCTGCACGCCGTGTTCGGTGCGCTCGACGACGGCTGGCGCGCCCTGGCGGTGGACGGGCGCTCCCTGGAGCGCGCCTGGGTGGCGTACGTCCGGACCCACCCTCGCGAGTTCTTCAGGCGCTGAGCCCTCGGACTCTCCACGACCTCTGGGCTGGAGGGGGCTTGCCCTCGGACTCTCCACGACCTCTGGGCTGGAGGGGGCTTGCCCTCGGACTCTCCACGACCTCCGGGCTGGAGGGGGCTTGCCCTCGGACTCTCCACGACCTCTGGGCTGGAGGGGGGACCCTCCGGGAGCTTGCGCCGGTTCGCGGCCCGGCGGGACAATCGGCGCCGGAGGGTTCGCCCATGACCGACACCCGGCGCTTCTCTCGGATCACCTTTCACCGTCCGGCGAAGCTCGAGGCCGGGAGCGTGACGGCGACGTGCGAGGTGCTCGACGTGTCGCTCAAGGGGGCGCTGCTCCAGGTGCCGCCGTCCTTCGCCGGCAAGCCCGGCGAGGCGTGCACGCTGACCATCCGGCTCGACGCCGGGGAGGCGGTCATCCGCATGGGCGGACAGATCGCGCACCGCGAGGGGGGGCACGTCGGGGTGCGCTGCTCCGAGATCGACCTGGAGAGCATCACCCACCTGCGCCGGCTGGTGGAGCTCAACGTGGGCGACGACGAGGTGCTCCACCGGGAGCTGGCAGCGCTGGTCGGGAGGTGAGGCTCCGCGCCCGCCAGCGGCGGGCGTGGAGGAACGCGGCCAGCACCGGCGCGAGCAGCGCGGCCGCGTAGCCCCAGTGGCCCCAGCGTGGGGACGCGAGGCTCAGGTCGGCGAGCGCGTGCAGCGCCACCGAGGCAGCGAGGGCGGCCGCGATCCAGGGCCAGGCGGCGCGCCGGCGGGCCGCCGCGGCGACCGCGAATCCGAGGGGCGCCGAGAGGATGGCATGGGCAGCGGGCGCGAGCGCCGCGTGCGCCGCGGCGAGCGCGCGGGGAGCGCCGCGCATGGTGAGCGCCGACTCCAGCGCCGCGAAGACGGCGGCGACCGCGACCGTGGTGCGCATCGCGGCCGCCGGCTGCGCGGGGCGCGGCAGGGCGAGGACGATCCCGACGAGCTTCGCCCCTTCCTCGACCAGGCCGATCCCGACCGCCGCCAGGACCGCGCCGCGGCCTCCGCCCAGCAGCTCGTCCCAGCTCGGGTCGGCGCCCGCGATCTGGAGCAGGTCGTAGGCGGCGAGCGCGATGCCGAACGCGCCGGCGCCGCCGAGGAGGCCTCGGGCCGCGGTGCGCCAGGGGCCGTCCGGCGCGCGCCGCGACACCAGCGCGGCCCACGCGGCGCCCGAGGTCACGCACATCCCGGTGAGCGTGGCGTCGACGGGTCCCATCCCCGATCAACGTGCGACGGAGGGCGCACGCGTGCGACGCCCTCTGCGGGGTGCATTCACTGGAAGGCAAGCGACGGACGCAGTCGGGGTCCGGATCGGGCCGGGGTCCGGTCGGGGTCAGGCCGAGGCCGAGGTCGAGGTCGGGGTCGAGGTCGGGGTCGGGGTCGGGGTCGAGGTCGAGGTCGGGG
>Ga0335084_10006331_pt1 | contig 11766 bp, 10 predicted proteins | sample Lox_Sample_44_FD_206721 | JGI IMG/M metagenome (GOLD analysis project Ga0335084, IMG submission 206721) | Soil microbial communities from Loxahatchee National Wildlife Refuge, Florida, United States - Lox_Sample_4.4 | ecosystem: Environmental > Terrestrial > Soil > Wetlands | place: USA...
CAGTCCCATCAATCCTCCTCCGGGGTGTAATTTTCATACCCGCTGCCCGTATAAATTTGAACCCTGTCCCGTTGAAATCCCCCCCCTCTTAGAAATCGAGCCTAATCACTGGGTGGCCTGCCATCTCCACGGCCCTAAAAAATAAGGACCTTTCGCCGCAGAGACACAGAGCACACGGAGATCAGAAGCTAGAAACCAAATCAGAAAATAGTTTTTGGCTTAGGAATTATATCCAAGTAATTTTTGCTTCCCTGTGTTCTCTGTGCTTCTGTGGTGATAATAAAGGAGGTCATAATGCCAGATCGGGTCGACATCAACAGCGATATGGGTGAAAGTTTCGGGGCCTACAAGCTAGGCCGGGACGCGGAAGTCATGGAATACATCTCCTCGGCCAACATCGCCTGCGGCTGGCATGCGGGGGACCCCATGGTCATGGAACAGACCGTGCGGATGGCCAAGGAAAGAGGAGTGGGGGTGGGCGCCCACCCCGGGTACCCGGACCTCATGGGGTTCGGAAGGAGGAGGCTGGACCTTTCCATCAGCGAAATCGAGAATTACATGCTCTACCAGATGGGGGCGCTTTACGCGTTTGCCAGGACCCACGGTCTGCCCTTGCAGCACGTAAAAGCCCATGGCGCGCTGGGAAACCTTGCCTTCGTGGACCTGGAGGTTTCCAAAGCCATCGCCCGGGCCGCCCTCCGCTTCAGCAAAGACATGATTTTCGTGGCCCTCACGGGGACCGTCATGGTGCAGGCGGCCAAGGAAGTCGGGGTCCGATACGTGGAAGAAGTTTACGCCGATCGCGTGTACAATCCGGACGGGACCCTCCAGTCCCGGAAAATCGCCGGTTCCGTCATCCACGACCCAGAAAAAGCCGCAAAACAGGCTCTGACCATCATGAAAGAAGGTTACGTCCTCGCCCACGATGGCACGAAGGTTAAAGTAAAGCCCGAAACCCTCTGCGTGCATGGGGATACTCCCACGGCCATCTCCATCCTCCAGAAGATCGGGGAGGAACTCAAGAAGGCCTCCATCGCCGTTAAACCCATGGGGCTGTGAGGGACGGGGGAAAAAATTAGGATTCGGCCCGCCGGAGACCAGGCGCTCCTGGTAGAATTCGGGACTGAGATCAGCCCGGAGATCAACCTTCGGGTTCAGGAATTTTCCCATCGCGCAGCGGTTCAAAAGATCCCCGGGATCGGAGAGATAATCCCCTCCTATTGCTCGGCCCTGGTCTATTACGATCCGATTCTCCTCTCTTTTGCGGATGCGGTTTCCTGGGCAAAAGAATTCTTGGACTCCAAGCCCTTGGAGACCCAGGCCTCCGCTCCTATCAAAGAAGTGCCGGTTCTCTACGGGGGGGAGTACGGCCCAGACCTTTCCTTTGTGGCCGCGCATAATCAGACCTCGGAAGAAGAAGTCATCCGGCTGCACACCGGGCAAACGTACCTCGTGTACGTAGTCGGGTTCTCCCCCGGATTTGCGGCCATGGGGGTCGTACCGCCCAAGGTTCAGGCGCCCCGGCTGGCCAGCCCGAGGACTAAAGTCCCGGCAGGGTCGGTAGGGATCGGGGGCTTGCAAACCGGCATCTACGCCGTTGAATCACCCGGGGGGTGGCGGTTGATCGGCCGAACCCCCCTTAACCTTTTTGATCTGCAAAAGAATCCGCCTTCCTTTTTCCAGGCCGGAGACTACGCCCGGTTTTATGCGATCGACGAGAAAGAATATAAAAAAAGGATTCAGGAGTCAGGAATCAGGATTCAGGATTAAGAGGTCCTCTGCTTTCTTTATCCTGATGCCTGACGCCTGAATCCTGATCCCTACGTTTCCATTATGATTGAAGTGCTGAAACCCGGCCTCTTCACCACCATCCAGGACCTGGGACGGTGGGGATATCAGAGTTTCGGCGTGGGAATCGCCGGAGCGCTGGACCCTTTTGCCCTTTCCGCGGCGAATCTCTTGGTGGGAAATCCGGAAGGAGCCGCCGGCCTGGAGATCACCCTGCAGGGGCTATCTTTAAGGTTTCACCGGGAATCAGCGGTGGCAATCAGCGGCGCCGATCTGGACCCCAGGCTAGATGGCCTATCCGTCCCCACCTGGACTAGCGTTCTGGCCCCCTCGGGGTCCACGCTCAGCTTCAAAGGGAGAAATAGCGGAGTTCGGGCATACCTGGCCGTCTCGGGCGGCATCGACGTGCCCCAAGTGATGGGATCGCGGTCCACTTATCTTCTGGGGAAATTTGGTGGCCTGGAAGGAAGGGCACTTAAGGCTCAGGACCTGCTTCCCGTCGCTCCCCAGCCGGTAAATTTTCGGGAATGGGTTGGAAGGTCTTTTCCGGAGGAAATGCGCCCTCTTTATCATAAAAACCCAACCCTGCGCGTCGTTCTGGGTCCTTTTGATGAATTTTTTTCTGAAGAGAGCAAAAAGGCTTTCCTTTCAACTCCCTACACCATCACCGCTCAATCCGACCGCATGGGCTACCGCCTTCAAGGAACCCAGATCACCCGCCAAAGGAAAGAGGAGTTGATTACCTGCGGCTTGGCCTTCGGCACCGTTCAGGTCCCTCCTAACGGCCAGCCCATCCTTCTGCTCGTGGACCGGCAAACGATCGGTGGGTATCCGATCATCGCCACCATGATCCATGCCGACCTTCCCCTCGTCGCCCAGAGCGCTCCCGGGGATACACTGCGGTTTTCGGCCGTCTCCCCCGATGAGGGGAGGCAGGCGTATATCCGACTCTGGGGAAATCTGGATAAATTTAAGCATTCAGCATTCAGCGATCAGCGATCAGCTTAGAAGCGAGAAACCGAATTCCGGCCCCCACCTTCTATACCCCTATTCCCGTTTCCTTTTTTGCCATATAATAATTTATGTTTTTTCCTGACCGCTGAAAGCTGAGCGCTGACCGCGTTTTTTCGAGGAGGCTTCATGAAAAGATTTTTCGCTCTTTCGGCCATCGGCAAGGACCGGCCCGGGATCGTGGCCGAGGTTTCCGGCCTGATCTATGAATGCGGCGGGAACCTGGAAGATTCCCGAATGACCCGCCTGGGCGAACAGTTTGCTTTGCTCATTCTCCTTTCCGGTAGCGGCGAAGAATTCCAATACCGCCTTTCCACGGGCTGCAAGCGGCTGGAGTGGGAAAAGCACCTCTCCATCTTTCTCACCCCCCTGGAAGCCTTCGAGGGAAAGCCGGGAGAAAAGGGACGCATCGAATTGTACGAGCTTTCCACCACCGGAATGGACCGGATGGGAATTGTCTACCGGGTCTCGCGGCTTCTGGCCGACCAAAGGATCAACATCGCCGACATGCAGACCAAGGCGACCCCTTCCCCGGAAAGCGGAACCCCCATCTTCACCATGAAGGTCCTACTGGAAATTCCTGCAGAGATTTCGTCCAAGGAACTCCTGGAAAAACTCAACCGGCTGGGGGAAGAACTGGCCATCGATATTACCCTGAAAAAATCGTGAGTCATAGGTTGACAGTGGGTATGGCCGCGTTTTGTCCCTAACCACTTACCCCTCACCCTTTACCCGTTTTCCATATGAAACCGATTATCGCCATCGTAGGCCGGCCGAACGTAGGTAAATCGACTTTCTTCAACCGTTTGGTCGGCCAGCGCAAAGCCATCGTGGAGGACGAACCCGGGGTAACCCGGGACCGCAATTACGCGGAAGCCTCGTATGAAGACCACCCCTTTATCTTGATTGACACCGGCGGTTTTGAACCCACCTCCAGCGAACGTATCCAGCAGCAGATCAAGGAACAGGTGGAAGTGGCGATTCAGGAGGCCGACCTGATCGTGTTCCTCATGGACGGGAAAGAAGGATTAAATCCTACCGACGAAGAAATCGCCGGCTACCTGCGAAAAGTCACCAAACCCACCTTCTACGTCGTGAACAAGGTTGACGGGGAGAAGCAGGAAGATTCGGTCCCGGATTTCTACCACCTGGGAGTTTCCCCCATCTACTCCATCTCCGCCGAACACGGGCGCGGTGTTGGGGAGCTGATGGACGAAGTAATCAGGGTTCTCCCCCCGGACTCGTCAGAGCCGGAGAGGATTGAAGAAGGAACCCGGGTGGCAATCGTGGGACGGCCTAACGTTGGGAAATCTTCCCTGCTGAACAAACTCATCGGCCGCCCCCGGGCCATCGTGGATTCGACTCCCGGGACCACGCGGGATACCCTGGACACCCCTTTCCTCCGCGAAGGGCGCAGGTATGTTTTCATCGATACGGCGGGGATCCGCCGGAAAAGCAAGGTGACCGAGCGGGTGGAGAAATTTTCGGCCATCAAGGCGCTGAGAAGCCTGGAGCGTTGCGATGTCGCTTTGGTCCTGATCGACGGCTTTGAGGGCCTAGCCGAGCAGGACGCCCGGATCGCGGAATTCGCCGAAGAGAGCGGGCGGGCAATTATCTTGGTGGTCAACAAGTGGGACTTGGTCCAGAAGGATACTTCGACGATGGAGGAATACAAAGAGAGGATCCGGCGGGAAGTGAAAACCCTGGATTACGTGCCCATCCTATTCATCTCCGCCCTGACCGGTCAGCGCGCGAGCCGCATCTTCCAAACCATTGACCAAGTGACCGCCGAGCACCGCAAGCGGATTCCCACGGGAGAATTGAACCACTGGCTGAGGGAAGCGGTGCAAAGTTACCCGCCTCCCCCATTCCGCAACCGTCCGGTGAAACTGCTCTTCATTTCCCAGGTCTCGACAGCCCCCCCGACGTTCGTTCTCTTCGCGAACGAACCAATGGGCCTGGGAGAATCCTACCAGCGCTACCTTCTCCGCCGACTCCGGGAAAAGCACGGCTTCACCGGCACCCCGCTGCGGCTCTATTTGAGGAAGCGAAAGAAAGAAAAAGCCAAAAGCGGAGGCTAGCGTCGCCCCGCTAAGAAGCGAGGGGGGACCGACGCGAGCGGTGCCGAAATCGGCCGGGGAAGAATCACCAGGGCGATTTCTCGCCCGGGGGGACCGCGATTTCGGCCACATTTAACACCATGGAAACGGCCACGTAGAATCCGCTGACCGCGACCAAGTCGATCACGCCTCTCTCCCCAAGTGTCTCCATCGCGCTCTTGAACAGCGGGTCGCCGACGAAATGCTGCCGGTGCAGGGTCGTGCAGAATTCATAGACCAGTTCCTCGTCCGGCCTCATCTTCGCCGGCCACTTGTTCTGCGCCAGGTCCTCGGCGATGGATTCGCTAAGCCCGGCCTTGATCGCCAGCGGCCTATGGGCAAACCACTCGTACTTGGACCCCCAAAAACGGGCGGTGATCAGGATCGCGAATTCATTGAGCCGCGGCGGCAGCGAGGTTTTAAACCGCACATACTCGCCGAGCCTTTGCCATCGATCGGCTAAATCCGGACCACGCAGCAGGACACCGAAGGGGCCCCGCACCCCCCCGCGCGAGGTGGCGATTTCGTCATACACTCGCTTTTGGGCGTCGTTCATCTGCTCCCGCTTGATCTCCGGAAAGCGAGGTTCCTGGTTTCGAGTACCAGTCACGATTGCCATTCCCAGGGTAGAAATGCCCACCAATGCAGTGGTCAGAATGTCCCCCATGAACCTTTTCTCCCTCCGCTTCGATTTTTCATGTAGCCCTTATTCGTTGGGTTCGAGTGTACGAGAGAAGGAGATTGCATGTCAAGGGCTAGCAGGATGGTGGGCAATTAGCCTTGACACACCACTGCCTTTTTTGTATGATCAACCCATCGCAAAGCGAGTATTTATCAATCGGCTCGGTGACGTGTTCGAGCCGTCGGCGGGCCGTTACCGTATGCGAATGCGCTCGGATAGAGACAACCCGCCTACTTATCACCACCTCTACGAACCAGTAGCCTCTGATCTTCCTGGTGCGCAAGCCTTGGGGTAGCGATCTTCCTTGCAGTGGCTTCCACTCGGGGGCCGGTGTAAGCTGCAAAAAAAAACGTGGGGTACGCGAAATGCCGTCGGCTCCGCTGGTGAGTGTCGTTATGGCCGTCTTTGACGGCGAAAGGTACATCAGGGACGCGATTGACAGTATCCTCGGCCAGAGTTTTCAGGACTTTGAGTTCATCATTATCAATGACGGTTCCACCGATAACACAGCCGGAATCCTTCAGCAATATGCCCAACTCGATGAACGTCTCCTCGTCTTTCAGCAAGAGAACCGCGGCTTGATTGCCGCTCTTAACCGGGGATGTGGACTGGCTCGGGGGAAATACATCGCGCGGTTGGATGCGGACGATATTTGTGTTCCCGACCGTTTCGAAAAGCAGGTGGACTTCCTCGATCGTCATCCCGCGGTGGCGGTCCTAGGCGGAGCGATCAAGCTGATCAACCCGAAGGGAGCGTTAATTGGTGAATGGCGCTACCCGGTTGAAGATCGGCAAATCAAAGAGGAGTTGCTCCGAACCAACTGCCTCTGCCATCCCGCGATCATGATGCGCAAGGACGCCTTCGATGCCACAGAGGGCTACCGAAGACCCTTCCGGCACGCTGAAGACTATGACCTCTGGCTCCGGATAGCCGAGCGCTTCGAGCTGGCAAACCTGCCGGATATCCTCTTGTATTACAGGGTCCATGCAGGTCAGGTGTCGCCGAAAAATCTCAGCCAGCAGGTATTCTCCGCCTTGGCTGCGGAGGCCGCTGCTCGAATTCGCCGGGACACGGGACAGGACCCGTCCTTGCCTTTGGATGGCGTGAATTCAGACTCCCTCGTGAGCCTCGCCGTGAGTCGCGATCGCCTGACTCAGGCGTTGATCACGCGGCACTTGAGTTGGGCAGGACAGATGAGAGAGATAGGGGAGTACAGGCTTGCAGAGGAGCTCCTACGCAAGGCATTGGTTCTGTCCCGCGCGGAAGCCACTCGTGATTGGCTCGCCGATATCCATGTTGAGTTCGCGCGATGCCAATACCTGCGAGGGACCCCGGTGGGTGCCTTGATTTCTTTGGCGAAAGCGGCGGCTCTCAACCCGACCCTGGCCCCCAGCTTTCTACGCTATGCCTGGCTGGCAGTCCGTAGATTCGGGTCTCAATCTCCACATCCCGAAGATTAGATGTAAAACTCCGGGGTCTTCTGGCGCCTTCTTCCAGCGCGCCTGGTTAAACCGGCTTCGGGTTGACAGCCCCGCCTTGCTTCGACACGCTCCACTCCTCGGTTGCCGCTCGGTCGCGGATAGAGTTTTCGAGGCGGCTGGGGCATACCTCCGAGGCGAAGTGTTAAGAGCGGGCGTTTTTGGGAAGGACCCTAATGGCTTTGCGTAAAACCCCCCACCCAGTAGCCGCCATCTTTGCCGATCTCCGTCTCTTGGTTCGACTCCTTCCCAGCATTTTGCCCGGCTTTCGAACGCAGGCGCCGAGAGTGATCGATCTCGAACTTACGAATCGGTGCAACCTCCGGTGCAGGATGTGCTGGTTTTACGGGGAAGGGGGGGTGGGTGACGCATATCGCGGCAGAGAGCTTTCGACGGAGGACGTATTTCGGGTGATCGATCAAGCGGCAAGATTCAAGTCGGTCATGTACCTCGGCGGGGCCGAGCCGTTTCTCAGGCGGGATTTCCTCGACATTCTGGGCTACATCAAGGCCCGCGGGCTTTCCGTATCGTTCACGACAAACGGGACGCTGTTGGATCCCGGGAAAATTGAAACGCTCGTAAGCTTGGGCGTTGATCACGTCACCTTCTCCGTGGATGGCGTTCAACAAATCCATGACGAAATACGAGGGGAAGGGGCCTACCACCGGGTCGTCCGCGCCATAGGCGAGCTTTCGAAGTGCAGGAGGCAGAAAGGAAGTAAGAGGCCTTCCATCGGCATCAATATGACGGTCAGCGAGAATCTCGCAACCCGAGTCAAGGAGACCATACGCGCGGTGGCGGAGGCAACGGAAGATGGGGTGGATAGTTATCGAATTCATCAACTGTGGTTTATCACCCCAAAGGAGTTGCTGGCGCACCAAGCCGCGACGAGACAATTCCTCGGATGCTCCTCGCCGGGCGCCGCGAGCCATCTGATTCCAAGTTCCCAGTTGCTTGACGCAAGACCTCTTGCCGAAGAGATCCTTTCGCTGAAGAACTGGGCGAGGGTTCGGTCTTTTCCGGATTTAACCCAGGATGACATCCTGAAGTACTATGCGGAGGGTGGGGAAATCGATCAAAGGTGTATCGCGCCCTTTTCTGGGGTGGTTATCAAACCCAACGGCGATGTCAAGTTTTGTCCGGATGAATGGGTAGATGACTATATTCTGGGGAACGTTCGCAACGATTCCTTGGAGACGATCTGGAACAATTCCAGGGCACGAAGGTTTCGGTCGGCTTTAATCAGGCAGAAATGCTTCCCTGGATGTAAGAGATGCAGTTTCATGTATTCGGTTCGATATCTATAATGCCGTTTTCAGTCCTAAACACCGGTATGGACCAAGGGTGACAAAACTTTTCACTTGCACCAAGACCAGAAACGAATGGGGTCGCGTGGAGGTCCTCTCTAAAGGTCCAGGCAGATCGGGATTCGGCGAGGCGGAGGATTTACCGGTCCCTTGGATGTCCATTCGAGAGGGAAAATCCTTGCTGTCGGCGATGACCTGGGGAGGGATCTAGGATGGGATCCCCCAAGCTGCTCCTCCTCGCCATGGATGCCGCGGACAGTCATTTGGTTCGCAGGTGGGCAGAGGAGGGATATCTTCCGACCATCGCCAGGATGTTGGGGTCCGGGGTCGTGGTTCCCATCACCACGCCGCCGGCAGTCCTCGAGAGTGCCATCTGGCCAACATACCTGACCGGCTCCACTCCTGCCAACCACGGGATGTTCGCCACGGTAAAGATCAAGGTCGGCACTTACGACCTGGAAGAGGCAATGTACGCCGACCGACTTCCCTATCTTCCGTTCTGGGCTCATCTAAGTCGGGGGGGGAAGCGAGTTGCCGCGATCGATGTCCCCTTCGCGCGACCGATGAAACGACTGAGTGGTATTCAGGTCACCAACTGGGGGGCTCACGACTCCTGGGCGTGGGAAAGGTCCTCATGGCCCCCGCAACTGATCAACGACCTGGTGCAGCGTTTCGGCGACCACCCCGTCGGCCTCTGCGATGCGAAGAATCGCACGCTCGACGACTATGAGGACCTTCGGGTTCGATTGCTGGCGGGCGTTCAGAAGAAGACGGCGCTCCTGCGGTATTGCCTCGAACTGGACGATTGGGACTTCTTCTTCGGGGTATTCTCGGAGTCCCACTGTGCCGGGCATCAACTGTGGCACTTCATGGACCCCAGGCATCCACGGTATGACCCCCACGCTCCATGCGTGCTGCAGACCGGCATTCGCGATGTCTACCAAGCTATTGACGAGGGGTTGGCTACTTTGCTGCAGGGCCTCCTTCCCGAGCGGCACGTGCTGCTCATGCTGAGCCACGGCATGGGGCCATGGTACGACGGTTCGCATCTCTTGGACTTGGTGTTGGAACGCTTGGGGGGCGGTGCGGCGGAAGGCGAAACCCGAAGCCTTCCTGCGAAGGACCCGGACTTGGCTCGACGCATTCTCTGGCGCCTTGGGCACCTCCTCCCGACCTCACTACGGGAAGCCATAAAGTCTCGACTGCCGAGTCTCATCTGGCGGCTGTGGACATGGTCTCATCCCGATACCCCGCATGCATGGCAATCAAGGAGAGCGTTTGCCGTTCCCAGTCACAGCATGACCGGGGGGATCCGGATCAATCTCAAAGGTCGAGAGCCTTCCGGGCTCATCCAACCTGGACATGACTACGATGCACTGTGCCAAGAGCTCACGGAAACGCTGCTCGCCTTGGAGAACGCGGACACCGGTGGGCGCGCGGTCCAGTGGGTAGCGCGCGCTGACACCCTCTACCGGGGGCGACACCTGAGGGAAATGCCCGATCTTTTCGTCGAATGGGATCATAGCGCCCCCATCAGGAAATTGTCTTCTCCTCAGATCGGGATCGTCAGCCGAAGTTCCCACGGACACCGCACAGGTGAGCACTGGAAAAACGGCCTGCTGGTGGGGCTTGGTCCTCGGTTTCGGTCAGGCGAAGTCCGGACAGAAATCCACACCCAGGACCTGGCTCCGACCATCCTGGAGTTCTTCGGGGTACAGACTCCACCGTCTAATGAGGGGAAGAGCGTTCTCTCCCTGCTGGGCGAGGCAGAGAATTGATTTGCTAATGTCTGTATAGCCAAATATAGGTCAGAGCAGGCGTTCCTGGTTCCCGCTTTCCTTACGGTTTGTTCTTTTGTCGTTACACCTCGATCTTCGAATGACGTTCCTTGAGCGTTCTGCCTTGATCTTTGTTCCTTGGTTGTTGTGTCTAAGGAAGTTTGCCAATTTTGTCCGCCAGGTTGTACTCCTTCACCAGGGCCATCACCTGGTTCCAGGTATCGTCCTCGATCTCGACACCACTTTTATTCCGTGCCTTCCGGCTTTTGGCTTCCTTTTCCCCCGGGTACAGAATTTGGTCAAAGCCCTGGGCCAGCGGGGTTTCCTTCACGTAATCCACCATCATGGAAATCTCGGACTTGATGGTCTGCAAGGGCGCGAACCTCTTGATATCCAGGACCAAAATGAGAGAGGAATTACTCAGGTTCTGATCGCCGGGCTTGGGCGGAAAACCGTCGCGGGACAGGAGGTTGCCAAAGAGATCGGTCATAAAAGCCAGGCAATACCCCTTGTGTCCCACTGAGCCCCCCACTGGCAGGATGGCGCCCCCATCGTAAAAATCATCGGGATTGTTGCTGGGACGGCCCTCCTTGTCGAGGATCCAGCCGTCGGGGAGTCTGTGCCCGCGAGCCCGATACACGCGGACCTTACCCTCAGCCGCGGCGCTGGTGGCGAAGTCCGAGACAATCACCTCTTCGTTTTCACCGGGGAAAGCCATGGCTATGGGGTTGGTTCCCAGTCTTCGCTTGGAACCGCCGAAGGGGGAGCATATGAGGGCCTGCCCACCGGTGGAGGTGAAAAGAATCGCCGCACAGCCTGCCTTTGCCGCCAACTCCGCCCAGGCTCCCAGACGTCCCAGATGACGCAACCGCCGCACGGCGACACAGCCTACGCCTTGTTTCTTCGCCTTGTTGATGGCCAGTTCGGTGGAAAACCTGGCCGCCACCTGCCCGAAACAGTAATGCCCATCCACTTGGGCGATCACTGGGGAATCGCTTACAATCTCCGGCTTGGCCGTCGGGACGATCACCCCTTCTTTGATCTGACGGATGTATTGGATGATGCGAATGAACCCGTGCGAATCGTGTCCTGCCAGGTTGTTCTCGGCCAGGTGCTGCGCCACGATCCGGCTATGATCCTCCGGAGTCCCTGCGGCGCAGAGAAGATGAAAACAGATCTTTTCCAGTTGCTCACCTTTGAGCGTCGGCATTCATGATCCTCCTTTTCTTATGGTTTCCCTGTAAGAATATATCCTTATTAAGATTGGGGCACAATCTCAAAAGAAGGCAAGAGCGAAGAGTCTGCTTCACAAGGCTCCTCGCCACTCTTCGCCGGTCAAGCCTGTGGAGGAGTCTTGTTCATGTCCTGAAGTACATTTAGCAAGGCTTGGGCAAATTCTTTCCCTCTGGAAAAACGATCATTGGGATTCTTAGCCAATACCTTACGGAGGACCTCGTCCACGGCCGAGGGCACCAGAGGATTCAACTGGGAGGCCGGTGGGGGATTCTCATGAGTGATCTGATAGGTCAGGGCGGCAAGGTTTTCTCCTTGAAAGGGCTTGACCCCGGTCAAGAGTTCATAAAGGATCGCGCCAAGGGAAAAGAGGTCGGAGCGTCCGTCCAG
>Ga0335084_10006333_pt1 | contig 11765 bp, 10 predicted proteins | sample Lox_Sample_44_FD_206721 | JGI IMG/M metagenome (GOLD analysis project Ga0335084, IMG submission 206721) | Soil microbial communities from Loxahatchee National Wildlife Refuge, Florida, United States - Lox_Sample_4.4 | ecosystem: Environmental > Terrestrial > Soil > Wetlands | place: USA...
GGCGGAAGCCGAGCGCCGTGAGCAGCGAGTAGCCGGCGCGGTTGCGCACGCCGATCGCCGCCGACACGAGCTTCACGCCGAGGTCGCCTCCATGCGCGAGCGCCGCGCGCAGCAGCTCGCCGCCGACGCCCTGGCCGCGCGCCTCGCGCGCGACGATGGGGCACACCAGGCCGGCCGCCGATGCGCGCGGCCGGCGCACGAAGCCGACGCAGCCCTCGACGCGCCCGTCGCCCGGGTCCGCGACGAGCAGGTGCTCCTCGGGCTCGACTCCGTGTCGCTCGAACTCGGCGAAGAGATCGCGCTCCGTCTCCCAGAGCGGATTCAGTACGAAGTCGGTCTCGCCGCGCGCGCACGAGCGCGAGAGCGCTGCGAGGGCGGCGGCGTCCTCGGCTCGGAACGGGCGGATCGGCATCGGCGCCCTCCCTCCCGCGCATTATACGGAGGGAGCGCGCGCATTCGGGGCGGCGCGTGCTTTGACATGCGAGTCGAGGCTCTCCTAGACTGGCCGCCAACCCGAACCCCCGGCCCCCCGTCGAGGACGGCCGACCGCGAGGAGAATCATGGGCAAGAAGGCGAAGGCCGTGCTCTATCGCGAGATGAACAAGCCGGTCGTCGTCGAGACGATCCAGGTCGACTCGCCGAAGCGCGGCGAGGTGATGGTCGAGATCGGCGCCTGCGGCGTCTGCCACAGCGACCTGTCGGCCACCAACGGCACCATCCCGCTGCCGCCGCCGCTGGTGCTCGGCCACGAGGCCGCCGGCACGATCTGCGAGCTCGGCGAGGGCGTGACCGACCTCGCCGTCGGCGACACCGTGGTGGTCTCCTGGGTCCCGACCTGCGGCAAGTGCCGCTACTGCGTGATGGGCAAGCCGCAGCTCTGCGACGTGGCGGCCAAGGCGACCCTCACGCTCCCGGACGGCACCAGCCGCTACAAGGACGCCAAGGGCCAGACCTTGCACCACTTCGCGGGGACCGGCGTGATGGGCGAGTACGCCACGCTGCACCGCGACAACGTGATCAAGATCGATCCCACGGTCGGAATCGACAAGGCGGCGATCGTCGGCTGCGCCGTGATGACCGGCGTCGGCGCGGCGCTCAACACCGCGAAGGTCGAGCCGGGCTCGAGCTGCGTGGTGTTCGGCGCCGGCGGCGTCGGGCTCAACGCGATCCAGGGCTGCGCGATCGCGGGCGCCAAGCAGATCATCGCCGTCGACACGGCTGACAAGAAGCTCGAGTACGCGCGCACCTTCGGCGCGACCCACACGATCAACCCGTCGACCGACGGCGATCCGGTGGGCAAGGTGATGGCGCTGACCGGCGGCGGTGCGGACTACGCCTTCGAGTGCATCGGGCTCGGCGCGACCATCCAGCAGGCCTTCGGCTGCGTGCGCAAGGGAGGCACCGCGGTCGTGGTTGGCGTCTCGAAGCCGACCGAGACGGTCACCTTCGGCGCCTTCCTGCTGCCCTTCCAGGAGAAGGTGCTGACCGGCTCGATGTACGGCTCGGCGCGCCCGTCGATCGACTTCCCGCGGCTGCTCGACCTCTACAAGTGCGGGCGACTCAAGCTCGACGAGCTGGTGACGGCGACCTATTCGATCGACGACGCGCCGCGCGCCTTCGACGACCTGGTCGCGGGCGTGAACGCGCGCGGGGTGATCGTCTTCTAGACGGCGTCGCGCGAGAGCTCGTCCTCGCCGTCCGCCTCCTCGGAGGCGGGGGCGGCGTCGGCTCCGGGCGCGCTCGCCTGGGGCGGCGGCGCCGGCAGCGGCGGCGCGTCGTCTCCGGCGGCGCGGCGCCGGCCGACCGCGCCGCGCACGCGCTCGACCAGGGATCCGAGGTCGAAGCCGCGCGCGCGCGGAATCTGGAAGTAGTTGTCGCCGTCGTCCTTCACGAGCAGCTTCACGCGGCGGCCCGCGAGCACCGCTTCGGCCGGCTCGCCCTCGTCGGGAGCGCGGTCGAGCTTCGCGAACGCGCGGCGGTCGGCGATTCGCACCAGTCCCACGTGGATCGGACCCGGCTGCGCGCCCGACGTGACGTGGATCGTCGTGTAGGCCTCGAGCACGGCCGTCGCGCCGTGCAGGCTCTCGGCTGCGCGCCGGCCGCGGGCCGTCTCCGCCGAGCGGAAGGTGAGATGCGGGCGCGGCACCGGATCCGGGCGCCGCTTCGCGTCGCTGCGCTCGATCACGGTGACGTACACGTTGTTGCCCGGCCCTCCGATCGAGTGCGCGATGCCGATCTTCGCGCCGGGCACCTGCGCCCGCGGGTTCGGGAAGCGGCCCGTGAGCTGCAGGTAGCACTCGGCGATCTGGAAGAGCCCCGTGCCGCCGACCGGGTGGCCGCGCGCCTTGAGCCCGCCCGAGAGGTTCACCGGCAGCCGGCCGCGCAGCCCCGTGACCGGGTGCTCGAGCGGATCTCCGGGCTCGCGCCGCAGGCTGCCGACGACCGCCTCGATCGCCTCGTCCGGCTCGACCAGGCCGAGGTCGGTGAGGTCGATGGGCAGCAGGCTGTTGAAGGCGTCGTGGCACTCGACGACGAGGCCCTCGAGCTCGCGCGGCCGGGCGATTCCCGCGCGCCAGTACGCCACGCGCGCGGCGGCGCGGGTCGCGTCGAGGCAGGCGAGCCGGTCGCGGTCCAGGACCGAGCTGGTCTCGGTCGCCGAGCCCAGTCCCGCGATGCGCACCGCCTGGGGGCGGGAGGTCAGGATCAGCGCGGCGGCACCGTCGCAGATCGGCGAGCAGTCCTTGCGCATGAGAGGCGTCGCGACGGGCAGGTTCTTGGTGGCGTCGAAGTAGGCCTCGAGCGGCTCGCGGCGACCGCTGAAGGCCGCCAGCGGATTCTCGGCGCCGAGCGCGTGGGCGCGGACCATGAGCCGTGCGAGCAGGTCGGCGACGGCCTTCCCGCGCAGCTTGCGCTCGTGCAGCCAGGCCTGGGTGACGAGCGCGATCAGCGCCGGCATCGTGAAGCCGAAGTTGCGCTCCACGGGGTCGACCGTCTTCGACATGATCGCCGTGGCGACCTCGGTCGTGACATTCTTCATGCGCTCGCCGGCCAGCACCAGCACGCTCTCGCACTGGCCCGAAGCGACCTTCGCCCACGCCTCGTGCAGCGCGGCGGCACCGGTCGAGGAGGCGGTCTCGGAGCGGATCGCGGGGATGCCGGTCAGCCCGATGCGGTCGGCGACCTTGGCCGCGACGTTCGCGCGGTTCTCGAACTCTTCGCTGTCCATGATGCCCACCTGCAGCGCCTCGAAGGCCCGCACCGGAGAGTCTTCGATCGCGCGGTGGTACGCTTCGGCGAACAGGTCGAAGACGGAGGCGAAGATGCGGCCGGTGAGGTCCACCTTGGTGAGACCGACGGCTGCGATGTACACCTCTCGCGCCACGGAGTCGAAGGATAGCCCGCGGCGCGCGGCTGGCCGGCGCAGGTTCTCCTGCCTCGGCCTGGGAGGGGCCGGAATTGCGCACGATCCGCTGGGCGGTGATCGCGCTGGTGGTGCTCGCGGGCGTCGGCTGGCTGGCGCGGCGCATCGCGTCGCCGGGCATCCAGCCCGGCAGCGCGCTCTTGTTCGAGCTGTCGGGCGACTACGTCGAGGCGCCCGACGCACCGATCCTCGCGCAGCTCCTCGGCTTCGAGCAGCGCTCGCTGCTCGGCACGCTCGGCGAGCTGCGCAAGGCGGAGCGCGACGAGCGCATCTCGCACGTGGTCCTGGTCATCCGCGACCTGCAGATCGGCTGGGCGAAGGCGCAGGAGTTCCGCGACGAGATCCGCGCCCTGCGCGAGAAGGGCCGCCACCCGATCGCGTATCTCGAGGTCGGCGGCTTCGGCGCCAACATCGAGTACTACGTCGCCAGCGCGGCCGAGCAGGTCTACACGGCGCCGGGCGGAGGCGCGCCGCTGATCGGCCTCGCGCAGGAGTTCCTGTTCCTCGGCGGCCTATGGGACAAGCTCGGGGTCAAGGTCGAGGTGGCGCAGGCGGGCACCTACAAGGGGGCGGCGGAGAGCATCGCCGGTCGCGGCATGAGCCCCGCCTACCGCGAGCACGCCGCCGCGCTGCTCGACTCGATCGACGCGGGCTTCGTCGCCGGGATCGCAGAGGGACGCGGCATCGACGAGGCCGCCGTGCGCGCGGCTCTCGCGGAGGCCACCTCGAAGCCGGAGGATCTCGAGCGCCTGCACCTGGTCGACGGGGTCGAGACGCAGCGCGAGCTCCTCGATGCCCTCGGCAAGCCGCCGATCGTCAAGGCCAACGAGTACGCGCGGGTCGATCCCGCCTCGCTCGGCTTCGACCCGCAGGCCACCTTTGCGCTCGTGTACGGGAGCGGAACGATCACCACCGGGCGCGGATCGAGCTCCCGCTCGGGGCGCCCGATCTTCGCGGCAGACAGCGTGATCGAGGCGCTCGAGGACGCCGCCAAGGACGACAAGGTGCGGGCGATCCTGCTGCGCATCGACAGCCCGGGCGGCGGGGCCTTCCCGTCCGAGCTCGTGTGGCGCGCGATCCGCGAGGCGCGGAAGAAGAAGCCGGTGATCGCCTCCTTCTCGGACTACGCCGCCTCGGGCGGCTACTACCTGGCGTCGGCGGCCGACACCATCGTCGCCCAGCCCGGCACGCTGACCGGCTCGATCGGTGTCTTCGCGGTGCGCCCCGCGCTCGCGCCGCTCCTGGCGCGCCTCGACGTCGGCGTCGAGACGCAGACGCGCGCGCCGCACGCCGAGCTGGAGCTCATCACCCGCGAGCTGTCGCCCGAGACGCGCGCGTGGCTGCAGGCCGACGTGATGGAGGTCTACCACCGCTTCCTGTCGCGCGTCTCGGAGGGGCGCGGCATCCCCGTCGACGCGCTGGATCCGGTGGCCGAAGGCCGCGTGTGGACAGGCGCGCAGGCGGCCGGCCTCAAGCTGGTCGACGCGCTCGGCGGGATGCGCGTCGCGGTGGCGAAGGCGAAGGAGAAGGTGGGGATCGCGCCGGACGCCGACGTCGCGCTCGCCGTGTTCCCGGCCCCCAAGCCGCTCGCCGCGCAGCTGCGCGAGGCGATGCACATGCGCGTCGTGCAGTCCCTGGCTCCCGCACTACCCTTGCCCCGAGCGTTCGAGCACATCGCCGGCTGGCTCGACGCGGTGTCGGTGGACGGGCCGGTCCTGGCGCCGACCGTCTGGATGGAGGTGCACTAGTGCGGATGGAGAAGGAGTTCGACGTCGAGCGCAGGCGAAGCGACGCGGCCGTGCTCCTCGCCGACGACGAGGTGCTCCGCGAGCTGTTCCCCGATACCCGCACGGAGATCGTCGAGAGGAAGGGAAGCCGCAAGACCATCCGGAGCCACTACACGGCACTGGGTCGCGAGGGGGTCGCGACCTTCCACTTCGACTTCGAGCCCGACGGCGACGTCCGCTTCGAGAAGGTCTGCGACGGCCGCGTCTGGCGCGAGCTGCGCGGCGCCGTCACGCTGACCGAGCGCAAGACGCGCACGCGGGTGCGCATCGAGCTGAACGGGCGCACGAAGGTGCTGGTGCCGGAGTTCACCATCAAGGGCCCGATGCAGGATCAGCTCGAGCAGATGGCGAAGGCGCTGAAGCGCCGCCTCGGGGCGCAGCGGGCCGCGGCGGGCTCCGGCCGGCGGGCGCCGCAGGCCGACGCGACGAAGCCCACCGGCTGACGCGGTGGCGCGGATCCGCGCGAGCGACGGCACCGAGCTCGAGGCCGAGGCGCACGGCGCCGGGATCCCCGTGCTCTTCTCGTGCGGCTACTGCACCACGCGCGAGAACTTCCGCCCGCAGGTCGAGCCGCTCGCGGCCGCGGGTGCGCGCGTCGTGCTCTGGGACTACCGCGGCCACGGCGAGTCGGATGCGCCCGAGGACGCCGCCGCCTACTCGTTCGAACACGTGCTCGAGGACATGGCGCGGGTGCTCGACTGGGCGGATGGCCGGAGCGGCGCGCCCGCGGTGCTCGCGGGCTTCTCGTTCGGAGGCCTCGCCTCGCTCCACTTCGCGCTCCGCTTCCCCTCGCGGGTGCGCGCGCTCGCCCTGCTCGACACGGGCCCCGGCTTCAAGAGCCCCGACGCGCAGGCCCGCTGGCTGGCGCAGGTCGAGCGCACCGCGCAGATCCTCGAGGAGAAGGGCTTCGAGGGTTTCCTCAAGAGCCGCGGCTCCGACACGGCCGTGGGTCGGCGGCGGGAGACCGAGGCCGCCCGCCGCGCAGCGGGCGCGATCGCCCGCCAGAGCGTGGGCGGTGTCGCGCGCTTCGGCCGGCGCATCGCCGGCCCCGCACCGGGCTGCATCGACCGGCTCGCCGAGATCACGTGCCCGGCGCTGGTCGTCGTGGGTGAGCAGGACGAGGCGTATCTGCGCGCCGCCGAAGTGATGTCGGCGCGGCTGCCGGCGGCGCGGCGCGTCGTGATTCCGCGGGCCGGCCACGTCGTCACACTGGAGGAGCCCGATGCGGTGAGCCGGGTCCTCCGCGAGTTCCTGGCGACGCTCGAGCGCGCGGACTGACCCCTCGGGGCCGTGCAACCCGGAGCGGAGCTGCGGGTTGAATGGGGTGACGGGGACGGGCGTGCACGCAGGGGATGAAGACGTCCAGCTGATGCTGGCCCTCCGTGCCGGAGACGAGTCCGCCTTCGACGTGCTCTTCCAACGCTGGTCGGCTCCCCTGCTGCGCTATCTCGAGCGCATGCTGCGCGATGCTGCCTCCGCCGAGGAGCTGGTCCAGGAGGCCTTCCTCCGCCTGTACCGGGCTCGCGAGCGCTACCAGCCCGACGCGCGCTTCTCGACGTGGCTGTTCACGATCGCGAACCGGCTCGCCCTGAACGAGCTCCGGCGACCGCGGCACCGGAGCCCGCACCAGAGCACGGACGACGACGGGGACGGCGCGCCGCTCGTGCTCGCAGCAGAGCAGGCGGGAGTAGACGACGTGGTGAACGCGCGGCGGGTCGGCAAGTCGGTCGAGCAGGCGCTCGGGACCCTCCCGGAGCGTCAGCGCGCTGCCCTCTGGCTCACGGCCGTCGAGGGTCTCTCCTACGCGGAGGTCGCGGTCAGTCTCGAGACGACGGAGAAATCGGTGAAGGCGCTGGTGCACCGGGCGCGCGCGGCGCTGGCCGAGCGGCTTGCCGGTGACGTGGAGGTATGAGCATGAGCGTGGTGTCCGAACGCTGTCTGCCCTTCGACGAGGACCTCTCCGCGCTACTCGACGGAGAGCTCGACGCCGCGCGTGCGGCGGAGCTGCGCGCGCACCTCGACGGATGCGCCGACTGCCGCGCGCGCCTCGCCGCGTGGCGAGGCGTCGACGCCGCGCTGCGCGGCCTCGTGGCGCCGGCGGTGCGGCCGGAGCTGGCCGCGAGCATGGCGGCGCGGCTCGGGGCGGAGCGGGCGGCGTCTGGCGCGCCGGCGCAGCCGCAGGTCCAGCCGCTGCGCCGGACGCCGAGCCGTCCGGCCGTCGACCCCTCGGCTCGAAGCGCGGGCGGCGGCCGTAGGGTCCGCCGCGGCGCGATGCCGGTCTGGCTCGGGGCGCTCGCGGCCGCTGCCGTGCTCGCCTTCCTGGTCCTGCCGCGCGTCCCCGAGCGTACCCGCCTGCCGGGTGGGCAGGGAGCCCCGCCCAACGACGTCGCGCGCCGCGAGAGCGTCGCGCGCCAGGCTCCGCCGCTCCCGGTGCCGCAGCGCGGACCCGGGCCGGCCCCGATCGAGATCGCCCGCGACGTCCACAAGCCGCCCGCGCCGGCCAAGCTCGGGGCGGCGGCGGCCGATTCGCCGCTGCCCTCCGGCGATCCCGCGCTGGCGCAGCTCGAGGCCGCCAGCGACGAGGACCTCGCGCTCGCGATCGCGGTCCAGGACGCCGGCGACGTCGAGTCGGCCGACGACCTCGCGCTGGTCGAGCAGCTCGACCAGGTCGAGTCGCTCGACGAGCTCGATCAGGCGGGACACGGCTAGGTGTCGAGACGCGCGGCGGCGCTGCTCCTCGCCTTCCTGGCGCTGGCCGCGGCCGGCGGCGCCGAGGCGCAGCCGCGCGAGCCGGGCACCCCGACTGCGGGCCAGGGTCCTCGTGGACCGGACCCCGCGATGCGCCAGTGGTTCCAGGGGCTTCCGCCCGGGCGCCGCCGGGAGCTCATGCAGAGCTGGCGCGGCATGCCGCCCGCGCAGCGCGCGCAGATGCGCGAGCACCTCTCGAAGCTCCCGCCCGCCGAGCGGCAGCAGGAGCTCGGCCGCTGGCTGCAGCAGCGCGAGGCGCAGGGCGGGGCTCCGAAGGGGGCAGCGGCGCCGGGAGGGCCGCTGGTGCGCGGCATGCCCCCCGCACAGCAGCAGGAGCTGCGCCGCGATCTCCGCTCGATGACGCCCGAGCAGCGCCAGGAGCTGAGGCGCAACGTGCGCTCGATGTCGCCCGAGGACCGGGCGCAGATGCGCGACCGCCTGCGCACCCTCCCGCCCGATCAGCGCAAGGACCTGCTCGATCACCTGTCCCGGCTGCGCGAGATGTCGCCCGCGGAGCGCCAGTCGCTGCGCCAGCGGCTCGGAGGCATCGACGACCTCCCGCCCGCGCAGCGCCAGCGCGTCGAGCAGAACCTCGAGCGCTGGCGCAGCCTGACTCCTGCGCAGCGGCAGCAGCTGCGGCAGCGCTGGCAGCGTCTCCAGACGCTCCCGCCCGCCGATCGCGCCAAGCTTCTCGAGCGAAGCGGTCCGCCGAAGTGAGCGGCGCGCCCGGCGCGCGCCTGCAGACCCTGCGCGAGACGAGCCCCGCCGCCTTCCTGGCGCGCGCGGAGCCGTGGCTGATGCGCGCCGAGGTCGAGAACAACGTGATCCTCGGGCTCGCACTGGCCCTGCGCGAGCGCGCGCGTCCGGCCGCGCCGGAGCCGTGGCTCGCCACGGTGGAGGCGCGCGGCGAGGTGGTCGCGTGCGCGCTGCGGACGCCACCGCGCGGGCTTCTGCTCACGCGTGCCGCGCCCGACGCTCTCGAGTGTCTGCTCGCGGAGCTCGGGCCCGAGGCGGCGTCGCTGCCGAGCGTGATCGGGCCGGAGCCCGCCGCGGGTGACTTCGCCGGACTCTGGTCGGCCTCGCAGGGTCGCCCCTCGCGGGTGCGGGTCCGGCAGCGGCTCTACGAGCTGCGCCAGGTCCGCGGCGTTGCGCGGGCGGCAGGGAGACTGCGGCCTGCCGTCGCCGTCGATCTCGACACCGTACGGCGTTGGGTCGCAGGCTTCCTCGGCGAGGCTGTCCCGAGCGATCCCTCCTCGCCCGACGCGCTGGCCCGGGAGCGGATCGGCGCTCGCGGCCTCTTCCTCTGGGAGGACGGCGAGCCGGTCTCGATGGCCGGAACGACCGGCCGCACACCGAACGGCTGGCGCGTGAGCCTGGTGTACACGCCACCGGCGCACCGCGGGCGCGGCTATGCGACGGCCTGCGTCGCGGCGCTCTCGGCGCAGCGACTCGCCGAAGGGGCCCGCTACTGCTGCCTCTACACCGACCTCGCCAACCCGACGTCGAACGCGATCTACCAGCGCATCGGCTACCGCCCGATCGGCGATGCCGCCGAGTATGAGCTGGGTTGCTGAGCTGCAGCACGTCCCTATGGACTTCGCTCGCCTTCGGCTCGCTGCGCGCGCCCGCTTCCCGGGCGCTTGCGGGGATACTCCGGGCGATCGCGTTGCCCCGGAGGCGACGCGGCCGATGGCTACGCGGCGTCGATGGCCATGTGGCCGTCGCGGGGCACCAGCGTCCAGCGGCGCCGGTGGTACTGGGCCACGCCGGGGCGGTGCGCGATCGAGACCACCGTTGTGTCGGGAAGCTGCTCCTCGAGCAGCTCGTAGACGCGCTCTTCCATGGCTTCGTCGAGCGCCGCCGTCGCCTCGTCGAGGAACACCCAGTCGGGTCGCTGGAGCAGGACGCGGGCGAAGCCGAGCTGCTGCTGCTCGCCGCCCGACATCTGCTGCTCCCAGTGCGCGTTCTCCGCGAGGCGTCCCTGGAACCGCTCGAGCCCCACCAGACGCAGCACCTCCTCGATGCGCTCGTCCGAGAAGGTGCCCTCGCACGACGGATAGGACGCGGCCGCGCGCAGCGTCCCCATCGGCAGGTAGGGATGCTGCGGGAGGAACAGCTTCTTTCCCTTCTCGGGGATCTCGACCCGGCCGTGCCCGAACGGCCAGAGGCCCGCGAGCGTGCGGAAGAGCGTGCTCTTGCCCGAGCCCGACGGCCCCGTCAGCAGCACCTTGTCCCCCGCCGCGATCGACTCGTTCACCCCGTCGAGCAGCGCCCGGCCGTTGGGCAGCTCGATGCGCAGGTCGTCGAGCTTGAGCGTCGGCTCGGCATTCGCCCGGAAGTCGATGCCGACGTTGTGCGCGAGCTCCGCGTGGCTCTCGTCGATCGCCTCGCTGAACGAGAACAGCCGCTCGACGCTCGCGCGCCAGTGCGCGATCTCCTGGTAGGCGTTGACGAACCAGACCAGCGCGCCGGAGACCTGGCCGTAGGCGTTGTTCGTGAGATACACGTCGCCGAGCGTGAGCCGGCCGAGGAAGTAGCCCGGCGCCGCGACCAGGAGCGGCACGATGCTGTTGGTCTGGCCGAGCCCCAGGGTGCAGAGGGCGAGGTCCCGCTGGGCCCGGATCAGGCGCAGCCAGTTGTTGACGACGCTGTGGAAGCGGCTCTTGGCGCCGAGCAGCTCGCCGTCCTCGCCGCGGTAGAAGGCGACCGCCTCGGTGTTCTCGCGGAAGCGCACCAGCGTGTAGCGGAAGTCGGCCTCGAAGCGCTGCTGGTCGAAGTTGATGGGCACCAGCGGGCGGCCCACCCTGTGCGTGATCCAGGTGGCGAGCCCCGCGTAGATCAACGCGACCCACATCATGAAGCCCGGGATCTGGAACTCCCGGGAGCCCAGCTTGATCATCCACTCGCCCGAGAGCGACCACAGGATTCCCACGAAGGAGACCAGGGTGGCCACCGCCTGCACCAGCGAGAGCGAGAGGCCGAGCGCGCTCGCCACGTAGTCGCGCACGTCCTCCGCGATGCGCTGGTCCGGGTTGTCGGTGTGCTCGCGGTGCAGCTCCATGCGGTAGTACGCCTGTGAGCCCATCCAGTCGTCGAGGAAATGGTCGGTGAGCCAGCGCCGCCAGCGGATCTCGAGGACCTGCCGCACGTAGATCCGGTAGGTCGACACCAGCACGAAGAACAACGCGAGAAGCAGGAACCACCCGACCGCGTCCAGGAACGGCAGCATCGCCTTCGTCTGGATCTGGTCGAAGATCTTGCGCTGGGCCTGGGCGAGCATGACGTTGCCCTGCACGGTCCCGAGCTCGAAGCCGATCGCGGTGGCGTACAGCAGCCCTCCGGTCCGGCCGTCCGGGGAGGTCCAGTAGGCCCGGGTGAGGTGCCACAGATGGCGCAAGAAGCGCCGACCGAAGATCGCGTGGGTTCGGGTGTAGGCCACCGGAGCCTCCTTGCTGGGGCGCAGCTTATTCGGCTTCGGGGCAAAAGTCCGCCGCGCCGCTTCAGCATCGTCGGCGTTACGGGACGGTGGCTTGCGCCGCTCGTCGCGAGCCTCTGCCTGGCGGCCGGCGGGTCCGGGCCGCTTCCCGACTACGCCGCACCGAAGGCGCACCCGCTCGGCGCCGTCGATGGGGCTCGGTCCGACGTGATCCCGTACCGGACCCTGACGCGAGACGACTTCCGCGCGACCCACCCGCCGCCCGACGCGCGCGAGCACGCCCAGGCGATGGGCGCCGCCACGTGCGCCCTCGTGCTCCCCGCCTCGGAGATCCAGATCGCCGGCAAGCCGGTGCAGGGCGCCGACGGCCGGG
>Ga0335084_10006335_pt1 | contig 11763 bp, 6 predicted proteins | sample Lox_Sample_44_FD_206721 | JGI IMG/M metagenome (GOLD analysis project Ga0335084, IMG submission 206721) | Soil microbial communities from Loxahatchee National Wildlife Refuge, Florida, United States - Lox_Sample_4.4 | ecosystem: Environmental > Terrestrial > Soil > Wetlands | place: USA: Florida...
GTCGCGCTCGGCGGCGACCTCATCGCCCACGTCCCCGACGTCTACGGCTCCAAGGTCGTGCACCGCTCGCCCGACGTGCAGCCGGTCCCGCACGACGTACGGATCGCGCCGGAGAGCCGCCTCGCCGCGATGTACGGCCGGGCGATGGTGACGGTGCAGTCGGTGCACCATCAGGCGGTCGGACGGCTCGGCGACGGGCTGCGGGCCGTCGCGTGGGCCGAGGACGGGCTCGTCGAGGCGGTCGAGTCCGAACGGCATGCGTTCGTGGTCGGTGTGCAGTGGCACCCCGAGCTCGACTGGGAGACCGACGACGCGTCGGTCGGCGTCTTTCGCGCCCTGGTCGAGCGCAGCAAGTCCTACGCCGCAGAGCGCTGACCTGCGCTCTTGAACGTCGCGCCCGCGTCCGTGGTATGGGCTCTGCATGGGGGCGAGCCCCCTTCGCGACTACGTCGGTCTCGACCGATCCGGGAATCCGCTGCCGGAGCTGCTCGCGCCGCACCCGCGCACGCGGGTGCGGCGCCAGCGGCCGGGCGAAGTCGCGTGGGAGCTGTGGCTCCGCGACCCGCCGCCGGCGGTCTCGGGTTACGTCGCGAAGCTATGGGGCGGCGACGCCGACGAGACCTACGCCCTGCATCGCGCGCTGCCGAACGGCGAGCTGACGCTCATGTTCAACCTCGGCACGCCGCAGCATCTGCTCGACGATCGCGAAGCGCGCGGCCGCTTGTATCGCACCGCGTGGATCTCCGGCCTGCAGGAGCGCCCCGTCGGATGGGAATCGGTGCTCCGCCACCCGCGCGCGATCGCGGCGCAGCTCCGGCCGCTCGGCGCCTGGGCGCTCTTCGGCGGGCTCCCGCAGCAGGACCTCGCGAACGACACGACGGACCTGGAGTCGGTCCTCGGCGCCCCCGCCGGGGTCGAGCCGCTGCGCCAGCGCATGCTCGCGGCGCCGGACCTCGGCGTCGCGCTCGATCTCCTCGAGGGTTGGCTCACGACGCGCCTCCTGCGCGGACCCGCGGCCCATCCGCTGACGCGCGCCGCCGTCGACCGCATGCGCGCCAGCTCCGGCACGGTGCGCGTCGAGTCGCTCGCCCGCGACCTCGGCGTGTCGTCGCGCTATCTGGGTGACCTCTTCCACCGCGAGATCGGCCTCTCGCCGAAGGGCATGATGCGGATCCTGCGCTTCGAGCGCGCGCTCGGACGCCTCGCCGATCCGGCAACCGTCGAGCTCTCCGAGGTCGCGCAGGAGTGCGGCTATTACGACCAGTCGCATCTCCATCGCGACTTCCGCGAGCTGGCGGCGCTGACACCGACGGAATATCGCGCCCGCGTGTTCCGCGCGGAGGGGTGGCGGGAGATCCGCGGCCAGCGGGCCTAGGGGCGAGAATGATGCGCTCGTGGTACGGGCGACCGGCATGCCGCGGCCGGCGAAGGCGGCGGCACCCTCGCAGCGCGCGAGAGCATCGTTCCCATCGACCGTAAGCCGTCGTCGCGCCGCAACGCGCGTATTTCGTCTGCCGCGCCAGCTTGGCTGGCCGCGGCATGCCGGTCGCGCGTGCCCGGACGCCACACTCGCGTCCTCCCCGACCCAAGACGGAGTCTTGGGTCGGTCTCCTCTAGCCCGGCTCGTCGCTCGCACCAGCGCCGTCGCGGCGGGCCTCGACCTCGACGGGGATGCTGATCGGATTCTGCGGCGACGACAGGTCGGCGCCGCCCACCTGCTCGACGCCGACCTCGAGCCGATAGCTGCCGGGCTCGCGCGGCGCCGGCAGCATCACTGTCTGGCGCAGGGTCTCGCCCGCGGGCACGTCTCGCCGCAGGCGCTCGGCCGGCAGGTCCTCGCTGTGACCGTCGGCCCCGACCCAGCGCGCGAACAGGCGCACGGTGAGCACGCCGTCGACGGGTCGCCCCGGCAGCGCCGCCGGCCACCCGGCACTGCCGCGGTTCGTGACCTCGACGGTGACCGGGAGCCGCCGCCCGACGGACACCGTGCCGCGCGCCCCGGCGACGACCCCCGCGCGACCGCTTCGTACCATGACGACCGGGGTACCGAGGACCGTATGGTCGCGCTCCACGCCGCTCGCGACGGCCCGGAACCAGGCCGGGTGTCGCGAGCTGGGATCGAGCTCGACCAGGATGAACGGGTCCATGAGGAGGGAGCGGCGCACGCGCGGGCTGTGCACCAGCCGATCGAGATCGGCGGCGTACCGCGCGGGCTGGCGCCACTGATACGGCGGGCGGACGAGGATCCACCGCAGCCCGGTCATGTCGACCAGGTCGTCGAGCGCGTCCGTATCCGGGAGGCGCCCGATCAAGCTCTCGACGAGCAGGAGGTGCAGCGGCACGTAGCCCGTGAAGAACCGGATGCTCGGTTGGCGATGGATCATCTGTGCGACCGTGGCTGCCGGATCTCCGATGCCGCTCGGCCATTCGAGAAGAGGCCCGGACCCTTCGCGCGCGACGAACGCCGCGACCGCGCGATACGCGTCCGCGTCGCGGTCGAGCGCGGGCGTGGTCAGGTACTTCGCCGGTGCCAGGCGCGACCAGCGGGTCACGCCGTCGAGCCGGCGTTCGGCCGCGGCGCCGGGTGGCAGCGGCGCGAGCCGCACGGCGACGAGCAGGCACACGATCAGCGCCGGTACGGCGGCGCGCCGCGCGCCGAGCCGCGACCATGCCGCGTCGAGCCCGATTCCCGCGACCAGTGACGTGCCGAAGAACGTCATGACGAGCGCGCGGTACGACGCGCGGATGAAGCGCGCCGGTGTCCACGTGAGCCAGGTGGCGAGCAGCGGAACGTCGAAGCCGAGCACGTGGACCGCGAGCGGTTCGACGGCGAGCGCACCGAGGCACGCGACGGCGAGCGCCGCCACGACCTCGAGACGACGGCGGCGGGCCACGAACGCGCTCACGATCCCGACCAGCGCGAGCGAGCCCAGGACGAGGTTTGGCAGCGCGAGGTGCCAGGCGAACGGCGCCTCGCCGACCGCCCGCATGCACGGGTGGAGATGGCCCGCACCGGCGACGCAACCCGCGATGCTCGCGACGAGCTCGGGCACCGAGGACGACTCCCGCACGAGCAGCGGCGGCGCCCCCGCGAGATGCGCCGTGCCCGCCTCGCTCTCCACCAGCTCCGTGTCGCCCGCCGTCTCGGGTCGCGTGAGATAGGGGCCCGACACCCACAACAGGAGCGCGAGCGCCGCGAGACCCGCGCCGGCCGCGAGCGCGGCGAACCGCCAGCGCCCGGGGCCCGGTCGGAGGAGCTCGGCGGCGGTCCACACGGGCGCGACGAGCCCCACGTAGACGGCCATGTGGTACGAGGAGAACAGGGCGAACCCGACCGCGCCGAACACGGCCAGCGTGCGAGGGGGATCGGGGCGCCGGCGCAGGGCGTGGAGCGCCAGGACGACGAGCGGCAGGCACACGTGCGAGTACTGCAGTACGTGGAGCGTCCCCATGGAGCCCCATCCGACGCCGTAGACGAAGCCCAGCGCGAACGCGGGCGCACGCGCGACGCCGAAGCCGACGAGGCAGCGCTCCATGGCGAGCGCGGCGAGGGGATACGACACCCACGCGGTGAGATTCGCCGCGACGAAGGCGCTACCCGTGAGCACGCGCAGCGGCGCGAAGAGGATCTGCCACGCGAGGAAGTGCTCGGAGCCGGCGAGCTGCGCCAGGGCCGGATAGTTGACGGGTGGGTCGAAGAGCTTGGCGGGCGACGTCGCGAGCGCGTGGGTGCCCCAGTCGAGCACCCAGAGGATCAACCACGCGTCGCGCGACGCGATGTCGCTCGGCAGCGCCGTCGCGGCGCGGGCGAGCCACGGCGCCGCGAGGACCCCGAAGATCGCGACGTACGCCGCGCAGTCGACGACGACGGCGCGTGCGGTCGCGCCCCTCGTCACCGGGACGATCCCTCCGCGAGCGTCAACACGTCCACCTCGGCCAGCTCCCACGTGCCGGTGCGGTTGCCGAGGCGGGCGTTCGTCAGCCGCACCCAGCGGGCGGGACGGGGCGTGAAGCGCGCGTCCCACCAGCGGACGTCCGCCGGATGCGCGAACAGCGCCGGGAGCGAGTCGGGGTCGAAGCGCGCGCCGGTCGGCGTCCACTCGGTGCCGTCGACCGACGTCTCGACGTCGGCGAGGTAGACGCCGACGGAGTCGAGCGAGCCGCCGACGCAGCGCACGCCGGCCACCATGCGGGCGACGCCGAGGTCGATCGTGAGCGACGGGACGGCGCCGCGCTCGACCGCGAGCTGCCAGACGGTTCGCGGGTCGTCGTCCTCGAGGGCGGCGAGGGCCTCCCGGTTGCCGCTTGCGCTGAGCGCCCGTCCCGCGCGCGCGAGCGGGACGGCCGCCGGCGGCGGGCTCGGCGCCGGCTCGTCGACACGCACGAGCGCGGCGGCACCGTCGCGGGCGACGATCTGCGTACCCGTGCTGGGCAGCGCCGCCAGACGCCGATCGAGCGCGGCGGGCGAGATGTCGCGGACGAGGACGGCGTGCACGCCGAGTGTCGCGAGGAGCGCGCGCGCGGGTTCGGCGGGGAACTCGAACAGGCGCTGGACCGCGAACGTGGGGCCGGGGCTGGTGAAGCCGCTGTACCCGTTCACCAGCGCCTTGCCGTGGAAGATGGAGAAGTAGAGGGCGCGCGCTGCGCCCTCGATCTCGTCGGTGCGCTCGTACAGCACGCGATCGGGCAGCCCGCGGACGGCCTCGTAGATTGGCGGCAGGTCCGACGCGACCGGCATGCGCCGGCGCTCGGTCGGCGCGGCGCCGGCGTCGAGGGCGAGCAACGCCACGAGAATCGTCGCGATGGCGACGCGCGGCACGCGCGCCGGCCCGAGCGCGACGACGGCGTCGACGGCAGCCCCGGCGAACCAGGCGGCGAACAGGAGGCCGACGTGGAAGGCGCGGTTCGTCATCCGCATCATGTCGAAGCCGGGCAGGCGGAGCTGCAGCTCGATCGGCACGAACATGATCGCGAGGGCGATCGCGAGCCCGAGCACGTTCGCGACCCAGACGAACCGCTCCCAGGACGTCGCCGCACGCCGGCGCGCGACCACGAGGCCGGCCGCGACGAGCGCACTCGTGAGCAGGCCGGGTCCGAAGGACACGATCGCGTCGCCGATCCGGCCGTCGAAGCCGGCGAGCGTGCCGCTCAAGGTCCCCGGCCCCGGCAGAAGGAAGGTCCACTGCGTCCCGAGACCTGCCGTACGGACGTGGCTCTGCGTTGCCCGCAGGACGACGTACGGCCACAGGGTCGGCGCGAGCAGCGCGGCGGTTCCGAGACCTGCGATCACCGTTCCGCGCGCGATGCGCGCGCGGCCGCCGGCGGGCGCGATCGCGATCGCCGCGAGCGCCAGGACCCCCATCACGACCGCGAAGTAGAAGGCGAGGTACATGCCCATGAGCGAGTGCACGACCCACCAGCCGACCCACGCAGCGAGGTCGCGCCCGCGTCCGCCCTGCACCCAGCGCAGCCACGCGGCGACCGCGAGCGGCATCGCGAACGTGAGCAGCACCTGGGGCCACATCGGCGAGTTCAGCCGAAACGGCGTGAACGAGAACACGAGCCCCGTCGCGACGGCGCCTGCGAGGCCGCCGCCCGTCTCGCGACGATACCGGAACGCCGTCGTCGCGCAGAGCACGAAGGAGGCGAGCGTCAGCAGGTTGAACTCGAGCAGCGGATTGCCGGTCGCGAGCCAGATCGGCAGGCCGAGGAGCCCTTCGCCGATCATGTGGTCGCCGTAGGCGAGCGTGTGCCTGGCCGGATGGAAGATGCCGGCTTCGAAGAGGTGGAGCGGATCGACGAGGATCGTGCGGGAGACGTGGTTCGTCCCCCAGGTATGGAACAGCGCATCGCCGGCGAGCCCCGAGAACGCGGGGATCGTGTGCGCGAGGCCGGACGGCGTCGGCCGGAACGTCCAGTACGCGACGATCGCGTAGCCGGCGGCAGCCGCGGCAACGGCTCGGAGCCCGACGCGCACCGGTCGCTCCTAGTCCATGTCGGAACGACGGTTCAAGCGATCAGAGCGCGCTGTCGCCGCGCACGGTGGCGCGTGGCTTCACCTTCACGGTACGACCGACGAACGCGCCGCGAAACGACCCGGCGCGTCCGAGCACGATGTCGCCCGCAGGGGCGAAGATGGTCGCGGCGACGGTGCTCTGCGCGCCCGCGACGAAGACCGGCACGTCGGAGCCGCCCGCGATGTCGATGCGCGCGTTGTGCGCCCGCATCGGGGCCGCCGCGCCGATCTGCGCGCCCCGCCGCAGGACGACGCTCTCGAGCACGCCGATGCGGCACAGGTCGGCGCACACGACTCGCCCCCGGGGGGCGATCGTGATGGATCTCACCTGGAAGTCGCCACCCGCGAGCTGCAGGAGCGAGCCGGGACCGACGACGATCGCCCCGTAGCTGCCCGGCGGATACGGCGCCGTGCCGGTGCGCGCCGGCACGCGCACGTCCGTCGTTCCCGGCGTCACGGCCACGGGCGCGAGGAGCGCCGGGTCGACGACCGGCGCTACGAGCGGCTGGCACGCGGGTACGGTCGCGCCCTGAACCGACGGGCCGCCGACCACGCCGCGCTCGAACACGGCGCCCGTCACCAGGCGACAGAAGATCGGATCGACCTTCGCGCCGTTGCCCATGCGCACGACGTCGGCGACGGCGCTGCCGGAAACGGTGACGTGCGCCGCGAGGCGCAGCTCACCGCCCGCGGACGCGACGGAGCCCGACTGCACGCGCACCTGCGGGCGCAGCATCACGTTCGCGACCCCGAGAATCGCGTAGGCCGGCAGCGCCGGCTGGATCGGCGCGGCGGCCGCCCGCCGCGGCCCGAGAGCCACGGCGGCGAGAGCGATGAGGGACAGCGCGATTCCGGGGCGACGTCTCACCTCCATACAGCCTATCCGGATCCCCCTCGCGGGCAAGCAGAAAGGGCAGGCGCGCGGTGAGGATCGCGAGGCCCTGCGCGCAGCTCAGGGACAGGCGACGGGCGCCGCCGGACACGCCGCCGGCGCGTTCTTCGCCCGGAACTTTGTCTTCTGCTTGTCCTTCAGGACCTTGCCCCCGAAGACCGTGCAGTACTCGGTCCCGCCGCTGCGGAAGCGCACGCCCACCCGGTCCTGTGCGGGCTCGTCGAGCGAGTAGTCGATCGGCCGCACCTTCGCCTGACACACGACCACGAGCGACTTGGCGTCCTGGACGGTCGTGAGGCTGCAGGGACCCATCGCGAACTTCTTGTCCCGATAGCGGAACGTCGGCTTGGCCGGCTTGCCCTTCCTCGTCCATCCGGCCGCGGGAAGATCGAAGCAGGCCGAGTCCCCCGTGCCCGCATCGTTGAAGACCTGGAACACGGCCCCGTCCGTGACCGGATCGATGCCGCTGCCCGCGCTGGTGTCGATGCTCGCATCCTTCGCCTTGAAGACGATCTTGCGCTTCTTGGCGTCGGTGCCGTCGACGATGAGGAGGAGCTTGCCGCGGATCGCCTGCCCGGGCAGCGTCGTGGTCGTCGTCGTGGGCGGCGGCTCGGGCTCGCGGTCGAAGCGCGCCACGGCCGCGTCGTTCCCGGAGCTCGTGTAGAGCTGGAGCCCGACGGGGCTCACGAGGAATGCCTGCGGATTGTCGACGCCGGAGTTCGTGCCGAACGAGGTTGCGCTCGGGATCTGGGCACAGGCGTTCGTCCCCGTAGGGCCGGTCTCTGCCTCCGCCGTGATGCAGCTCTCGTAGGTGAGCGCACCGCTCATGGGGTCACGCACGAAGTGCGCGATCGTGTCGTCCTGCGGCGAGGCGACGTAGAGCGACGTCCCGTCCGGGCTCGCCGCCATCGAGCGCAGCTTGTCGAGTCCCGAGTTCGTTCCGCGCGAGGTGGCGCTCGCGATCTCGACGCACGCACCGGTGCCTGGGATCGGGATTGCCGGACCGCTCTCGGTCTCGCCGGTGATGCAGCCCTGGTAGGTGAGCGCGCCGTTTCCCGGATCGCGGTCGAAGCGGTCGACGGCGTCGTCCTCCTGCGAGACCGTGTAGACCGACTTGTCGTCGGGGCTGACGACGATCGCGTAGAGCGCATCGAGCCCGGAGTTGACGCCCGACGACGCCGCGGCGCCGATCTGGGCGCAGGCGCCGGTGCCGGTGGGGCCGCTCTCGATCTCGCCGCTGATGCAGCCCTGGTAGACGAGGGCGCCCGCCCCCGGATCGCGGGCGAAGCGAGCGACCCCATCGTCCAATAGGGAGACGGCGTACAGGGACTTCCCGTCCGCGCTGACTGCCAGCGAGAAGAGGTCATCGAGCCCGGAGTTCGCGCCCCCCGAGGCGGCGCTCCCGATCTGCACACACGCGCCCGTGCCGGCGGGCCCGCTCTCGGTCTCGCCGGTGATGCAGCCCTGGTAGGTGAGGGCGCCGGTCGCCGTGTCGCGATCGAAGCGCGCGACGGCGTCGTCGTCGCGCGAGACCGTGTAGAGCGACTTTCCGTCCGTGCTCACCACCAGAGCCGACAGGGAGTCGAGACCCGAATCGATGCCCGACGAGCTCGCGCTCGGGATCTTGGTACAGGCGGTGTCGTTCGCCTCGGACTTCCCGGTGAGGCAGTCGCGGTAGGTGAGGGCACCCGTCGCGGTGTCCCGGTCGAAACGGGCGACCGCGTCGTCCGTGAGGGACGCGGTGTAGAGCGACTTCCCGTCCGGGCTGAGCGCGATCGCCTGCGGCAAATCGAGCCCGGAGCTCTGTCCGGCCGTGGTGGCGCTCGGGATCTGCGCGCAGGCGCTCGTGCCCGTGGGGCCGGTCTCGATCGCGCCCGAGATGCACCCCTGGTACGCGAGCGCTCCGGTCGTGGGATCCCGGTCGAAGCGTGCGACGGCGTCGTCGTTGCCGGACGTGACGTACAGCGAGATCCCGTCCGCGCTCTCGGTCACCGATCGCAGGTTGTCGAGACCCGAGTGCTGGGCGACCGAGGTGGCGCCGGCGATCTGCGTGCACGCGTTCGTTCCCGCCGGGCCCGTCTCGAGCTCGCCGGTGATGCAGGTGCGGTAGGTGAGGCTTCCCACTGCCGGGCACCCCGGGGTCGTGCCGGCCGAGCAGACGCCGCTCGCGCAGGTGTCGCCGAGCGTGCAGTGGTCCCCATCGTCGCAGGGCGCTCCGGTCGCGGCAGTCGGATGCTGGCACGCGCCGAGGGCGTCGCACACGTCGTCGGTACATGGATTCGCGTCGGGCGCGCACCGGCTGTTCGGAGGGATCCCGTCGCCGCAGCCGACCTCGTAGGCGCCGATGTCGCAGCCGGCCCTTCCGTTGGCGTCGCCGTCGACCGGCCGGCCGACCCCGCGCTGGTCGGCGGGGGGACACGCGGCCGCATCTCCGGCGTCGATCGCCGGGCTCCCGGCGACGAGCGCCAGAGTCGGCGTCGGACCGCCGTGGTCGCCGAGTGCGCTGAGGCCCGCGGCGACGCCCTGGAGATCGCCGGGGCCCGCGAGCGCGCAGGTCGTGTCGTCGGAGAGGTTGTGGCCGCCCGACGTGATCGGCCCGAGGCAGCCGTGGCCGGACTGGTTGGCGACGATCGTGTTCTTCAAATGCAGGGTACCGACGGGGTCCTCCATCGGGACCAGGTTCATGATCTCCCACCCGCCCGTGCTCGTGCCAACGTTGTTGGCGAAGGTGCAGTTGGTGATCGTCGCCGTGCCACGAGAGAGCAGGAGTCCCGCGCCCGCGCGGTCCAATCCCGTGTTGGTGTTCCCGGCGACGGTCGTGTTGGTGAGGACGAGCGTCGAATGGGCGCTCACGATGCCCGCGCCGGCGTTGCCGGTCGTGGTGTTGCCGACGATCGCGCTGTCGACGATCGTCATGGTTCCGCCCCCGTCGTTCGCGATCCCACCGCCGTTGAAGCCCTGAGAGAGTGTGATCACGACGCGCGACAGCGTGAGGGCGACCGAGCCCGCGAGGGTCTCGACACCGCCGCCCCGACCAGAGCCGGCAGCGAGGCCGTGCGCGATCGTCACGTCGGAGATCGTGACGGTCGGGCCCGTCACGACGAAGACCTGCACGCTGTCCTGTCCGCTGATGGTGAGGACGTGCGCTCCCGGACCACGCAGGGTCATGTTCGTCGTGATCCCGGGGAGCGCGGCTCCGAGCAGGATCGTTCCGCCGAGACCGCTGAGGTCGATCGTGTCGTCACCGGCCCCGGCCGGGCACGCGCCGCTCACGGCGTCGGTGTTGGCGGCCGTGATCGCGTCGCGCAGCGTGCAGGCGACCGCGTTCGTGTCGTCGGTCGTGGCGACCGTGATGGTGGCGGCGACGATCGGCCTCGGCAGGAGAAGGGCAACCCAGAGCGCGGCGATCGACAGGGGTTTCGTCATGGGCTCTCCTTGGATCGACGCTCGAGCGTGTCACGCACGGCGCGTGCGGTCTGGCCGGCTACGTTGCTCACCGCCGCCTCGAACGCCTCGCGCTGCGCATCCATCCCGGCGAACGTCTGCCCGGGAATGGGGAGCATGCCCGGACTCGCCGACGCCTCGTCGTGCCAGTTCCAAGCGGGATCGCGATCGTCCACGAGCCGATTGTCGATCGCGACGAGCGCGTAGCGGTTGAAGCCGATGCCCGATCCGCCGCCCTCGAGCCTCACGATCTTCGTGTGCAGCACGTAGCGGCCGCCGGCGCCGTACGCGCCGGCGTCGGTGAGGGCGCGTTGCAGCACGTCGCGCAGCATCTCCGGCGTGACCACGCGCAGCGACGGCATCGAGAGGGCCGACGAGACCTCGACGGTGCGAACGACGTGCGCGCCGAGGCCCGTGGCGGGGGGGCCGACGGACGGTCGCATGCGATCGCTTCGAAGGTCGCAACCGGTGGCAAGGATGACGGCCGCGGAGGTCGAGAGGGCCAGCGCGGCCACGGGCCCATACGTCGACATGCCAGTCTCGCCCCCGCCGCGGCGTCTAGCGCGGGCCGGGAACGGCCGTCAACGAGCCCGAGCAGGTGCCTACCCGAGCCGTGCGAGCACCTGCTCGCGCCCGATCGGCGGGAACTGCTGCGGCGGAACGTCGCCCCGCAGCACGCGCGCCAGCACGGGCAGCGAGCGCAGGACGATCTCGGGGTTGAGCAGGAGCTGCTCGGGCACGTCGAGCATGTGGAAGACGCGCAGGAGCCCGCGGAAGACGACCGGATCGACGCGCGTCGCGGGACCGATGCCGCGGTCGAAGAGCCAGGCGAACGCCTCTTCGGCCATCTGCACGAGCGCCGCTCGGCCGTTGGTCGCGAGGCGGCGGCGCTCGCCGAGCATCCGGCGATCGGATCCGACCGCCGCGTCCCAGAACGGCCGCACGTGCGTCTCGCACGCCGCATGGTAGTGGCGGCCCATCGCGATCGGATCGTCGGGATGGCGGCCGATCGCCTCGTCGAGCAGCTCGACCATCATGAGCGCCGACGGACAGCCGCGGCCGTAGATCGGATTCGAGTGGTAGGCCGCGTCGCCGACCGCGACGAAGCCGGGCGCGAGCGGCCCCTCGTCGTCGACGAAGTGGCGGAGGCGATTTCGGAGCTGGCCCATGACGAGGACGGGCGTCGAGCGGCCGAAGATGGGCTCCGAGGTGCCGGGAGCGCGCCACGGCGCGATCGTGGGGAAGGCGCCCACGAAGCGCTCGAACTGCTCCGGATCGCCGAGACGCTTCAACGCCGCGTCGTCGACCGGCGGACCGACGGTGATCGAGAACGTGCCGTGGTCGCCGGGGAAGATCGCCAGCTTCACCCAGCCGACGTCGCCCGCGACGAGCCCCGTGCCGCCGGTCGGCG
>Ga0335084_10006336_pt1 | contig 11762 bp, 8 predicted proteins | sample Lox_Sample_44_FD_206721 | JGI IMG/M metagenome (GOLD analysis project Ga0335084, IMG submission 206721) | Soil microbial communities from Loxahatchee National Wildlife Refuge, Florida, United States - Lox_Sample_4.4 | ecosystem: Environmental > Terrestrial > Soil > Wetlands | place: USA: Florida...
GATTCCGCTGTAGCTCCAGATCACGCTAACCACCGGAATGTCGATTACCGGAAAGATGTCCGTCGGAGTCGTATAAATCGCGACGCCGCCCAGGATCGCGATTAGAACCGCCATCACGACAAAGGTATAAGGGCGCCGGAGGGCAAGCCGAACGATCCACATAAAATCGCACCATCAATAAACGTATTAAATGCTCTACGCCTTATATCCTACAACGTTTCACGTGTTCAACCTGCGCTTTTGCGCCTCGCGAAGTCAACCGCAAACCTTTGAAACTCGGAGAGCGGATCTATGCCTGCAGGGTCGGGGAGCAGCCTGGCGCGCTATCGCGAGCTGCCGGCCATTGAATAAGGAAATTTGAGCCGCGGGAGTGTCGCTGATTATACTTGATGGGAAATTGGAGGAGGCAGAAATGAAGTCCGGCAAAGGCAAGCCCGAGGATTTGGATGAGGTCCAGTTGGCGCTGTTGCGAGGTGTCAATCTGGGAGGAAAGAACCAGCTTGCGATGAAGGATCTGGCGGATATTTTTATCGGCTTTGGGTGCTTCGACGTGAAAACCTATATTCAGAGCGGAAACGTAGTGTTCACAAGCAAAAAAGCGCTCGCCAGCCGCCTCCCTCATCTTGTCGCCGGGGCCATCTCTTCCGCTTTCAGCCTCAAGGTTCCCGTCGTGACTCGCACTCTCGCCGAACTGCTCGCGCTTGCTGCAAACAACCCTTTTTTGAAATCCGGAGCCGAACGAAGGACGCTCCACGTCGCATTTCTTGCGGACCTGCCGAGCGCGTCCAACGTTGCGGCACTGGACCCGGAACGGTCGTACCCCGACGAATTTGCGGTGCGCGGCCGCGATATATACCTGCGCCTCCCCAACGGCACTGCCCGAAGCAAACTGACGACTCAATACTTCGATTCGAAGCTCGAGACCACGAGCACGATCCGCAACTGGAACACGGTCCAGGCGCTTCTCGAGCTGGCCAGAACGAGAAAAGACGCGTGAGTAGGGGCGACCGGCTGGTCAAGTCCGTCCAAATCAGCATTTTTCCGAGATTCAATTTGGAGTGCCGCGCCCTGGCGCCGCTTTACACAGGATGTGCCTTGTCCGGGAATTCGACGTGAAAAAATCGCAATTCGGCCCCGCAGGGGGCCGCAGAGGTTAGCCCGGGGCGAGCCGCAGCGAGCCCCGGGTCGGGGGCCATCACAGAAATGAGCCCCGGCAGGGGCGACAGCGAGCGAAGCCTCGATAGAACTTCTGTCGCCCTTCCAGGGCTCTGACTCGCTGATCCATAACCCCGGGCCGCGCTCCGCGGCGCGGATCTAGCTTCCGCACTCCAAGGCGACGTGCCGGTCGTCCCTACGACGCTCGTGATGCCGGCGCCGAGATTTCCTGCTAAACTTCCGGCAGCTTCCAGGGGGCGCGGTAGGCTCTCGAGACGTACTTTTCCTGCGCCTCGGGGTCTCCGACAATCGATTCCTTCTCTACATCCCACTTTACCAGCCGGCCCAGCCTCTGCGCGATGTTGGCAAGATGACAGGCGATCATCGAATTGTGGCCGATTTCGACATCGGAGTTGGGGCGTTTTCGAGACCGCATGCAGTCGATGAAATTCTGGATGTGTGTGGCGTGATAGTCCACGGTTCCCGCGGTCGCGCGCGGGACGCCGGGGGCTTTGTACACGCGCTTCTTGCCGATGGCGTCTGTCTCTCCGTACACCTCCCAGCCCGCACGGTCGATTACCAGCACGCCGTTGTTTCCGTGGAACGCGACTCCGTGTTCGCGCGCCTCGGGTCCGCGGCCGACGCCGATCATGTGCTCCCAGATCATGTTGAAATCCGGGAAGGCCCAGATGACCTGTTGCGTGTCGGGAGTTTCCATAGCATCCTTTGGAAAGCCATACTTGCCTCCGGCCGACATCGCGGACGAGGGTGCCTTGATTCCCATCGCCCAGTTTGCAATATCGATCATGTGCGCCCCCCAGTCGGTCATGAGTCCGCCCGAGTAGTCCCAATACCAGCGGAAGGTGAAGTGAAATCGATTCTTGTTGAATGGTCTCTTCGGGGCGGGGCCCAGCCACAAATCGTAATCCGCGCCGGCAGGCGGATCCGAATCGGGAACGACCGGGGTCTCTCCCTTCCAATCAAGATAGGCCCACGCGCGCACAAGCCGGATCTGACCGAGCTTCCCGCTCTTAACATAGGCAACGGCGTCGGTGTAGTGAGGAGCGCTTCGCTGCTGGGTTCCCATCTGGACCACGCGATCATACTTGCGGGCCGCTTTCACCATCGCGCGCCCTTCGGCGATCGCCACAGACAACGGCTTTTCCACGTACACATCCTTGCCTGCCTGGCACGCCATGATCGTGGGCAGCGCGTGCCAGTGATCCGGTGTTCCTACGATGACCGCATCGACTTCCTTCAAGTCCAGGACCTTCCGAAAGTCGCGTGAAGTAAAGGACGGTTTGGCCGCACCCGCGTCGGTGATCAGCTTGACCTCGCCCGCCGTCTGGGCATCGTCCACATCGCAAAGAGCCACGCACTCCACATTTTTAATGCGGATCATTTTGTTCAGATCGGCGCGTCCCTGCCCGCCGCAACCGATCAACGCCACACCGATCCGGTCATTTGCGCCCGGGATCCGGTCGTAGGATGCCGCCTTTGAGCTTCCGGACCCGATCATGGCGCCCCCCGCTACAGCGCCGGCGGCAATGGAATTCCTGATAAACTCACGACGTGTTTTGGATTGCATATGATGATCTCCACTTATGTTGATGACTACAAATGATCCGAATGCATCGTCCTGATTACGGAACTCCCGCGCGCAGGCCGTTGCGCGCTTAAACTGTTTCCTGGTTGAGCATCTGCTCTTTCTGCTGCCAGAGCGCGAACGTCAGGCCCACCTTATATTCGTGGGGGTTATAAAGGCGCCGATAACTTTCATGCAGATGCGCGAGCTGCTCGATCCTTCTGTCCCGGATCCTTACCAGGGACGGAAAATCATAGACCAGATTTCCGTTCTTCACCACATCCTCAAGAAGTTCGCAGCGCCGCGCGTATCCCACTCTCTTTCTGCGCAGCGGGTTGTTGGGATCCACGAGCATTACGGTTTCGTGGTTCAGATCCTCGAGCCCGCGAGCCAGCGCATCGGCTTCCATCAGTCCGTCGTCGCTGTAGAAGCGGAGAACCTTTTTTATTCCCGGATTGGTCATCTTTTCGGGATTGCTGCTCAGCTTGATCTTGGGTTTACCGTTGTGCTGAACCATCTTATACACACCGCCCAGCGCCCCGCCTCCCTCTCCAGCCGCTGTCACCAGTTTTGTCCCCACACCCCATCCGTCGACCTTTCCGCCGCCTGCAATTATCTCCGAAATGATGAATTCGTCCAGCTCGTTTGAAACCAGAATCTGCACGTATCCGAGCCCGGCCTCGGTCAGCATTTCACGGGCGCGTTGGCTGAGGAATGCGAGGTCTCCGCTGTCGAGGCGGATGCCGGCGAGCCGATGCCCTTGCGCTTCGAGCTCGCGCGCAACGCAGATCGCGTTGGGAACCCCGCTCATCAGGACGTCGTATGTATCGACCAGCAATACGCAGTCCTCCGGGAACGAACGCGCAAACGCGCGGAACGCCTCGAGCTCGGTTGGAAACGCCTGGACCCAGCTGTGGGCGTGAGTCCCACGTGCAGGGATTCCCATCAGCGCTGCCCCTAAGACGTTGGATGTTGCTGCTGAACCGCCTATGAATGCCGCACGGCATGCACTAAGTGCGCCGTCGGGCCCTTGCGCCCGCCGCAATCCAAACTCCACGATATGCCCGTGGTTGGAGGCCTCCCAGATGCGTGCGGCCTTCGTTGCAACAAGCGTCTGAAAGTTGGCATGGCACAAAAGGATGGTCTCGACAATCTGGCATTCGATCAGATTGCCGCTGACCTGACAAAGGGGCTCGTTGGGAAAGACGACGGTTCCTTCCGGGATCGCCCGGATGCTGCCCCGGAAGTAAAATTTCCCGAGATAATTCAGGAACTCCTCCGAGAACAGGGTGTCACCGGCGGAGTTCGTCAGAGAGCGCAGGTATCTCAGGTCGTCGGATGAGAATCGCATCTCTGTGACCGCACGAACGGCATCCTCCAGTCCTGCAGCAATCGCATATCCCCCGTGAAAGGGATTGTGGCGGTAGTAGAGCTCGAAGGTAGCAGTGTCTTGCCCCTTGCCCTGGTCCAGGTACCCGGCGGCCATTGTCAGTTCATACAAGTCAGTCAGCAAAGCACGGGTAGCCAAATGGTGTTTCCTCCTGCGTTCATTTATATCTCAAAAAATCCGACGTTCTTGAACCGGCCCGCAGATTTCGGGTTCAGCACTCAATCCTTTCCCGGAAGATTCAGCCGCATGGCGACCGGAATCCGTCGGCCTGTCCCGAATGCCCGGTTCGAGACCTTCAAGCCCGGTGCGGCTTGGCGCCTCTTGTACTCGGTTTTTTGAATCATGTCCACCACATCCCGCACCACGCTGCGCTCAAATCCCTCGGAAACGATCTCCTCCACGCTCATCTGCTCTTCGACCCTGAGCCTCAGGATCCCGTCCAGGGTCGCGTACTCCGGCAGGCTGTCCTGGTCCTTCTGATTTGGGCGCAGTTCGGCGGTGGGAGCGCGTTCGATCGTGCGCAGCGGAATACGCTCCCGGTCCCGGTTTATATATCGTGCCAGCTCGTAGACCGCGGTCTTGGGTACGTCCGAAATGACTGCAAGCCCCCCGGCCATGTCACCGTAAAGAGTGCAGTACCCCACAGCCAGCTCCGACTTGTTTCCTGTGCTCAGCACCAGATGACCGAATTTGTTCGACAATGCCATCAGCAGGTTGCCCCGGATGCGCGCCTGGATATTCTCTTCGGTAACGTCTTCGGGGAGGCCGGCGAAAGCGTCGGCCAGGATCCTCCGGTATTCCTTGAATACTGGCTGGATCTCAATCACGCGAAATCCGATGCCGAGTCTCTGAGCCAGATCCCTGGCATCGGCAAGGCTCTCGTCTGCCGAGTAGACCGAGGGCATCGACACCCCGAGGACATTGCCCGGTCCGAAAGCCTCCGCCGCAATACACGCCGTTACCGCTGAATCGATGCCTCCACTCAGCCCGAGCACTGCGGACTTGAAGCCGCATTTACCCGCATAGTCCCGCGTTCCCATGACAAGCGCGCTGAACAGGTTCTCGACGGGCTCGCCCTCCCGATATGCCTCGGCGCCGCCGCTGTCCGGGTCGACCAGGAAGAGCTCCTCCGAGAAAGCCGCACCTTGTGCGACCAGATTTCCCCCCCTTCCAAGCACTATGCTGTTTCCGTCAAAGAGCAGATCATCGTTCCCGCCGACCAGATTCAGATAGAGCAGCGGCACGCGATGTTTCCGGACATGATCCAGAAGCATGCGATAGCGGAATCTCGGCTTGTCCATCTCGAAGGGAGAAGCGGAGATGTTGATCAGAAGGTCGGCCCCCTGGGACACCAGGCTGGCGATTGGATCGATGCGATAAAGCGGCTTGGGCCAGAAATCCACGGAATTCCAGGCATCCTCGCAAATTGAAACGCCGAGCCTGCGGCCACTGAACTGCACCAGGCCGGCTCTGCCTCCCCTCTCGAAATAGCGGTCCTCGTCAAAGACATCGTAGGTCGGAAGGAGTGTTTTGTGGACGACAGATTGGACTTTGCCTTCGACCAGGAGCGCGGCAGCGTTGTAAAACTCCCTTCCCTCCCCCCGGGTGTTCCGGTCCACAAATCCGAGCACGACACCCATAGCGTCCGAGCGCGCTGCGATCTGTTGCAGGGCCTGAAGATTCCCATCCACAAACCCGTGAATGCCAAGCAGGTCCCGCGGAGGATAGCCCGTGAGACACAACTCCGGAAACACGATCAGCCCCGCGCCCAGCGTTCGGGCTTTGTCCATCTCTTTAAACACGCGGTCGCGATTCCCGGCTACATCACCCACCGTGGTGTTGATCTGCGCCATCGCGACCTTCATCAATCCCTCCGAGAACCAGATAGAATAGTATGAGCGCTACGCAAATAAAATCACAGAGTCGCGCACCCGCCGCTCAGAATCGGGAAAATGGTGTCCCCAGCGCGCGGACCCGAAGGCGGTGGCGGCGTGGATGCGGGCTCCCGGTGGCATTCACCGGGATGAATCAGGTCAGCACCTCATTTTTCTTTGTGTTCACCCGCCTTTGTGATTCAGTATTGAGACTTGAAAAGGTTCCTGAACACAGCCTGTGCGAGGATTCAGACCCGGTCACTTGATCGAGCGACGCGCGGCCGTCCACGGAGGAGTCGGATGAAGATCACTGCCCTGTTATGTCTAATGGCTCTCGCTGTACCCGCCGCAGTTCTGACCCAGAAGGATGATGGACTCGTACAGCGAGCACGCCAACTCCACTTTTCTTCAATCGTCCTGGATACGCACGTCGACACGACACCCAAGCTGCAGACAGAGTGGAAATTTGCCGAGGAGCATACCACTGGGCACGTGGACCTGCCGCGGATGAAAAAGGGCGGACTAAACTCGCTCTTTTTCTCGATCTACATGCCGGGCAACGTCACCGGCCCCAAGGCGGTGAATGACGCCATTGAGAGAATCGCAGCGGTTCACAAGCTCGCACACGATCTCCCGGAGCAGATCGCCCTATGCACAACTTCGGACGAAGTCCGGGCCGCCCGGAAGCAGGGCAAGATCGCGGCTCTCATGGGCATGGAGGGCGGGCATATGATCAATAACAGCCTGCCCATCCTCCGAATGTACGCCGCGCTCGGAGTCCGTTACCTGACCCTCACGCACTCGGTCAATACCGAGTGGGCCGATTCATCGGGCGACAAACCGAAGCACGACGGCCTGACCGATTTTGGAAAGGACGTCGTCCGCGAGTTGAACAGGCTGGGGGTCCTTGTCGACATTTCACACGTGTCGGACAAGACCTTCTGGGACGCTCTGGCGGTCAGCAAGGCGCCAATGATCGCCTCGCACTCTTCCTGCAGAATGCTGTGCGACCACCCTCGCAACATGTCAGACGAGATGATCAAGGCTCTCGCCGACAAAGGGGGTGTGATCCAGATCAACTATCATGTCGAGTTTCTCGACAACGCTGCCGCCGCATACTACAAAAAGGCCGAACCATATTTCCGCGAGTTGACGGAAAAGCAGGGCGCGTCCCTGGACCCGTCAAAGCTCAGGGATCAGATCGCGAAACAGATCGGGCCACCGCCCAAGATCAGCTGGGAGAGGATCCTTGACCATGTCGACCACGCCGTAAAGCTGGTTGGTGCAGATCACGTCGGACTGGGATCGGATTTCGACGGAGCGGTAATGCCCGAGGGTATGGAGGATGTTGCTCACCTGCCTCAAATAACGGAGGCCTTGCTGCGCAGGGGTTACTCCCCGGCCGACATCAGGAAGATCCTGGGAGAAAACCTCCTTCGTGTGCTAGACCAGGCCCAGCGGATTTCCAGTGGTCAGTGACCAGTGATCAGTGGCTGGCAAGCGGTTTCACCAATTCCCTGATTGCGCACAAGCCATCCACTGACAACTGACCACTGACCACTTGTTACAGTGAGTACTCAGAGATCCAGAAGTTGAGGAAACTGCCTGTGCCACGGTGTGGCCTGTTCGTACGCCCAGGCGGCTCGGAGAAGCGTGGCTTCTCCCCATCTTTGCCCTATCAGCTGGAGCCCCGCAGGAAGGCCCGCCTTCGAAAAACCGCAGGGAATCGAGATCGCGGGAAGTCCCGTGAGGTTCGCCGGCCTGGTGAGTCGCAGCAGCGCCATCCGCACGTCTTCCCGCGAACGCCCCGATGTAACGAGCTTGTCGTCTATCCGAGGAGCGAACACCGGCAGGGATGGTACCGCCAGGAGATCAACGGTTCTCATGGACCTCTCGAATGCTGCTCCGTAGGATCGCCGTTTCTCCTGGGCGAGCAGATATTCGACAGCAGTCAGGTTCCTGCTAGCCTCCATCCGCGCCCTGATCGCCGGATCGTAGTCTCCAGCCCTTTTCTCCAGCCATTTGCGATGATATGTAAGGGCCTCCGCGACAGTGATCACTCCGGCCAGGAGCGCCGTTTCCTGCATTTGCTCCAGGTTCACCTCGTGAACCTCCGCCCCCAGTTCCTCGAACACCTCGATCGCAGTCAAGACCAGCGACTTTAACCTGACGTCGATCCTGTCGAAGAAATACTGCCTGGGAATGCCAATGTGCAGACCCTTCACTCCCTCCCTGATTTCACGATTGAAAGGAACTGCCAATCCCGCGGGACCTGAACCGCCATCCTCGTTGAGCCCCGCGATGGCGTTCAAAATCAGGCCAACGTCGGCCACGCAGCGGCAGAGCGGGCCGACGTGATCGAGACTGGGAGCAAGCGGGATCACCCCTGACAGGGGGGAAAAGCCGTGCGTCGGCTTAAGCCCCACACACCCGCAAGCTGCGGCAGGTATTCTGATCGAACCGCCGGTATCCGTGCCGAGCGACGCCAGCGACAGGCCGGCACTTACGCTCGCGGCGCTGCCGCCGCTCGACCCTCCCGACATCCGCTCGAGGTCCCAGGGATTTCGGACGGCGCCGTAGTGCAGGTTGACGTTTGTCGCGCCATAGGCAAATTCGTGCAGATTCGTTTTTCCGATTAGCACAGCGCCGGCGTCAAACATTCGCCCGACGACTGGCGCATCCTCGGCCGGCATGAACCGTCTCAGAATCGTGGAGCCGCCCGTCGTGCGCACGCCCCGCGTGTGAAAAAGATCCTTGAGACTTATTGGGATCCCGTGAAGAGGCCCGCGATAACCGTTCTTCGCTATTTCACGCTCGGCCTGTCGAGCGTGCTTCAGCGCCAAATCCGATGTGACGGTGATGTATGCGTTGATTCGGGGTTGAAGTCGATTGATGCGTTCAAGGATCCAGCGCGTCAACTCTACAGGCGACAGCTTTCTGCGGCGCAGCAGAGGTGCCAGCCGTGAGATGGTCAACTCGGAGTCATTATGGAGATTCATTCCGTCGCTGTCCCTGCCGCAGGTCGTGAAGGTGCGGCTCCGAGACCGGTCAACACGCAATGCCTCGGGTCAGAGCTTGTCGAGATGCGGATCCTCCTCGAGCACCGGTCTCGATTCCACCCTTGAAAGCAAAAGGGTCGCGATCAGCACCAGAAGAAAAACTGCCAGTACGAGCATAATAAAATAGGTCCTGAGCTGCCGCAGCGGGCCCATGATGTCGTCCACTTTGGATGTCGTCACGACAATCCAGTTCAGGTGGGGATAAAGCTGCTGAAAGCTCCGGGCGGTCAGGCCATAGATCGACTGCGGGATCGAGGAGGAAAGGAAGAACCGCCTACCCTTCTCCCGGGCGGTGAGAATGTCAAGAGTGGCCGGGTAGGTGGTCTGTTGAAGACTGCTGAAACCTGGAGCTGATATGACGTCGCCCTTGGCGTGAATGAGAACCACACTTCTGCCGGACCCGGTCTGAATCGATCCGACGATAGCGTGAATTCCCTGGAGGTCAAGAACCACCTTGATTATGCCCGTTACCCCCGTATCCTGATCCACGAACGGCTGCGCTATATCCATGAAGTAGGTGCGGGCAGCGGCATCGTAGTACACATCCCCGATGTAGACCGATCCCCGGCGTCCGTCACCGTATGCCTCCTTCCACCAGTCGGTAAGGGCAAAATAATAGTATGGGCTCTTTGCCGTTGAGGCTACCAACCGCCCGAAGAAGTCGGTGACGAGGATTTCGCGATAATACTGATTGACGGCCGAGTAGCGGCGGAGAAATTGGGACGCCGAATTGTCCAGGATTGACTTTACCAGAGGGGCCTCCCGACTCAAGCCCTGCCACGCGGACTCCGTCTTCGGAATCGCCCGGCGTACCTCCTCCAGGTTCTTCTTGAGGTCGAGGTTGCCCTCTGCCAAAGTCGCGCGCAGCAGCGGAGTTTCCGTCAGACCCGCCGTGGTGATAATCTGATTCTGCAGGTAGGTATTCACGAGACTGAATGCGGTCTCCGCGGTATCACCGAAGCTGGACCCGACCATGTCCAGATAGGCATTCTGGTAGCTGCCGAACAGCACCCATGTGCCGACGAGCATCGGAACGACTGAAATCAGCAGGAGAATGGAGAAGGTGCGGAAATCGAATCTCGATGCGGCCTTATCGTTGGAATTGTCCATAACTCCCCCGTTGCTTGTGGAAGTCCGGAGTGGGATTTCGCAGGCCACCCGGGGAGAAGGTCAGGGTGGCCGTTTCACCCTCCCCGAGGTTCAACGCTGATTCTTTTTTTATCATACACCCAGTTTTGTCGGATTGTCACAAATACGGGGAGCGGCCGGGGATGACTTGCACAGTCGATCCGATGAGGGAATTCCAGGCGCTGCAGGAGGAGATTGTCAGGTGCAGGGGATGCCCCCGTCTCGTGGAGTGGCGTGAGCGCAGCGCCCGTGAAAAGGTGCGCCGATTCCGTGATCAGGAGTACTGGGGGCGCCCCATCCCGGCCTTCGGCGATCCCGATGCTTCGCTGGTCATCGTAGGGTTGGCCCCGGCGGCGCACGGCGGAAACAGAACGGGCCGGATGTTTACCGGAGACCGAAGCGGCGACTGGCTCTTCGAGGCGCTTCATCGCTTCGGATTTGCCAATCAGCCGGAGTCCACTCATCGACGGGATGGGCTCATCCTGCGTGATGCCGTCATCGTTGCAGCAGCGCGATGCGCACCTCCGGGAAACAAGCCGCTGCCGGAAGAAATGAACCGTTGCCGCTCATTCCTGCGTCGGGAGCTCACGATGTTCACTTCCGCGCGAGTTCTCGTCACCCTGGGTCAGATCGCCTTCCGGGCCTTCCTGGCGGCGTGGCGCGAGAACGGAAAGGAACCTCCGGGAGGGCTCAAGTTCGCTCATGCCGGAGAATGGGAGTTCCCGGGCGGAATGGTTTTGCTTTCGAGCTATCACCCAAGCCAACAAAACACGCTGACCGGAAAACTGACGCGGTCTATGTTTCATCGCATTTTCCGGCGGGCCCGCCGGATTGTCGACTCACGCCAGCCTCGATGACGCAGTTAGCAACCCGATAAATCATTGCCTCGGTTGCAGCTGTGTGGCACGATTGCGTCTTGTGGAAACCTGGTCGCAGCCAGGCTGGGCATCATTCGTCTATTCCTTCGCCCAGACAGGGCGGAACTGAGGGAAAGGCCTATGCAAAGGAGACTCGTCCCGATCACACTGGCGCTTCTGATGATCCTGGGTGCGCATGCCCCCAGGGCATTGGCGGGAGTTGAATCGATTCTTGGAAAGTGGCAGGTGAAGGCGGAGACCCCCAACGGTCCTCTGGACCTCGACTTTGAATTCCGGCAGGAAAGCGGTCAGCTTCTGGGGACAGCTTCGACCGTCCAGGGGAGCGTTCCTCTGTCTGCGATCAAGTTCGAGGATCCCAAACTGTCAATGGACCTTGTCGTGGGAGAGAGCACCTACAAGCTCTACGCCATTCTCAGGGACGGCAAGCTGGAAGGCAGGTGGGAGCAGTCCGGCGGGGGAATGAACGGCACCTGGACTGCCGCTCGGAGCGCGGCTCTCGCATCGGCCTCCGCTCCCTCCGCGTCGGGAGTTCTGGGCACCTGGAGCACGGTCGCGGTTACGCCGAACAACGACCTCATGGCGACCCTCGAACTCAAGCAGGAAGGCGAGAAACTGGCCGGCGTGATCAGCTCTGATATGGGATCACTGCCAGTCCAGGCGGTGTCGTTCAAGGACAACAAACTCCAGTTCGAC